>Ga0070664_100004731_pt1 | contig 10915 bp, 8 predicted proteins | sample KBSC73metaG_FD_65863 | JGI IMG/M metagenome (GOLD analysis project Ga0070664, IMG submission 65863) | Corn rhizosphere microbial communities from Kellogg Biological Station, Michigan, USA - KBS C7-3 metaG | ecosystem: Host-associated > Plants > Roots > Rhizosphere > Soil ... | reverse complement strand
AGGAGCTCGGCGAAGTCGGCGTCGATGACGGACTGGTCGTGCTGGCGGAACCGGCCGCTGGCCTCGCTGGCGGCGAAGCCGAGGACGGCCGTGCTGATCAGGCGTTCGGCCCGGGCGACTTCAGCCTCGGGCAGGCCAGCCTCGCGCAGCGCGGCCTGCACCGCGTCGCGGACCACGCGGGCCGACGGGGTGACGGCCGGCCTGGTCAGCAGCAGCGGGAAGACGGCCGGGTGGCGGCGGGCGGTGTCCCTGATCCCGTCGGCCAGCACGGTCAGCCGCTCGTCCCACTCGCCCTCGGCCCGCGGCAGCGGATACTCGGTCAGCAGCACCTCGACCAGCCCGTCGAGCAGGGCGTTCTTGTCATCCACGTGCCGGTACAGCGCCATCGGCGTGACCTGCAGGCGCCTGGCCACCGCGTGCATGGTGACCGCGTCCAGGCCCTGCTCGTCGGCCAGCCGCAGCGCGGCGGCCAGCACCGCCTCGCGGCTGATCTGCGGCGCACGTCCCAACGCGACGGCTCCTTTCCTGGCGATCTCCGCCACAAACGATGGCAAACTCCGGCGGCGTTCATCCGGCTCTTGCCAAGTTTAGTATATGTCGTATGCTTATATCATATACTAATCACGTGTCGAGGTGCGAGAGTGCGGCGTAGAGGGACACGGGCCCTAGGCGCGGAATTCGGAGGCGGTCATGCTGATACTGCTGAGCGACGGGGCCGGGCTGACCGCCCGGCAGTGCGCGACCGTGCTGGCCCGGGCCGGGCACCGGGTGGAGGCGCTGTCTCCCGCCGGTCTGTGCCTGTGCCGGATGACCCGGCACGTGCGGCGGGTGCACGACGTCCCGCCCCTCGGCCGCGATCCGTCCGGCTGGCTGGAGGCCGCCCTCGACGTCGCCGCGCGGCGCGGGGCCGACGTGCTGCTCCCGGTGCAGGAGCAGGTCACCGTCATGGCGCTGGCCCGGGACAGGATCGAGGCCGCGGGGCTAGCCACCGCGGTGCCCGGCTTCGCCGCGCTGGCCCAGGTCCAGGACAAGGTGTCGGCGTTCCGGACGCTGGCCCGGGTCGGCGTGCCGCAGCCGCCCGCGGTGGTGGCGGCCACCGCGGCCGAGGTCGAGGCGGCCGGGACGGAACTGGCCCGTGCCGGGCAGGCCGGGTGGCCGCTGTTCGTGAAGATGCCGATCGGCACGGCGTCGGCGGGGGTGCGCCGGGCCGGCTCGCCGGACGAGCTGCGGCACGTCGCTGCGGACTACGAGCGGCTCGGGGCGTTCGGGCCGGATGGGGTGCTGGTCCAGCGGTCGGTGGCCGGGCCGCTGGCCATGGTCCAGGCGGTGTTCGCGCGCGGGGAGCTGACCGCGTTCCACGCGTGCCAGCGGGTCCGGGAGGGCGCCTCCGGCGGGGCCAGCCACAAGCTCGGCCTGGACCTGCCGGAGGCACGGGAGCACATGGCCCGGCTGGGCGCGGCGCTGGGCTGGCACGGCGCGCTGTCCGCGGACGTGATCATCGGCCCGGACGGCCCGCGGTTCATCGACATCAACCCGCGGCTCGTCGAGCCGGCCAACGCCCTGGCCAGCGGCGTCGACCTGACCGGGGCCCTGGTCGAGGTGGCCAGGGCCCCGGCCAGGTCAGGCTCGGTCCCGCCGTCGCCGATCGCGGTGCCCGGGGTGCGGACCCACCAGCTGCTGCTCGCGGTGCTCGGCGCGGCCCACCAGGGCGGGCGGCGGGCCGTGGCGCGGGAACTGGTCCACGCGGTGCTGCACCGCGGGGAGTACCGGGGCAGCCGGGAGGAGCTGACCCCGGGGCGCGGCGACCCGCTGGCTCCGCTGCCCGTCATGGTGATCGCGCTGGCCACGCTGATCCGGCCGGATGCGTGGCGGCGCTTCGTCGGGGGCAGCGCCGGCGCGTACGCGCTGACGCCGGCCGCGTGGCGCGAGCTGACCCGCGCCTGGGCCAGGACCGGCGCCGAAGCCAGGGAGGCATGCGGCGCGGCCGGGGCGGGAAGGCCGGACCGTTAGGCATGAAAAATGGCGGCGGCCCGAGCCGGAGCCCGCACCGCCGCCGTCACGTGGGGTTATGCGGAGCTTCTGATACCCCAGGGGTACCAGAAGCTCCGTCCGGCCCGGTCGGCGCTCGAGGTCAGCCGCCGCTGACCTGCTGGACTCCGGAGATCGTGCCCTGGGCCGTCTGCAGCGCCGAGCTCACCGACGACGTACCGGTGATCGAGGCCTGGATCGCGGTCCAGATGGCCTGCGACACCTTCGGGTAGTTGGCGCCGTACTCGGTGGTCCGCGACCGGGCGGTCTGGGTTTCCTTGGCGAAGACCGTGTATTCCTGCCCGCCCTTGAGCACCTGCTCGGTCACCGCCGGCTTGGTCGGCAGGTAGTACATGAGCGAGGTGACGTGCTCCATGGTCGACGCCTGCTGCATGCCCTGCATCCACTCCCAGGCGAGCTTCTGCTGCTCGGTGGAGCCGCCGGTGCCGAGGTCGATGGTCTCCCCGCCGAGCGGCGCGACCACCGTCTGGCCGGCCTGGTTGGTGGGGATGGGCACGATGCCGTACTGGTCGTTGTACTTCCAGCCCTTCTGGTTGAGCTCGGGGAAGATCCACGGGCCGTTGACCATCATCGCGGCGTGGCCCTGAATGAACTGCTGGGTCAGGTCGGGGTCCTGGCCCCAGTTCAGCACGGACTTCGAGGCCGAACCGTCCTTGACCATGTTGACCCACAGCTGCAGGGCCGACTGGAACGCAGGCGTGTTCACATTGGTCAGGCTGGCCCCGTTGCTCCAGAAGAACGGCTCGAGCTGCCAGGTCGACTGCTCGTCGGCGGTGGCGTCGAAGGCCATCCCGTAGACCGGCGGCTTGGTCAGCTTCTTGGCGTCGGCGGCCAGCTCGTCCCAGGTCGTGGGCGGCTGGAGGCCGGCCGCTTTGAACATGGCCTTGTTGTAGAACAGGCCCACCGAGTTCGTGCCGATCGGGTAGCAGTACTGCTTGCCCTGGTAGGTGCACTCCTGGATGGCGCCGGGGTAGTAGCCGCTGGTGGTGAAGCCGGGCAGGTCATTCAGCGGGCGAAGCTGGCCGGTGGCCGCGACCTGCGGCACGTTCGGGTTGTCGAGCAGGACCAGGTTCGGCATGTCGCCGGCGCTGGCGTCCTGCAGGACCTTGGTGATCAGGTTCGCGTAGGAGACCGCGGTCCGCTGCACGGTGACGCCGGGGTGCGCCGCCTCGAACTGCTTGTTGTACCAGTTCAGCGCCGCGTTGCCGCCGCTGGAGGTGAAGTAGTCGAGTTCGGTGATGGTGGTCTTGCCGTTGCTGTTCCCGCCGCTGCTGCTGCCGCCGGACGAGGAGCAGCCCGCGACGGCCAGGGCCAGCACGACCCCGCATGCCGACGCGACCCGCAACCGGGCTCTGCGTCTAGACAGGTTGACTAGCGCGCGCATTCTTGCCTCCAGATTGTGTGACTTGGCTGTGTGCAATGGCAGGGCGGGTTACCCCTTGACTGATCCGACCGTGAGGCCGGCCGCGATATATCGTTGGGCGGCGATGAGCATCATGGCCGCGGGGAGAATGGCGAAGACCGCGAGCGCCATCGCCGCGCCCAGATTCGATGAGAAGACTCCGATGTAGTTGTAGATGCTGAGGGTGATCGGCTGGAGCGTGCTCCCGTTCAGCAGGGTGAGCGCGAAGATGAAGTCACCCCAGCCGTTCAGGAATGCGAAAAGCGCGACGGTGATGATGGCCGACCGGCTCATCGGCAGGACGATCCGGACGAACGTGCCCCATTCGGTGGCGCCGTCCACCCGGGCGGCCTGCAGGACGTCGGTCGGCAGGCCGAGCATGAACGCGCGCATGACCAGGATGCTGAACGGCACCGCGTAGCTCGCGTCGGCCAGGATCAGGCCCGGGTACGAGTTCAGCAGGTGGAGCTTGTGGTAGACGACGAACAGGCTGTTAGCGATCACAATTGACGGCAGGATCTGCGCGACCAGCAGCGATGCGACAACCGCCACGGTCACCCGGAAGCGGTACCTGGCCAGCGCGTGGGCGGCCGGCAGCGCGATGGCCAGGGTGAGGATCGCGGTGGCGACGCCGATGATCAGGCTGGACAGGATGTGGCTGCCCTGGGTCGAGATGACGTTCCGGTAGTTGGCCAGCGTCGGGGTGGGCGGGAAGAAGTTGTAGTGCGTGCCCAGCAGCTGGGCGTTGTTCTCGAACGAGCCGACGATGACCGCGTAGACCGGGAACAGCAGGATCGCCAGCGCGACCAGCGCGGTGATTCCGGCCAGCCACGGCGTGAATTTCCGTTGCCTGCCCATGTCAGCCCTGCCTCAGTGAATCGCGGTTGAGCCTGATGTAAATCGGCGCGACCAGCAGGGCGATGATGAGCAGCACCGTGTTCAGGGCGGCTCCGGCGCCGTAGTCGAACTGCTGGAAGGACAGGTTGTACGCCCAGGTGGCGATCAGTTGGGTGCTATTAGCGGGACCGCCCTGGGTCAGGCTGATGACGATGTCGAAGACCTTGACGGTGAACACGAAGCCGAGGACGAAGGTGACCTCGATCACCGGCCTGATGACCGGCAGCGTGACCCGGACCAGGGTCTGCCAGGGACCCGCGCCGTCGATCATCGCCGCCTCCTTGAGCTCGGGCGGCACGTCCTGCAGCGCGCTGAACAGCAGCACGGTGAAGAACGGAACGCCGAGCCAGATGTTGGTGATGAGCACGGTGACGTAGGCCCAGCCGGGCGAGAGCAGGTAGCCGATGGGCGCGTGGATCAGGTGCAGGTCCACCAGGACCTGGTTGACCGCGCCGGCCTCGAGCTGGAACAGGAACCTGAAGATGAAGCCGGTGACCAGGAACGGCAGCAGCCACGGCACGATGACCAGGGACCGGGCCAGCTTGTTCAGCGGGAACCTGAGGTTGAACAGCAGCGCCAGGCCGAAGCCGATGAGGAACTGGAACAGCAGCGAGAGCACGGTGAACGTCAGGGTCCGGATCAGGGCGCTCTGCGTGATCGAATTCAGCAGGGTCACCTTGTAGTTGGAAATACCGGCCCACGGCGCGAACAGGCTGGCGATGGTGGCCGGCGTGGTCACCTCGAAGCTGAGGATCAGGTTGTAGATGACCGGCACCACGAACGCGAACAGCACGTACAGGCCCGCCGGGACCAGGAACGCCAGCCGCGCGGCCCGGCGGTAGCGAGCCCGCAGGTCACTGCGGGACGGCCCGCCCGCGCGGCCGGCGGGTCCGGCCGGGCGCCGCGGCCGTGGCTCGGTGCGGACGCTGGGGGCGGCGGGGTTCAAGGCTGCTCACCCCCGGAACCGATGGACTCGATCGGGCCGAACGGGCTGACGTTCCCGCGCACGTACACCGGGATCAGCTCGAGCGGGGCCGCCGCGGTGACCCACTGGCCGCCGGCCGCTGGCGCGCCGGTCCAGGCGTCCCGCCAGTCGGCGCCGGCCGGCAGGTACACGTCCCGCTCCCTGGCCCCCTCGGTGACCACCGGGGCGACCAGGATGTCGCCGCCGAACAGGAACTGATCGGCAATGTCCCAGCAGGCCGGGTCGGCGGGGAAGTCGAGGAACAGCGGGCGCATGGGCGGCAAGCCAGTAGAGTGCGCGACCCTCATCTGCTCCATCACGTACGGCCGGAGCCGCTCCCGCAGGAACAGCAGGTGGCGGATGATCTCGTACTCGGTATCGCCGAACGACCACACCTCGTTGGCCGCGCCGGTCTGCTCCGAGCCCGCCATGGTTCCCGGCTGGCGGATCCCATGCAGCCGGAAGACCGGGCAGAACACGCCGAACTGGAACCAGCGGACGATCAGCTCGCGGAACGACGGCGAGTTGATGTCGCCGTTCTTGAACCCGCCGATGTCGGTGGTCCACCACGGGATGCCGGACAGGCCGATGTTCAGCCCGGCCGGGATCTGCCGGCGCAGGTCCTCGAAGGTGGAGTCGATGTCGCCGGACCAGACCAGCGCGCCGTAGCGCTGGCTGCCCGCCCAGGCGGACCGGCACAGCAGCACGATCTCCTGCTCGCCTTCGGCCTGCATGCCCTCGTAGAAGCCGCTGGCGTGCAACATCGGGTAGGCGTTGCCGACCTCGAGGCCGGGACCGATGTGGTAGCGGAGGTTTTCCGGCTGCTCGGGCACGAGCTCGGGCTCGCAGGCGTCCAGCCACCAGGTCTTTATGCCGAACTTGAGGTAGTTGTCCCTGACCTTGGACCAGACGTAGTCCCTGGCCCGGGGGTTGGTCGCGTCGTAGAAGCTCATCGGGACCCGCACCGCCGAGCCCCGGTCCCAGGAGGCCAGCTGCAGCCCGAGGCCGTGCTCATTGGCGACCAGGTAGCCCAGCTCGTTCATCTCGGCGTAGTTCTCGCTGGCCGGATTCACCGTGGGCCAGACCGAGACCATCAGCTTGATGCCGAGCTGCTCCAGCTCGGTCACCATGGCGGCCGGGTCAGGCCACTCGTCCGGGTCGAACTTCCAGTCGCCCTGCTGGGTCCAGTGGAAGTAGTCGATCACGATCACCGACAGCGGCAGCCCGCGGCGCTTGTACTCGCGCGCCACGCTCAGCAGCTCGTCCTGGGTCTTGTAGCGGAGCTTGCACTGCCAGAACCCCGATGCCCACTCAGGCAGCATCGGCGTGCGGCCGACGGCCTGGGCGTAGCCGCGGACGAGTGCGGCGGGCTCGTCCGCGGCGGTGATCCAGTAGTCCCACTGGCGGGTGCTCTCGGACACCCAGCGGGTGGCGGTCGTGCCGAGCTCGACCCGGCCGATCCCAGGGTGGTTCCACAGCAAGCCGTAGCAGCGGCTGGAGAGCAGGAACGGGATGGACACCTCGGTGTTGCGCTGGATCAGCTCGACGACCGCGCCCTTCTGGTCAAGCCGGCCGTGCTGGTGCTGGCCGAGCCCGTAGAAGCGCTCCCCGTCGCGGGCCTCGAAGGTCACCTCGAACCGGTGCATGCCGCCGCCCGCGGGCTTGTAGCGGCGCGTCGGCGGCCCGGTGAAGTGCGCGGTGGTCTCGGCCAGGAGCTCGTCGCCTGACGCGCGCAAGAACCTGAGCTGCCCCGAGGCGGAGACCTCGGCGGTCAGTGCGCCGTTGGTGATGCGGGCCGCGTCCGCCCCGATCTCGACGGTCACCGGGACCGGCTCGGCCGGAAGCAGCGCTCCGGGCAAGTCGTCGCGGATCTGCTCCCAGACCGTCCCGCGGACCCGGAGGCTGCCCGGACCCCATGGCTCGACGCGGACGATCTCGTGTCCGCCCCGCCACTCGAGGGCCTGGTCCGCATGCGTGAAAACACCCATGTATCACAGCTCTCCGCTTGCCGCTGGATCGGCCTGTTAGGCAAAGCTTTTCCAAGACCGGAGCCTAGAACCGAAGTGTTCCAATCGTCAAGGTTTAGCAGCAGTTTTCATTAGATGAGGCGACCCGAATCGATACCAAAAGGAAACTTCACAAACTGCCCTTTCCTCCCCTATACTCAGGCGATCAGATCGCCCGCGAGCAGCCTGGCGTCGGGGCCGTCGAGACAGGGAGGCGAACGCGATTCCTCCCAGCAAAAATCCAGCCAGCAAGAACCCCGCGACCATCACCGACGTGGCCCGCCTGGCCGGGGTCTCGCCGGGGACGGTGTCCAAGGCGCTCAACGGGCGCGGCGCCCTGTCGACCGGCACCATCCAGCGCATCCAGCAGGCTGCCGAGCAGCTCGGCTACCAGCCGAACGCGCTGGCCCGCGGGCTGCTCGCCGGCCGCACCTTCACGGTGGGGCTGATTACCACCGATAGCTTCGGCCGGTTCAGCATCCCGGTCATGCAGGGCGCGGAGGACGCGCTCGGCCCCGGGCGCATCGCGGTTCTCCTGTGCGACAGCCGGGACGACCAGATCAGGGAGCAGCACTACCTGCGCACCCTGCTCGAACGCCGGGTCGACGGCATCATCGTGACCGGCCGCCGCCAGGATCCCAGGGAGCCGATCGGCAGCGACATCCCGGTCCCCGTCGTCTACGCGATGACCTCCTCGACCAACCCCGGGGACCTCTCCCTCGTCCCCGACGACGCCGAAGGCGGCGCGATCGCGGTCCGCCACCTGCTCAGCACCGGGCGGACCAGGATCGGCCACGTAACCGGCCCGATGTCGTTCGCGGCGTCCCGGCTGCGCGCCCAGGGCGCGGAGCAGACGCTGGCCGCCGCCGGGCTCGAGCTGGCCGCGGGCGGGGCCATGTACGGCGAGTGGACCGAGGAGTGGGGCCGCCAGGCGACCGACGGGCTGCTCCGGGCCGCCCCCGACCTGGACGCGATCTTCTGCGGCAACGACCAGATCGCCCGGGGCGTGGCCGACGCGGTGCGGGAGGCGGGCAAGCGCGTGCCCGAGGACATCGCGCTGGTCGGCTTCGACAACTGGGAGGTCATCGCGGCGGCCAACAGGCCCCCGCTGACCACGGTCGACATGAACCTGCGCGAGCTCGGCCGGACCGCGGGCGAGGAACTGCTCAGCGCGATCGAGGGACGGCCGAGCTCGGGCCTGCGGCGGCTCCCGTGCAGCCTGGTGCTCAGGGAGTCGAGCCGCCCCCGTCAGATTCAGGGCCAGCCCGTCAGCGCGTGAGCCGGGGCTGAGCCTTACTCGTCCAGGGCGGCGGCGTCGGCGGGGACGTCGACCGAATAGGGCTTGAGGATCTCCAGCGGGACGATCTCGAGCGCGCGCTGGTGGGTCGAGGCCAGCACCACCGGCGCCCCGGCGCCGTCCCGGTGTGCCTGGAGCCAGTTGGCCGCGGTCACGCACCACCGGTCCCCCGGCACCAGCCCGGGGAACCGGAACTGAGGCATCGGGGTGGACAGATCGTTGCCGATCCGGCGCTGGTGCTCGAGGAATTCGGCTGTCACCACCGCGCAGATGGTGTGGCTGCCCAGGTCCTCGGGGCCGGTCGTGCAGCATCCGTCCCGGTAGAAACCGGTGAGCGGATCGGTTCCACACGGCTCGAGCTCGCCGCCGAGCACATTACGGTCGCCCATGCATGCAGTATCCGCACCGCGCACTCCTGTTCGCAAGATCGTCCCCGGGCTTCGGGGTGCTGAATGGCGGTGGCCCGGCTGGCGTGCCTGGACAGGCTCCGCCGGGCCGCTTAGTCTTGACTGTATGGTCAGTCAAGATTTTCGCGTCCGGTCTGGTCCTGCTATCCCCCCGGCACCGCTCGACCGCGGTGAGCTGGAGCTGGCACTGCGCCCGTTCGGGGAGAGCCGGATGCTGCCGCGGGCGGCGTACGTGGACCCCGCCGTGTTCGGCTGGGAGCAGCGGCACTTCTTCGGCGGCGGCTGGATGTGCGTGGCACGCAGCGACCAGCTGCCTTCGCCCGGGGACCAGCGCGCCGAGGCCACCGGCCAGGGCGGCGTGCTGCTGGTCCGCGGCGAGGACGGCGAGGTGCGGGCGTTCGCGAACAGCTGCCGGCACCGCGGCCACGAGCTGCTTCCGTGCGGGCAGAGCGCCCGCGAGAAGGCGATCGTCTGCCCGTACCACGCCTGGACGTACTCGCTGTCCGGGTCGCTGCAGGGCGCGGCCGGGTTCCGGAAGGTGCGCGGCTTCGACTTCGGCGAATGGGGTCTGGCCCCGCTGCCGGTGGCCGAGTGGCACGGCCTGGTGTTCGTGGACGGTTCCGGCGGCGCGGCCGGATCGCTGACCGAGGCGCTGGCCAAGCTGGACGAGCTGGTCGCGCCGTACGAGCCGGAGCGGCTGGTGACCGCCGGGGAGCACCGCTACGACGCCGCGGCGAACTGGAAGACGCTCACCGAGAACTACCACGAGTGCTACCACTGCCCGTCCATCCACCCCGAGCTGTGCCGGGTCAGCCCGCCCAAGAGCGGCGAGAACTACGCCGCCGACGGCGCCTGGATCGGCGGCTGGATGGACCTGCGCGACGGCATGGAGACGATGTCGCTGTCCGGATCGAGCGGCGGGGTGCCGCTGCGCGGTCTTGACGCGCACGGGCTGCGCACCGTCATCTACGTCAACATCTTCCCGAACGTGCTGCTCAGCCTGCACCCGGACTACGTGATGACGCACCGGCTGATCCCCGTCGCCGCGGACCGGACCACAATCGAGTGCACCTGGGCGTTCGCGCCGGAGGCGGTCGAACGGCCCGGCTTCGACCCGGCCTACGCGGTGGAGTTCTGGGACATCACGAACAAGCAGGACTGGTCCGCGTGCGAGTCGGTGCAGCGGGGCCTGGCCTCGCCGCACGCCTCCCCGGGGCCGCTGTCCCCCGCCGAGGACGCGGTGTACTCCTACGTCACTGCCATCGCCCGGGGCTACCTCGGGCAGTCCGTCTGGAACCCGGTACCGTAAACACCGTGACGATATTTGACATACCGCTGAAGACGCTGGACGGCGAGGACTCCTCGCTCGGCGCGACCGCGCCAGGCGCGGCGCTGCTCGTGGTGAACGTGGCCTCGCAGTGCGGGCTGACCCCGCAGTACACCGCCCTGGAGAAGCTGCACGAGCAGTTCGCCTCGCGCGGGCTGACCGTGGTGGGCTTCCCGTGCAACCAGTTCGGCGGGCAGGAGCCGGGCACGGCGGAGGAGATCGCCGAGTTCTGCTCGACCTCGTACGGGGTCACCTTCCCGATGTTCGAGAAGATCGAGGTGAACGGCCCCGGGCGGAACGCTATCTACGATGTGCTGACCGCGACGCCGGACGCGAACGGCGAGGCCGGCGACATCCAGTGGAACTTCGAGAAGTTCCTGGTGCGCCCGGACGGCACCGTGGCGGCCCGGTTCCGGCCGCGCACCGAGCCCGACTCCCCCGAGGTGCTCGCCGCCATCGAGGAGAACCTCCCCGCCGACTACTACCTCGGCTGAGGCGCGACCGCTGCCACTGGGTCGATGGCACATTGGTCCGGTAAGAGCGTGACCAACGGCACATCGACCCAG
>Ga0070664_100004730_pt1 | contig 10916 bp, 7 predicted proteins | sample KBSC73metaG_FD_65863 | JGI IMG/M metagenome (GOLD analysis project Ga0070664, IMG submission 65863) | Corn rhizosphere microbial communities from Kellogg Biological Station, Michigan, USA - KBS C7-3 metaG | ecosystem: Host-associated > Plants > Roots > Rhizosphere > Soil ... | reverse complement strand
ACTGTCGCGGCGGCCGCGCTGTCTCGGATGCGCTGCCTCTTACCTGCTCGCGGTCCTTCGGCTGGGGTTGCGACGGCTTCTGATTCTGATCTGAGTCCTGCGGACGGCTCTGCTTCTCGTGTGCGATACGGTCCTGCTTGCGCATGGTCGCACCTCCGATCAGAGATCGGAGGTGCAATCAGGAAGCCGTGAGTCTCTTGACGTTGAGATCGAAGGCGGGAGCCAGGCCGAGATGTGAAGTGGGCGAGACGTGGGGCGCTGGTGCGCACGCTATCTAAGGTTTGGATGTAAGTGGTTACGCCCGCCCCCTCGTCTCGCGCCATACAGAAGAGCAAGGCAGCTGCCTGTGTAATTCACGGTAACGATGACGCGCAATGCGACATCTCAGCTTCGAAACTCTGAGACTGCTTGAGCTTTCTTCCTCTCTCTCCCGGATCAGTCTCATAATCACGACGAAGACCGATGACTGCAGGCCTCTCGCTCTTGTTTGCCACGCTGATTGGCGTCTTCATTACGCCAGACGGCATCGTCGTCGGCGCTGATACGGCGATCAGCAGTCGGGCCGGCCAATCGGTGCGGGCGAAATACTGTGTGACCGGCCCACGGTCCGTGTCGACCCTGCAAGGCGTCTATGAGCTGACGGACACCGAAACGAGAGCGACCGTGGCGCTCTACGATCGCTTCCGTGAGTTCTGCGCGGAGATCGATCGCACCCAATTGCCACCGATGCTGCGCGGCAAAGCGGAATACATCGCCGAGGCGCTCCGCACCGCGCTCGAACGTTTCCTCAAGGATGTGCCTGCCGTGGAGGTGGTCCGCCAGTACGCGTCGAGTCCTATCGTCGCGCGAATTGCGGTGTCGGGTTACGACGCGCAGGGTCCCTCGAGTGTCGTCGTCGGACTTGGTATTGCCACGGACCGGGCCACGAACAAGTGGGAAGTGCAGGTGCGCGACCTGTCGCGGCTGACGTTGCGCGAGTGCGGCGTGCGTTTTCACGGGCAGGAGGTCGTGGTGCTGTCGCTGCGCAGCAATACGGATCTGCGCGTGCCGAGGTCCGAACGACAGAAGCCCGACGTCGAGAAGTTGGGCGCCCTGATCGGCGGTTCGTGTTCCGATGTGTCGATCGGGTCCGCACCGCGCCTCTTCACCGAAGCCGCGAGGCTGACCGTCACGTTCGGCAAGGGCTTCGGCATCCAGCCGGGCATCGTCGGCCTGCCGCTCGACATCGTGGTCATCCCGAAGGACGGAACGATCGATGTCTTGCACGTGAACTCCTGGTAGCCAGCAAACTCGAAGGAACTGAAGGCGCTGCCTCCGCTTAAGATACTGGGGGGAGACGTGCCAATGAGACGAGCGAGAGTTCTGGCCGCGATTGTCGTCGCGGGCTTTGCCGTGGCCGACCTGGCCGCCCAGCAGCGCGGTGGCGGTGGTGGCCGCGGCGGTGGGATTCCGCCGACCGGCAAGATCGAAAAGATCAAGGACAACCTGTACAAGATCAACGGGGCCGGCAGTAACACGACGGTGTTCCTGACCGACGCCGGTGTCGTGCTCGTCGACACCAAGCTCGCCAACAACGGCGAAGCGATCATGAACCAGGTGAAGACCGTCACCGACAAGCCGGTGACGATGCTCATCAACACGCACGTGCATCCGGATCACAACGGGAGCAACAGCTACTTCAAAGCGGCGCGGCCGATGATCGACGTCGTGACCCACGAGAATACAAAGAAGTGGGTCGACATGAATCCCAAGGCGGACCCCGCGTGGCAGCCGACCCAGACCTTCAGCGACAAGAAGACGATCGGCAAGGGCAAGGATCAGATCGACCTCTATTACTTCGGCGCCGGCCACACCGATGGCGATGCGTTTGTCGTGTTCAAGGCGTTGCGCGCGATGTGCATCGGCGATCTGATGGCGTGGAACATGGCGCCGCTGATCGATCCGGCGACGAAGGGCAGCGTTGTCGCGCTTCCCGACACACTTGAGAAGTCGATCAAGGGCATCAAGAACGTCGATCTCGTCATCGAGGGTCACGGAAACGTGAATACGTGGGACGGTCTGAAGGCCTACGCGGAATTCAATCGCGCCCTCCTGAACGTGGCCCAGGCCTCGTTGAAGAAAGGCGAGACGCCCGAGCAGGCGCTGGCCGAACTCGAGAAGAACCCGAAGTTCGCCGTGTTCCTGAAGGAGGAATTGCTGAAGGATCTCGAGTACGGCGGCACGCCGAAGTCGCGCGCGCTGATCAACATCAACGTGGCGTATCAGGAATTGAAGGGCGAGCCGGTCACGACGAACTTCGGTCCGCCGCGCGGTGGCGGTGCGGCCCGAGGCGCGACGCCACCCAAGTGAGGCCCAAGGGCCAGGGCCTAAGGCCCAAGAAGGCCCAAGAAGGAAAACGATGAAGCTGCGCGTTCTTCTCGCCTTCGTTTGCGGTGCCACGCTGTTGGCGGCAGCCGCGGAGGACGATCCGTATATCTGGATGGAGGAGATCGAAGGAGCAAAGGCGCTGACGTGGGCAAGGGCCGAGAACGCGCGTTCGCTGCCGCAGCTTCAGAACGATCCCCGCTTCAAGGCTATCTACGCCGACGCCGCGAAAATCATCACGGCGAGCGATCGCATCCCCGCCGTCTCCTTTGCCGGCGACGGCACGCTCCGCGATTTCTGGCAGGACACCGAGCACGTGCGCGGCATCTGGCGCTCCACCACGGTGGAGAGCTACCGCGCGGGCAAACCGCAGTGGCGCACGATTCTCGACCTTGACGCCTTGGCAAAAACTGAAAAGGCGAACTGGGTCTGGCACAGCCCGAGATGCCTGCCGCCAGAGGATCGCTACTGCCTGGTGGAACTGTCCGACGGTGGCAAGGACGCCGCGGTCGTGCGTGAGTTCGACACGCGCACCGGCACGTTTGACGATCGCGGCTTCAAGATCCCGGAAGCGAAGAGCGACTACGCATGGATTGATCGCGACACGCTACTTGTAGCCCATGAATGGCAAAAGGGCCAGCTCACCGAATCCGGTTACCCCTACATCGTCAAGACGCTGAAACGCGGTCAACCGCTCGCGACCGCGAAAGAAGTGTTCCGCGGCCAGGTGAAGGATGTCGGCGTCGGGCCACGCGTCCTGCGCGAGCCGGACGGTCGCGTCGCCGGCGTCGTGTTGACCCAGTCGATCGATTTCTTCAATTCCAACTTCCATCTGCTCACCGGGACCGGCACCGCGAAGCTGGAGCTGCCGGCCAGGTCCACGATCCAGGGCTACGTCTCGGGTCGCCTCATCGTCAGCCTCGAGCAGGATTGGATGGCTGGCGGGTTCAAAGAAGGCGATCTGATCGACTTTGATTTTGCGGCGGTGAAGGCATCGCCCGGCAAGCTGCGCGGCTCGCTGGTGCTGCGGCCGACAGAGCGTCAGGCGATCGAATCGGTGGCGACCACCCGCGATCGCCTGGTCGTGGCGCTCTACGAGAACGTGAAAGGGCAGGTCCTGAGCTTTTCGCGCGGCGCGAACGGCTGGACGTCGACCAGGCTCGCGCTGCCGAACGACTCGTCAATCGACATTTCATCGGCCGCCGATCGCGACAATCGACTGATCCTGAGCGTCCAGAACTATCTGACGCCCACGAGTCAGTGGATCGCCGACGCGTCCGGCGGCGTGCCGCAGAAGATGCGGAGTCTGCCGCCGCGGTTCGACGCCTCGCGTCACGTTGTCGAACAGTTCTGGGCGGCGTCGAAGGACGGCACCCAGATCCCGTATTTCGTAGTGCGGCCGAAGGACCTGAAGCTCGATGGCACCGCCCCGACGCTGCTGTACGCGTACGGAGGGTTTCAAATCAGCGAGACGCCGTCGTACTCGGGCACGGTCGGGAAGCTCTGGCTTGAAAAGGGAGGCGTCTACGTCGTTGCCAACATCCGCGGCGGCGGAGAGTTCGGGCCTCGATGGCACAACGCCGGCCTCAAACTGAATCGGATGCGCGTGTACGACGATTTCTTCGCCGTCTCGGAGGACCTGATTCGCCGGAAGATCACGAGCGCGCGGCGCCTGGGCATCATGGGCGGGTCCAACGGCGGTCTGTTGATGGGCGTGGCGCTGACCAAGCGGCCCGAGCTGTACAACGCCATCGTCATCCAGGTGCCGCTGTTCGACATGATCGCCTACGACCACATCGGAGCCGGCGCGTCGTGGATCGGTGAGTACGGGGATCCGAAGATTCCGGCCGAGCGCAAGATGCTGATGTCGTACTCGCCGTATCAGAATCTGAAAGCGGGCCAGAAGTATCCGAAGGTCCTGATTGAGACGTCGACGAAGGACGACCGTGTGCATCCTGCCCACGCGCGCAAGGCAGCTGCCCGGTTGAAGGAGTACGGCTACGACTTCCTGTATTACGAGAACATCGACGGCGGTCACGCCGCGGCGGCGAATCTCAACGAGCGCGCGCTGCGCACGGCGCTCGAATTCACGTATCTCCAGCAGCGGCTGATGGACTGATGTCCGCCAGTGCCCGCTTCGTGCTCCTTGTGTTCGCAGGATGGCTGTGCGCCGTGTCTGGCATGTCACAGGCTGCCTCACCGCAGGCTGCGACGACGGTGGCGCGTACCCAGCAGGAGCTCGCGCAGACGGTCAAGCAATACTGTGTGACGTGTCACAACGCACGGGCCACTTCGGCGGCGACCGCGACGGGAGTGATCCTCGACACCGCGGATCTCACACAGATTCCTGCGCACGCCGAGATGTGGGAGAAGGTGGTGCGCCGGCTGCGCACTGGATCGATGCCGCCGCCAGGGATGCCGCGTCCGGATCCGGCCGCCTCACATGCGCTGGTCGAGCATCTTGAAGGGGCGCTCGATCGCGCCGCGTCGTCGCATCCGAATCCTGGCCGCCACGCGCTGCACCGCTTGAACCGCAGCGAGTACGCGAACGCCATCCGTGATCTGCTGTCGCTCGAAGTCGACACCGCCACGTTGCTGCCGCCAGACGATTCCGCGGACGGTTTCGACAACAACGCGAGCTTGCTTGGCGTATCGCCGGCGCTGCTCGAGCGGTACCTGTCGGCTGCGGCCTACATCAGCGAGCTCGCGGTCGGCGACCCGCGGATCATGGCCGGCTCGGAAACCTATCGCGTTCGCGGCGATGCGTCGCAGGTTGAGCAGAACGAAGATCTCTCACCAGGCACGCGCGGCGGGCTGATGGCGACGCACACGTTCCCGCTGGATGGCGAGTATGTGATCAGGGTCAGGCTCCTGCAGACGAATCTCGGATCCATCCGCGGCCTCGAGAACGAGCATCAGCTGGAAATCACGCTCGACGGGGAGCGCGTGCTGCTGGCGGCCGTCGGTGGACCAGACGACTACGTCACCTCGTCTGAGAATGCGACCGACGTCGTGAACTCGCTCGAGCGGCGGCTGCAGGTGCGCGTGCGCGCGAAGGCGGGGCAGCGCGCAGTGGGCGCGGCATTCCTGCGTAAGCCTCCAGCCTACGGAGGCTCACGGCTTCAACCGTTCCTGCGAACGACGCTCATCGCCACGGATCATCTTGGTCTGCCTCATGTGGAGAGCATGACGGTGACCGGACCGTTCAACGCGGGCGGGGCCGATCGCACGCCGAGCCGTGACCGCGTGTTTGTGTGTGGTCCGCCGAAAGGCGGACGCTACGGCACCGCGGACGAGCAGGCGTGCGCCCAGAGGATCATCCGCACGCTCGCGCGCCGTGCGTACCGGCGCGAACTGACGAATGTCGATGTCGCTCCGCTGCTGACCTTCTACGAGCAGGGCCGCAAGGAGTCGGGTTTCGACCACGGCATTGAGCTGGCCCTTCGAGCGATCCTGGTGAGTCCGAAATTCGTCTTTCGCACCGAGCAGGATCCGGCCGGCGTCGCGCCGGGCCAGGCGTATCGAATCAGTGACAGCGAGCTCGCGTCGCGGCTGTCGTTCTTTCTCTGGAGCAGCATTCCAGACGATGAGTTGCTCGACGTGGCGGCGAGCGGCCGTCTGCGTCAGCCAGCCGTCCTGGAGCGGCAGGTTCGACGCATGCTGGGCGACCCGCGGTCGCGCGCGCTCGTCGGCAACTTTGCCGCGCAGTGGCTGCAGTTCCGCAATCTCCGGAGCACCACGCCGGACAAGAACCTCTTTCCGGATTTCGACGACAACCTGCGGCAGTCGTTCGAACGCGAGCTCGAGCTCTTCGTCGGCAGCATCGTCGACGAGAACCGCAGCGTGCTTGATCTCCTGACCGCGGACCACACCTTCGTCAACGAACGACTCGCGCGGCACTACGGGATCGCCAACGTCTACGGTTCGCGATTCCGACGGGTAACGGTGGGTGAGGAGGCGAGAAAGGGGCTGCTGGGAAAGGGCGGCATCCTGCTCGTCACGTCGCACGCAGATCGCACCTCGCCGGTCGTCCGCGGCAAATGGATTCTGGAGAATCTGATCGGCACGCCGCCATCGCCGCCTCCGGCGGAGGTTCCCGCATTTCCGGAAGATGACCCGCGCGCGCCGCAGACCGTCCGCGCGCGTATGGAGCGTCACCGCGCAAGCCCGGCCTGTGCCGGCTGTCACCGGGTGATGGATCCCCTGGGCCTGGCGCTCGAAAACTTCGACGCGGTGGGCAAGTGGCGGACGCGGGAGGCCGGTGCTCCAATCGACGCGTCTGGCGAGCTTGGCGACGGCACGCGGGTGGACGGGGCCGTCGCGCTGCGCAACGCGTTGCTGTCCCGGCCGGAGGTGGTTGTCGACACCTTCACGGAAAAGCTCATGACCTACGCACTGGGCCGGGGGCTGGAGTACTACGACATGCCGGCCGTCCGTGAGATCATCGGTTCCGCCGGGCGTGACGACTATCGGTTCGCATCGCTCGTCCTGGCCATCGTTCGGAGCGTGCCATTTCAGATGCGTACGAAGACGGCATCGTGACGTTCATCCTCCGGCGGCAGATGCACCGCCGCACATTCCTGCGCGGTGCTGGCGCCGCGCTGGCATTGCCGTGGCTCGAGGCAATGGCGCCGCCGCTGACGGCCACCGCGCGCGCCGCCGCTGCCGTACCGAAACGTCTCGGCTTCGTCTACATCCCGCATGGCGTGATCATGAGCCAGTGGACTCCGGCCGCAGCCGGTGCTGGCTTTGAGTTCACACCGATTCTCAAACCACTCGAGCCCTATCGCGACGACCTCATCGTCATCAGCAGGCTGACTCGGGCCGCTGCGGTCGATAACCATGCGTGCTCGGCGTCGGCGTGGCTGACCGGTGTTGCTGCGAAACGGACCGACGGCCCCGATTTCTTCAACGGCGTGTCGATCGATCAGGTCATCGCGACGCACATTGGCCAGGAAACGCTGTTCCCGTCGCTGGAGCTTGCGACCGAAGACTTCACGGGCCTTGTCGGCGCGTGTGACCCCGGCTACAGCTGCGCCTACATCAACACCCTGAACTGGCAGACGCCGACGACGCCGCTGCCGATGGAGATCAATCCGCGGGTGGTCTTCGACCGTCTGTTTGGCAGCGGCCGTACTGCCACGGACCGTGCGTCGCGCAGACTGACCGATCGCAGTCTCCTCGATTTTGTTGCCGCGGACCTGCAGCAGCTCGAACGAGGTCTCGGCACCGCAGATAAGGCGCGGCTCGGTGAGTATCTCGGCTACGTCCGCGAGATCGAACGCCGCATTCAGCGCGCGGAGGAGCGGGCGCATTCCACGCCGGATGTTCCCAATGCACCGGTGGGCGTGCCCGAGTCCTACGAGGAGCACGTCGGGTTGATGTTCGACCTGCTGGCGCTCGCGTACCAGACGGATCTGACACGCGTCTTCACGTTCATGATGGCGCGCGAGGTCAGCCAGCGCACATATCCGGAGATTGGCATCACAGAGCCGCACCACTCGATCTCGCATCACGGCAACCGTCCCGCCGCTATTGCCGGTCACGCGAAGTTGAACGCCCATCACATGAGCCTGTTCGCGAAGTTCATCCAACGTCTGAAAACCACGCCGGACGGCGACGGCTCGCTGCTGGATCACTCGCTGATCGTCTACGGCAGCGGCATGAGCGACGGCAACGGCCATACCGGTGCGCCCCTTCCGCACGTGCTGCTTGGAAAGGGCGGCGGTCGTGTGAAAGGAAACCGCCACCTCGTGACGGCGGACAACACCCCGATGGCGAACTTCCTGCTCACGCTCGCGCAGATCAACGGCGTGGAAGGCGATCGCTGGGGCGTGAGCCGCGGCACTCTGGATCTGTGAAGCCGTTCCTGGTCGCGGCCGTTGTGGCGCTGTCGCTGACGACGAGCGCCGCGACGGATTCTCCTCTCATCTCTGCGGCGAAGCACGGCGATGAGGCAGGCGTGCGCAGCCTGCTCACCCCGCCGAAGGTCCGCCTCAAGGCGGACACGACGGACATCAATGGCGCCGGCCCGGACGGCGCGACCGCTCTCTACTGGGCTGCGCGCGGCGACCACCTGGCCATTGTGCGAATGCTGCTTGCCGCCGGCGCCAAGGTAGACGCCGCCGACCGTTACGGGATCACCCCTCTTGCACTGGCCGCAGTCAACGGGTCTGCGCCCATCATCTCCGTGCTGCTCGAAGCTGGCGCGGACGCGAACGCGCGCGTCGGTGACGGAGAAACGGTGCTGATGGCGGCGGCTCGCACCGGCCGCGCCGACGCCGCGAAGTTGCTGCTCGATCGCGGCGCCGACCCGAACGTGCGCGAGCCGTCGCAGGGCGAGACGGCGGTGATGTGGGCGGCAGGGGAGAACCACGCCGAGATGGTGCGGCTGCTCGCCAGTCGGGGCGCCGAGCTCGACGCCCACGCCAAGGTCCTCGAATTCCCGAAGGTCAAGGTCGATCTCGCCACGATGGTGACCACCGCGCTGCCGCACGGCGGGCTGACCGCCCTGATGTTGGCGGGACGGCAGGGCGCCAGCGAGGGAGCGCGTGCGCTCATCGACGCCGGCGCGCCGATGAACAGCATTGATCCCGATGGCACGACGGCGCTGAACATCGCGATCATCAATGCGCACTTCGATACCGCAGCGGTGCTGATCGAGAAGGGCGCCGACGTGAACATCGCCGACGCCGCCGGAATGACGCCGCTCTACGCCGCCATCGACATGAAGCACCAGGAGCCGATGATCAATCGGCCGCTGCAGAAAGCGACTGGCCGTCTGAGCGCGCAGGACGCGATCTCGCTGATGCTGAAACACGGCGCGAATCCGAACCTGGCGCTACGCGCGCCGTTACTGATGCGGCAGCACAGTAGCGGTGATCCATCGCTGGGCGACGGGGCAACGCCGTTGATGCGCGCGGCCAAGGTCACAGACGTCGATCTGATGGAGGAACTGCTCGAGCACAAGGCGAACCCGAATCTCGCCCTGAAGAACGGCACGACGGTGCTGATGAACGTCGCCTCGCGCGCGGGCCGCCCGGCGCCAGCCGAGGAGATCACCGTCAGCGTCATCGCGATGCTCATCGAGCACGGCGCCGACGTGAACGCGGCCAACGCTACCGGCCAGACGCCGCTGCACCTGGCGGTCGGCCGCGGCGATCGCATCGTCCGGTATCTCGCCGAGCACGGCGCCCGGCTCGACGCGAAGGACTCGTCCGGCCGCACAGCGCTCGACCTCGCCATGGGTGTGGCCGGGACTGGTGGCGCTGGAGGTCGGGGCGGCCGCGGCGGTCGTGGCGGACCAGGAGGACCGGCCGCATCGCCTCAGGTCTATGAGAGCACCGCGGCGTTACTGAAGGAACTCTCGACGTCACAAGTGACAGGTAACAAGTAACAAGTAAGTTTCAAGTTACACGTAACAAGTAACGAGTCAAACCGTGAGACGTGCCGTTTTCCTTGCCTTGCTGGGAATCGCCGCCTGTTCGGGGAAGCCGGCGCCGGACGCCGGCTTTGCGGGCACGTGGGTCATGAACGTCGATGGCCGGCCGTTCATGGTGCTGACGCTTAAACAAGAAGACACGCATTACGTCGGCACGCTCGAGATGCCGAAGCACATGAGCACCGACGGTCTGACGTTCTCAGGCGTCAGCCGCGAGAGCACCACAGAGCCGGCGACAACAACTGCACCGCAGGGCGGCGCGATCCGGATTACGTCGAAGGCGCAGGACCAGTCCGACGAAGACCATGAATTCGATTTCACACTGACGACGGCCGGTGAGGCGCGGGTCAAGATCAGCGAAGCACCGTTCGAGCCGTGGCCGTTTACGCGTTACGCCGGCACAGACGCTCTGCGTGTCTGGGACGGCTGGGATGCGAGGCGCTCGTACGCGCTGCAGCCGCCCTACGTCGCACCCAATGCAGAGATGGCTGCGATCTACAAGGCTGATCAGTCGTTGCGGCAATCGCAGAGCGCATTCGACGCCAACGCGAAGCAGCTCGAGAAAGACGACGCGGCCCGGCGCGAGCAGGTTCGCGCGCTGATCGACAAGGGGCAGCTGCAGGCAGGCGAAGATTTCCGGCTCGCGGCCATGGTGTTCCAGCATGGCGGCGAACCACGTGACTATCTGTTCGCCCATACGCTTGCCCTCATCGCCATGAGGAAGGGCGACGTCGGTGCGTCGTGGATAGCGGCAGCAAGCCTCGATCGCTACCTTCGTTCCATCGATCGCGAGCAGGTCTTCGGCCTGCAGTTCAAGCCTGGCGGCGCCGACCGCCAGCCGTTCGACGAGACGCTGCTGTCTGACACACTGCGCCTGCAACTCGGTATCCCGACGCTCGCCGAGCAGACGGCGCAGATGCAGCAGTTCGTCGGGAAGTAATCGTGCGGCCGACGCTCCTGAAAGCGGTGGCCGGATTTAGCCTGGCGTCGGCGGCGGTTGGCTGCAGCCTGGTACTGAAAGATCCCACTGCCATACTTGGGCCGGGACATCGGCCATCGAAAACGACGACGTTCTCGCGCGCCGAGGCGATCCAGGAACTCGACGCGCTCG
>Ga0070664_100004728_pt1 | contig 10918 bp, 10 predicted proteins | sample KBSC73metaG_FD_65863 | JGI IMG/M metagenome (GOLD analysis project Ga0070664, IMG submission 65863) | Corn rhizosphere microbial communities from Kellogg Biological Station, Michigan, USA - KBS C7-3 metaG | ecosystem: Host-associated > Plants > Roots > Rhizosphere > Soil ... | reverse complement strand
TGTGCGCACCAACGCGATTCACCTGCTCCATCCCGTCGTCAGGCTGGCGGACGGCCAGTTCATCATCGGTGATCGCGAAATCAATACGCACGGCGAGTTTCTCACCGTCGAAATCGCGTTCAGCGGAATGAGATGGTACGCCCTGGATCCGGTCAAGGTCGTCGTATTGACGGAAGTTACGAATCCAAACCTGAAGATGGTCGACGAGGTCGGCCTCGCGATGCTTTCACCAGGCGGCGGACACGGCTTCGCCGGATCGGCGAATCTGTCGACTGTGGAGCTGTTCGCCTATCCGAAGCCGCGTTAGGCTTTTCCCGATACGCACGGAACCCTCTCCAGTCCTATGCTAGAATCTTTGCATCGGCAATGCCCCGCGGCCGGATCCAAAAGCCTGGCCCTTTGGCGTCGCACAATTCGGTGTTTCGAGCAACGGAACCCTGGCCTACATTCCGGACATGCAGTCGAGCGAAATCCGCGTAGTTCCAAACTGGTTTGACCAGATCCGGCAGCGAGTACGACCAGGGGAATTAGGGGACGGACTACTCAACCCCCAAACTCCTGCGCGATTTCGACGCCCGTGCAATTTCGTCAGGAGTTTGGGGGTTGAGTAGTCCGTCCCCTAATTCCCCTAGCGCAGGGCGAACGTGTACAAGGATGTTCCGCACTGAATGCTGACGTATTGCTTCCCGTTCACCATGTATGTCATGGGACCAGCCGAAACCGATGGTCCGAGGTAGGTCTCCCATAACAGCTTGCCGTCACGCGCATCCAAAGCAACGAACTGTCCGTCGCGGCCGCCCGCGAACAACACGTTGGACCCGGTGGTCAAAACTCCGCCCTCCGTCGACGGAGCAGACAGGCGGAAAGTCCACCGGCGCTCGCTGGTGTTCGGATCCATCGCGATGATTGAACTAAAGACGTCCTCGTTGGCGGCTCCGCGTCCCGGACCGCGTCCCATGAAACCCTGTCCTTCGCGGAATTCGAGCAACTCACCTTTCTGATAGGTGGCGGAACTGTTCTCCCACGCCGGGATATAAAACAAACCTGTCGCCGGACTGAACGATGGACTGTACCAATTCGTGCCGCCCTGATTGCCGGGGTAGATCAAGGTTCCTTCTTGTGTCGAGAAGCTGTCCGGAGCGCGGATGGGACGGCCCCTTCCATCGAAGCCGGTAACCCAGTTCGCCTTGATAAACGGCTTGCCCGAGAGGAACTGGCCGTTCGTGCGGTCGATCACATAGAACACTCCGTTGCGATTCGCCCACATCATCACCTTGCGCGGCGTGCCCTTGAAGTTGATGTCCGCGAGGACCGGTACCTGCGTGGAGTCCCAATCGAATTCGTCGTGTGGAGTGAACTGGTAGTGCCACTTTAGTTTCCCTGTGTCGGCGTCAACCGCAATGACCGATGAACTGTAGAGGTTGTCGCCCATTCGGTTGTCGCCGTTGTAGTCCGGACCAGGATTGCCGGTGCCCCACAGCGTGAGGTTCGTCTCCGGGTCGTACGATCCCGTTACCCAGATGGGCGCTCCGCCGTGCAGGTACGAATCGTTTGGCTTGCCATCTTTTCCCACCCAGGTTTCATAGCCCGGTTCGCCGGGCCCAGGCACCGTGTAGAACCGCCAAACCTCCTTGCCGGTGTTGACATCGTACGCGGCCAGGAATCCGCGGATGCCGTACTCGCCGCCTGCCACGCCCGTAATCACTTTGTCTTTGACGACAAGTGGCGCCGCCGTCAGCGAGTACTGCAGTCTGTGGTCCGCCACCGTTGTGTTCCACAGTTCCCTGCCCGTCTTTGCATCGAGCGCAATCATCCTGGCATCGAGAGCCGCGAGAAACAGCTTGTCCCCTTGAATCGCCAGGCCGCGCGTCAACTTCCAGGGAGTGCGGACGCCATCGGCGGGCTTGTGCGAGTACTGCCAGATCGTCCGTCCCGTGGCCGCGTCGAGGGCGAACACATCGTTGGGACTTTGAACGGTGTACAGGACGCCGTCGACGACCAGCGGCGTCAGTTCGTGTTTCTCCAGTGAGCGTGACTGAAACACCCATTTCAGAGTGAGATCTCTGGCGTTCGCTGGGTTTATCTGCGTGAGCAAGCTGTGGCGCTGACTGCTCAGATTGCCCGAGTAAGTGAGCCAGTTCTGCGGCTCCTGATTAGCCCGAAGAATGCGCTCGAAAGGCACCGGCGTTACAGGGGCTTGACGGTTTTGAGCGCCGCCGCGTCCGCCCTGAGCCCAGAGCGGCAAAACGGTCATAACGGCGAAGAGAAGCAAACGCGTAGTCACGTAGCAGCCTCCCCGGCTTAAGATCGCGGTATCTTATCACCGCAGCAGGGTGAGACGCTCAGCTCAGGCTATAGCGTTTTGTGTCAGGGTATACGATGCGTTTACTCCTCGTAGAAGATGAAGAAAAACTCGCGCGGCTTGTGAAGCGAGCGCTGACGTCGGAACGCTTCAGCGTCGACATGGCTCTTGCGGGAAGAGAAGGCATGGACCTTGCCAACACCTACGATTACGATCTGTTGATTCTGGAGCACAGAGACGTGGGGCGAACTTGCCTCGTCAGTCGAGCGAAGCCGACAAGCATGGCCGGGAGAAGGGAGCGCTGCGAAGGCCTCCTTGTAGGAGCCGATGGGTCGTGTGGTCAAAGAATTTCGAGGCCACCAACCCGTCGGCTCGGGCATGCGCTCTTTCCGGCAGCCACCCCTCGAAGTTCTTGAACGACGGGGGGTGCGTCAACGGCGAGTCATCCTCTGCCTGCGAAGAGTGCATTCAATACACCTTACTTGCAATCCGCGTTAGACGCCGTCTACTTGTCTAACCCTCGAAACTTCTCCTGGAGTTCATGAACCTTTCGATCCATCACGCGAGACCTGGACCATCGTGCGATGTATGCCAAGGCTAGCGTGCCTGCGGCACCTGCAATCATCGATTTAAAGATCTGTCTCATAGCTTCCTCCTTTTCCTCGTCTTCCTCGCCGTGCACATGCGATTCCGTCCGGCACGTTGCACATGTGAGATCACAAATGGGGCGTCTCTGAACTGGCGTTTTGAAACGTGATTTTTGAGTATTAAGTCAAGATTACATTCGCCCACACCGCGCCTGGCCAGCCGTGATGGGCATCAACGTGCATCCTGATAATCGACGCCAGCATTCCGCATTCTGAGTTCATCTTAATTTCGGAATGAGGGCGATTACGGAGGAGAAATATGTCACAAAGAGAAAAGGATAACGAACGGTCTAAACAGGGCAACCAAGGTCGCAGCGGTGGACAAAGCGAGCAAGGCGCCCGTCAAGGTCGCGAGCGCGGCAACGAGGAAGAAAAGCAAGGCACCGGCGGTCAAAGCGGTAGCGGCCGTCAAGGCGGCGGTGGACAAGGCGGCTCTAGTGGTGGCGGCAGCCGCAAAAAATAGGCGCCGCAAAAAATAAGGTCACTCCTATGGGCAGCCTGACCGGTTGAAGGCTGCCCATAAGTCTTTTCGACACAACCGCGCTCGGCGGTCCCATCGCTCTTCTTGTTTGTCCTGTCGCTTTCATGAACACATTGCGGGTCATGCGCCGGACCCTGCAGCCGCCTATCATTGAAGTTGGCCCACATGGATACATCGATCATCGGATTAGACGGGGCCGAACGAATGACGGAGTCCGGCAGTGCGCAAGTTTCGACCCCGCGGCGCGGATACTTGACGGACGGTATAGTTGTCCAAAATGGTAACAATATATTGGCATTCTTACCGAGGTTCGATCCTGAGAAGAGCGCCTTCCTCTTCGGCGGTGAGCACGTAAAGCAGCCCATCGGGGCCCTGGCGAACGTCACGAATACGTTGCTTGAGTTCCATGAGCAGCGGTTCGCGTCGCAATTCTTCCCACCGCTCGTTAAAGACGATCCTTTGAATTTGTCCGGTGCCTGGAATGCCGCCTTCGCGGAGTCCGCCAACAAAGAGGTTTCGCTTCCAGTGAGGAAAACGCTCGCCCGTGTAGAATGTCATGCCGGTCACACCAATCGAAGGTAGCCAAACGACAATCGGGTCTTCCATGCCGTCACGAAAAGGATGCGTAGAAATAGGAACGCCCCAGTAGTCTCGGCCATAGCTGACGAGTGGCCACCCATAGTTCCGTCCGCGACGAAGTATGTTGACCTCATCGCCGCCGTTTGGACCCTGCTCTGTTTCCCAGATCTCTCCAGTTTCAGGATTGACAGCCATACCATGGCCGTTTCGATGACCGAGAGTAAAAATGCCCGGCTTGAATCCACTGCGATTTACGAAAGGGTTGTCGTTCGGAATGCTGCCGTCATCGCGTAATCGCACAGTCTTTCCAGCGTAGTCGTTCGGATTCTGCGCGCGCTTTACAGTCGGCGATCCGGGGGCGCTAATGCTCATGTACAGCATCCCGTCACGGCCGAACGCAATACGCGATGCTTCGGTCTCCGTGGCTCCCGATTCGAATATATCGCGGACATCCATGAGCGCTGTGCCATTCCATGTTCCTTTCGCCAGCACGGTCTCACCAGCGTCACCGCCAGCCGGCCTGTGATACGCGAGATATATCCATCCGTTCTCACTGAAATTCGGGTGCGGAGCAATGTCCATTAGTCCTTGAAGGCCTCGTGGTCCGCCCGTTTGGACCCTGGGAACACCTGCCACGGGCGAAGAAAGAAGTTTTCCATTTCGGATTACTCGCAGGCTACCGCCGCGTTCCGTCACGAGGATGATGCCGTCTGGCAGGAAAGCCAATGACCACGGTTGGTGCAATTCTTTGGAGATAACGACCGCTCTAAGATCTTTTTCTTCGGCCGACTTCAGATTAATGGTGCTTTTGCGTAACGATGGCGGTTCGTCAATTATGGGCCGGGGTGCATCGCCGTCTTTCAGCTCGTGCGGCGCGAGTGTTTGTTTACTCCACGAATGATCCGTAGCCGTAAATATCGTGATTAGAGCAAGTAGCAATGCCCAACTCAAATACGTCGACGATCGCATTCTTCACCCCCTCTAAGGTGCAGCAATCATCGTTCCGCAAGAGGCCTAACACCGTCAGGGTTTAGGAATACGCAAGGTCGCGCTGATCATCGCACTGCCGCTTATGGCGTAAACAATTGTCAGAGGGTGCAATGTTCCAAATCCAAATCTGTAAGCGCCCAGCCATAACGAATCACCAACCGCTTCCATGGCGAACGCGATTCCGAGAAGACCGACAATAACAACGCTGGTGGGAATTGGAGTTCCTTCAAAATAGCGTACCTTCCCCGAACTATCCGACAATGCAGCGGCCGTCACGTTGAAACGGGCGAGGCGGCTGATGCCGCAGACGACGAAGTACACAAGGATCAGCATGTCCCACAAGCCGCGCATGCCGAGAGTGAAACCGAGTACCGCGGGGGCGACGCCAAATGAAATGATGTCCGACAGCGAGTCCATATCAGCGCCGAGAATCGACTGGCGGCGTGAACGTCGGGCCCAATAGCCATCAAAGACATCGAATCCCAGGGCGGCGAACAGAAGAGCGAACGCCAACCAAAACAATCTGTGCCGGCCTTCAGCGATGTAAGTGAGGCAGAAAAAAATTGCGATCGTTCCGCACGCGGCGTTTCCCATCGTGAACAGATCGGCCACGGTGTAGGACCGCAGCATTGAAAATCGGGCCTTTCTGTTCTTGTCGTCCATGAAATCCATTGTCCACCTCGAAGGCGCTCTGCCGAAATAATGAAATTTCGAGATCTTCATTTGAGTACACTCGAATTAGCTTCGTTTGCCGGCACTGAATGGCACATCGGAGTGCGCAAACATGTCTCTCGAGCACGGAAAGAACACAAGCACCACTGTGGTTGCAAATGAAACTCTCACTGTGGTCAGCCTCAACATGGCGAAGGAGGGACGTCTGAACCGGATCCTGTCGGGTATTCGCCGCGCCGCGTTCTTTGAGACAGCCGATGTTTGGTTACTTCAGGAAGCCAGGCCAAGCGTGTCCGAGATGGCAGACGCCCTGGGAATGCATTACATCTACGAGGTGGCAGACCAGTTCGCCGATCGCAGCGTCTCCGGATTGGCAATACTCAGCCGTTATCCGTTCGAGCGATCCGATCGAACCCCTCTGCCACGTTATAACCTGCGTTTCAACACGCGTTGCCGGATCGCTCTGACCGCAGCAATTAGGCGCGCAGAGGATGAAATACGGTTAGTCAACGTGCACCTGGATACGCGCATCACTCGGCCGCAGCGCCTTCTGCAAATCGGTCATGTCGTGGAAAAAGAAACGTTGTCGATACAGCCCGTGATTGTCGGAGGCGACTTCAACACGGCCAATATCCACTGGGTCTGGAATGTATTCCCGGTTCCGCACGTGCGAAGTCACACGCGGGCAGTACGCGACATGTTTGTTGGACATGGATTTGAGTCCCCCCTGGATGGCGCAGGCTCAACATTCAGGCTGCTGGGCTTCCCCTTGCACCTCGATTGGATTTTCCCGAAGCACCTGAAAACGGTCGCGGCGGGGACAGAACGCATCGCGTTCTCCGATCACAAGGCAGTATGGGTAACGCTTAAAGAGTAATTGTTACGAGCACTTAACCACTTGGCACTAAGTTGGCATTTCGCGTGCTCAAGACGAAATGTGCCTGGCCAGATGACAGACCCGAAAGCGATCATGAAGCGCGAAAACCCGTCTCGGCAGGTTCCATCATCATCAAATCCAAAAGGGCAGCTTAGTTTTTGGGGATATTGTCGGCGCCTGGTCTGGGCGTGGTGGTTCTGGACGGCGATCGCTATTGTGTCGGCGTATACATCGCACTGGAATGCCGCAGTCTCTACTCTCTTCGCCGCGATCTTTACCTACCTCGTTACGCCGCCGACAGTGAGTCCGACTTATGGACTCGCCTCCACAGCGCCGTTGAGATCGGATGAATTTCTCGCCACAATCAGCGGCGCGACGGGTGTGCCGTTCATAGGGGGTAACCGCATCGAGCTACTCAACAACGGTGACGAGTTTTATCCCGCCATGTTGAAGGCGATCACCGAGGCTCAAAGCTCGATCACGATAGAAGCGTATATCTACTGGGCAGGGGAGATCGGCCGAAAATTTTCGGATGCCATCGCGAAGCGATCGCTTGCGGGAGTGGATGTGAAGATTCTCCTCGACGCAGTTGGTTCCTCAACGATCGGCAGCGAAATCCTGAAGACTCTGCACGACAGCGGCTGTCAGGTGAGGTGGTACAACAAGATGTTCTGGAGGACGATTGGACGCTTTAACAATCGCACTCATCGCAAATCCCTGATCATCGATGGCAATCTTGCCTTCACCGGTGGCGCCGGTATAGCGGACCACTGGCTCGGCAACGCTCAAGACCCGAAGCATTGGCGTGATGTGCAGATTCGACTGGAAGGCCCTGGCGCGGTACCGCTGCAAACGGGATTCGCGCAAAACTGGCTCGCAACAACTGGAGAGATCGTGACAGGCCCACGGTACTTTCCAAAGATCAAACCCGCCGGCCCCATAGCCGTTCAGACAATCATAAGCTCGCCCGCAGGCGGATCTTCGGCCGTACGCACGATGTACTACCTATCGATTGTGTTCGCCCAGCGCAAAATCTATATCGCTAATGCCTACTTCATACCCGACGAATCGGGCGTCGATATTTTGATCAGCGCTCGCAAACGCGGTGTTGACGTCAAGCTGATGCTCGCCGGGATTTATAATGACATGAAGCTCGCGCGCTACGGCGGGATTCACCTGTATGGCAGATTGCTGGAGGCGGGCGTCGAGATCTATGAGTACAACCGCACAATGCTGCACCAAAAGACGATGGTTGTCGATGGCGCCTGGATCACCGTAGGAACTACAAATTTCGACAATCGATCGTTCGCTCTCCACGAAGAGAGCAATGTCTGTTCCTACGACACCACGTTGGCGGAGCGGCTCGAGCAAATTTTCTTCGAAGATCTCACGGCCTGCGTTCGAATCGATCTTGAAAGTTGGAAACGCCGGGGAATGCTCACAAAAATTCGGGGAGCCGCTGCATTGTTCTTCAAAGACCAGCTCTAAATGTTGCCAACCGGGAGCAATAGGCCCGCTCAAATGGCCATAAGGTCACGGCCAACCAGGACCTCGCCTTTGAAATGCTTGCGCACGCCGTCCAGATAGGCGTCGTCCTTCACGTCCACGAGTGAACCCGGGACGAGGTGAGTCAGCACAAGCGTCCGGACGCCCGCCTCCGCCGCCATACGTCCCACCTCTTCGGTATTCGAGTGCGTTCCGGCGATATGTGCCCAGATGCCTTCCGGGTTATCGGCATAGGCGCCCGCGGCGACACGTTTTTCAAAATTCTCCCGTGTCAACTGCAGCTGGATGGTTTCGCACACAAAGACGTCGGAGCCCCTGGCCAGCCGGACCAGATTCTGCGAAAACGCCGTGTCACCGGAGATCGTTATGGAACGACTGCGAGTGTCGAAGCGGTACGACACCGAGCGGTACGGTACGACTTTCTTGGTGCTTTCGGGAAAATGCGTGTTCTCGACGCTGGATACTTTAACCCGCGCGTCGGAAAAGATCTCCGTCGGCGCAGCGGTCGCCTGAATGTCGCGACCAGAAAAGATGCTTGACGGTTTTACGCTTCGGGCTTCGTCGACGAGACGGATCTCGGCATTGGCTGTCCCGAAGGCAATCGCGGCCTCGACAAGGCGCTTCGTGCCGTAGGGCCCGATAACAAGATTGGGATCGACGCGGCCGTCCGTCCATTGATGGCTGAGAAGTGCTGCCAGATCGCTAACATGATCGTCGTGCAGATGCGTCAGAAAAACATTCCCGACGCCGCGAAAACCGAGTCCCGACGCCTTGAGTGCGCCAAGTGCACCATAGCCGCAGTCCACGAGATAGATGCGGCCGTCGACAACGATCGCATTGGCGCATTCCCTGCGCTGCTCGTTGAAGTTTGGCCCGCCCTGAGTGCCGAGAAGGATAAGGCGCGTCCCGCCGTTGTCGGTAGTTTGCGCGGCCGCGGCAGGCGCGAACTTATCGAATGTGGCACAGGCGCCGAACATAGAAATGCCTGCGAGAAATCCGCGCCGACTGATGTTCTTTGGGCTCGTTGTCATGTCTCTTACCTCGTGCTGCGCTGTTGACGCGCGCCCGTTGAGTGTACGCCCGTGTTCATTAAACGAAAAACGGGCTCTGATATAGAATCCCCAAGTGCAGTCATGTCTTGTTGAAATCAGGCCTGAACGCTCGTCGACGTGGACCCTCACGGCCTTACTTGTTCTCGTGTTCTATGCGACGCCTTCGAACGCGCAATCGATGACAATATTCGATGAGACAATTCCGTCAGGCCGCAACTTTGACAAGGCGGAGTTTCGTTTGTGGATTCCTCAGAACCTCACACAAATTCGCGCGGTGGTGGTCCTGATTCCAGGGTCGAATGGCGACGGGCGTCCTGAAGTGAACGATGCAGTGTGGCAAAAGTTTGCCACACAGTTCGGACTTGCACTGCTCGGTTGCCGCTTTACGGACAAGCCTCACGACCAAAGCTTCATTGAAGAGTACGTGAACGTTTCCCTGGGAAGTGGACAGGCACTACTCGATGCGTTGGACGCGCTTGGAAAGCGGGCCCAACATCTGGAACTGTCGACAACGCCCTTGTTCCTGTGGGGCATGTCTGCTGGAGGACAGTTCAATTACGAATTCGTGGCGTGGAAGCCGGAGCGTGTTGCCGCGTTTGTCGTGAACAAAGGCGGGATCTATTACTCGGCGCTACTATCGAAAACGGCACGGAGTGTCCCGGGAATTTTGTTTGTCGGTGGAAAGGATCTCGAGTTTCGAACAAACACAATCACCGGCTTATTCGCCGTCAATCGGCGCGGCGGCGCGCTCTGGGCGTTGGCGGAAGAGCCGGCTGCCGCCCACGTCGTCGGTCGCTCGCGCGAGCTTGCGTTAGCTTTCTTCGAAGATGTGCTGCCCCTGCGACTGCCCGAGACTACAGTTTCGAGCCAGCCGGTGACCTTGTCGGCGATTTCGGAATCGTCAGGTTTCCTGGGAGATCTGAAGACAAAAACGACCCAAAAACAAGCCGGAGCAGCGCCAAACTATCCTACGGCGTGGCTGCCAACGGCCAGGGTTGCGCGAATGTGGGAAGCGATGATTAACGAGAGGCCCTTCGCTCCCTAGCAGGCGCGGAAACGCCTCAAGAGAAAAAACGAAGGAACAATTTAGCTTCTGGTGGAGCTGGTCTCTCTTGAAGGCTGCGCGACCGTGCGATGTCCCTGGATGTTTGTCACGAGACCATAGATTGACGTGGCGGTACCCACAACAATCAAGACTACGACCGCGGCCACCACTGTCCTAAAAGTTCTCGTCTGAAACACAGCTATGATCTGGCGGCCGTAAAACCACGCGAGAGCGGTAAGCACGCTGAACCGCAGCATGCGCAGGCCGGCAAACATGGTAAAGAACCGTGTCGGGCTCACCGACAGGGCTCCGGAGGCCAGGACAAAGGGCATCAGTGGGAATGGTGGTGGGAGAAGAGCGGGCAATAGAAGCGCAATTGCACCCTTATTCTTGACTTTGTCTTTTACTTTCTCCAGCACATCGGATGAGATCCAATGTTGGAGTCCGTTCTCCCCAATCTTGCGGCCGATCCAGAAAATCATCGCGGCCGCCATCACGGATACTGCGGTGGCAAGAAAAGGAAAAAGCCAGACGATCTCCGAATGACGTCTGAGCAGCACGATCGCCGTATCGACGTCCAACGGATGTAAGAACAGTCTGGAAGAGTCCACGGCCGACAGCACTACGGACCCAATCCGATGAAACAGGGATTGGAGAAACATCATGATTCGTCACCCGACTTCTGGTCAGCACGTCACTCTCCAACTTCGAATTCATGCGCTTACGCGTTGTTATCCTGCAACTTAGTCTTCTATGGCCGAGCTTTC
>Ga0070664_100004719_pt1 | contig 10933 bp, 15 predicted proteins | sample KBSC73metaG_FD_65863 | JGI IMG/M metagenome (GOLD analysis project Ga0070664, IMG submission 65863) | Corn rhizosphere microbial communities from Kellogg Biological Station, Michigan, USA - KBS C7-3 metaG | ecosystem: Host-associated > Plants > Roots > Rhizosphere > Soil ... | reverse complement strand
GACCTCAGTGCCACGCCGTTTTTAACCTGCACCTCTACTCTTTTAATCCCACTTAAAATGTCCTGTTTTGTAAGATTTGCCTGCTTGATCTCCTCGTCAAGAAACAGTATACTGAGATAGACCTGGTTGACACGATCCTTTAACTGGTATAATTCCACTTCTACTTGTTGCTGCTGAACATCTGCGTTCAAATGAGCCGCTACTTTTTGTTGCCTGATCACACCACCGTCATAAATAAGTTGATTCAGATCGCCCACAACCTTGTATTGATCTTTATCAGGCGCCTGGATATTGATACCTCCAAAAGAAATGTTGAACCCGGTTACGTCTGATTGATACGTGGCTTGTCCATTCACAGTAAGCTGAGGCAAAAAACCTTTCTGGAGATTTTCGATCGTGATATTCGCCGTTTGTTCAACCAGTGCTTTTTGTTTTATAACCGGGTAGTTCTTTTGCGCCAGGTCATAGGTCTGCGAGAGTGTAAGCTTGTCGACCGTTTGAGCTGAAACCAGGTTTGAAAACACCATCATTGATAAGAGCCATCTTTTCATGGTCAAATTATTTTTTGATTGCGTCTATAATAAATTTTGATACCTCGTCCTTGCGTTGTTCCAGTATTTTATCGAACATTGCTTTGTCTATGTTGGTCACCAGTTGGAACATAGGTCTTGCGACAAAAGGGAAAACGCAAAGTGAGATGATATTTAACAACAGCTGTAAAGGGTTAACTGGTTTAATAACTCCCTTCTTCGCTTCCGCCTGTACGTCATCAATGAATTTTTTTATTGGAGGTTTTCGGTCTCCCATCATTTTTTTAATGAAGGCTTCTGGCTGGCGATTCACTTCATTTAACACAAAAATGGGCAGATAAGGAGTTTGCCGCATCTGGTCTATATACTCTGCAACAAATGATTCTATTTTCCTGAACAAAGAGTAATCCGACTCAAATATCCTCACCAGCCGTGGAAAAAAATGTTGCGATAATTCCGTGAATATTTTTTCAAATAATTTTTCCTTGCTCCTGAAATAATAATGAAGCATGGCTTTATTGATGCCTGCTTCATCTGCTATATCCTGCATCCTTGCCCCTGCCATGCCTTCCTTTAAAAAGATCTTTTTGGCAGCCTCTAAGATTTTCTCTTCCGTATTTTGCTCTTTCCTGAGTTTAACCATATGATTTAACTAAATGGTTAACAAAGATAAGATCAAAATGATTTCCTGACCAAAAAAAAATTAACGATGGTAAAAAACGCAGGGCGAATGCCCCTGTTGTTCGGAAAGAACCGCATTTAAGCAGTAGTTAACGACAATGAGTTGATCCGCTGATTTATAAATTCCATTTCTTGCGAATTAAATTTTACCTCTGCTGCTTTTGCATTTTCAACGGCTTGCTTTTCATTGCGGGCGCCGGCCAAAGCAATGGTAATCCCGGGTTGATTGATGGTCCAGCACAATACCAATTGTGCAAGAGTAGCTTTTTTTTCGGCTGCCAGTGGACGCAAGTTGTCCAGCATTTTATTTACGGCTTCAATATTGCGGGAAGAGAAATAAGGTAGTCCGGGCCTGTGATCGCCCTCGCTAAAAACGTGGTCCGGCTTTATCTTACCGGTTAATAAGCCTCTTTGTAAAGGGCTGTATGCGATGATCGATTTTTTATTTTCGATGCAATAGGGCACTAGATCTTTTTCGATTTCGCGAAGTATCATGCTATAGGGAACCTGGTCGGATGCAAGCTTATAAGTTTCCTCTGCTTTCTTCATTTGCGAAGCAGAGTAATTACATACGCCTGCCTCTCTTATTTTTCCCTGCTCTTTTAATTTTATCATGGCCGCCATCGTTTCGGAAACAGGAGTAGTAGAATCCGGCCAGTGAGCCTGGTACAGGTCAATATAATCCGTCTTTAATCTTCTCAATGAATCCTCACATTCTTCTATTATATTTTTTGCTGATGATAGCTTATACAGGTCAATTGCACTTCCATCCATCGATGTACTGCTAAACCAGTACTCACCCTCGTTTCTATCCCAACGCAAACCATACTTAGTTAGTATTTGGATTTTGTCTCTTGGTAGTTGTCGGAGAGCCTCCGCGATAATTTCCTCACTTAATCCCTGTCCATAAGCAGGAGCTGTGTCGATTGAAGTCACTCCGTGGTTGTACGCGGCGACGATTGCATTGACTGATTCACGCCTGTCATTTCCGCCCCATCTCCAACCTCCAATAGCCCAGGCGCCAAAGGTGATTACCGAGCATTTTAAATCAGTGTCTCCTAATTTCCTGTACTCCATCTGAGAATTCCAAATTTTATATGCGTAATTTATTTTTCTCCGGCCATTTCCATGATCACGCTCCATTCTTTATCCGTAACCGGCTGAACAGATAGCCTGCCAATTCTAACCAGTGCCATGTCTTTTAACCTTTTTTCCTTTTTTATGGCATCAAGCGAAACAGGGTTTTTTAATTTCTTATACGGTTTCAAATCTACAACGACCCAGGCTGGCTCATCCGTGGTGGGATCATGATAAGCTTCTTTGGCTACTTTGGCAATGCCAACAATTTCCAACCCTACATTGCTGTGATAAAATAAAACTTCATCGCCTTTTTTCATTGCCTTCAGATGATTACGTGCCGCAAAATTGCGAACGCCGGTCCAGTCCGTTTGTTTGTCTTTTTCGAGTTGCTCCCAACTGTAAGCATCAGGTTCCGATTTTACAAGCCAGTATGACATATTTTCAAATTGAGGTCTGAGACGTGAGATTTTTCCCCTGTCAAATTTAAAATTTCAAATCTCAAATTTCAAATCTCAAATTTCCGAGTCTGGCCAAATTCAATAATCCATATGCGAAATCCAAAATCCTGAATGAATCGTATCTGTATTCGTTGTATGCATTCACAACCCTCCCTTGAAAACAAAATCAATAAAAAAACTAAAAAATCATTTTATGAAACATGTCAGATTATTTATCATGCTATTCATTGCCGGGTTATTATATAACCTTTCATTTGGCCAGGACAAAATGGCTGCAGGAGATGCTGTTACCGTTGGAGGGGCTCCTATGTATTCTTCAAAGAATATTATTGAAAATGCAATGAATTCCAAGGATCACACAACTTTAGTAGCTGCGGTAAAAGCTGCAGGTTTAGTTGAAACCCTCGAGGGACCTGGCCCTTTCACGGTGTTTGCCCCCACTAACAAAGCCTTTGATATGTTGCCAAAAGGGACAGTTGATAATTTGCTCAAACCCGAAAATAAAGCCATGCTCACCAAAATTCTCACTTATCATGTCGTAGCCGGAAGTTGGGACAGTAAGTCTCTTGGCGAAAAAATAAAAGCCGGGAACGGTACAGCCGAGTTGACAACTGTGTCAGGAGGCAAGTTATGGGCAAGTATGAAGGGGAATAAAATTGTTTTGAAGGATGAGATGGGTGGATGGGCCACAATTACGATCGAAAATGTTTATCAAAGCAATGGAGTTATTCATGTTATTGATCACGTCGTTATGCCAAAATAAGGTCAATCAATCAACGGGCGATTTGAAAAGATCGCCTCTTTTATTTTCAGATCAAATCCAAAATGAGCAGGATATCTTAGGGGGAAAAGAGCCATTAAACTCATTTACATATTTCGTATGTGCAGGGCAACCAGCGCCGGCGTTCCGGCTTTTTATTTGTAACTTTTACATCTTTATGATTTAAATGCACAGCTGGTGAAGAAAATTGTAAAAAAACATCCATTAGCTATTCGATGGTTTCATTGGATCAACTTCCCGATACTTGGGGTTATGATATGGAGTGGCCTTCTCATCTACTGGGCCAATGACGTTTACAAAGTCGGATTTGGCGATAAAACTCTTGTCAAATTTTTTCCTCAGTCTTTTTATGATGCATTTCATATTCCGTTTCGCCTGGCTGAAGGGATGGCGTATCATTTTGTTTTTATGTGGTTTTTCTTTTTGAATGGTATTTTATATGTATTCTATACTATTCTTTCAGGCGAGTGGAAATATTTACTGCCCAACAGGCAATCGTGGAAAGAAGCCTGGCTGGTGTTGCTGCATGACCTGCACATACGAAAAACAAAACCTCCGCAAGGAAAATATAATGCAGCGCAGCGCATAACTTATACAGCCATTATCATTATGGGCATCGGTTCTATTCTTACAGGACTTGCTATTTATAAACCTGTACAGCTCGGTTGGCTCACTGCAATTTTCGGAGGATATAAAATGTCAAGGATCATTCATTTTGCACTGACCATCGGCTACGCTTTATTTTTCGTGATACATATTGTACAGGTTATTATCGCGGGCTGGAATAATTTCAGAGCTATGGTAACGGGCTTTGAAGTAATTAAATTCCAGGAGGACCTAATGTTACAGCCCGAACCTTTGCCTGTGCCGATTGAACCTGAAATACCCGGCGTGCCGCAGGTTATTACGACAGAAGAAAAAATCGAAGACGAAGAAATTCACGAATAAATTAAGAAACATGTCAAACTTTATTTCTAATCTTTTCAGAAGCAATAGAAACCTAACAGTGGATCAGCTCATCGTTAAGAAGACCCTTGTTTCCTTCTTTTTGCTGTTTCTTTTTTTTGGCGGATGCGTTTGGGCCTGGAAATGGTTGCGCAGGCAACCGCTGGATAGTGATATTCGCGGTGGCATTCAGCAACCTATCCGTGATGTGTTAAACACCAACGAACTTATCTTCAATAAAATATTTTCAAAGAATCACCTTACAAAAACATATTCTGTTTCCCAGGCCATGAAAAGAGTAAGATTCAACGGAAATATCGGGCTGGGAAATGATTTTGATACTTCCGCATGGAAACTCTATGTGATCAGGAAAAATGGTGATACACTGGCCTTAAAACTTGACGATATCAAGAAACTTCCAAAGGTAGACATCACCTTTAATTTCAAATGCATCGAGGGATGGAACCAGATAACACATTGGGGTGGTGTGAGATTCTCTGATTTCTTAAAGGCTTACGGGCTCAGCGAGGAATCACAAATGAAATACGTCGGCCTGGTTACACCCGATGAACATTATTATGTGGGCATTGACATGCCGAGCATCTTGCATCCGCAAACCATATTGTGCTACGAGTTGAATAATCGGCCCCTGCCAATGAAAGAGGGCTACCCGCTGCGTTTAATTATCCCGGTGAAATATGGTATCAAACACCTAAAGCGGATAGGCACCCTGTACTTCTCAAATAACCGTCCACCGGACTATTGGGCCGAAAGAGGTTATGATTATTATGCAGGATTGTAGAACCATATTTTCGGGAAACGCTGCGCTGCCACTCCCGTTTACAATTCACCGCTCAACATTCCACTTTTTTATACTTCGTACCAATGTAATCAATGAAGTCGGGTTCTAATCCTTGTTGTCTTATCAGCATTTGCATCTGCGCCCGGTGATGAATGGAATGATAGTTCAATTGCAAAGCAATGTCGACCAGGCGCGCCCTCCATTTTCCTCCATCATACCCGGTAAATTCTACTTCCTCAAAGATCTCCTTCTCAGATTTTTGTTGTAAAAAGTTTATCCATGCCTGGAAGCTTTCATTCCACTTTTCTTCTAATTTTTCAAATGTATAGACAGGATCCCACCAACTCATTTCTTTGGCTCGTTCATCTTCTTTTATTCTTGCCATCCATTTGTATTGCGAATTGATGAGATGACCGAAATATTTAACACAGCCTTCCTTGTCTGTCAATTCATTTATTTTTTTCAGCATGCGTTTATTCATGCCATCGTTAAAAAGAAATGCTTCGATAAGATATTCTTTCATCGTCATATTTTGCTAATTGACTATGCTGGTAAGTTGTACCTGCACACATTTCCACTCCCCTTTCTCTTTTATGTAGGTATCGGTATATCTGGTTTCGCCAGTAACAAAGGCTCCATCATCCTTCAGTCTTTTACCTTTTGTCTTCGCAACGATCAACGCCATATCGCCAAATATCCTGACCTGGACTTCTTCCAAATTAAATTCAGGCATAATAGATTTATCATAGCCGTGTGCCCAGGCTTGCATGTATTCATTTCTGTCGAGAAGCTTACCGTTTGTTCCGATAAAAAGAAAATTGGAGGGGTGTATGATCTTATTTTGTTCAACGGTGTCATTATTGAGAAAATTCCGGATAAACTGGCGATTTATCAATATCAGCACTGTTTCATCAGTGTTTGATGACTGGGCAAAATTTGTAAAGGTGATACCGATTAGGAGGATCAATGAAAGTAAATATTTCATAAATGTCTTTTTAGTGAAACGAAATTACCTGCCCGATAAAAAGACAACCTTAGGAAACTTGCTTTTTTAGATAAGTTGCTTTCGTTGTGAGGTAGGATTTATTCTGAAACGTTGCCGGTAAGCAGTAGCGAAATGTTCGGGACTATTAAAACCGCAAGCGTAGGTAACATCTGCAATAGCCTGGTCGGTTGTTGTGATTAAGACCTTTGCATGATTCAATCGCACCTCGGTCAGGTACTGGTGCGGCGAAATATTCATGATCGTTTTAAAAATGCGGCTAAAATGAAAAGGGCTGATCAGGCACTGTTTTGCCAGCTGTTGCAATGAAATATTTTCATTGAAATTTTCAAGGATGTAATTTCTTGCAGCTTCTACTGTTCCCAGATGAAATTGTTTCAAAGAATCAGAAACAGTTGGAATAGGTTCTGAGCTTGTCAGTATATTGATGACCCTTTCAAGAAGATCCAGCACCATCTCGTCGATTTGCAAACCAGCAGCGTTTCGCTTTTCAAGTTTTTTCCAAATGCTATTGTGGAGATAATCGAGTTCGGGATTTGATTGCAGAAGTAATGAATGTATATCGTTATTTTTCAGGAACCATGCGGCCTGGTTGTATTGTTCTTTTATTTCTTCAAAGAAACTAGTCGTAAACTCAAACACCGTTGTAATATCTGGTTGTCCATCAATATGAGCAGCCACATGTTCATAGCCTGGTTTTGAAATGAGAATTCTTCCGGCATGCACCTCATCTTTTCTGCGGAATGTTTGATATTCAAAAAAACCTTTGCGAATAAAACTGAGACAGAGGGTATTATTGTATTCAACGTCTGAAACAGAGCAAATATCGCAATGACATTTGAAGTCAGTAACAGTATAAAAATCCGACTTGTGCAATATGTGAACGTCTGCCAGCATCTCTCAAAGTTAATGAGAGCTTAAAACACAGGATTCAAATCTTGTTTAATTTTTTAAAAAATTTTCAACCTTAAAACGTCGTAAATGTTGTACTCCGCCTCGGCCACTTTTTTGCCCGCTGACCTTTTCTTCTTTGTCCTATATGCCGATGCGGCCGGCGAAACGACTTATCAATCCAGGCTACCGTTTGGCGTTGCATCATTAGTTACAGATCTGTTAATACCTGGCACAGGTACAATCAGAAAAAAGAAGATAGATAAACTTAGCAAGATTTCGAAGGTGTTCGAGCCGTCATTGGAGTTACTTGCGGCACAAACAGAACGATCATGAAACAGAATTGGAAAGTTATTGCTGCGTTTTCCGTTATTTATTTTATCTGGGGCACCACCTACCTGGCTATACTCTTTGCCATAAAGGATATTCCTCCCCTTTTAATGTCAGCTATGCGATTTCTATTGGCAGGCCTCGTTCTTTATATTTTTTGCCTTGCGAAAAATGAAAAGCATCCTGATTATAATTCGTTTCTTAAAATCATGTTTCGCGGAATATTAATGCTGGTGGGAGGAACTGTGTCTGTAGCCTGGGTGGAAAAATATTTATCCAGCAGTACAACTGCTATCATTGTTACTTCTGTTCCATTTTGGTTCATATTGCTCGACAGGAAACATTGGTCTTATTATTTTTCGAATAAAATTCTGATCATCGGTTTAATAGTCGGGTTTGTCGGAGTAGCATTATTGACAAACTTTAATCACACCGGAACCCCGGATCGGGCACACGCCGCCATGCGAACGACGGCTATTCTTGTGCTAATTGCAGGCGGCATTGCATGGACGAGTGGTTCCCTGATCTCAAAATACAAGCCAACCGGTCAATCCTTGTTAATGACAACAGCTATCCAATTGATAGTTTCGGGTTTCTTTTGTTTATTCACAAGCATTTTCACGGGGGAATCTGATCATTTTTATTTCCCACAGGTGCATCAAAGCGCCTGGCTGGGGTTTCTTTATCTGGCCCTTTTTGGCTCTATTCTCACTTATATCTGCTATTTATGGTTGTTAAAGGTCAGGCCTGCAGCACAAGTGAGTTCATATGTATATGTAAATCCAGTTGTAGCCATCTTGCTGGGCGGTCTGATCGGTAAAGAGCCCATTACATTATTACATATTCTTTGCCTGGCCATCATATTGCTCGGCGTGTTATTGATCAACTTGCCGAAATATAAATTACCGAGACCCAAAAAAATAAAATGGAAATATGAAGAATATTGCACCTGATATTTTTAGAAAACGTTTGCTTATCGAAGGGTATTACAATATTATTGTTACCGAAGAAACAATCAAAAAATTTTTTTATTACATCACCGATAATTTGTCACTTCGAACATATGGTGCTCCGATTATTCATTCAACAGCTGGCATTGGCAAGGAGATCAACCAGGGCTATGATGCTTTTATTCCCCTAGTTGATTCAGGCATCTATATGGGCGTATGGGTGAACAAAAGATTTTTATCGTTAGTTATTTATACGTGTAAAGATTTTGATGGAGAAGAAGCAATCAGGAGAACAAAGCTCTTTTTTCAAATAAACAAAGCTCAGCATGAATCATTTTAAAATGATGGTAAGAATATGGCACGGCCGTACGAAAACAGCGGATGCCGAAGCATACCGCCAGTTTGTGATCGATACAGGCATCAAAGAATATACTTCTGTCGAGGGCAATCTTGGTGCACAGATCTGGCAGCAGAAAGAAGGTGACATTACTCATATCTGGACAGTCTCCTGGTGGAAGGACATTGAAAGCATTAAAGCATTTGCAGGTGACGAAATTGAGAAGGCTAAATACTATGATGAGGATAGAGAATACCTGCTGGAATTCGAGCCTACAGTGGCTCATTATGACGCATTTGATTTTAAAACATTCAAATGAAAAAGTCTTATGGTTGCAAGAATATGGAGAGGTTACACCTCGTTAAAGGATGCGGACGCCTACGAAGCGTTTTTAAAAAAGGATTTCATGCCTTCAGTTGAAAGGAAAAAAATTCCCGGCTACAAAAAATTTCAATTACTGAGAAGGGATGAAGCCGGTGAAGTTGCGTTCATAACGATCATGTGGTTTGAGGATCTTGAAAAAATAAAAGCCTTTGCTGGCGAAGACTATGAGAAGGCTGTCGTGCACCCAACCGCGCACGCCTTATTAAAGAGGTATGATGATCGCAGCCTACATCTTGAAGTGAGACACGAATTAAATTATTCTTAGGGCCACGAATGAGAGAATATGAGGATGCACGAAGTGCATAACGATAATATGTTGAAGGATCCATTTTAAAACCAATGACTACCCATTCCTATTTTTTCCCGGAAGGGCCAGGGAATAGAAAGAAGAATAATCAAAAGTGCGAGAAGATAAAAAACTAATGTGCGCCTGTGCTTTGATCTATCAGTGATCGCCTTTTTACCTTGGGCTTTTCCAACGTGGAGTAGAATGATGGCGATAAGCATGCCAACCGGGTGTTCAATTGCAAAAAACCGGGCGTAAGAATCCTTCATGGCGGCGCCCATTCCCATTGACTCAATAAATTTATATCCTCTTGGTCCGAAATACCATATTACGATCCCGATCAGGAACATCAGGTCGGCAAAACCGGTGAGCATAGAGCCCGTTCTTGCATCGCCACGGGTGAAAAGTCGATTGCCTGCAGTAAGACTATTAAAAATGGCTATGAGAAGCAAAAGCAACACCACCCAACGAACAACACTGTGAAGATGCAGAAGAAAAGAATACAAGTCGGGATTCATATAGTTTGGTTTAGAATCAAAGATAGATAATAGATAATAGATGACGTTGATAGTTGATAGATGATACTGCTCACAAGTCTTTGTTTCTGTGTCTCAGTTGCGATTTAGCTCCACAGAATACCGAACGTACCTGCCTACCGGAAGGCAGGCAAGTGAATGAGACAACAGGCGACGCTATAAATGCAAAAATCACACGCCGCGCACCATCGACGATTCACGACTGACGATTGACGATTCACGATTTTATTCTACCCAATCTGCGATGAAAACATTTGTATCACGCGTTCCGCCATTATTCCGGTTGCTGCAAAAGACGATTTTTTTGCCATCGGGTGAGAACATGGGGAAAGCATCGAATGTGTTGCTATGTGTAAGCTGGGTAAGTCCTGTGCCGTCCTCACTGATGCTGTAAAGATCAAAAGGAAAACCTCGTTTGTATTTGTGATTGGAAGCAAAGATGATTTGTTTGCCATCAGGAAAAAATGCCGGCGCCCAGTTGGCTTGCCCAAAATTGGTGATTTGATGTGCATCGCCGCCATCGGCATTTGCCACAAAAACTTCCATGTTTGTCGGAGCCACCAGGTTATCCGCGAGCAATTCCTTGTACTCTTTTATTTCCGCATCTGTTTTTGGCCGGCTTGCGCGCCAGATAATTTTCTTACCATTGGGACTAAACCATGCACCTCCGTCATACCCAAGCGTGTTTGTTACTTTCTTTTCCCTACCGGTATTAATGTCCATTATGTAAAGGTCAATGTCCCCATCTTTATCGCTGGTGTAGATCATCTTTTTCCCATCAGGCGATAAAGTGCCTTCTGCATCGTAGCCCTTTGAATGAGTAAGTTGTTTAACGATCTTTCCATCAAGGTCGGCCATGAAAATATCGTAGCTATCATACAATGGCCAGATGTATTTGTTGCCATATTTGCTCCTGTCAGGAATAGGAGGACACGTATC
>Ga0070664_100004712_pt1 | contig 10939 bp, 6 predicted proteins | sample KBSC73metaG_FD_65863 | JGI IMG/M metagenome (GOLD analysis project Ga0070664, IMG submission 65863) | Corn rhizosphere microbial communities from Kellogg Biological Station, Michigan, USA - KBS C7-3 metaG | ecosystem: Host-associated > Plants > Roots > Rhizosphere > Soil ... | reverse complement strand
AACGCAGGCAAACGCAAATCAAAGACCATTGTTATTCATCATAAAATTCGAAAAAATATTGTGGCACCAGTATAGTATCTTGTAAGTATAAAAAACATAAATGAAATAAAATACGTTTTTGCAGACAAAGGATCAGATATAAATAACGCAATACTTATTGCATCCTCATTAGACAACTAATTTTATCGGCATTTACAGAGATATCTTCTTTAAACTCCTTCTCATTCTTCGCACTATTTTATTCATACGAGGCATAAGGTAACATTTGCGATTGTACAAGATCATCATTACTTACACAATATTTATAGACTAAATTGATCATTAAGTTTCTGAACAGACAACGCAGGGTTTATTAACTTACTTTAATGATGCTTAATTCTCTTTTAATGCACTTCTATCGCTTTTGGTACAAAAAATGCAAATAAAAGCGACGCAATATCTAATATCCTAATACAAAATCAAATCCACTGTTTATGAAGAATTGTTTATTCAATCGCTTCGCGATTGTGCTATTTTTAGCTGCTGCTTTAATAAACTTGCCCACTAAGGGGGCCAATTATTATTTTTCTACTTCCACAGGTGACGATTCAAGAACCGTCACTGACGCTCAGAACCCTGCCACTCCCTGGAAGACATTAAATAAGCTGAATAGCTTTTTTTCCAGTTTAAAACCAGGCGATTCCATATTGTTCAAAAGAGGTGATATATTTTATGGAAGTATCACGATTACTAAGTCAGGCACTTCATTATTACCGATTGTTTTTAGTACATATGGAATCGGAAATAGGCCTGTTATTACTGCATTAGCAAGTGTATCGGGATGGACCTATTTGGGTGGAGGAATCTATGAAAGTTCCATGATATCTAACGCAGGCACTTCTGTTAATATGGTAACAATTGACGGAAATGTACAACAGATAGGAAGGTATCCTAATGCCAATGATTCTAATAGGGGCTATCTCACCCTTCAATCTCATGTAAATCAAACATCAATTACAAGCAATCAAATTTCTGGAATTCCAAATTTTGTAGGTGGTGAAATAGTAATAAGGCCTATTCGTCATGTACTTGACAGATGTAAAATTACGAATCAAACATCAACTACTGTTTCTTACACCAAGGTTTCATCTTTTGTTCCCGGAAATGGTTACGGGTTCTTTTTTCAAAATCATATTAACACTCTTGATCAATTTGGTGAATGGTATTTCAATCCGCAAACGAAAAAACTTGATGTATATTTCGGATCAAATGGTCCATCTGCTTACACTGTTCAATGCAGCACATTCGATGTGTGTGTAACCGGTCAAAGCAGGACTTACGTTACCTTTGACAACCTCCTGTTTACAGGTGCAAACAAAGATGTTTTTTATTTTTTAGGAGGTTCCCACTTAAATATCACTAACTGTGATATTCTTTATGCCGGTTCTACAGGCATTTATACTCACAATGCATCTTTTGTAAAAATTGATAATACTACAGTACTGTGGAGTAACAGTGACGGTATTTTTCTCCAGGCTCCAAACGGCAGCACTCCTTCTAATTCTGTAACCAACTGTGTAGTACGTAATACAGGTACATTTGCAGGAATGGGAGAAAGCAACAGTTCAAGTTATCAAGGAATTACTGTTATAGCAGGCAAAAATATTGTTCAAAACAATATTGTGGACAGCACCGGATACATCGGGATTAAGTTTTGCTTTGGTGATTCGACCCTAATAAAAAACAATTACATCACTAACTATTGCTTTATAAAAAATGATGGCGGAGGCATATATACCTGGAATAATGCCAGAGATAACAATGGTGTTTTATCCGCCACGCCTTATTATGGAAATAAAATTGTTGGAAATATTGTTTTGTATGCAGGCATTGCCGATGCAGGAACAATTTACACCGAAGCCGGCGGGATCTATGGTTCTCAGGGGATATATTGTGATGGTAATTCCCGAAATATTGAAATCTCCTATAACACAGTTGCTTACAATGGTATGGGAATATTTCTACATGATAACCAAAATATGTATGTTAAAAACAATACTGTTTATAATAATAAGCAGATCCAATTGAATGCCTGGTATGACGATACTACTTTACCAGCTGTAAGAGGTCTCAATATTAAAAACAATCTCTTATTTTCACAAAAGTTAGTTCAGCAAACAACCGGATTTAAATCACTCATTAATGACCTTGATAATTTTGGCACTTATGATAGTAACTATTATGCTCAAGCCATCAATAAAGAAAATTTAATTCTTTCGATATACAAAAAGAATGGATTGATTTATTCACACTGTTTTGATATTAACGGATGGAAATTAGCTTACAATGATGATCAACATTCAAAGTCTGCTGCAACCACTCTTAACGAATATAGAATTAATAATCTTTTAAGTTCTAACAAGTATATCAACGGCACCTACGATGCTAAGACCTCAGGGACCACATGTTACAATACAGGACACACCTCTGCTGCGAGCTGGGATAATTCAGGGAAACTGGATGGAGGCGCTTTTAGGCTTTCTTATAATGGAACATCACCTGTTAGTACCACCACTAATGTAGTTATAAATGTTGGAGCAATCAGTTCTTCAAAAAATTATATTCTTAGATATAGTGCCGTAGGAACAAAAAATAATGGTTCGGTAGGAATTTCTTTGCGTCAGGGAAAATCTCCATATCATAGATTGACCCCCATTAAATTTTACACAGTAAGCACGGATCGGGTTGATAATGAAGTTTTACTTTCTTTCCCTGAAAGCGATGATAATGGACAAATTATATTTCAATTTAATGATCGCGATAGCACTGTTTATCTTGACAATATTCAATTATACGAGGCTGATGTAACTATAATTAATCCTGACGATTACGTTCGTTTTGAGTATAATCCCACAAATAATACTAAAACCATCGCATTAGATGCAAGCTATGTAGATGTGGGCAATAATGTATATTCAGGAAATATCAGTTTAGCACCCTACAGTTCCATTATCCTTATTAAACAATCTGCAACTTCCTTGATAACTACCAATAAAGTTACAAGCAGCACTAAGATTAATAACAGGAACAATCTTCTCAACTCAACAGAATTGAAATTGACTGCTTTCCCTAATCCTTCTCCTCTTGAATTTAACTTGTTAATCCAAAGTAACAGCAGTGAAAAGGTAGAGATTAATTTGTTTGATGTTAATGGCAAGAATATGCTGAATGCAACAGGCGATGCAAAACAAAAATATACTTTTGGAAGAAATTTGCCGGCAGGATCCTATATTTTGAAAGTAACTCAGGGAACAAACGTTCAAACACTAAAATTGATAAAGTAATTTTTACTAAATACCGCAGAGGCTGTCTTTATTTTTAAAGATAGCTTCTGCATTAAAAAGGAAAACAATCCGATTTCTAATAAGCGTTTTTATCCCCTCTTACAATACTGTAAATAGTTAAAAAAATAATTTTGATATCCAACCATAAATTCCAATTTTCTAAATACCAAAGATCATATTCGACTCTTCTTATCATGTCATCAAGAATCTTTATCTCCCCTCTGCAACCATTTACTTGCGCCCAGCCTGTTATGCCTGGTTTTAAAAACTGCCTCACCATATATTTATGAATCAATTTTGCGTATTCAGCCGTATGTTTTAGCATGTGAGGTCGCGGGCCAACTAAAGTCATATGCCCTATAAAAACATTTATGAATTGAGGAAATTCATCTAAACTTGTTTTACGCAAAATTTTTCCGATTTGCGTTATTCTTTGATCATCCTTGATCGCTTGCCGTAAGTGCGCTTCAGGGTTCACTTTCATGCTTCGAAATTTAATACAATTAAAATTTTTATTGTCTCGTCCGGTTCTTTTTTGAATAAAGAAAATAGGACCTCTGTCTTCTATCCATATCAGCAATCCTATCATCGGTATCATCCAAGATAAAACAAAAATTATGATTACACTACTGAGGCAAATATCAAATATCCTCTTCTTAATTCTGTTTGTTATATCATCCAATGGCTCTTTTCGCAATGATAAAACCGGTATGTCTTTAAAGTAATCAATGTGAATAGGCTGTTTGATGTGCAAATTAAGATCAGGGATTATTTTAAAACGAATACACTCCTGGTCTGCTTCCTGCATCAATTGATATATAAAATGATTTTGTTCAGGAGAAATAGTAGAATATATTTCTGTAACATTTCCATTGTCGCGGCAAAAATTCATAAGGTTTGACAACTGTGAAACAATTGGGTAATGCGATAACTCATCCACGTTTCCTTCTTCTTCACAATATCCAATTATCTCTGTTGCTACCGGTTCTTGCTCTAAATAGCTTGCAAGTTTTTTAGCAGTTTGGTTGTACCCTATAATTAAGATTTTCCTGAGAATATGATTTTTGTTAAGGACATATTGGAAAAAGGCGAGATTTATAAGTCTATTAAAGAAAAATCCTGCAGCTATAGCAATAATTCCAATTCCTACAAACAATCTCGGTATTTGAGTTTTGCCGTAGAAATAAAAGAAAATAAGGAAAATAACAGCGAAATAAGCATAAGCATGCATTGTTTTTCTGCAAAAGATTTCAAAAGAAGTGATATACTCCAGTCTGTAAAGATTTTTTATAAAACTGATTGTTAACCATGCCACGTTAAGAAACACCGCTAATTCATAGTATTCAGAATTACTCTGGCTGTATGAATGATTATTATCAAAGAGCAATTTCACAAAAATGAACATTACATTTAACAACAATACATCCAGCACAATAAAAAATACTCTTGCAAAATGAAATAAACGCTGGTTCATGATTTTTAGCTTTAGAGTTTTACAGAAATTTTTATTATAACTGTAATTACTGTTTTGAGTCTCAAGTCTCAGCAATTACCTGAAGATTATTCACAGCCTGAAGCAGTAATATTTCTTACTGAATTTGAATGAAGTTAAAGGCAGGCAAAGAAGATTACTTAATGTGATTTTTTTTGAAGAAAAGATTATTCTCCATAAAGTAATTCCTGCAAAAAATCTATTGACGTTAAGGTTAAATTATTCCACTGAAACAAGAACAATCTCTTATTCGTTTATTACCATTTCAGACGGAGATACGGGTTGCGAAAAAATTCTAACATTTGTAATATTCTCCGTTTTTGTTTTAGCCATAATTCCTACTAAATGATTGGCGTATTGATTGATGATATTATCCCAGGAATACTTCTCTTCTATCTTCTTCCGGTTATTCGCAATAAATTGTTGATATACCGGTTGATTATATTTTACTTCATTAATATAAAGAGTTACATCATTGGAAGTTTTAAAATATAAAGCATCTGCTTCCAAAATATACCTGTTAAAAGGATTGTCGTTGGCGCAAACTAAACTTCCTGAAGCCATGGCTTCAAGTAACGAAGGATTTGTACCACCTACTGTATGACCATGAAAATAAAGGTTTGTATAATACCTAAGATTATTGAGTTTATTAATATCGTAAATACCACCAATGAATTTAATATCATAAAAAGGAGCGTATTTCTTTTTTAAATATTCACCATACGATGTGTTATGAGAGCCCACAACCAAAAATTTTCTTTTACAATTTGATTTTGCCCTTCCGTCTAAAATTATTTCTATACTATTTTCGGGTTCCAATCGTGCAATAAGCATATCATACTCGTAAGGTGTTAAATCAAATTCTTCCAATAATAAGCAATGGTTATCTTTAAAAATATCAGCACCATAAGGAATAAAAACAGCTTGTTTATTATACTTGGCATATAAATATTCCTGTATGCCCATAGAATCTGCAATAAGGTGATCACTATATTTTACAGCAAGTTTTTCAGCATGCTTCAAAAAATTTCTTACAAGGCCTGAATACTTCGTTCTTTTCCATTCCAAGCCATCCATATTAGTAGTCACTATTGTTTTCTTCGGCAATAACCATCCCCAAACTGAGTTACTTGTATACCCTAATTGAAGAATTACATCGTATTGTTTTTTGCGTGCATCAAGAATACAATTCAGATCATAAATGAACTGGCCGGCCGTGCCCATTTTATACTCCAGATCTTTACAATGCACGATATTAACGCCATTCCATGTTTTTTTTTGATAAGGATGTGTATGAGAATTATAAACTGTTACTTCGAAGCCTTTTTGAGTAAGACCTTTTGCCAAATATTGAGCAAATTGTTCAAAACCTCCATAATAATTAGGAATGCCTCGGGTTCCGATAATAGCTATTTTCATACGGAATTATTGTGGTTTTTATAAGAATACTTTTAAGAAATAGAAACTTAATGGCTTCTTCTTCGGGTATTAAATTTTAAGAAGGTATTTCAGAGGATATTAAAAGGATACGAATAATTTTTAAAAATTACCGGCATCAGGAAATATGTATAAAGCAAAAAATCAGCTTACACAAATAAGGTTAAGCAAATTATACAAATCGGTTATTGTCTAAAATGTTATTATACTTTTCAGAAATAACTGACCATGAATATTGATGTTCGGCGGTGGAAAAGGTATTTCTTTTTATGTTATCAATCATGTTTTGAGAAAATAATTTTTCCACTTTTAAAGCTAACTCCTGATAACTTCCATCTGCAAATAAGATTCCATTTTTACCATCTTCTATAATTTCTTTATTTGCAGTGAGATCAGAAGCAATTACCGGTAATCCGTAACTCATTGCAAGCATTAAAACACCACTTTGAAAAATTTTTCTATACGGCAATATTAAAGCATCACATTTCTTAAATAAGAAATCTCTTTCTTCATCTGTAATAAAACGAATAATCTTAATTACCCTATCGCTTATGTTTAGTTCTTTTATAATATTCTCATAATAAGAAAAATCATCTCTGTGAGGTTTGCCAGCTATAATAATTTTAAATTTTTCAGGTAGTAACGGAATAGCTCTCAACAAAATGTCTAACCCTTTAACCTTCTTTATCTGACCGAAGAAAAGAAGATATTTATAATTAGGATTAAATATGAGAGATCCATGAAAAGTAATATCAAGTGTTTGTTTTGAAATAAATTCTATAAAATTACCATGTGGAATCTTGAGAAGTTTTTTTCTTCTTTCATTATCTAAATCAGATTCAATACTTTTTTTTGAAGCCTCATTATGAACCACCAGTACATCTGATAAACTGTATATCCGGCTTCTAAAAAAAGATTTATCTTCTCCCGTTAAACTGCTGACATCATGTATTATTCCAATTACTTTTATCTTAAACAATTTAGCCAGCAGGAATGAGAAATAATCTTTTGAAGTTGCTGAAAATACGTGCAGTATTATCCAGGGTATTCTTTCTCTTTTGCATTTTGCCAAAGCTTTAAAATGAGCATATACATAATTAAGTATTGTTATCGGAATACTTCGTTTACGTTTAAAAAAATAATCAAATTGAGCTACATTGATAAAATTTTTATCATTAAAATTTGAGAAAGTAAACGATTGTATGCCTCTCTTGCTTAAAGCATTCAATAAACCTATATCATAACAATTCATTCCTGCCTTTATACCTACCGGATCAATAATTGCAACTTTCATATTTTAATTTATAGCTTAATTTAACAAAAACTGATTTGTTAAACCGAATACCTTTATTTCAGTCTGATCAAAGAAAATAAATGTTTGGAAGATTATTTGCTACATACTCATTCCAATCAAATATAATATTACAAATTCATAAAAATTGTACAGCTTAACAACCATGAAAAAAATTAAATTAACCGAAAATTCAGTTTACAGGTTCGTCACTTTTCTTGCGTTATCTTTCCTTTGTATCTTTTTTATTTGTTTCGATAGCAACATTAGTGCCGCAAAAAAAGCATCTCTATCAGGTGAAACACAAAATGAACCAACTGTAAAAGCAGCTTTAATTGACAAATCAAGAAGTTTGCCGCTTTATGGTTTTAATGGAAACACCTCTAAAGGTCCCTCCTGGACTAACAAAGCCTTTCGCGATTCTGTCTCTTCTTTACATTTAAAAGCAATCCGATATCCCGGCGGTACCGTTAGTAGTTTTTGGGAATGGCAAAAAGGGGGCTTTGTAAATGATGCCCCCCCACAAAAATTCAAAGGAAAAAATACTCCTAACACTCTGCAAGATTTGAAATTGCTTATTGATGAAGCACATTGTGATGTTGTTTTTACTTTGAACATGGTTACTAAAGATTTACAAGATCAATTAGAAATGCTTTCATCAGCTCAATCTTTAAATATACCTGTTAAATGGGTTGAATTAGGTAATGAATTCACTAACACCGAAAATGAGGGACGGTCGAAATTTGCATCAGCAGAAAACTATGGAAAAACGTGTGAACAATGGATTGACGCTATTAAATCTCGTTTTCCCAATGCAAAGGTTGCTGTTGTTGGCGGCAATAGAAATTATAGTGCTGATGTAAAAAATTGGAACAATAATGTTTTGAAAAATGCCCCCAACGCTGATGCAATCGTTGCTCATTTATATCCAACCAAGAAAACTATAATGGATGATTCTGAAATAAATTTTCAAAAGTTATTTGAAGGATTTGTAGCTTCTTTTAATAAGCAGGGTTTTAATTCAATCAACAATAAGAATATTTGGGTCACTGAATATAACATTAATTGGGCTGCAGATAAAGATGCTCAAGAGCTTAAATCAAAAGCAAATACATGGTCGCAGGCTTTAGCTACTTTATTAATGACTTCAGTTACTACAAGTATTTCCCCAAATATCACATTAATACTAAATCATAATATTGCCGGCACACAGGTTTTTGCTGCTATAGAAACGCAAAAGAGAACACTTCAAAAATTACCCAATGGTATCGGAATGGCAACGTGGTTAACGGCATCCGACAATATGAATTCTTTAGATAAACTCAGTTTTACAAATGACAATAATCAACGGATGGAAGACTATCAATTGTTTGGTTGGAAATTTTTTAATAGCAATAGCTCTTCATTTTTGTTAGTTAATTTGTCAAACTCCACAGTAAAACTTAATTTATCTAATCTTACAAAGTCAAACGCATCCTTCGAAACAAAATATGCGGATAAAAATGCAGTGATAAATGGTGCCGGTGACATCAATTATAAAACAGGTGCAGTTGATAATGGCCAAATCGAATTGCCGGCATATTCTGTGACTGTAATTAAAAGCTAATCTATAACTTTTATATAGTTATCATTGACAGTAATAGAAATCTCGAATCTGTGAACGTTAGGTCTCAGTTGTTAAACGTCGCACAACAACCTGTTTTATATTTTTTACCCGCCCGATATTCAAAAAGAATGAGAAACAAATTTTAAAAGGAAATATCAGAAACACATAAATTGTTGACAATGGTAAAGCGCGAAATGGGATTAGTTGATATCCCGTTTTGCGCATAACTTTTTTTGTGATTATTTGATTAATGAAAATCTCTCCTTTCGTTAATCCACCGTTTTTCCATTGATCTTTTACTGATGTTCTTATACCCAATTTATCTTTTTCATCAATATTGTTTGAAGAGCCAACTTGTGGAATTTGAAGCATTGTCTCCTCATAAGGAACATTAATAAACGAGCAAATCTCTTTAATTGTATTTTCAGGATCAGCCAATAATTTTTCAAACTGAAAAGTAAAAAAACGCGGATTAGATTCGTATTTCAAACCTTTACTTACAGAAGATTTCCATATTATTCCATTTGTTATCGGATGGTAATTGGCATAATTGCGAATGCTTTGTCTTAAAGGAGTTCCATCAGATCCCTGAAAGCGCAGCTTCCAACGGTTCTTCTGTGATAAAAGCACTGCTCTTGGATCTCTTATCATATGAATAAACAAAGCATCTGGATAAGCTTCAAGAATATGGTTTATATAAAAAATATTTGTTGGTGTTTGTTCACAGGCAAATTTTTTTCCGTGTTTTGACACTTTATACGCTAAAAATTGATCGAAAACCATTACGCCTGTTTGCTCATGAAAATTGACGGGAATATTGTTTACTTCTTCGAACATTTTTTCTTTTGAATTCAAAAAATCAAACAACCCATTTCTTTGTATGTTTATTAATTTGGAATATGCCAGCTTTGCCTCAATTTCCGTTAATGGCTTTGTAAAATTATCCGGTAAGATAACCTGCTCAAAAAAATGAAGTTCATTGAAACTAAAAATCTCGGAATGGTTTCCTAAAATTCGGCTCATCATAGTAGTACCGCTTCTGCTGCTTCCAATGATGAAAATTTTTTTTATCTGTGACAATTTATTTAAAGCTATAGGTTAGGAAAATAATTTAATTTTCATGTGATTCTCTTGGTGCTATTTTCTCTCCTCATCATAACCATGCAGGAAGCTTTAATTCCTTTTGTTGGAAATAAAGTTTCAATCTTTTATTTGGTTCTTCATAAACTTCCTTTAGTTTGCACAAACTGATTTCATCATATTCTTTTTTTTGATTTTTATTTTTATTTATTGCATAGTAAATATTCCTCAGCTTGATTTTTAACGATTGATTATTTCTCCAAAAATTTTCAAATTTATTGTTGATAAGCAATGCAACAGTATGCAGTTGTTTGTTTTGAGCATAAATCGTTTTATTCTCTGCCGTGTATTCCATTTTTTTAAACGGAAAAGGATCTATTTTTAACCATTCAGCTAACTCTACCATTACTGATTGAGGTTGTGCAATGAATTCTTCGAAATATATAATTTTTAAGTCCTGGCGATAATTGTCAAACCAATCGGGCAAATAATTAATATATTCTCCTTCTCTTATAGAATGGTTATAATGATCATCGGTAAATACATCGTAACTCTCCAGGCTTTTATTTAAAAACGATAACATATTTTCTTTTGAATCAAGAAATAACTGAGCTTTCAAAAAACAATAAAATGAAATGAACCGTTGTATAGGATCTCTTAGGATTATAATTACCCTATGAGGCGGCAAAATTTCTTTCATCTTATTGATA
>Ga0070664_100004711_pt1 | contig 10939 bp, 8 predicted proteins | sample KBSC73metaG_FD_65863 | JGI IMG/M metagenome (GOLD analysis project Ga0070664, IMG submission 65863) | Corn rhizosphere microbial communities from Kellogg Biological Station, Michigan, USA - KBS C7-3 metaG | ecosystem: Host-associated > Plants > Roots > Rhizosphere > Soil ... | reverse complement strand
GCCAGGACCACGGTGAGCCCGATCTGCCGGAGGATGGTGCTCTTGCCCGCCATGTTGGGGCCGGTCACCAGCAGCACCCGGCCGGCCTCGTCGAAGTCGACGTCGTTGGGGATGAACGATTCGCGCGGCATGAGGCGCTCGATCACCGGATGCCGGCAGCCGCGGAGCCGGAGCGCGAAGCCGTCGTCCACCCCTGGTCGAACATAGCGCCCGCTCACCGCCCGCTCCGCCAGGCCCGACCAGACGTCGAGCCGCGCGAGTGCGCGCGCCGTCCGCTGCACCCGCTCGACGGCCTGGCCCACCGCCGCGCGCAGCGCCCCGAACAGCTCCCCCTCCCGCACCCCCATCCGCTCCTCGGCGCCGAGCACCCGTGACTCGTAGTCCTTGAGCTCCGGGGTCACGTAGCGCTCGGCGCCGGCCAGCGTCTGCCGCCGCTCGTAGTCGGCGGGGACGCGGCTCGCATGCGCGTTGGTGATCTCGAGGTAGTAGCCGAAGACCTTGTTGAAGCCGACCTTGAGCGACGAGATGCCGGTGCGCTCCCGCTCGCGCTGCTGGAGACCGGCGATGTAGTGGCGCCCGCCGTCGCGCAGCTCGCGGAGCCCGTCGAGCTCGGCGTCGTAGCCCTGGCGGATCACGGCGCCGTCGGCGAGCGTGGCGGGGAGGCGGTCCTCCAGCGCGGCGCCCAGCTCCCGGGTCAGGTCGGGAAGCGGGTCGAGCTCCGAGTGCGCCTGGGCCAGCGCGGCGGCCCGGCCGCCGGCCACGGTCGCGACGGCGTCGAGGAGGGCGGGGAGCCGGCGGAACGAGTCCCGCAACGCGCCCATCTCGCGCGGCGTGGCGCGGCCGGCCGCCGCCCGGCCGGCCAGGCGCTCGAGATCGCGGACGCCGTCGAGCGCCTCGCGAATCCGCGCGCGGCCCGCCGAGTCGGTGACCAGCGTCTCCACGGCATCGAGGCGGGTATTGATGGCGGCCGGGTCGCGGAGGGGCGACAGCAGCCAGTGGCGGAGGAGCCGCGCACCCATCGGCGTCACCGTGGCGTCGATGGACTCGAGCAGGGTGCAGTTGCGCGCGCCCGCGCGGAGCGGCTCGGCCAGCTCGAGGTTCCGGCGCGTCATCTCGTCGAGCCAGAGGCAGTCGTCCCCCCGGCGCACCGCGGGGCGATTGAGATGCGGGAGGCCGCCGGGCTGGAGGTCGGTGAGGTAGCGGAGCAGGGCGCCGGCCGCGCCCAGCGCCGCCGCGTCACCGTCGGCGACGCCAAGGCCGTCGAGGGAGGCGAGGGCGAAGCGGCGCCGGATGTCGTCGGCCGCGAGGTCGGCGTCGAACTCCCAGCGCTCGCGCGCGCTCCGGAGGATGCCGTCGTCGAGTGCCAGCGTCGCGTCGGCCGGCAGGACGACCTCGGCGGGCGCGAGGCGCGCCAGCGCGTCGGGGAGCCCGTCGGCGGGCACCGTTTCCAGCAGGAACTCGCCGGTGCTCAGGTCGATGGCGGCGAGGCCGTGCCGCGTGCCGTCGGGCGCCAGCGCCACGATCCAGTTGTTGCGGCCGCCGGCGAGCCAGCCTTCTTCCAGGAGCGCACCGGGCGTGACCGTCTCGACGACCGCCCGCCGCACGATCCCCCTGGCCGCGCGGGGATCCTCCACCTGCTCGCAGATGGCGACCCGGTGTCCGGCGGCCACGAGCTGGCGGAGGTAGTCGGCGGCGGCCTTTACCGGCACGCCGGCGAGCGGCACGCCGTCGCCGCGCGAGGTCAGCGTGATGTTGAGGACGCGGGCGCCGAGCTCCGCGTCGTCGAAGAACATTTCGTAGAAGTCGCCCATCCGGAAGAAGAGGATGGCGTCCTGATGCCGCGACTTGATCTCGCGGTACTGCTGCATGAGCGGCGTGCCGCGGCTGTCGCTCCCCGCGGGCCGGCTCGCCCGGGCCGTCACTCGCTCACCACGAAGGCGCCGGTGCCCAGGGTGCCGCGGAGCCGCGTGGCCTCGGCCTGCGCTTCGCGCCGGGAGGCGAAATGCCCGGTGCGGACCTTGAAGAACCCCTTCTCCGCGGTAACGTCGGCCGCGATCCCGCGCCCGGACAGGCCGCGCACGATGGCGTCGGCGTCACGCTGCGTGGCGGCTGCCGCGAGCTGCACGCGGAAGCGCCCGGCGGGGTGCGCCGGCGCGTTGACGCGCGTGGTGTCGGCGCTCGCGGGAGCAGGCCGCGCCCCGTCGTCGCGGGCGGCATCGGGCGGAGTGGCGACCGGGGGCGAGCTGTCTGCCCGGGACGCGGCGACGCTCGCCGGAGCGCCGGCGTTCCGTAACGTGTCGCTGCGCGCGCTGTCGGCCCGCGCGCTGTCGGCCCGCGCGGCGGCAACCCGGATAGCGGCGGACGAATCCGCCCCGGCGGGGACGACGGCAGGCGGGGCGGGCGTGACTGCCGCCGGCAGCAGTGCCGCGGGGGGCGGCGCAATGGTGTCGGACGCCGCGATGAGCGCTCCGCATCGCCGCGCCTGGGCGCCGAGCTGGGCGTGCACGGCGGCGTCCGCGCCGCCCTGGCGGAGCCCGGCCACGATCCAGCTGCAGGCCGAGCGCTGGTTGCGCATGTCGAAGTAGCTGCGCGCGGCCCAGACGGCCGCATCCGCCATGAGCGGTGACGCGGGAAAGTCCCGGCGGATCCGCTCCAGGTCGCGCGCGGCGCCGGGAAGGTTCCCGCCCGCGTAGTCGCTTTCGGCCAGGAGCAGCAGGGCGTCGTCCATCCAGGCGGAGAGGGGGAATTCGACGGTCACGCGCTGCAGGCTGCGCTCGCGCTCGGTGACGTCCGCCGCAGTGAGCGCGATGGCGTAGAGGATCTCGGGATAGAGGGCGTCGGTCGCAGGCGTGGCCGCGGCGAGCCGCCGCAGCAGCGCGCGGGCCGAGTCCACCTGGCCTTCCTGCGCCTGCCGCACCGCGGCCACGAGCCGCGGATCCGTCTGCGCCCGCGCCTCACGGGCCGTGAGCAGGCCCGCTGCCACGAGGCCGGCAATGAGCGCCGCGCGCATCACGCTCCCGGCATCACGCCGCGCGGGCCGACGCGAGGGCGAGGCGCATGACGAGGTCGGCCACGAGGCCCCGCTCGTCGGAGAGGGCAGTGTTCTTGAGGGCGCGATCGGCGGCAAGCGTCGCACGGAGGGCATCGGTGATCGCGGGCATCGGCCAGGAAGCGGCCCAGCGTGCCCAGTGCGCCGCCTCCTCCTTCCAGGGCCCGAGTCGCCCGGGGCGGCCGGCGCGGAGCGCATCGAAGGCGGCACGCTCCAGCGCGGCGCCCCGCACCCGGCGATCGTACGCCGCTCGCACGACGCCGACCCCGATGAGCGAGGTGCCGAGGAGGCTCACCAGGCCAACACCTGATACTCCGGGCTGCTCCAGCACGCGGCCGAGCAGGGTGACGGCCCGCGCCGCGGCCCCGTCCATCACGGCGTCACGCCAGTCGAGCACCGTTTCGCCGTAGCGGATCCCCACGAGGCTCGAGACCTGCTCGACGGTTACCGGCTCACCCGCCGGCAGCGCGGCGAACTTCTCGATCTCGAGCCGAAGCAGGCTCGGGCTTGGCCCCACGCACTTGAGGAGGTGCTCCGCGGCGCCAGCCGCGAAGGTGACGCCGCGCTCCCCCGCCCGCGTGGTGATCCACTTCATGAGCTCCGCCGCGGGCAGGGCGTCGCACTCGACGGTCACGGCCAGGCGGCAGAGGTCCTTGTCGGCGTCCTCCTCCCCAGGGCCCTGCACCAGGATCACCACGGTCTCCTGGGCCGGGCGCTCCAGGTAGCGGATCAGCGCCGCGCGCGCCTTGGGCTTCCGCTTCCACGCTTCCACGTCGCGGATGAGCACGGCGCGCCGGTCGGCCATCATGGGCAGGGTGTTGCAGAGCGCCTCGATCGCCTCGGGATCCAGGGTGCCGGCCGAGCGCTGGTCGAAGTTGAAGTCACGGACGGAGGGGTCCACCGCGCGGTCCAGGACGGCGCGGATGATCTCCTCCTTCAGGACGTCCTCGCTGCCGAAGAGATAGTAGGCGGGGACCAGGGCGCCCTTCTTCAGGGCGGCGCCCACTTCCTTACGGGATTGCAGGGGCATGAGGAATTTTACCGCCCCGTCCCGCCGGTTGAAATGCCCGGTTTCCGGAACCACTGCTCGTACCAGATGGCGGCCAGGGTCTTCGCGTCGGTGATCTCGCCGCGGGCGGTCATCTCGAGAACGGTCGACCAGCGAAGCTCGTGCACTTCCAGGAACTCATCAGCCTCGCGCGCGTGCTCCCCCCGCGCCAGGCCGTGGGCCGAAAAGAGATGGATCCGCTCGTCCGTAAAGCCGGGCGTGGTCCAGATGGTGGTCAGCGTGCGGTACTCCGCTGCGGAGCAGCCGGTCTCCTCGCGCAGCTCGCGCCGGGCGCAGGCCTCGGGAGGCTCGCCCGCCTCGAGCCGGCCGGCGGGGACCTCCCAGATGAACCCTTCGGCCGCGTGCCGGAACTGGCGGATGAGGAGCACTCGCGGGTCCGCGTCGGCGGAGTCGTCGAGGAAGGGAAGCACCGCCGCGGCGCCCGGATGGCGGATCATCTCCAGGGTGCCGGTCGAGCCGTCGGGGAACCGTACGGTGTCGATGTCGAGGTTGAGGACCCGGCCGGTGTGGAGCCGCGTGCTGGAGAGACGAGCCATACGAGGGCTCCGCGGTGAAATGGTACGACTGGAGGGGATCCGGTTGGATGGGCCGCCGCAGGTGTGCCCATCATGCTGCACCCCAGCGGACCAGTGACGATGACCGACGTGTTCCCGGCGATGACGGACATGCGGGGCGGGCCCGAGGCGCCTGCCCGGGCCCGGCACGAATGCAGTGCGGCCCGCGCCTGCCGACTTACTCTCCGCACCGCCGGACGTGCCCCCATCCTCGCGAGCGCCTCGGCGGACGGCATCCTGCTCCTTCCGGCGGGGCGGATCGTCCAGGTCGAGTGGCTCCGGACCGCGGCGCTCCGGCCATCCGTGCGGCTCGATGCGTCGGTGATCCTGCCCGACCACCTGCACGGAATCGTGCTGCTCGACGGCACCGTCTCGCTCGGCGCCATGGTGGCGGGACTCAAGTCGGCGTCCGCCGCGCGCATCAACCGGCTGCGGGCCACGCCCGGCGCCGCCGTCTGGCAGCGGGGCTACGGCGCCGAAATACTCAGGCCGGCCGACGTGGCCGCGGCGCGTGCGTGGCTGCTTGCCAACCCGTCCCGCTGGCTCGCGCGCGAGCTCCCGGGCCGCTGAGGAAAGTCAGCGCGCGGCGAGCCCGTCGGCATCGAGCACCGTCACCGGGCCCAGGTGAAGCGCTTCGATGCCGGGCTGGATCCTGGCGAGGTCCCCCACCACCACGATCACCGAGCTGTCGGGGCTCAGGTACTTCTCGGCAACCCGGGTCACGTCAGCCGGCTTCACCTGCGCGAGCTTCGTGAGATAGCCCGTGAGCTCGCTGTCGGGCAGCCGGAAGAAGGCGAGGTCGGCCAGCGTGGCCGCCACGCCGGCGTTGGTCTCGAGCGCCCGCGGGTATGCCCGGATCAGCGACGCCCGCGCAAACTCCGCCTCCGCCTCGGACACCGGCCGGGGGCCGCGGATGTCGCGGATCTCCTTCATGAACTCGATGAGCGAGCTGTCGGTCTTGGCGGTGAAGACGCCGGCGCTCGCGACGAAGGGCCCCGGCCCCCGGTCGAAGGTCATCGTGGTGCGCGCGCCGTAGGTGTACCCCTTCGCCTCGCGGATATTGAGGTTTACCCGGGAAGTGAACGCGCCACCGAGCGCCGCGTTCAGCACGCGGAGCGCGTAGTAGTCGGGGCTGGTCGAGCGCGGCACGAGCGCGTGGCCGATCCGGATTTCGCTCTGCGCCGCTCCCGGCTTGTCCACCAGGTACACCGCGGTCGCGTGCGGTGCGGGACGGGCCGGCACCGCCGCCGCGGCCGCCGGCACCGGCTTCGCCTTCCACGCGCCGAAGGCGCGCGTCGCCAGCGCCTGCGCCTCGGCCGCCGACAGGTCCCCCACCACGATCAGGACGGCGTTGTTGGGCCGGTACCAGGAATCGTAGAAGCCCGCCACGTCCGCGCGCGCGACCTTGCCGATCGTCTCCAGCGTGCCGTTGCCGGGATGTCCGTAGGGGTGATCGGCGCCATAGACGAGCCGCTCGAAAGCCTGCGTGGCGATGATGGTGGGACGATCCTTCTGCGAGCGCAGCGCCTGCAGCCGAGACCGGCGCTCGCGCTCGAGCTCCTCGGGTGCGAAGGCCGGGCGGACCACCATGTCGCTCATGAGCGCGAAGGCGGAATCGGCGTGCTTCCGGAGGGTGAGGAGCGAGACCTGGGTCTGCTCGTCGCCGGCCGAGGCGTTCAGGTTGGCTCCGAGAAAGGCCACGGCGTTCCCGAACTCGATGGCGGAGCGCCCGCCGGCGCCCTGATCGAGGAGCGACGCGGTGACGTCCGCGATTCCCGGAACGCTGCCGTCCTGCGCCGAGCCGGCGCGAACCACGAGCAGCGCGTTCACGATGGGGAGCTCGCGCCGCGTCACGCTCCATACCTGGAGCCCGTTGGGCAGCGTGCGCTTCACGATGACGGGAGCCACGACCGCGGGGGCCGGCGCCGCGGCTGGGCGCTTCGAGCGGTCGAGCTGCTGGCCGGCCAGCGGTCCAGCCAGGACGCACGCGCCGATGGCGGCGAGGGCGATACGGGTCATGGGTGCACCTCCGGCGCCTGCGCCGCGAGCTCGCGGTGCCCGTTCGGCACCACCGACAGGATGATGTGGGGGCGGCCGCGGATGTAGGCCCGCGCCACGCGCTGCACGTCGGCCGGCGTTACGGCGGCGTAACGGGCCAGCTCCTGGTTGAACAGATCCGGCGTGCCGCGCTCGGTGAGGTACTGGTTGATCCGGTCGGCCTTGCCGAGGAGCGTCTGCAGCTGATACACCGAGCGGGCCTCGTTGCCGTTCCGGGCGCGCGCCATCTCCTCCGCCGTGGGGCCTTCATCGGCCAGGCGCGCGATCTCCTCGTACACCTCGCGCTCGAGCTGGCTCAGGCTCGCGCCCTCGCGCGCCGTCACGGTCACCTGGAACTGGCCCGCCTGCGGGCGCGATCCCTGGCCGGCGTTCACCGCCTGCGCCGCCTGCTCCCGGTAGACCAGCCGCTGGTAGAGCCGCGACGAACGCCCCTGGCCCAGGATGGCGCCGAAGATGTCGAGCGCGTCCTCGTCGGCGTTCCACCGCTCCACCGTCGGCCAGACGAGACTCACCCGCGCGAGGGTGACGCGGTCCTCCATCACGTCCCGCCGGTCGGCGGAAAGGGTCACCGGCAGCGGCTTCACCGCCGGGGCCGGCTGCCCCGCGGGAATGTCCCCGAAGTACCGGGTCACCAGACGGCGCACATCGGCCGGCTTCACGTCGCCGGCGATCACGAGCGATGCGTTGTTGGGCACGTACCACTGCCGGAAGAAGCCGGCCACGTCCTCCGGCGACGCGGCGGTGAGGTCGGCCTGGTAGCCGATGGTCGGCGCGTGGTAGGGGTGCCCCTCGGGATAGAGCATCTCGCCGAGCCGGATGCTCGCGAGGCCGTACGGCGCATTCTCGTAGTTCTGCCGGCGCTCGTTCTTCACGACGTCGCGCTGGTTGTCGAGCTTTTCCTGCGAGAAGGCGTCGAGGAGGTAGCCCATCCGGTCGGCCTCGAGCCAGAGGACCTGCTCGAGATAGTTGGACGGCACCATCTCGTAGTAGTTGGTGCGGTCGGTGTTGGTGGATCCGTTCAAGGTGCCGCCGGCCTCCTGCACCACGCCGAAGTGCCCGCCCTTGTCCACGTCCTTCGAGCCCTGGAACATCATGTGCTCGAAGAGGTGGGCAAAGCCGCTCCGCCCCGCCACCTCGCGGCCCGACCCCACGTGGTACCACAGGTTCACCGCCACGAGCGGCGCCGAGTGGTCCTCGTGGACCGCCACCTTGAGCCCGTTGGACAGGGTAAAGGTGTCGGTCGGGACCCGGAGCGCCTGGGCGCTGGCGGAGGGCCGGAAGCCCGGGAGGGCGGACAACAGCACGGCCAACACGACGATCCTCCGCACCCCCTGATTGATCCTTCCGCCCTTCCGTCCTTCCATCCTTCCGTCCCTCATCCTCCCACCTCCCTGCCGTTGTAGTCCCGTACCTCCACCGGCCCGAGCCCGAGCGCCTCGATGCCGGGGCGGATCTTCGCGATGTCGCCCACGATCACGACGGTGAAGTGCGCCGGATCGAGGTAGGTGCGCGCCGCGCGCTGCACGTCGGCCGCGGTGACCTTCTGGATGGCCGCGAGATCCGACGGGATGGTCGTGAGCGGGAGCCCCAGGATCGTGAGGCTCGCGAGCGAGCCGGCCACCTGGCCGGTGGTCTCGAAGTCGCCCAGGGAACCGAGCACGAGATAGGCGCGGCCCCGGTCGAGCTCGGTGGCGGTGACACCGCTGTCGCGGATGCGGCGGAACTCGCGGAAGAAGATCGCGAGCGAGCTGTCGGTTGCGTTGCTCCGGACCTGCGCGCTCGCGTTGAACGGGCCGGGGAGCGGGCGCCACGAGTATCCCGAGCCCGCTCCGTAGGTATAGCCCTTCTGCTCGCGGAGGATGTCGTTGAGCCGGGACGAGAACGAGCCGCCCAGGATCGTGTTCATCAGCGTGATCGCCGGATAGTCCGGGGAGCGGCGGGAGACGCCGGGGCCGCCGATCGCGATCACGCTCTGCGCGGCGCCCGGCTTGTCCACCAGGATGATCCGCGTGGCGGGCCTCGGCACCTCGGCCGGCGTGCCGGGGGCGGGCAGCGGCATGGCCGGCGCCTTCCATCCGCCGAAGAGCCGCTGGGCCAGGGCGCGCACCTCGGCCAGCGTCACGTCGCCGGTGACGACGAGGGTCGCGCGCCGCGGGTCGGCGGCGCGGCGCCAGAAGTCGCGGACGCCGGCGGAATCGAGCGCGGCGGTGGACGCCGAATCGCCGTTCAGCGGCGAGTGATAGGGATGGCCGGCGGGGAATACCATCGCGTTGAAGACGAGGCCGGCGACGGAGCCCGGCTGGTCGCGCTGCTGCAGGATGCTCGCGAGCCGGAGGCCGCGCTGGCGTGCGATGTCGGCCGCCGTAAAGCGCGGCCGCAGGACGACGTCGGCGGCGAGGGCCATCGCGGCGGCGAAGGTGCGCCTGGGCGCGCCCACGTCCACCGTCACCGCATCCCAGCTCGCCCCGGTGTTCAGGGTGGCGCCGAGATAGGCGACCTCCGCCGCGAGGGCAAAGGCGTCGCGGCTGCCGGCGCCCTCGTCCAGCATGTTGGCGGTGAAGGTCGCGAGCCCGGGATGGCTGCCGTCGAGCCGGGCGCCCCCGGCGATGAGCAGCGAGGCCTGCACCAGCGGCACCTCGTGCATCGGCACCACTTCGATCGCGAGCCCGTTGGGGAGCCGCGCCTTCTGGACGGCCGGCATCACGAGACGCGGCGCGGGGCCCAGCGTCGGGCGCGTGGCCACGGCGGGGGCCTGCGCCGCCAGCGCGGTCGCGCCGAGTGCGAGCGCCATCGCGGCCGCGAGGCCGGTCACCGGGGTCCGGTTCATGGCGTGTTCCTCCCCTTGGCCGCGAGCTCGCGCTTGCCCTGCGGCACGATGCTCAGGATGACGCGGGGCCCGGTGAGATAGGTGCGCACCACCCGCTGGATGTCGGCGGCGGTCACCGCGCGATAGCGGTCGAGGTCGCGCTGGAAGCCGTCGGGCTCGCCGATCTGGTAGTAGTAGCGGTTCAGCTGGTCCGCCTTCCGGCCGACGCGCTCGATGCCGCGGAGGAAGCTCGCCTCGCGCGCGTTCTTGGCCTGCTCCAGCTCACGCGCCGTGGGCCCCGACGCCGCGAGCCGCGCGAGCTCCGCGTCCACCACCGTCTGCAGCTCGGGCAGCGAGTGGCCGGGCCGCGCGGTCGCGATGACGTCGAACTCACCGTCGAGCCGCCGGCTGTCGTGGAAGGCCTGCACCTGGCTCGCGGTCTGGCGGTCGTACACCAGCGTCTGCGTGAGCCGGGCGTTCTTGGCGCCCGTGAGGAGATACGCGACGAGGTCGAGCGCCGCGTCGTCCGGCGCCCACGCCTTCACCGTGTGCCAGGTGTAGTAGAGGCGCGGGAGCTGCACCCGGTCCTCGAGCACCGCCATGGTGTCGGCCCGGAGACTGAACGGCGCCGGCGCGTTCCGCGTGATGGCGGGCCCCCGCGGGATCTCGCCGAAGTATTTCTCCACCAGCGCCTTCACCTCCGCCGGCTTCACGTCTCCCGCGACGCTGATGGTGGTGTTGTTGGGGGCGTAGTAGCGCCGGAAGAAGTTCTTCACGTCCTCGAGCGACGCGGCGGAGAGGTCGGTCATCGAGCCGATCACCGGCCACGAGTACGGATGGCTCGGCGGATACAGCATCGCCGCGATCGTCTCGTCGGCCAGGCCGTACGGCTGGTTGTCCACGCCCTCGCGCCGCTCGTTCTTCACCACGTCGCGCTGGAGGTCCACCTTGGCGGAGTCCATCGTCGGCAGGAGCCAGCCCGTGCGGTCGGCCTCGAGCCAGAGCATGAGGGGGAGGGCGTTGGCCGGCCCTTCCTCATAGTAGTTGGTGCGGTCGTTGGTGGTGGACCCGTTGTTGTCGCCGCCGGCCGCCTCGAGGAGCCGGTCGAACTGGGGGTACACGGCGTGCTCCGAGCCCATGAACATGAGGTGCTCGAAGAGGTGGGCGAATCCCGTTCGCCCCTGGGTTTCATCCCCCGACCCCACATGACGCCAGGTGTTCACCGTCACCACCGGCGCCGAGTGATCCTCGTGGATGATGAGGGTGAGCCCGTTGGAGAGGGTGTCGAGCACGTAGGGGACGTGGAGCGCCTGGGCGCTGGCGGAAGGTCGGAACGCCGGAAGGACGGAAAACAGCACCGCCATCGCGACGATCCTGCCCGCGCCCCGATTCATCCTTCCGAC
>Ga0070664_100004709_pt1 | contig 10941 bp, 10 predicted proteins | sample KBSC73metaG_FD_65863 | JGI IMG/M metagenome (GOLD analysis project Ga0070664, IMG submission 65863) | Corn rhizosphere microbial communities from Kellogg Biological Station, Michigan, USA - KBS C7-3 metaG | ecosystem: Host-associated > Plants > Roots > Rhizosphere > Soil ... | reverse complement strand
GGCGACTATTTCAAGGATCGCGCGATCGAGCTCGCGTGGAACTTGCTGACCAAGGAGTGGGGGCTCAGCCCTGACCGCCTCACCGCCACCGTCTACCACACCGATGAAGAAGCATTCGAGCTGTGGAAGAAGGTCGCGGGGCTACCCGAAAGCCGGATCATCCGCATCGCGACCAAGGATAATTTCTGGGCGATGGGCGATGACGGCCCGTGCGGGCCGTGCTCGGAGATCTTCTACGACCATGGCGACCACATTCCAGGCGGGCCGCCGGGCAGCCCGGACGAGGACGGGGATCGCTTCGTCGAGGTGTGGAACCTGGTCTTCATGCAGTTCGAGCAGGCGGCAGGTGAGATCGTCTCGGAGCTGCCCAAGAAAAGCATCGACACCGGAATGGGCCTGGAGCGAATCTCGGCGGTGCTCCAGGGCACGACCGACAATTATGAGACGGATACTTTCAGGGCGCTGATCGACGCGTCGCGCTCGCTGACGTCGAGCAACTCGGTCGACATGCAGGCGAGCCACCGGATTATTGCCGATCACCTCCGTGCCAGCGGGTTCCTGGTGGCTGACGGCGTCCTGCCGGCCAATGAAGGCCGCGGCTATGTGCTCCGCCGGATCATGCGGCGCGCGATGCGCCACGCGCATTTGCTCGGGTCCAGCGAACCCCTCATGTATCGGCTCGTGCCGGCGTTGGTCGCCGAGATGGGCGTGGCCTATCCCGAGCTGCTGCGGGCGCAGCCGCTGATCGAAGCGACGCTCCAGCAGGAGGAAATCCGCTTCCGAAAGACGCTCGCGAACGGCCTCAAGCTCCTCGACGAGGCGACCGAGGGGATGGACAAGGAGCAGGAGCTCCCCGGCGAGGTCGCATTCAAGCTGTACGATACATACGGCTTTCCTCTGGACCTCACCGAGCAAGCTCTGATCGAGAAGGACCTCCGGGTCGATCAGGCCGGCTTCGATAAGGCGATGGCGGAGCAGAAGGCCAAGGCCCGCGCGGCGTGGAAGGGTTCGGGCGCCAAGGCGAGCGAAGACATTTGGTTCGACCTCGTCGAGCAACATGGCGCGACCGAATTCACCGGCTATTCGGGCGATGAAGGCGAGGGAGTCGTTCTCGCGATCGTTAAGGACGGTGCGCATGTGAACGCTGCCGAGGTTGGGCAGACGGTCGAATTGCTGCTCAACCAAACGCCGTTCTACGGCGAGAGTGGGGGTCAGATCGGTGACACCGGAAAACTGACCACACTCAAAGGCTTCTTCGGTGAAGTTGAGGATACTTCCAAGCTGCTTGGCAAGCTCCACGTGCTGCGCACAAAGGTCGCAGAAGGCGAGCTCAGCGTGGGCGAGACTGTGCATCAGGTCGTCGATGCCGAGCGCCGCGACCGCGTCCGCGCCAATCACAGCGCGACGCACTTGCTGCATGCCGCGCTGCGCCGCCACCTGGGGACGCATGTCACTCAGAAGGGGAGCCTGGTCGCTCCCGACTATTTCCGGTTCGACTTCTCGCACCCCAAGGCGATGACCCGCGAGGAGATCGACGCTGTCGAAGCGGAGGTGAACTCGCACATCCGTTCGAACGAGACTGTGACGACGCGGCTGATGACGCCGGACGATGCGATCGAGGCCGGGGCAATGGCGCTTTTTGGCGAAAAGTACGGCGACGAGGTCCGCGTCCTGTCCATGGGGCGCTTCGACGAGGGCGATTATTCGGTCGAGCTATGCGGCGGCACCCACGTCCGCGCGCTCGGCGACATTCAGTTGTTGAAGATCATCTCGGAGAGTGCGGTATCGTCCGGCGTCCGCCGCATTGAGGCGCTTACCGGCGAAGCCGCGCGCGTATGGCTGACGGAGCGCGATTTCCGGCTCCGCCAAGCCGCGGCTGCGCTCAAGAGCGCTCCCGACGAGGTTCCCGCGCGCGTCGCCGCGCTCGTGGAGGAGCGCAAGCGACTGGAGCGAGAGCTCGCCGACGCCAGGAAGCAACTGGCCATGGGAGGTGGCGCGGCAAGGGTCGAAGGCCCGGCGCCTGAAGAGGTGAACGGACACAAATTCCTGGGTCAGGTCGTGGAAGGCTTCGATCCCAAGGGCTTGCGGGCTGCGGTTGACGACATGAAGAAGCGTTTGGGTTCCGGCATCGGCGCCCTTGTCGCGGTAAATGAGGGCCGCGCGAGCGTCGCCGTCGGGGTCACGGACGATCTTTCCGGCCAGGTCAGCGCGGTGGAGTTGGTTAAGGCCGCGGTTGCGACCTTGGGCGGCCAGGGCGGCGGCGGTCGACCTGACATGGCCCAGGGCGGGGGACCCGACGGCTCCAAGGCGAACGAAGCGCTCGAGGCCGTGAAGGACGCGCTGGAGAAGGTCGCGGCGTGAAGCTTGGACGAGCCGGCCGTCACCTGCTCCTGGGCGCGCTGCTGCTCGGCTCTGGCCCACCGGCATTCGCAAGAGGATCGTCAGCAACTCTCGCCGCGTGTTCAGTAACGTCCGTTTGAGCCCCGAGACGGGCGACCTTGGCGGGCTGGAGCTCGAACTCCACCCGACCGAGCTGCAGCCATATGCACTCGTCGTGTCCTGTGAAGGATGGTGCAATCTGGCCCATCGCGTTCCGCTCGTCATCAAGGGAAATCGCTTCAGTCTCGCTTTCTCCGAAGCCTTGACCCAGGGCGGTAAGCCCGCCGGTGAGGATCGGTATCGAATCTCCGGGCGGCTTGCGGACAGTGCGCTGCTCGTCGACTTTCGAATGAATTCGATTCGTGAGCAGGTTCGCCTCAAGCGTCTCAAAGGGCGTTTCGGACTCAACGTGGCAATGGCCAACGACGAGAAATGACCGACACAACTTCGTCCGCTCCCGTCATCCTCAACGGCTCATGTCATTGCGGAGCGGTGAAGTTCACCGCTGAGCTTCCGCAAGGACTCGCGTCCGCGCGGCGCTGTACCTGCTCGATCTGCCGGATGCGCGGCGCGGTCGCGGTGACTGGCACGATCGACGGGTTCAAGATCCACGAGGGCGAGGACAAGCTCGCGACCTACCGTTTCAACACGAATGTCGCCGAGCATCATTTCTGTCCTGAGTGCGGGATCTACACGCACCACAAACGCCGTTCGAACCCCAATGAGCTGGGCATCAACGTGGCATGCCTGGAGGGTGTGTCACCCTTCGATTTTCGCGAGGTTGTCGTCTACGATGGCCAGCGTCACCCGGGCGACAATCCCACGCACACCACTTACACCGCCGGCGTGCTCCGGTTCGAACCTGCGGCGGGCTGAACGTCACGGAGGCGGCGGCCACCGAGACGCGGTGCCGTTTCCAGGTCCGCTTCGGCCTTGATCTCGGCCCGCAATTCGTCGCGCTTCTCGTGGATTGAGGCGATAACCGGCCCCATTGGCACCCCAAGGTCGACGAGCACGGCTTCGGACAGCTGCAACGAGGCCTCTAAAGTCTCCGGTACGGCATCGCTGGCCCCCGCCTTGTAGAGCTCCGCCGCATGCGCAGTATCGCGAGCCCTCGCGACGATCGGTAGCCCGGGGAATGTGCGGCGGAGCGCACGCGCCAGGCGCACGACAAGCACCGGATTGTCCATCGTCAGGATCAGCGCGCTCGGTTCGCGCTCGCGCAGCTGCTCGATCAACCCGGGCCTGCTGACGTCGCCGAACATCACGTCATAGCCTTCTTCGCGCGCCGCCGTGACGCCGTCACTGTCGCTATCGATGGCAAGATAGTCCTTAGTGTGGGCGTCGAGCATGTCGGCGACCATCCGCCCGACGCGTCCGAAGCCAAGAATGACGACCTGCCCGGGCGCAGCTCTATCGAGGGTCGCATCCATCTGGGTCGTCATCGCGCGCCCTGCAAACCGACTGCCGAGAGCCCGGCCGAGACGTCCGAGCAGCGGCGTTACGGTGAGGCCGATCGCCGTGACGATCTGCCAGAAAGCGGCGGTATTGGCGCTGATCAACTGCGCGGCGGCTGCCGAGCCGAGAACGATGAGCGTGGTTTCCGACGGCGAGGCCATCAGCACCCCGGTCTCCGCCGCGGTCGCCATTCGCGCACCGCCGATTCGCAGCAGCGTAGCGGTGACGACGGCCTTGAGGAGGAGGACAGCGACAAGGGCGCCGAGAAGCGTCTGCCAATCGTGGAAAAGCAGCTCAAAATCGACGCTCATTCCGACGGTGATCAGGAAGATCCCGAGGCCCAGTCCTCGAAACGGCGCGGTGATGACCTCAACCTCGCCACGATACTCCGTCTCGGCGATCACGATTCCAGCGATCAGGGCGCCAAGCACGGCAGAGAAACCGATTGCGGACGTCACCAGGCTCGCCACGATCACGACAAGCAAGCAAGCGGACAGGAACAGCTCCGGACTCTTCGTCCGTGCCGCCTGAGCAAACAGGCGCCGCAAGAACAGGCGGCCGAGCAGGAGCATAGCGGCCGCAGTGACAATCCCGATCGACATCGTGGTAACCAGCGAGCCCACGCCGCCATTCGTCATCGGCGCCATCGCCCCGAGCAAGAACACGATCGGGACCAGCGCCAGGTCCTCGAACAAGAGCATCGCCAGAGCGGATCGTCCAACCGGACTATGAGTACCGACCAGCGGGATCACGATTGCTGTCGAGGACAGGGCGAGAGCGAGCCCGAGACCGATCGCGCCCGAGAGATGTTCGCCGGCCAAGTATAGTCCGCCACCAATGATCGCCGCGCATCCGAGTAACTCCGCGGCGCCCACGCCGAAGACCAGGCCGCGCATACCCCAGAGACGCCGGAACGAGAGCTCCAGACCGATCGAGAACAGCAGGAGGACGATCCCGAGCTCGGCAAAAGGCTCGATCCCGTGTGCGTTCGAAATCGTGACGTAGTGCAGCCATGGGTAGTCCGCAGTCAGCGCACCCAGGCCATGCGGGCCAACGAGCATGCCGATCAGGATAAAACCGATGATTGGACTGATGCGAAAACGGGCGAAGGCGGGAATGACGATTCCGGCGGCGCCGAGGATCACCAGCGCATCGCTGAAACCGGACGTGCTGAAGTCGTCCCCCATATGGTCTTTAGAGCAGGTCGGGCGCGAAGTGTCACCGAAGGCGTTGTCGTCGAGGAATTCGATGACGAAACAGCTGAAAGCCGGCGACCGAGTCTCATGGTCGTCTCACGGCGGAAAAGCGCATGGAAAGGTCGTGCGCAAGCTGACCTCGGCGATGAAGATCAGGGGGCGCAAAGTCGCGGCCTCGAAGGACAAGCCGGAATATCTGGTCGAGACCGACGAAGGGAAACAGGCCGCGCACAGGCCGAAGGCGCTTACCAAGATTTGAAAGTTCGTCTCGCGTCTGCGACGCTGGCGCCATGACGTCAGATCTCGACCTAATCGTAGTCGGTGGAGGACCAGCGGGCATGATGGCGGGCCTGCTGTTCGCGCGAGCCGGCTGCAGGGTACGCGTGCTGGAGAAGCATGCCGATTTCCTCAGGGATTTCCGGGGCGACACCGTCCACCCGTCCACGATGGAAATCCTCGACCAGCTGGGAATGCTCAAGCGATTCCTGGAACGAGCCCACAATCGTGTCACAACGGCCCAGCTTCGGATGGCCGGGCGCGAGTGGACGATCGGCGACCTCACCCATCTCCGCACGCCGGCGCCGTTCATCGCGATGATGCCGCAGTGGGACTTCCTCGATTTCCTCCGCGACGAGGCCAGGGCGTTTCCAGGTTTTCAGCTGCGGATGGAAGCGCCGGTCAGTGGCTTCATAGAGGAACAAGGCAGGGTGGCCGGCGTGCGCCTCACTGACGGCAGCGAGCTTGGCGCCAGGCTTGCAATTGCCGCCGACGGGCGGTCTTCGATTGTCCGCTCAGTGCTTCCACTCGAGGAGCTCGGAGCGCCGATGGACGTATTCTGGTTCCGCGTCGGGAAGAAAGAGCGTGAGTCCGGCGCACTGCGCGGCAATGTCGAGCGCGGACGCCTGCTCGTAATGATCGACCGTGGAGATTATTGGCAATGCGCTTTCCTGATCCCCAAGGGCGCTGCGGAGGCGTATCAGGCGCGGGGGATCGACGCGATCCGCGACGAGGTACGCAAGGCGGCCCCTGCCGAGCTCGATTTGGCGGAGCTAGACGATATTTCCGACCTGCACCTGCTCACGGTCAAGCTCGATCGACTGCAATGCTGGTGGAGGCCTGGGCTACTCGCGATCGGCGATGCTGCGCATGCGATGTCGCCAATTGGCGGGATCGGCATCAACCTCGCGATTCAGGATGCGGTCGCAGCGGCGAACATTCTTGCCGAACCTTTAGCGCGGGGTGAGGACGTCGATGGATTGCTCAATAAGGTCCAAAAGCGCCGCACCTTCCCGACGCGAGCCATCCAGGCGGCGCAGAAAGTCGCACAGGACAATGTCATTGGGCGCCTATTGAGGCCGGGCGCACCAATTACGCAGGCGCCGCTTCTGGTGCGCTTGCTTGACCGCTATCCGCTTTTGAGGCGCATCCCGGGCCGCTTCATCGGCCTCGGCGTCAGGCGGGAGAGGGTGCGTTCTCCGGCTGCGCCTGTCCCGAAGCCATAGCCATCTCGAGGTTGTGAACGATCGCCTCGAAGAACTGCTCGGTCGTCATCCACGCCTGCTCAGGGCCCACCAGGATCGCCAGGTCCTTGGTCATCTGGCCATTTTCGACCGTCTCGACGCAAATGCGCTCGAGGGTCTCGGCGAATCGCACGACTTCGGGCGTATCGTCGAACTTCCCGCGATATTTGAGACCCCCCGTCCAGGCGAAGATCGAGGCGATCGGGTTCGTCGAGGTCGCCTTGCCTTGCTGATGCATTCGGTAGTGGCGCGTGACGGTGCCGTGCGCCGCCTCGGCTTCGACCGTCTTGCCGTCGGGCGTGGTCAGCACCGAGGTCATCAGTCCGAGTGAGCCGAAGCCCTGCGCGACCTGGTCCGACTGCACGTCGCCGTCGTAATTCTTGCAGGCCCAGATGAACTTGCCGCTCCACTTCAGCGCGGATGCGACCATGTCGTCGATCAGGCGATGCTGATATTCAATCCCAGCTTTCTCGAACTTCGCTTTGTATTCGCTATCATAAATCTCTTGAAAGAGATCCTTGAAGCGCCCGTCATAGGCCTTGAGGATCGTGTTCTTCGTGGAGAGATAAACAGGCCAGCCGCGGTTCAAGCCATAGTTAAAGCATGCATGGGCGAAGTCGCGGATCGACTGGTCGAGGTTGTACATGCCCATCGCGACGCCCGATGAGGGGAAGTCGAACACTTCATGCTCGATCTGCTGGCCGTCTTCGCCGACCCACTTGATGGTCAGCTTGCCCTTGCCAGGGACGCGGAAGTCCGTCGCCTTGTACTGATCGCCGAAAGCGTGGCGGCCGACCACGATCGGGTCTGTCCAGCCGGGGATTAGCCTCGGCACGTTCGAGATGACGATCGGCTCGCGGAAGACGACGCCGCCGAGGATGTTGCGGATTGTCCCGTTGGGCGATTTCCACATCTTCTTAAGGCCGAATTCCTTGACCCGCGCTTCATCGGGGGTGATGGTCGCGCATTTGACGCCGACGCCATGCTGCTTGATCGCGTTCGCGGCATCGACCGTGACCCGGTCCTCGGTCGCGTCGCGGTTCTGGACGGACAAGTCGAAATAGACGAGGTCGATGTCGAGATAGGGCTGGATGAGCCGTTCGCGGATCCACTGCCAGATGATCCGCGTCATCTCGTCGCCGTCGAGCTCGACGACCGGGTTCTTGACCTTGATCTTCGCCATTTTCGTTCCTGCTTTTCCGCTTCCGCGGCGCCTTAGGATGCGCCACCAACGCGCGCAACCGGAGCGTTGTGCCGCTGTCTGGCGGCGACTAAGGAACCGCGAATGCCCGAACTCGACAAGCTCGACACGCCGCTTCCTACCACCACGGTGAAGTGGCGCTTCCCTTCCATTCACCCGGAGGGACGCAAATATGCGGTCGGCGTTGGCGCCGTCACCGTGTTCGCCGCGCTTCTCAACTGGGAATTCATCGCCTGGCTTCTTCTGGCGCTGACGATTTGGGTCGCGACCTTCTTCCGTGATCCGATCCGCACGACGCCGCGCGGCGAGAAGCTGATCATTGCTCCCGCCGACGGGCTCATCACCATGATCGCGAAGGTGCCGCCACCGCCGGAGCTACGCGGGCCTGAAGGCCTGGAGGACGGTGAATATAGCCGAGTGTCGATCTTCATGAGCGTGTTCGACGTGCACATCAATCGCGCGCCAATCGCAGGCAGGGTGAAACGGATCGCCTATGTGCCCGGCAAATTCGTCAACGCCGACCTCGACAAGGCTAGCGAAGACAATGAGCGACAGCACCTCCTGATCGAGGGTGCCGACGGCCTGAAGGTCGGTTTCACCCAGATCGCCGGCCTGGTGGCGCGGCGGATCCTCGCGTTCGTCAAGGAAGGGGATGTGGTGGACGCCGGTCAGCGCGTGGGCCTGATCCGCTTCGGCAGCCGCGTCGACGTCTATTTGCCCGCCAGCGCAGCGCCTCGGGTGGCGCTCGGCCAAAGGGCCATCGCGGGCGAAACCATCCTCGGCATCGTCGGTCTTGATATACCCGTCGCAGGTATCAGTCAGTGACGGACGACGGGAGCCCGCGCGGAATCACGTTCCGCGCGATGATCCCAAACGCGATCACCGCCCTGGCCTTGTGCTTCGGGCTGACCGGCGTGCGCTTCGCGATCGGGTCGGAGTGGGAGAAGGCGCTCGCCGCCATCATCATCGCGGGCGTCCTCGACGGAATGGATGGGCGGATCGCGCGCCTGCTCCGCGCTCAGAGCAAGTTCGGCGCCGAGCTGGATTCGCTGAGCGACAATATCGCCTTCGGGACCGCCCCCGCGCTGATCCTTTTCCTGTGGTCGTTGCAAAGCGCGCCCAAGTTCGGTTGGACTGCCGCCCTGGCGCTCGCCGTCTGCTGCGCGCTTCGGCTCGCGCGGTACAATGCGCGGCTCGATGCCGCCGAGCAGCCGCACAAGGCGGCGGGGTTTAATACAGGGGTGCCGGCGCCGGCGGGGGCAGGGTTGGCGTTCGTGCCGATCTTCCTATGGCTGGTGACGGGCAATGGCTGGTTTCAAGCCTGGTACGTCGTCATGCCTTGGGTCGTACTCGTCGCGCTTCTGATGATCTCGAGCATCCCGACCTACAGCTGGTCGAGCATAAGGATACGAAGCGGGTGGCGGCTGTTCGCGCTGGCTGGAATTGCGCTTCTTGGAGCGGCGCTTCTGACTGCGCCGTGGCACACGTTGCTCGCCGTTGCGGTACTCTATCTCGCTATGCTGCCGTTCAGCCTTGCGAGCTACGCCCGGGTCAGGCAGCGTCGCGCCACCGCGGCGCGGCACGCATAGGCCGCTGCACACGCGGGCGAGCCCGCATTCGAACCGGAGCGACCATCGGACGGGCAGCCGGCTTGCCCCTGAGGGCGGCGGCGATCTTCGCGCCGCTTTCCTCAAGAACCGCGGCACCGACGACCGTCAGCAACCACAAAGTGGCGAGGAAGGCGAGTGTGCCCAAAGGTGCAAGCATGTGCAACGTCCTTCTTTGGGAGCGGTGAACCGTGGCGGACCGCATTTGTTCCGCCAGCGCTTCAGCCTGCTCGGGTTGGGACGAGTGAATGTTCCTGCTTTGTTCTCTTTTGTCAAGAGGCGCGCGAGCGAAAGCCGCAAGCCCTTGAAAGCACGCGGTCCTTCCGCTAACTGGCCGCCCATCCCACAGGCAGAGCCAACATACCGGTGCCGGCCGTAAGGTCGGTCAATCGGCTCCGCTGAGGCAGAACCGGAAGGAGAAAAACTATGGCGACCACGGTCGTCACCATGCAGCAATTGCTCGAGGCCGGAGCGCATTTCGGCCACCAGACCCACCGTTGGAACCCCAAGATGAAGCCGTACATCTTCGGCGATCGGAACGGGGTGCACATCATCGATCTGTCGCAGACGGTGCCGTTGTTTGCCCGCGCGCTGGACTTCGTCAATCAGACCGTCACGCGCGGCGGTAAGGTGCTGTTCGTCGGGACCAAGCGTCAGGCGCAGGACGCGATCGCTGAAGCGGCGCAGGCTTCCGGCCAGCATTTCGTCAATCATCGCTGGCTCGGCGGCATGCTGACCAACTGGAAGACGATTTCCAACTCAATAAAACGTCTGAAGAGCCTCGAGGAGCAGCTCTCGGGCGACACCGCCGGCCTCACCAAGAAGGAAGTGCTTCAGCTGACCCGGGAGCGCGACAAGCTGGAGAAGAGCCTCGGCGGGATCCGCGACATGGGCGGGCTTCCGGACGTCATGTTCGTGGTCGACACCAACAAGGAGGAGCTCGCGATCAAGGAAGCCAATGTCCTTGGCATTCCTGTTGTTGCGATCCTCGATTCGAACAGCGATCCGTCGACCATCGCCTTCCCGGTTCCCGGCAATGACGATGCGAGCCGCGCAATCCGGCTTTACACCGATGCGATTGCGCAAGCCGTCAACGAAGGCCGCAGCGGCGAGGCTCAGTCGAAGGGCCAGGACATCGGCGAGGTGACTGAGCCGCCCGTCGAGCCGGCGCTGGAAGCCTGACGCGAGGATAACCATCTTCCGTTCGGCCCCGGACTTGATCCGGGGTTTGTCGAAGCCCTGTCCTCCAGTTGAGAGAGGAACCCTTCGATAGGCTCAGGGCGAGCGGTTTAGTGCAAAGGAAAAGACATGGCTGAGATCACGGCCGCGAGTGTGAAGGAACTGCGCGAGCGCACGGGCGCTGGCATGATGGACTGCAAGAAGGCGCTTGCCGAAACCAACGGTGAGATGGAAGCCGCGATCGACTGGCTTCGCGCCAAGGGCTTGTCCGCGGCCGCCAAAAAGGCCGGCCGTACGGCCGCTGAAGGTCTGGTCGGCGTTGCCGTCGAGGATAATCGCGGCGCGGTCATCGAGGTGAATTCCGAGACCGACTTCGTCGCCAAGAACGAACTGTTCCAGGA
>Ga0070664_100004707_pt1 | contig 10947 bp, 12 predicted proteins | sample KBSC73metaG_FD_65863 | JGI IMG/M metagenome (GOLD analysis project Ga0070664, IMG submission 65863) | Corn rhizosphere microbial communities from Kellogg Biological Station, Michigan, USA - KBS C7-3 metaG | ecosystem: Host-associated > Plants > Roots > Rhizosphere > Soil ... | reverse complement strand
CCGGGCGAGGAATTTCTCTTCCCCCTCTGGAGCAACGTCCGCCGCGATCTTCTCGTCGCCTGCGAGCAAGCCGGCATCGCGCCATGTTCCCGAACGACTTGCGGCGCACCTACGCCAAGTGGATGCGGCTCGCCCGCGTACCCGCTGAATCGTCGCTCCAAGCATGGGCCACCGGGACACCCGGATGGTCGAGCGCGTCTACGGCCGCCTGTCGCCCGAGGAAATCGGCGCGCTGCTGGCCGCGCACTTCGCTCCGGACTGCATCGCCGGTGCATCAGTCAGCGTGGATTCGGCCGGAAGACGTGGACGAAATGGACGCTCCCGCCGCGCCAACCCAGCGAAAAAAGTGCCCAGGGGCGGAATCGAACCACCGACACGGGGATTTTCAGTCCCCTGCTCTACCAACTGAGCTACCTGGGCGAGTGACGCCCCCCGAGCCGGACGCCGGTGAGGGTCGTCCGACACGAGGGCGCGCAGGAATAGGATGCGCGCCGCGGCGAGTCAAGCCACGCGGGGCCTAGTGGACCGTGGCGCCGAGCGAGGAGCTGGCTGAGGCGAGCAACGACTCGAGCTCGCCCGGCTCCACCGGCTTCGCCAGCCGTCCGGACACCAGCGGGTGCTGCGGAGCTACCTGGTCCAGAGCGCTGTGCGCCGAGCAGAGGATGAACCGGACGCGTGCCCCGACCCGGCGCGCGAGCCCGTACAGCAGCTCGATGCCGCTCATCCCCGGCAGCATCAGATCGAGCACCACGATCACCGGCGCGTCGTCCGCGGCCGCCTTCTCGAAGAAGCGGAGCGTCTCACTCGCGTCGCGGGCGCCGAGCACCGTGTAGCCCTGACGCTCGACCGTCTCGCTCAGTACCCGGCGGAAAAACGCCTCGTCGTCCACCACGAGCACGTACGGCGTGCGAACGTTGGGGGCAGAAGCCTCGCTCACGGCTGAAATGCTAACCCAGCTTCGTTGGCCTGACGATCATCTGGATCTGCGGACGGGATGGACCTCGGAGTGGATGTCGCATTCCAGCTCCGCGGAGCGCAGGGTCATCCTCGCTCTGGCAGAGCTGAATCAGGTTTCAGGTCTCGGCGAAGATGGCAATCCAGACCGGCCCGGAAGTCGGTCGGCTCCCGGGTGAGGACTGCCCCCCCCCGGCGCGCAGCCTCCGGTACTCGGCGTCGAAATCGTCCACCTCGTCGCCGGTGATCGGGCGAACCTCGCGCTGAAAAGCCCCCGGCTGGAGAGCTGAGGCACGCCCCCGGGGCTTGCCGAAGGCGAAGGCGCTCCCCACCGTGCCTGCATGTCGTACCTCGGCCAGCTCGTCGCGCTGTCGGCGGTGGTGATGGGCATCGCGCAGACGATCACCAAGGAGCGCCTCTTCGAGCCGCTCCGGGAACGCCTGGGCGGACAGGAGACCTGGCTGGGATACCTCGTGTCGTGCCCGTACTGCGCCTCGCACTGGCTGGCGTTCGTTCTGGTTCCGCTCACCGGGATCTACGGGGTCCGGGTCCAGGTCAAGTGGGGCATCTTCACCAGCCTCCTGGACTGGTTCCTCTCCTCGATGCTGGTGGTGGTCATCGCCGCCTTCCTGCGAGTGGCGTTCTGGTTCGTCGACGAGAGCCAGGGTCTGGCTCGCCGCCGCAGGCACGTCATCGAGCAGGTGGCCCAGGAGGAGGACGACACCCACGTCCGCCATTGAGGACCGAGTCGAAGGCGCTCCCTCCTCGGGTCCGCTCGGACTCTCTGCACAGCCCGGGACGGATCGGCGCAGGATCGTCGGTGAGCAGCTCGATGGACCGCACCACCGTTCTCTTCGTCGACGACGATGACCTCATCCGCGGGGCCTACGTCGACCTGCTCCGGGACGAGGGCTTCTCGGTGCTCGAGGCCTCCGACGGGTCCGAGGCGGTCGAGACGGCCACTGCGATCTCGGGGAAGGTGCTTCTGGTCCTGGACGAGGAGATGCCTCGCATGAAGGGACGCGAGGTCCTCGAGCAGCTGGACCGAAGGAGCGACGCCTCACGATTCCGGGTGGTGATCATCTCCGGCTCGGTCGACACCGAGGTCGACACGCTCCCGCGGCGCGGAATCCGCGTCCAGGCGGTGGTGCCCAAGCCCTTCACCGCCGAGGAGCTGCTCAGCACCCTGCACAAGCTCGCGACCTGAACGATGCGACCGGTGGCGGCGTCACTGCACCCGAAGTGCCGAGCTCCTCGGGCTCAGTGCGCGTCGACGGTGTTCTCGCTGGCCCGCTGGAGCCGCCGCTCGTGGCGCCGGACCTCGGCGACGAGGAAGGCTGCCGCCGCGGCGAGGATGCCCGCGTCGTCCAGCCAGCCCAGCACCGGGATCCCGTCGGGGACGATGTCCAGAGGCCAGAGCACGTACGCCACCGCCGCCACCCCGGCGAGCTTCCGCCAGGCGCCCACCGCCGGGTCACGGAGGTAGCGCCAGAGCTTTCCGACGGTCCGGGTCCGCTCGAAGGCCAAGGCTCAGGACTCCCCGCCCTCGGCCGGGCCCGGGCCCTGTGGCTCGGTCGCCGGCGAGATGATCTCCTCGCCGTTCCCGCCGTCGCCGTTCTCCTCGCCCGACTCGGGCAGCTTGGAGATGCTGCTCACCTTCTCTCCCGCGCTCTCCAGGCTGATCAGGCGGACGCCCTGCGTGTTCCGGCCGATCACCGAGATGTCGTGCACCTTGATCCGGATCAGCATCCCGCCGTTGGTGACCAGCATCACCTCGTCGCGGTCCTTCACCTGGGCCAGGCCGACCACGTTGCCGTTCCGCTCGGTGGTCTTGATGTCGATGATGCCCTTGCCGCCGCGCCCCTGGACCCGGTACTCGGCCTCCTCGGTGCGCTTGCCGTACCCGTTCTCGGTGACGGTGAGGATGGTCATGCCCGGCTCGACCACGTCCGCGCCCACCACCTCGTCGCCCGGGTCGAGGGTGATGCCCTTCACCCCGTAGGCCTGCCGGCCCATGGAGCGGACCTCGCTCTCCGGGAAGCGAATGCTCATCCCCTGCGCGGTGGAGAGCAGGACGTCCTTGCTCCCGTCGGTGATGAACACCGCCACCAGCGAGTCGCCGTCGTCCACCCCGAGGGCGATGATGCCGGCCGAGCGCACGTTGGAGAACGCGTTCAAATCGGTGCGCTTCACCACGCCCTTCCGGGTGACGAAGAAGACGAACCTGCCGTCCTCGAAGCCGCGGGTCACGAGGATCGAGGCCAGCTTCTCGCCCTCCCCCATCTGGACCACGTTGATGATCGGCTTGCCTCGCGCGGTGCGGCTCGCGGCGGGAATCTCGTGCACCTTGAGCCAGTACAGCTTGCCCCGGGTGGTGATGGGCATCAGGTAGGCGTGGGTGCTGGCGACGAAGAGGTCGGCGACGAAATCGTCCTCCTTCATCGACGCGCCGGTCTTGCCTCGACCGCCGCGCCGCTGGGCCCGGTACTCGGTGAGCGGGCTGCGCTTCACGTATCCGGCGTGGGACACGGTCACCACCATGTCCTCCTCGGCGATGAGGTCCTCGCTGGTCAGCTCGGAGGCCTCGCCGGTGATCTCCGTGCGCCGGTCGTCGCCGAACTTCTCCCGGACCTCGCGGAGCTCGGTCTTCACCACCTCGAGCAGCGAGGACTCGTTCTCGAGGATGTCGCGGAGCTTGGCGATCTCGCGGGTGAGGGAGATGAGCTCGTTGAACAGCTCCTCCCGCTGGATCCCGGTGAGGCGCTGCAGCCTCATCTCGAGGATCTGCTTCGCCTGCTCCTCGCTGAAGCCCCCGTCCTCGTAGCGGTGCTGGAGCCCGCCGTAGCTCGGCTCCTCCGCACGGGCACGAGCCACCAGGGCCTCCATCTGCACCTTCGCCGCCTCCAGGTCGAGCCGGGGTAGGTCGACGAAGCGCTCGTGCTCGTACAGCGACGGGGAGAGGACGTGCATGAGGCCCCACCGCGCCTCGTCCGGATCGCGCGAGCGGCGGATGATGGTGATGACCAGGTCGATGATGTCCTGTGCGACCAGCAGACCCTCCACCACGTGCATGCGCTTCTCGGCCTGGCGCAGCTCGAACCGGCTCCGGCGAGTGACCACCTCGCGGCGGTGGCTGACGAACCGCTCCAGCAGCTCCCTGAGGTTGAGCGTCCGGGGCTGGCCCCCATCGATGGCCAGGAGGACGATGCCGAAGGTGGTCTGCAGCGGGGTGTTGGCGAACAGGTTGTTCAGCACCACCCCGGAGATGGCGTCACGCTTCAGCTCGATGACCAGGCGCATGCCGCGGCGGTCCGACTCGTCGCGGATCTGGCTGATGCCCTCGATCTTCTTGTCCCGGACCAGCTCGGCGATCTTCTCGGTCAGCCGGGCCTTGTTCACCTGGTAGGGAATCTCGGTGACGACGATGGACTCGCGCTCGCCCTTGGTCGAGGTCTCGATCTCGTGGCGCGCCCGGAGGGTGATCTGCCCGCGGCCCGTCTCGTAGGCCCGCCCGATGCCCTCGCGCCCGAGGATGAATCCCGCCGTCGGGAAGTCCGGCCCGGGGATGTGCTGCATGAGCTCGCGGACGCTCGCCTTGGGATGGTCGATGAGGTGGAGGGTGCCGTCGATGACCTCCCGCATGTTGTGCGGCGGGATGTTGGTGGTCATGCCCACCGCGATGCCCGAGCTCCCGTTGACCAGGAGGTTGGGGAAGCGCGTGGGGAGGACCAGCGGCTCCTTGGTGGAGTCGTCGAAGTTGGGCCCGAAGTCGACGGTCTCCTTGTCGATGTCGGCGAGCATGGCCTCGGCCAGCTCGGTCATCCGGGACTCGGTGTAGCGGTAGGCGGCGGCCGAGTCGCCGTCGACGCTGCCGAAGTTCCCCTGCCCGTCGACGAGCAGGTAGCGCATGTTCCAGGGCTGGGCGAGGCGGACCAGTGCGTCGTAGACGCTCGCGTCACCGTGCGGGTGGTACTTCTTGAGCACCTCGCCGACCACGCCCGCGCACTTGCTGTACTTGCGGTTGTGGAGCAGCCCCTCGTCCTGCATCGCGTAGAGGATGCGGCGGTGGACCGGTTTGAGGCCGTCGCGCACGTCGGGGAGGGCCCGACCCACGATGACGGACATCGAGTAGTCGAGGTAGCTGCGGCGCATCTCGTCCTCGATGTTGATCGGGACGAGATCGCCGGCGCCGCCACCCGGCGGAGTCGGGGGCGGTGGGGGGGTCGGAAGGTCGTCGGACATGAGGGGCTCCCCATGACCTAACCGCTTGTAACCCTTGGGTCAATCGCCGTTTCGAGGGTGTCACGAGGTGTTTGGCACCTCGAGGGTCTGAGCCTCCAATTACGAGGCGTCTGACACCTCGGGAGGCTCGCCTGCTCGCCTGCCCTCTAGAGGCGGCGGCGCTGGGCGGCGGCGCGGACCAGGGTTCTCCGCTCCTGCTGGACACGCGTGCGCTCGGTCCGGACGGCGTCGACGACGGCTCGATCTGCGCTCCGCGGCGAGCCACCGGTGAACGGCGGCGCGGGGTCGTACTCCAGCATCAGCGCAATGCGCTCCGCAGCTTCCCGCCCGTGAAGCTCGGCCACGGCGGTGAGGGCGAAATCGATGCCTGCGGTGACGCCCCCGCCAGTGATGCGGTTCCGGTCACGCACCACACGCGCCTCGACCGGCGTGGCGCCCAGCGCCCCGAGCAGGTCGAGCGACAGCCAGTGGGTGGTGGCTCGGTACCCGCGCAGGAGCCCGGCGGCCCCGAGGACCAGCGCCCCCGTGCAGACGCTCGTGACCCAGGCTGCCCGCTCTCCGCGCATGGCGACTTGGTCGAGCACGGTGTCGTCGGCGAGCAGCGCATTCACCCCGACTCCCCCCGGCACGCAGAGGACATCGAGCGGCGGCGCCTCCTCGAGCGTGCAGTCGGTCGAGAGCGTGAGGCCCCATTCGCTGCGGATGGGCCCCGGCCGGGTTCCGACCAGGACGACCCGAGTTCCCGGTGCCCGGGAGAGGATCTCGTACGGACCGGTGAGATCCAGCTGGGTGAGATCAGGGAAGACCAGCAGGCCGACGCAGAGGGGTGAGCCCATGGGCAGATGCTAACGGCTGGCGGCGCACCGACCCCAGCACAGCGAGCGTGCCGCGCTCCGTCCTCGAGGCCAGGCGCACTGTTCTGGCGAACCGGCAGCTCCGAGCGGTAGAGAACCGGTCGTGAACTACGGCCGCGACCTGTACTCCTTGCCTTCCGATCTGCCCCGCCCGGTGGACGATGGGCGCGCACGTCACCTCGCGGGGACGATCCTTCCGTCCATTCCGCTCGAAGCCACCACCGGCGAGCGGATCGACCTCTCGACCGTTCCGGGCCGTGCGGTGGTCTTCGCCTATCCCCGGACCGGGCAGCCCGGACAGCCGCCCCTCGTCCCGGACTGGGACCTCATCCCCGGCGCCCGCGGCTGCACTCCCGAGACCTGCGCCTTCCGCGACCTGGCGAAGGACTTCGGCGTCCTCGGCGCTCGCATCTTCGGCCTGAGCACCCAGGAGCCCACGTACCAGCGCGAGCTGTCCGAGCGGCTCCACCTCCCCTTCCCGGTGCTGAGTGACTCAGACGGGGCGCTCACCGACGCGCTTCGACTGCCCACGCTCACCATCGGCCGACAGGTGCTGCTCGCTCGTCTCAGCTGGCTCCAGCGCGACGGGCGCATCGAGCGGGTCTGGTACCCGGTGTTCCCGCCAGACCGCCACGCCTCCGAGGTCCTCGCCTCGCTCGCGGGCGGAGGCGTCGAACGGCTACACTCTCCGGCGTGACGTCCGTCGTTCAGGCCGGAACGGGACGGGATCGGAGAGCCGCCGCGTACCTGGTGGCTCAGGCCGTCGCCGTTCTCGCCTGGTGGGTGGTGGTCTTCCTCACCCGTGCCGCCCGGGAGTGGTTCTTCCCCTACGGCGGTCTCGACCCCGCGTTCGTGGCCTTCGCCTTGCCGGACCTGGTGCTCATCGTGGGCGGTTCGCTGCTCGTGGCCCGCCATCGAGTCCGCGGCGCGCCCGCGCCGGTCACCAGTGGGATTCTCCTCGGAGCAGTGGGCTACGGAACCCTGTACACGGCGGCGTGGACGGTCCTGCTCCACGCGCCGCCAGGCGGACTGGTGGCGATGCTGGTGCTGGCAGTGGGAACCTGGCGCGCCTGCCGCTGAGCCTGGTCGCTGGCGCGCTCCTGCGCGCTCCCGCAGGCGTCCCTCTGGGTGCGGGGGGCTGAGCTCAGCGCTGCAGCTGCTTCCCGAAAGGAGCGAGCGCCAGCATCCCGAACTTCAGATGCTGGAAGGCGAAGGGGATGCCGATGATGGTGAGCGCCAGCCCCACGCCCAGCACCAGGTGGCTGAGGAAGATCCAGATTCCGGCGATCAGCAGCCACAGCACGTTGAGGGCGAAGCTGCCCACCCCGGCGCCGGGCATGTCGTCGAAGTCGTGGCCGAAGGGAACCAGGCCCAGCTTCGCGAGCTTGAAACACTGCAGCCCGAAGGGAATGCCGACGATGGTCAGGCAGAGCAGGACGCCGGCGAGGAGGTACTCGAGGCAGATGAGCCAGCCTCCGCCGAGGATGATCCACAGGACATTGAGGAGGAAGTCCACGGAACGATCTACGCCGGACCGGCCCCTCCCATTTCCGGCCGGCCATCCAGGGCTTGCAGCAGGCGCTCCGCTTCCTTGCTCACCGGCCCGTCGGGGTCGAAGCCCCTGGCCTTCTCCAGCGCCGCGCGCGCGCCGGCCCGATCGCCCTTGAGCTTGAGCGCGATTCCCAGGTTCAGGTGAGCACGGGGATTGTCGTGCTGCTTGGCGAGCGCGATGCGGAACTCGGAGAGGGCCCGGTCCACCTCACCGCTGAGCAGCTCCTCCTTCCCCTTCTGCACGTGCTGGTCGGAGTCGTTCACCAGCTCCACGTCGAGCACGCTCCTGCCGGCCACGTTGACCAGCAGCGCGCGGAGGATGCCCGTCCAGTAGAAGGTGAGGCCCTCCGCAGCCATCACCGCGGCGAGCGGCAGATCCGGGAGCAGTGGCTTGCCACGAAACTTGAAGCGAACCTTGGTGTAGCGGCCGGCATTGGCCCAGTGACGCAGGGTCTCGGTGACCTTCCGCAGGGCGTCGTCGACGGCTCCGGGCTGCACGTCGATCGGCAGGGTGGTCGGGGGCTCGCCGGAAAACCGAGGCTTCGCGGCAGAGGAAGGTCTTCGCGCGGGTCGCGGCTTCGCCGGCGCGCGCTTCGGCGAGGGAGCAGCGCGGCGGGCAGGGGCCTTGCGACGTTTGGGAGGAGCCATGACCCGACCGACGCTAGCAAGTCCACGCCGGGGCCGGCATCTCCTGCACCACTCGCTGCCTCGCCACAGCCGGGCACCGGGGCAGTGGTCTCCTGGCCGCCGTCATGCCTCGCCATCCACCCAAGTCCCTCCCCGAGCAGCCCGAGCGGCTCGCGGTCGACCTCGGACCGGTCTCCAACGGTGAGTTCTTCCCGCTCGCGCCGAGCGCTCCGCTGCTGGCTGCCGGGCAGCGCGCGCGCCGCGACGCCGCCGAGCAGGCACGCCGCGCGGGCATGAGCCGGCGGGAGCTCCTCTCCGGGGCGTGCGGAACCGCGACGGTGCTCCTGGCCCTGAACCAGACCGGCTGCTCCGGGGGGCGCTACGCCGTCGAGCCCGATGCCGCGGTGGACCCGGCCAGGGCGGCGGCCTCCCTCGGCGGGGACGAGCTGATCTTCGACGTGCAGACCCACCACGTCGAGCCGACCCGGGACTGGGCCACCCGGAATCACGCGTTCGACTTCCTGGCCCGGACCGAGCAAGCGCGGTGCGGAGCGGACCGCTGGCTCGACTGCTACTCGCGAGACCACTTCCTGCGCGCGGTCTTCCTCGAGTCCGACACCGACGTGGCCGTGCTGAGCGCGCTGGCCGAGGTCCCACGGAACAATCCGCTGACCATCGAGGAAGCGGTGCGGACGCGCGAGCAGATGGAACGCGCCGGACCTGGACGGCTGCAGCTGCACGGTATCGTGCTGCCCAACGGAGGACCGCTCCAGGAGCAGGTCGACGGGATGCAGGCGCTGGCCGAGCGCCACCGGGTCGCAGCCTGGAAGATGTACCCGGTGTGGGGACCCGGCGGCAGCGGGTACTGGCTGGACGGGCCGCTCGGTACGGCGGTGCTCGATCAGGCGCGGAAGCTCGGAGTGAAGACCGTCGCCGTCCACAAGGGCATCACCCTTCCGGGGATGGACTCGACGTTCAGCCAGTGTCGGGACATCGGTCCGGTCGCGCGCCGGTATCCGGACCTGACCTTCCTCGTGTACCACGCGGGCGTGGAGTTCGATGTCGGCGAGGGTCCCTACGAGGTGGGACGCGCGCTGGGGCTCGACTCGCTGATCCGATCGCTCCAGGAGAACGACCTGCGGCCCGGGTCGAACGTGTACGCCGACCTCGGCGCGGTCTGGAAGATCCTGATGCGCGATCCGGACCAGGCGGCGCACCTGCTGGGAAAGCTGCTGAAGCACCTGGGCGAGGACCGGGTCCTCTGGGGAACCGACTCCATCTGGTTCGGCTCTCCGCAGGACCAGATCCAGGCCTTCCGTGCCTTCGAGATCACCCCCGAGCTGCAGCAGAAGCACGGCTACCCTCCCCTGACCCGCGAGGTGAAGCGGAAGGTTCTCGGCCTGAACGCGGCGCGGGTCTACGGCGTGGATCCGGAGAAGCTCCGGCAGAAGGTCCGGGCCGACGACCTGGCGCGTGCCCGGGCGGAGTGGCGTGACTCGGGCGTGGACCGGCTTCCGGCACTCGGGCCGCGTAGCCGACGCGAGGTGCTGGCGCTCTGGCGAGACCGGGGCGGGCGGCCCTAACGCGGCGGGGAGGAACTCGCCGAGGTGGACGACGACTGTTTCCCGCCGTTCTGAGTCGCGACGTGCCGGGTGCCATCGACGCGCCGCACTCGTATCGTCGCCGCGAGATGGCACGTTTCCGCCTCGTTCCCGACCGCTCGGAGCTCTGGGCGGAGGCGCGCTCCACGCTCCACCCGGTGCGGGTCCACACGACGGGGCTCACGGGCGTGCTCGAGCTCGAGATCCGCGGCGATGGGCTCGAGCTCGTCCCGCCCACCCACGTCGAGCTGGAGACCGAACGGCTCCGCTCGGGCAACGCGCTGGTGGACGGCGAGCTGCGGCGGCGGCTCGAGGCACGGAAGTTTCCCCGCATCCGGGGAGAGCTGACACGGTCGGTCGCGGGAGCCGGTGACCGCAGGAGCTGGGTGGCGGGCGAGCTGACCTTTCATGGAGTGACACGCAACCTGGAGGTGGAGGTCACCGTCCGCCAGCTCGACGAGCACACGCTGGAGATCGAGGGCGCGCGCTCGATCGACATGCGCGACTTCGGGCTCCCGCCGCCATCGTTCCTGATGTTCAGGGTGCAGCCGGAGGTGCAGGTGAGGGCCAGGCTGGTGGGCGAGCGCGAAGGTTGATGCACCCCGGAGGCGCCTCGAAAGAAGCCCTGACGCTCAGGAGCCGCTGATCCGATCGGTCGGCTGGAGCTCCCGGATTCCCTTGGGGTCGATGGTGAGGAAGAACAGCGGCTTCTCCGCCTCCCGCTTGTCGTTGAAGTGGGTCTTCCCAGTCGCTCCCTCGAAGTCCTTGATCCCCCCGAGCCCGTCCCGCACCGCCGCGCGATCCAGCGCCGCGGTCTGCTTGTCGAGCAGCTGACGCAGCATGCGCGCCGAGTCGTAGCCCACGGCATCGAGCAGCGTCGGCGCCGTGTCCTTGTACATCTCGCTGAAGAGCCGGACGAAGCGCTTCGTCGGCTCGCGGCTGCTGTCGGCGTAGAACCCATCGACGAAGACGCTGCAGAGGACGAACTTCCCGCCCCGCTCGACCAGCTGTGGGATGCCGTCGGAGTTCTTCGGCGAGTTCCAGCCGTTGCCCCCCAGCAGGGTGACGGTCCGGATGTCCCTCTTCCCGGTGGTCTTCTTGAGGTTCTCGATCTCCCG
>Ga0070664_100004706_pt1 | contig 10948 bp, 7 predicted proteins | sample KBSC73metaG_FD_65863 | JGI IMG/M metagenome (GOLD analysis project Ga0070664, IMG submission 65863) | Corn rhizosphere microbial communities from Kellogg Biological Station, Michigan, USA - KBS C7-3 metaG | ecosystem: Host-associated > Plants > Roots > Rhizosphere > Soil ... | reverse complement strand
CACAACGATTAGGCTGCTAGTAGGACGCACATTCTTTCTCCCGCGTAGGGGGGCCCGGTACGGTTATCGGGTCGATCGAGGGCTCGAGTTTGCGCAGCCGTAGTCTTTCGCACTCCAACGCATGAATCATTCTGGGGATACGTTTAACGATGTCACTTTGGTCTTGCAAACTCGAGAGATCACTTCCCAAGAAGCCTAGGTCATGTGCATATTTTTTAACGTCGTGCCCGGCTGGCTGCATCTTTAGTCGTTGGCCGATGATCGACGATCTGCGTCGAGGGCCCTGCGATTCTTCTTCACCAATTGGATACAGGTTGGTCGCCCGGATGTGCCGATATCCCGGCTTGAAGATCAGTATCTGCGGATCCGCTTCTCCCAGCGCATTTCCCGACAGGTTGATCTTGGTAAATCCCGGGAAATGGAACCGCCCGTTCTTGTCCGTCACCGTCTCCATCACCTCGAGCTGACCCTTCTTGCGTCCGCCGGTGTCGAAGCCGAACGCAACCATTTGCCAGTTCGCCGTCACGACAGCGCCCTCGATGGGCGCTCCGGTGTCGGCGTCGACCACCCACGCTTCGATCGGAGCAGCCGTGTAATACAGATCTCCGCATCCCTGGAGACTTGTTGTGAGTACGACCAGAAGAACGATTCGGACGAGATGGGTGATGGTCATTAGGGATTACATCGACTGGAGCCGCCAGACGCCGTCGCCATCTTGCCCGAAATAGATGAAGAAAATGCGGTCCTCTCCATTGATGACGCGGTTGATCGCGTACTCGCCCAACTCGCTGGACAACGTCACGAACTGCAGCTCGGAAAAAGAGGCGACGATTTGCGGCAGAAGCGATGCCAGCGTGTCGAACGGACCGCTGTACCGTTCCTTTGCGAGCAGCCCCATGTATTGCAACGCACGCGCTTTGTCCCCCGTACCGAGTGCAGCCTTGAACCCGCTCCATACCGCTCGGATCGTCTGGTCCAGCGCCGCTTCGGACAGCAGAACGATCGGCGTGACGCTGGTATAGATGTTCCCGTCGATATCTGTAACCCGAACGGTGGCCATGCTCGATCCGCCGCCGACGTAGGTGAGCGTCACCTCCCAGGGCTCCTCCGTGATCGTGTAGTCGATCACACCGTCGGCGTCGCCGTCGACCTCGATTTTCTGGATGACGATGCCTTCCGCCGGGATGGCGTTAAACAGCACAGGAAGCGGAGCGATACCTTGCGTGGGGTGCGCCGTTATCTCGACCGGGCGAGGACCACTGCTCGACACGGTGATCGAATGAGTTCTCGTTTCTCCTTCGGGTGTCGTCAACGTCGCGACGACCGTGTTTGCTCCAGCGGCGAGCCGCACACCGACCGCATGGAACGCGCCGTCGGGAAGGATCGCAGCGAGCACGTCGTTGACGATCAATCCCGAGTTGGCAGGCGCGACGAGCGTGCCGCTCACCGTCACGGACTCGCCGGCAAGGGCCGCGCCATCCACAGGTGTGTTGATGACCACGGAAAGCGACGCGACGGTAATCGGAATCGCGTTGGACGTCCCGGACGCGCCAGCGTTGTCGAGGGCCTTTGCCGTCACGACGTAGCTGCCCGCGGGCACATCCGTCCAGCTCAGCGCATAGGGTGGCGCCGTTGCGGTGCCGATCAGTGTCGATCCCTGGTAGAACTCGACTTTGCTGATGGTTCCATCCGAATCGGACGCCGTCGCTGTCAGCGTGACGCTGGCCGGTGCGTACCGCGTCGCGCCGGAATCGGCCACGGTCAAGGATACGATCGGTGCGGCGTTTTGCTTGACGCTGATCGAAACGGGCAGCGAGCTGGCGGAAAGTCCCGCATTGTCGGTCGCCTTCGCGATCAGGCTGTAGGTTCCAGCCGCCACGTTCGACCACGTGAATGCGTACGGTGGCGTGTGCGCAGTCCCGAGCAGCGTGGTACCCGCGTAGAAGTCGACCTTCGCCACGGTTCCGTCGCTGTCGGATGCCGTGGCGGACAAATTGACGTTTGCCGGCGCTGCGAATTGCGTACCCGGCAACGGGCTCGCAATCGCCACCGAAGGCGGACTGTTTGGAGCGGCGACGACGACGCTCACGGGAGCCGACGTCGCGGCCGCTGCGCGATTGTCGGTGGCGCGTGCAGTAAGCGTGTAGGAGCCGGGTCCGACGGCGCTCCATGTCATCGCATAAGGCGACAGGTTGGTCGTTCCGATCACGTTCCCGTTCTGGAGGAATTCCACGAGACTGACCGAGCCGTCCGCATCGCTCGCCGAAGCGGCAATCGGGATCTGGGCGGGTGCCGTGAAGCCGGCGCCATTCGCGGGTGAAGTCAGCGTGACGATCGGTGGTTGATTCGTCCCGCTCACCTGGATGCCGAGGGTCGTCGTGGATGCGACGCTATTACCATCGGTCGCGCGCGCGGTAATCGTATGGCTGCCGGGCGGCGCGTTGCTCCATGTGTAGCGAAAAGGAGGCGCGCTCGCGGATCCGAGAAGCGTCGATCCGCGCAGAAAGTCCACCTTGTCGATCGTCCCGGACGGACTTACTGCGTCCACGGCAAACGCTATGCTCGCGGAACTCTCGAACGTCGTCGTCGAAGGCGACGTGAATACGAGCAGGGGCGGTGCATTGCCGGTAATGACCACCATCGCCTGGTCGAATGTCCGGTCGCGTCGCGTGGCGACGACGCGCAGCGTGTTCGCACCGAGGGTGACGGGGAGCGTGGCGTTGAACGAATTGCCATTGATCCCGGCGGCGCGGCTGGTGTTGCCGTTATCCACGAGGACCGTGGTGTTCTCGTCTCCGGCGAATGTGCCGCTTACCGTGACCGAGCTCGCGTAGATGACGCTGCCGGCTGTCGGCGCGCTTATCAACAGCTTGGGCCCCGTCACCGTGATCGAGACGGCCGAGGATGTCTTCGTGGCGCCTGCGCTGTCGATTGCCTTCGCGGTCAGCGAGTAGCTTCCGGCCATTACGCCGGTCCAGACGAAGTTGTACGGAGCCGCTGCGACAGTGCCGAGGAGGCTGGACCCCTGATAGAACTCGACTCTTGCGATCGTTCCGCTGGAAGCCTTGGCGGTCGCGCTCAGTGTGATCGTCGCCGGCGCGGCGAAACTCGACCCGGCCGCTGGCGCCGTGAGCGAAACCGTCGGCGCCTTGTTAGGGGCGGCGCTCGCGATCGTGCCCAAATGCAACAGCACGATGAACAGGAGGTGCCTGAACGTGATCACTGACCGCGCACCAACTGGAAGTAAGGCGGCGATGCGAGGTTGTCTGCGTTGTTCGTCGCCGTTATGCGATGCACGCCCGGCTCCAGCGTCATGGTCAGCGTCGCCCGGCCGCCAGTCACCGGCGCCGTCCCGAGGATTGCTTCACCGGCCTTGAACGTGATCGTCGCGGTCGGCGCTGGGTTAAGCGTCGTTGCGACGAGCGAGATGGCCTGGGCGGCATTCGCCGGATTGATCGTCGAGGAAACGGTGGTCGCTACGTTACCTTGCGTGAGCCTGAACAAGAATCCGCTGCCTTCTCCAAGGATCGCTCCCGGCGTCAGCGGAAAGTACACGCTGGTTGCGCTTCCAGCCGCAACGACGCCGCCGGCGCCGTCGAGCGCAAGCGCTCCAAACGTCGTGTCGAATCCCTTGACGCCGAGCACCGTCGCGTAGACGAGGCGATCGCCGTCCGGAGCCACTTTCGCAACGAGCGGCACGTGCCAGACGTCAGCATCGGCCGGCGTCACGGTCGGTTGAATCGAGTCGACGAGCGGAAACAGCGTCGAGGTAACGTACCCACCGATATAGGCATACCCGGCTGCGTCGACCGCCACTGCGGTCCCCGCGTCGATTCCCTCATCGGGACGGAAAAGGCCGAAGCATTGATAGACACCGGGCGCGAAACACCACTTACCGCCGAGATAAGAGGAATAGCGAAGGCCGTTGCCAGTCGCATCGAGCTTGGTGATGAATGCGTTGCTGATCGCAGGGTCCGGATACCCGATCGTCCTCTGGAACGCGCCCGGTGTGACGGGAAAATTCGTCGACGTCGTCCATCCGGTGACATACGCCTGGCCGACAGAGTCAACGGCGATGCCGAGCCCGCGTTCATTGCCGGATCCGCCGAGATACGTCGAGTACACCAGTGCGCTTCCGGTCGGATCGAGCTTCGTCACGAACGCGTCGCTCGAGCCGGCGAGCGACGACGAATAGGCGTTTTGCACCGGAAAGTCGACGGAGCGCGCAACGCCCACGACGTAGGCGTTGCCCGCGGTGTCGACGGCGACGCGCTTGCCGTCATCGTTTCCGCTTCCGCCGAGGTAAGTCGCGTAGCTCATCGACGCACCGGTTGGCGCGAGCTTCGCCACGTAGGGTGCCGAAGCGCCGATCCTGGTCCGCTGAAAGGCACCCGGCGTCGTCGTCAATGCGGTCGCGGTGCCGGTCATGTACGTGCTACCCGCGCCGTCGACCGCCAGCGACACGACCGGGCTTGTCACGAACGTGGAAAAAGCCAGCCCGTTCCCCGCAGGATTGAGCTTCGTGACGAAGGTGGCGCCTGAGGCGAGGTAGGCGCCCGGTGTGATCGGATAGCCCTTTGCCGTCGTCCCCGTGACATAGACGCTTCCTTGCGCGTCGACGGCGATGCCGAGTCCCGTCGTGGCGACACGACGCGCACCGAGATACGTCGCGTAGATGACGCTGGTCCCGGTCGGGTCGAGCTTGAGGACGTACGCGTCCTGCGTTCCGGCAAGCTGTGTCTGGTACCCGGAAGACGCGGGCAAGCCCGATGACCAGGTCGTTCCGACCGCGTAGATGTTTCCGGCGGCATCGAGCGCGACCCCCGACGTGTTTCCCCAGAGGCTCGTCGATAGACTCAGAATGGGGTCGATGACCAGCGGATGCGTCGCGTCGTATTCGCCGAGCATGAATTGGACGTGCTCCTCCGAGTCGAGCACATAGCGCGCAAGGACGTGTCGTCGCCGGCCCCCGATATCCTGATAGGCGACGGGCCTGCGGAATTCGAGAACGCCCGACGGGGTATCGAGGATCAGACGGCCATCGTCGGACAGCCTGATCGCGGTCATTCCTTCGATAGCGAGGCGGATCTGCTTCGGATCCGCGAGCGGCGCGACGACGAAGTCGTATTCGAGTTCGCCGTCGGCGCCGTAATAGACGAGATCGACGCCTGCATACACCGAGCGGTACGTGATGCGGTCGAAATTCGCGATATCCGCAATACTGTCGGAAGCCTGTCCGCCGCGAATGTAATTCGTACGCTGGGGCAGCGGCTCGCCTGCTTCCGGCGCTGCGCTCTGTCTGCCGCTCGCACGGATGTCGACAACGCTCGCACCGGTCCCGTCTCGCTTGACGATTCGCGCGGCATCGGAAGTGAAGAACACCTCGTAACCCGATCCGCGGGCCACGTACCGCACCCGCGCGTCGAGCTGGCCTTCGTTGCGCTCGAAGGCCAGCGGCAACGACCTCAGTGGAGGCGATGCCGTCGCCGGAGTGGCGGACGCCGTTAGCGCGCAGGTTGCCGCCAAGGCCAGAAGCCAGCACGCGTACGTTTGCACGCGCCGGTGCCGCGATGCCGGGTGCAAACGAAGGCGCGGAAGCCGGCGGATTGCTTGCAGGATGAGTGGCGCCACGGGTTGCTCGCGTCGTATGGGTGGCGAAGGTACGGCGGCTTGCAGCGCAGTGCGCCTGTCACATTTCGGAGGTCGTCCGTTCGGATGATTGGCGAGCGACGAGGCGAGTGCTACGGCGCGCCCGAACCGGGATCGCTAGAATGGCTCGATGCCTTTGCGCTCAGCGCCGGTCCTGTTCGCCATTTCAACGCTGATCTGGGGCTCCACGTGGCTCGCCATCAAGTTCCAGCTCGGTGTCGTCGCGCCTGAAGCGTCGGTTGCGTATCGCTTCGCGATAGCCGCGCTGCTGCTCGGCGCGTGGTGCGTGCTGACCGGCCGGTCGCTGCGCTTCGATCGCAGGCAGCACGCGTACATCGCGCTGCAGGGTGCGCTGCTGTTCGGCTTCAACTACGTGGGCGTGTATTGGGCCGAGCACTACGCGACGTCCGGTCTGCTCGCGGTGTTGTTCTCCACGATCGTGTTCATGAATCCGGTCGGCGCGCGCTGGCTTTTCGGGACGCCGCTCACGCTGCGTACGCTCGTCGCGGCCGTGCTCGGCGTGGTGGGTGTCGCGCTCATGTTCGTGCCGGAACTGGTGCACGCGGCGCGCAGTCGGGAAGCGGCGCTCGGCATCGCGGTCGGACTCGGTGCAACGGTGATTGCGAGCGCCGGCAACCTCGCCGCGACGCGCAATCAGCGCGCGGGCATTCCGGTCCTGACGAGCACCGCGTGGGGGATGGCTTACGGCGCGCTGGCGTCCGCGCTCATCGCGATCGCGAGCGGTGTTCCATGGACGTTCGATGCGCATGCGCCGTACGTGCTGTCGCTCGCCTACCTGGTGGTGTTCGGCAGCGTCGTCGCCTTCGCGTCGTACCTGACGCTATTGAAGATGGTCGGCCCGGCACCGGCGGCGTATGTCGGTGTCGCGACGCCGGTCGTCGCGATGACCCTGTCGACGCTTTTCGAAGGCTATCGGTGGACGCCGCTGGCTGCGTTCGGCGTCGTGCTGGCGGTCGCCGGCAACTGGTTCGCGCTGCGGCCGGGCCCGGCGCGGCTACGGCCGGAGGGAGGGGGAGTGCCGTAACCCTGTTCCTCTATAATCGTTCGCCACTACGCCGCGGTATCCGGCGTCCTTCCCAGAGGAGCGATCATGCAACGCGCCGTCCGCCGTCTCGCAGTCGTCACGGCTTTATCGACGCTCGCCGCCGCGACGGTCGCCGGCGCGGGCGAGATCCGCGTCCAGTGCTATTCCGACGGCAACGAATGCGAGGTGACGCAGGACCTCGCGAAGAAGTTCGAAGCCCAGAACAGCGACGTCAAGGTGACGGTCGACAAGGTGCCGTACAAGGCGGTGCTCGAACAGTTGCCGGTGCAGCTCGCGGCAGGCGAAGGGCCCGACATCGCGCGCGTCACGGATCTCGGCGGTTTGTCGAAGTACTACCTCGACATCACGCCGTACATCAAGGATCCGAAGTACTGGGAAACCAACTTCGGCAAGACGCTGCCGTGGATGCGCCCCTCGCCGAGCGACAAGGGCATCTACGGGATGATGACGCAGCTCACGGTCACCGGCCCGTACGTCAACAAGACGCTGTTCGAGCAGGCGAACGTGCCGCTGCCGGGTCCGAAGGCGACGTGGGACGATTGGGCGGAGGCGACGCGCAAGGTCGCCAAGGCGACGCAGGTTCCGTTCGCGATCGCGTTCGACCGCAGCGGACATCGCTTCGCGGGCCCCGCCATCAGCACGGGCGCGAAATTCTTCGACGCCAAGGGCGAGCTCGTCGTCGACGACGGCTACAAGGCGATGGCGAAGAAGTTCTACGAGTGGAACAAGGACGGCACGACACCCAAGGAGGTTTGGGGCGGCACCGGCGGGTCGGCGTACCGCGACGCCTTCGAGGAGTTCGCCAACGCGCGCGTGGTGATGTACCTGTCGGGAAGCTGGCAGATCAAGCGGATGGATTCGCAGATCGGCAAGAAGTTCGACTGGATCGCCGTCCCGAATCCGTGCGGGCAGGCCGCGTGCACGGGCATTCCCGGCGGCGCGGCGTTCGTCGCGCTCAAGCGCACGAAGAATCCGAAGGACGTCGGCCGCTTCCTCGACTTCCTCGCAAGCGAGCCTGTCTACACCGAATACATGGCGCGCACCGAGAACATTCCGGCGCACGAGGGCGTGGCCAAGAAGGGAGTCGATTACAAGATCTCGCCGGCGTCGCGCGCCGCGCTTTCGACGTTCGTGGCGGAAGTGCCGAAGCTCTCGCCGGTTGCCTATCAGATCCAGGGCTACCGGCTGAACCGCGCGATCTTCAATCCCACCGCTGCGCGGCTCGGCCAGGCGATCGCGGGCGAGATCTCGCTGGACGACGCGCTGAAACGAATCGCCGCTGACGCCGAGGAGCAGGTGAAGGCGGCGAAATAGCCAGCTCGCGAAAATCGGGGTCAGAGATGTATTTCGATCGTTCGGCCGAAATACATCGCTAACCCCGATTTTCCGGGGTCTCGAGCAGCCGTGCCGGACGCACGCTACCGCGGCAAGTCGCCGCAGACTTTTCTCCTCGACGTCGTCGATGCGCCGATGCGCGCGCTGCAGCGCGTGGTCGGCGTGCCACGGATCGCCTGGCTGTTCGTCGCGCCGAACCTGCTGATCCTCGCTCTCTTCACGTTCCTTCCGATCGTCATCGACTTCGCGTACGCGTTCACCGGCGGCGCCGAGCTCTATCCGGGCCGGCGGCCCTGGGTCGGCGGCGAGAACTTCGCGACGCTGTTCGAGTGCACGAATTACCTCGATCCGTCGACGTGCCGCAAGGACCTGTTCTGGCGCTCGATCTTCAACACCGGCAAGTTCGCGATCGTCCAGGTCGGGCTGATGGTGCTCTTCTCGCTGATCACCGCGCTGGTGCTGAACCGCCGGATCGTCGCCCGCGGATTCTTCCGCGGCGTGTTCTTCTATCCGGTGCTGCTGTCGCCGGTGGTCGTCGCGCTGGTGTGGAAGTGGGTGTTGCAGCGCGAAGGCGTGTTGAACGCGCTGCTCGCCGGCGCCGGTGCCTCCCCGGTCGGCTGGCTCACCGACGCGGGCTGGGCGTTCTTCTGGGTGGTGTTCGTCAGCATCTGGGCGCACATGGGCTTCTACACGCTGATCCTGCTCGCCGGTCTGCAGGCGATCCCGCGCGACCTCTACGAGGCCGCGGAAATGGACAGCGCCTCGCCGTGGCGGCGCTTTTCGCGGATCACGCTGCCGCTTCTGATGCCGAACCTGATCGTGGTGCTCGTGCTCGGCCTGATCCGCGCCGTGCAGGTGTTCGACGAAGTGTTCGTGCTGACGGGCGGCGGCCCCGGCTCCGCGACGATGTTCATCGTGCAGTTCATCTACCAGACGGGCTTCGCGGAGTCGATCCGGCTCTACGGACTCGCGGCCGCCGCGTCGCTCGTGCTCGCGCTGACGCTGCTCGTGCTCACGTTCGCGCAATTGCGCCTCACGCGGCGCTCGCTCGACAACCGCGCGACCTCCCGCGATGTTTAGCCAACTACGCTGGCTCGTCGCCCGCCGCGGGGTCGCGCGCGCCGACTGGACCGACTGGCTGGCATGGAGCTATCTGCTCCTCGGCGTCCTTTTGATGTTCGGGCCCGTCGTGTGGCTCGTGTTGTCGTCGTTCAAGACGCCCGCTGCGCTGAACGAGTTTCCGCCGCGGCTCCTGCCGTACGGCCAGAAGAGCGTCGCGGTGGCCGGCCACACGGACGCACTGCCCGTGTATCGCGCGAAGCTGCCCGATGGCAGCGTACGCGAGCTCGCCGAGCTCCATCGCATCGGTATCCAGTCGACGCTCGTCGATCCCGCTGCGCCGGAGCGCGAATACAAGGTGAACATCCGCGACCGCGAGCCGGTGCGCGAGCTCGCCTTCGCCGTCGGCAACTACACGGAGATCTTCGGCAAGTTCTCGTTCGGCACGTACCTGTGGAACAGCGTGTTCATCACCGTCGTCGCGACGCTGATCACGCTGCTCTTCAACGCGATGGCTGCGTTCGCGCTGTCCAAATACCGGTTCAGGGGACGCGACGCCGTGTTCCTGCTGATCATCTCGACGCTGATGATCCCGCCGACGATCATCCTGGTGCCGAACTTCCTCGTCGTGTCCGAGCTGGGGATGCTGAACAGCCTCTGGGGCGTGATCTGGCCGGCGGTGGCGACGCCCACCGGCGTGTTCCTGCTGCGCCAGTACATGCTCACGATCCCCGACGAATTGATCGACGCCGCGCGGATGGACAACGCCAGCGAATGGCGGATCTTCTGGCGCATCGTGCTGCCACTCGCCGCGCCGGCGCTCGCCGTATTGGCGATCTTCTCGGTGATGTGGCGGTGGAACGACTTTCTCTGGCCGTTGATCGTGCTGTCGCGCAGCGAGAAGTTCACGCTGCAGCTTGCGCTCAACGCCTTCCAGGGGGAGCTCACGACGCAGTGGCACTATCTGCTCGCGATGACGGTGATCACGCTGCTGCCGGTCACGCTCGTGTTCGCGTTCCTGCAGCGGCACATCACGGCGGGCATCGCATCCGCCGGCATCAAATAGGGTCCCCGATGGCGTCGCTTTCACTCGAGCGGATCGTCAAGCGCTACGGCGAAACGAGCGTGATCCATGGTGTCGATCTCGACGTGCGCGATGGCGAGTTCATGGTGTTCGTCGGCCCGTCCGGTTGCGGCAAGTCGACGCTTTTGCGGATGATCGCCGGTCTCGAGGGCGTCACCGAGGGCGACCTGCGCATCGACGGCGTGCGGGTCAACGACGTGCCTGCCGCGCAGCGCGGCCTCGCGATGGTGTTCCAGTCGTACGCGCTCTATCCGCACATGACGGTGTACCAGAACCTCGCATTCGGCCTCGAGAACGTCGGCACGCCGCGCGCCGAGATCGACTCCAAGGTGGACGCCGCGGCGCGCATGCTCCAGCTCGACGCCTTGCTCACGCGGCGTCCGACGCAGCTCTCCGGCGGCCAGCGACAGCGCGTGGCGATCGGGCGCGCGATCGTGCGCAATCCGAAGGTGTTCCTGTTCGACGAGCCGCTGTCCAATCTCGACGCCGAGCTGCGCGTGCAGATGCGCGCGGAGCTAACCGCACTGCATCGCCGGCTCGGCACGACGATGATCTACGTGACGCACGATCAGGTCGAGGCGATGACGATGGCCGACCGCATCGTGGTGCTGCGCGCCGGGCGCGTCGAGCAGGCCGGCACGCCGCTCGCGCTCTACAACGCGCCGCATAACCGCTTCGTCGCGGGCTTCATCGGTTCGCCGCAGATGAACTTCCTGCGCGGCACGATCGTGACCGGCGCGGGCGGCACATCAGCG
>Ga0070664_100004703_pt1 | contig 10949 bp, 8 predicted proteins | sample KBSC73metaG_FD_65863 | JGI IMG/M metagenome (GOLD analysis project Ga0070664, IMG submission 65863) | Corn rhizosphere microbial communities from Kellogg Biological Station, Michigan, USA - KBS C7-3 metaG | ecosystem: Host-associated > Plants > Roots > Rhizosphere > Soil ... | reverse complement strand
CACACCACTGTCCGTCTTGTTAGCCGTGATGCTGATTCGACCTCCCTCGGGTGTGAACTTCACTGCGTTGGAAAGAAGATTGAGAAGAATCTGTTTGATCTTTCGCTCGTCGCCAAGGTAGACGCCAAGCCGCTCGTCCACGTCGACATCAAGTTTAATCCCATGCTTAGTTGCCCGCTCTCGCACAAATGTGCGTGCGTTGTCGATTGCCAATGGTAGATCAAACGGAGCTAGCTCCAGATCCATGCGGCCTGCTTCGACCTTGGACAGATCGAGAATCTCATTGATGAGCGAAAGCAGATGCTGTCCCGATGTGAGAATGTCCGATGTGTACTCGGCCTGCTTATCATTTAGCTCGCCGAACAGCTTCTCCTGTAAAACTTCTGAGAAGCCGATGATGGCGTTCAGTGGTGTACGAAGCTCGTGCGACATGTTGGCGAGAAACTCGGATTTGTGCCGGTTGGCCGCTTCGATCTGCCGGCTCTTATCTTCGATCTCGCGAAACAGCCGCGCATTGTGAATCGCCAAGACGGATTGGGTCGCAAAGGTTTTCATTAGCTCGATGACTTCGGGCCGAAACTGCCCTGTCGATTTCCGTCGTACTACCAACCCGCCAATGATGCGCTCTTCCCGCAATAGCGGAACTGCCAGGCTGGCACGGAAACCGAAGCGTTCAAGCAGCTGACGCATTCGAGGTCCATAGGAGCGCTCTTCGAGAATGTTGGGCACCTGCACTGGTTCCCGGGTGGCTGCCGCCCGCCCGATCACCCCATCGCCTAGGCGCGGCGGATTTGCACGAAGTGCTTCGATAAGTTCCTCTTCCATATGGTCGGTGGCCCGGAGCAAAAACTCTTCGGATTGGTCGTCATATTCGTAAATCGCCCCGCCGTCGGTGCCACTCAACTGAACCGCGTGAGATACGATGCGCGTCAGCACTGTTTCAAGGTCCAGAGTCGAGCTGACCGTTTGGCCGACTTCGCCCAAGGCTTTCAGCTCAACGACCGACCGCGCCAACTCTTGGGTCCGCGTTTGTAGTTCTTGGAAAAGCCTCACGTTCGCAATCGCGATGACGGCCTGGTCTGCAAAGGTTTCAAGAAGTTTGATCTGTGCCGGGGTGAAGGGCCGCACCTCGGTGCGACGTGCGTTCAGGGTTCCAATTATTTCCCTATGCTGATGAATGGGAACGATTAAAAAGGTGCGCGAAATGACCCCAAGATTTGGGAAATCATTCCTCTGCGCATCAACGTCGGGAATGTGCAGTGTGCCGTGCTCGTGCATCCAGCGAAACTGTGGCGTATCGATAGTGATCTTTTCACGGTCAATGGGTATGGGTATGGAACCAAAATGAGCCCGAGCAATCAAATTGCTGGCTTCCTTCAGTCGCAGCACCACGTCATCAATCCCGCAAACTTTGGCGGCACTTTCGACGATCGCATCGAAAACCGGCTGCACGTCCGTGGGCGAGCGGCTGATGATACTGAGAACCTCGGACGTGGCGGTCTGATGCTCCAGAGCTTCACGCAACTCGGCGTTGCGTTCTTGGATCTCTTTGAAAAGCCGCACGTTCTCAATGGCGATCACAGCCTGATCGGCAAAGGTTTCGAGCAGCTTAATCTGTTTGTGTGAGAAGGGACGGACCTCTGTTCGCCGAATATTGATTAACCCAATTGGCATTCCTTCTCGCAACATCGGTGTGCTCAGAAAAGTTCGCGTACCAGTGCGGCTTGGAAGTTCTACATTCTCTGGGAACTCAGTTTCCACAGCTGCCTTGAGGTTGTGAATATGTATGGTTTGTCGCTCAAAAATTGCGCGCACAGCGGGGTTCCGCGGGTTTGAGACTACAAAATTCGGCGCCGGAACGCTTCCGAAAGATGCTACGAGTCGCGTTCCATCATTCTCCACGAGGCGAATCTGTGCATCTGTTGCCTCGCACAACCGCGCTGCATTCTGGGCAACTACATCAAGGACCGGCTGAATATCCGTTGGCGAGCTGGCAATAACACCCAGAATCTCGCTCGTTGCCGTCTGCTGCTCCAAGGACTCTTTAAGCTCATTGAAGAGCCGGACGTTTTCGATGGCGATTACCGCTTGGTCGGCGAACGTTTTGAGAAGCGCGATCTGTTTTTCTGTGAACGGATTGACCTCCACTCGACTAACCCTTATGACGCCAATCGCTTCCGCTTCACGTAGCAGTGGCGTAGCGAGGATCGTCCGTACGCCGTGATCGAGCGCCGACGTCTCGGGAAACTCCCCAAGCTCCTTAGTAATGTCATGGATGTGGATTGTTTGCTGGTCGATTATGGCTCGGCTGGCGGCATAGCCGCGGCTCATGAGCCTCTCCTTAGGCATTGCGGCAGACCCAAACCATGCCATCAACCTGAGCATGTCACCGTCTAGGCGAAGAACCTGAGCGTCGCCCGCGGCACACAGCCGTGCCGCGTTTTCCGCGACGACATCCAACACCGGTTGGATATTTGTTGGCGAGTTAGCGATCACGCCCAAAATTTCACTCGTTGCCGTTTGCTGCTCCAACGATTCTTTGAGTTCTTGGAACAGCCGGACGTTCTCTAGTGCAATCACTGCCTGATCGGCAAACGTTTCCAGGAGCTTGATCTGCGCCGGGGTGTATGGTGCCACATCACTGCGGCGAGCGATTAAAACCCCAATGAGTTCTCGTTGCTGACGAAGGGGAACGAATAAAAAGGTGCGCAGCGAACCCGGGGACATCAACGGGACATCACTCTGCGCACGGTCGGGAATGTGAAGCGTGCCATGCTCGCGCAGCCATTGAACCGCTGGCGCATCAATAGCCATCTCCACAGGAGCGCTAATTGGTATATGACCAAAGTGGGACCTCGGTACCAGAGCGTTCCCTTCCTGGAGCCGGAGCACCACGTCATCAATGCCGCAAACCCTTGACGCGCTCTCAACAATGGCATCGAGGACCGGCTGCACGTTCGTTGGCGATCGGCTGATAATGCCGAGCACTTCTGCGGTTGCTGTTTGGTGCTCCAGTGCTTCACGCAGTTCCGCGTTGCGGTCCTGCAGTTCTTTGAACAGCCGCACGTTCTCAATAGCGATCACCGCCTGTGAAGCAAAAGTCTCAAGCAGTCTGATCTGCTTTTCAGTGAACTGGCGAACCTCCATGCGCCGAATCGCGATGGCTCCAATCGAAACATTCTCGCGTAACAATGGAGTAACCAGTTCGGTCCGGACACCGATCTGCTCAACGAGAGGTTTTGAAATTGGAAACTCCGTATCAACTTCAGCTGCTAGATCTCGGATGTGAACCGTTTGCCGATCAACGATTGCTCTACCCACCGGTGATTCACGGGTAGGAGGCGGGAGGGTCGCGGGCACTGGCATGGGTCCGTATAGCGCTGCTCGTTCTAGACTGACACCATCAAAACGAAAGATCACCGCATCCGTCGCGTCGCAAAGTCGCGCCGCATTTTCAGCAACCACATTCAATACTGGCTGAATGTTCGTCGGCGAACTGGCGATGACACCCAAGATTTGACTGGTGGCAGTTTGCTGCTCCAACGATTCCTTCAGTTCTTGGAAAAACCGCACGTTGTCGATTGCAATCACGGCCTGTTTGGCAAAAGTCTCGACCAATCTAATCTCATTCTCTGTAAAAGGACGCATGTCGTTTCGTCGGATACCGATCACGCCAACGGCCACGCCATCGCTGAGCAACGGTGTCGCCAAACGCGTCTCCCGGCTGGCGCTTTTACTTTCAGGGAATTCGACTGCAGATTGGGCCGGATTATTCGCATGGATTGTTCTACGTTCAAGGATAGAACGGCCCGCTACCGTACCGCGAGTAATGGGTCTCGTCTCGCCTGCCGGAAGCTCGCCATAATTAGCCGCCAGACGGAAAAAGTTACCGTCGATACGGAAGACTTGGGCGCTCGTCGCTTGACAGAGGCGCGCCGCGTTTCTTGCGACGGTTTCCAAAACCGGAGTGATATTATCCCGGGATCTCGCGATAATGCCGAGAATCTCGCTTGTTGCCTCCTCCCGCGACCGGGCCTCAGCGAGTTCCCGCCGTAGGTTTTCGTTTGCGGTTAATCCAGGAGCGCTAGTGGCCGGACGTTTTTTCGTAACAACACGCGAGTGTTTTGTTACAGGTCGCTTCTGCGAGCCTTTCGATTTGGACTTCACTAGAATCGTCTGCCTTGCAGAGACGATGCTGAGGAGTGGTTGTAGTGAATATTAAGCTGATTCACCTATTAGCGGCCGTCTCATCGACACGCCCCTTTCTCTACAACGGGAGCTGTTCGTTGGTCAAGAAATCGGATGCAAAATTGGTTTTGAACAATAAGCACAAAAACGATTGTTTGCCGTGGAAGCAGCTTGTTTTGCCCGCTCAAGCCGGGATGAAGGAGTCGCGATAAAAATGAACGAGCCTTATATCAAGGGACACAAGCAAAGGGACCGTTGCTCTGAAGTTTATTCAGGAGAGGGGCCGTGTCTATCCGACCCTACGCGCTCCGCCGACTTGCCTAAACTCTAACGACGGCACACGGAACCTATGCCTATTTACGAAGCCCTTCGTTAGCTTTCTCGAAGGCACGTATCGTGTCTTCTACGTCGTAGGGGCGTTCTTCAAACGTTTCAGGGTCCCACTCACTGCGAGGGGTAGCAAAAAAATCTCCGCCATAGACATGAATCGCGGCTGTGATCTCGTCGAGTGGATTGGTCACGGCATGAATAACCGCTGCGCCCAGAGGTGTTGTGTCTTTAGCATTTAGCTCTTTGCTCCCATGTTGCTCTAGTCCGTGCTCGACACGACGATAGAAAGTGTTCTGCTCGCGCCCTCCGTAGATGCCGATGACGGCCCACATCCGGTGGTCGTGAGGCTTGAATTTCATGTAAGGCCCCCAGCACAAATTCAAAATCGTCAAATCGTTTGCCCTGTAAATGGTCTCGACCCCGGCACGCTTTGGCTGTCCCAACGCACGAATGACCTCGCTCGGTGTGGTTACAGCTGCGGTTACGAGTTCTCGAATCGCGGAGTGCGTGTCATCCTCTTTAAGTGCAGCGCGGCAATCTTCAATAAAACGTTCTTTTTCAAACATCGCAGTGCCTCCTTGTTTCGACGCAATAGGTTAGTGGTCGCAACTACTACGGCCGCTTTCGAGCCGTCATAAGCCCGCTTCCGTCCAACAAGAAGTCCGCACGCTCAACATCGACAAATCCTGCCTCGCTTAGCCATTCCCGGTGTTCCGCTTCGGTGTACGATTCACCAGCATCATACGAGTTTATGAAAGCCAAATTGAATCCAACTGCCTCCGCAGGACTCGTCCGCGAGTCATCGAGAATCTGGCCTATGATGAATATTTTTCCGTCTTGATTGAGAGCGGCACCGATATTTTTGACAGCCAACCGCGCATCTTCTGATGAGAGAACCTGGAGCAATCCTCTCAGTACAGCAACGTCATGACCTCTCGGCAGTGCGTCGGTCACAACATTGGCCGCCACGACATCGATACGGTCGTTCATTCCCTGCTCCGAGACGATCTTTCGAGCGATAGGCGCCACCTGAGGTAAATCGATCGCCGTTGCCTTTATCTGCGGATGAGCGTTGGTAATCGTGATGGCAAGGCCTGCGCCTCCGCTCCCGACATCCATGAGTTTTTTGACTGACGAAAAGTCATACTTTTCCAGGACAGCAAGGGCGGCGGGCACTGTATTCGCGTTTATGCTGCGCAGGAATTTCTCTACTTCCTCCGGCGGAGAATTGGAAAAGTCGAGCTTCGCTTGGGGCCCGCCTTGCCGGATCGATTCAGCAGTTTTGAGGGATGTACTCCAACGATGTGCGAGGCTCGCATGCTTATTGCCGATATAAGCAGGCGAACCCTTGACCAAAAACTGATTGGCTTCAGAGCTGTTTGAAAACTTGCCATCTCTCTCGACCAATAGTTCAGCCGCGACCAGGCAATACAGAAGAAGCCGCAGCCTTGTCGATGCGACGCCTATGGCAGCAGCTATTTGTTCAGCCGTCATGGGACCGTTCTTTAGCGGCGTAAACAGATCCAGCTGCATGCCCGCGAGCATGGCGAAGGCTGCGTCAGCCTCGGATCTGAGCTGATTAATCCGCCGGGGTAATGTTGGTTCACTTTCCATCATTGATCCTTTCTGCGATGTAGGCCGCGTCTTCAGCCGGGCCGGCAATCGAGAGAAAAGCGGATTTCAATTTGTAGAGCCATTTTAGGCCGAGAAAATAGATTCCTTGGCACGCCGTCATACCACGGCGGTGAATAGGCTCCCCGGTTTCGTCAAAGAGAGGCAACTTTATCCAATCAAAGTCATAGCGGAATCCGGTGGCCCAGATGATCGACGTGATGCCGGCAGCTTTCAAATCCAAATCCAAAATCGGCTGCGCCACTTTTTTTATTTTCAACGTACGAGCGGTTGACTGGCTCTCCTGTGGTGCATCCAACGCCGTTTTCGCCACATATTCATCCACCGCCTTTGTGAAGTCGTTAAACCAAGTGTCTCCTTTGTCCAGGTTCTGCTTGAGATCAGACGCGATAATAAGCTTCGCATTGCTTATCCCTTGCAAATGGCCCAACAGAACTATTCCGGCGGCAGCCATGCGGCTGAAGTCCACATCATGCCCGCCCTTAAATCCCGTGACTACGGGAAGGGGTAGATTTTTCGCTTCGGGCGAAGGTAGAGTGTCCACGGTCCGATCCCATCCTCCCATCACAAGTCTCCAGTATCCGTAGTCTCGGCCACGATACCGTCGCGGCACACGGAAGTGCCGGCCAACCGAGAGCCAAACCTGACGCCCCGCCTGATTCAGGTCTTCAGCTATCTGACAACCCGAAGAACCCGCTCCGACTACCAGAATCGCAGCCGGAGGAAGCTGATCAGGGTTTCGATAATTACTCGAATGGATCTGAAAAACGTCGCGCGAAACGTCTGCGTTTAACGGCGGCACGGCGGGCTTTTGATACTGGCCTGTGGCGATGACCACATTGGCAGCTTCGATCGCTTTTGTCTCGGTGTTGACGAGATAGGTCGCGCCGGATAAGCGCTCCAGCGAGGTTACTTTGGCTCCGCAGCGGACCGGAGCATGTATGATATCAGCATAATTCTGCACGAATCGGACTACTTCCGTACCCGGCACAAAGCCGTCGGGATCATCGCACTCGTATTTGTAGCCAGGTAATTCGATCGTCCAATTGGGAAATTGAAAAAAGAAAGAGTCCCAGCGCTCGCTGCGCCACCGTTCAGCAACCCGGCCGGCTTCGAGGACTACGTGCTCCCGCCCAAGCTCACTGAGATAATAGCTCATGATCAGCCCGGCGTGACCGGCGCCAATGATCACGGTTTCGATCTGTTCGTTCACAATACACGAACTACGGCGGCAGCAAATCGATAATGCGCAGATCGCTTCGGTTTTGCTTTTGTTGTCAGCTCCTTCAGTGCCGTCTTTTCTAGAGGTTCATATAAATCATCTTTGTCCGCAGTAAACTTTCGGCCGTCGTTCGTTGTCTCCAAGGCACCGAGAGTACATTAGCAGGTCCTCGAATTGTGCCATTTCGCGCACAGGCGTGTCGGCACCAGACTGATAAATAATTTCCTCGACCCATATTTTTTGCGACCCGGGATCATTGTCTCGAACTCTTTAACGGTCATTCTGGCTATACCTTGTGCCTCAGCTGGCGACAATTCGTTGATATTTCCCAATGCCCCGCTTGAGCACGCACCAGTCCAAGCATCAAATATCGTTCGGCGATCCATCTTTCTTTCTTTGAGCCTGACTCTTCCAGTAGGCATAAGTCTCCTTTCAGGCTTTGCGGGTATAGGCATTTGCACAATCCCCGCCTCCTAGTTTCTTGAACGAAAGCTGCGGCTATGTCTTGAGCAAGTCGAAAATACGCATTGTTGCCAGCGTCTTTCCTTTGTTGGAGGTTTCTTCCACCAACCCTTCTCTGCAGGTCCAGACAGCACCTTTATTCGCTGTGAATTTTTTGCCGTCTTGCACTATTTCCAAAGTGCCCTGACTGCACTCGCAAATCATCGGGTTTTTCATTGTGGCTTTCGTCGAGGCTCCGGGCTGGAGTGTTATCTCGCGCTGGCCTACCTTGGGGAAGCCCGGAATCATTGAATCTATCGATTTGCCGGTTTTGCTTTCGACGCCTTTCTCGTCCGCAGCGAACAAGTTAGTGTTTCTTCCGAACACGAGTGCTGATGCGCCAGCAAGGCCCGCCTTCAATAGGGCCCTGCGATCCATCTCTAGCTCATTATGGTTTCTTTTCCCCGGCATAAGTCCTCCTTTGCTATTCGGCCTCGCGGCGGCCTACGGCCAAGAAATACAAAAGCCAGCTCCTAGCGAATTATCGCAAAGAACGCTGGCTCTAATCATTTCCCCCTTCGAAGAACATCACCCATGCCTCTTCGAAATTAGTGACAAATCAAAGCTGGGAAATCTCGTGATACGATGCTTATAATAAAATCGGAAAAAGCCTGTCAACCGTTCCGTGTGTAATGAGCTTCGACGACTTCGGTCAGGTCATGCATAAGCAGTCCGTACGGAAGAAAATCTGTCTAGGACCGATCAACACTCACGCTTCCGGCTCCGCCCAGTCAATGCAAGTTGAGAAAGCGACTGTGCCGCTCGAATTGCCCCAAAATGGGTCCGCTCCCCGAGAATGAAATAAGATTCACCCAGATCTGTTGCAGTAGATCTCAGCCAACTCAGTTCGGTGACCGCAACCTGCCGGACGGGTGAATCAAATCTGATACTCCCTTGAGTCGATTAACGACTCTCACGCCCTCATTAGCTGCAAAAATATCGGTTTTCATTACGTTTGGACTGTGGCATATCCATTGCCGTAGTGAAGGCGCGGCCATGAATCCAAAGCTATTCCTTTGGCTGATTACGGCTATCCTTCTCGTTTCCATCCATCGAGCCGAGGCGCAGCAGCCACAGAAAACCCCGCGCATAGGTTATTTAACGATCCTCGCTGGACCTTCGGATCGGGACGCTGCGTTTCGACGAGGCTTGAAAGATCTAGGCTACACTGAAGGAAAGGACATTACCGTTGAGTATCGCTATGCGAATGGGACGGATCGGCTAGGGCAACTGGCAGCAGAGTTAATCCGCCTGAAATTGGACGTGCTTGTAGCCGAGACTACGCCGGCAGTTCAGGCCGTGAAAAACGCCACGACTACGGCGCCCATTGTAATGGCAGCAGTTGCAGATCCTGTGGGGAGTGGCTTTGTAGCGAGTCTGGCGCGACCGGGCGGAAATATCACGGGTCTCTCTCTCATCCTTCCCGAGCTTGCGGCAAAACGTTTGGAGTTGGTACGAGAAGTTCTTCCGCGTATCAATCGTTTGGCCTTCCTGGCTCATAGCGGAAACCCGGCACACAAAATGTTCGTCAAAGAAGCGCAGGATGCGGCCGCAACCTTTGATATGCAAGTTCGAGCCGGTAGTGATTGGCGGACCGGAGGAATTTGAAAACGCCTTCTCGGTAATGGTCAAAGAACAGGCGGGCGCTCTGGTTGTTCAACCGTTCTTTGTAATAGTTCCCGAACAACGCCGCCGCATCACCGATCTAGCAACGAAGAACCGCCTGCCGGCAGTCTCGGACTTCGTGGAATTTGCGGATTCAGGGGGTCTCATGTCTTATGGACCGAACGCTCTGGAGCCGATCCAGCGCTCGGCCGTTTTCGTTGATAAAATCCTCAAAGGTGCCAAGCCTGCCGATCTGCCGGTCGAGCAACCGACTAAATTTGAGCTGGTCATCAATCTGAAAACTGCTAAGCAGATCGGTGTCATTATTCCACCGAACGTCTTGGCGAGGGCGGATAAGGTGATCAAATGACAGCAGCATTAATGAAAGACACTCGGCCCGAAAAAACCAGGAGCCAAGAGCATGAGCAGAAGAGTCGTTGCGTGCATTCGCCTTATCGCTCTCCTTCTGACTGCTGGCTTAACAGAAGCACAACACCATGGGAAGGTTGCGGAGATAGGTGTTCTGTCTCCTGGTTACTCCGGAGGGGACTTGAAGTTATTCGATCCCTTTCGGCTGGGCCTCCGGGATCTCGGTTATGTGGAGGATAAGAACATCAGAATTGAACATCGATTCGCCGAGGGGAAAGCGCAACAGCTTCCCGAATTAGCCGCCGAACTGGTTCAGCGTAAAGTCGACGTTATTTTATCGATAAATACTCCAGCCTCCCAGGCCGCCAAAAAGGCCACCAAGACAATTCCGATTGTCTTTACTTGGGTCGCCGATCCCCTGGACCTTGTCCAAAGCCTTGCCCATCCTGGTGCAAACATTACGGGGTTGACGAGCGTTACCGCTGACCTGAGTGCCAAACGGCTAGAGCTGATTAAAGAAATTATCCCTGGGCTGTCGCGTATGGCCGTTCTCTGGAATTCCGGGAATCCGACAGCGACGCGCTTGTTCAAAGACATGGAGCGGGCGAGCTCTCAATTTGGTGTGCGGCTTCAACCTCTGGGTGTGCAAAGCCGCGACGAGCTTGAGAAGGCGTTCGAAACGGCAGTTAGAGATCGGGCCGGCGCGGTGTTTGTGTTCGAAGAGGCTGTAATGGCTTCATATCGGACACACGTCCTTGCTTTGGCCAAAAAGCATCGGCTACCAACAGGCTCCTTCTACAGAGAATTTGCGGCGGCTGGGGGTTTGCTCACGTATGGGGCGGACTTTCCCGATCTGTTTCGTCGCACAGCCACTTATGTTGATAAAATCTTGAAAGGTGCCAAGCCAGGCGATTTACCGGTCGAGCAACCGACTAAATTTGAGCTGGTCATCAATCTCAAAACCGCCAAGCAAATCGGTCTCACGATTCCGCCGAATGTGCTGGCGAGAGCGGATCGGGTGATTCGATGAAAGTAGTCAGCGATCGGTGTCCAGCGCTGGCAAACACTGTTATCCGAGGGCGCTGGAGTCGCAATCTGTGCC
>Ga0070664_100004698_pt1 | contig 10954 bp, 10 predicted proteins | sample KBSC73metaG_FD_65863 | JGI IMG/M metagenome (GOLD analysis project Ga0070664, IMG submission 65863) | Corn rhizosphere microbial communities from Kellogg Biological Station, Michigan, USA - KBS C7-3 metaG | ecosystem: Host-associated > Plants > Roots > Rhizosphere > Soil ... | reverse complement strand
ACCAACGAAAGCGGCGAGGCCGTTCGCTCCCGCCGTCAGTGTGTTGATTGCCATCCGTCCGCGACCGTCCACGCTCGTGAACGCCTCGTTGAAGCTCGCCTGCGCGTCGAAACGCGGCGCGACAACGTCGAATTTGCTCGCGGGACAGCCGAAACGATCGAGCGTGACGGGGCCATCGATCTGCGGCCGGCGCGCCACCACCGAAACCGCGACATTGGAGCGAAGATTGAGCGCCGCACAGCGCCCTGGAACCAGGCGCGGGCTGGCAATCGCCGCACGCCCCCTGAAACCGCCGCTGAGATTGCCGGTTCCCTGCAGAGCGACGCCAATCGGACCGAAGGGTGTGGCAAGGCTGATGCTGCTGTCGGCGACGTCCAGCACGATGGCGGGAAGTTTGAATGGCTTGTTGCTCGGCGGCGGCAGCAATTTGTCAATCTGGCCCCAGCTCACCTTGCCATGCACCAGCCTGCCGCGCAGCCGCACGCCGCGCGCGACGATCCGGTAGACTTCGAAGCTTCCGTTCCACTTCACGCGCATCTGGATTTGGGCGAAGCGGGCCGTGACGTCCGGCTTCTTCGGATCGCCGATCACGAGATTGCTGACCTGCTGGGTCCGGAAACCCACGCGGTCCAGATGGTAGCTGGCCTGGACGCCGCGCCGCTCAAACTCGCGCTTCAGATAATGCGTGGCGATCGGCTCGCGTTCGATCCAGACGGCGGCAATGGCGAAAAGCAGCAAGACGAGAACGCCCAGCGCAAGGAAGCTCGCGATGCGCCCCCAGCGCGGACCGCGGCGGACGGTCAGTATCTGCTCCTCAACGGATCGCTCGGCCATGGGGCTTACTAACCCGATTTTCCAGCGACCGTTCCAGTAGCGGCATGATCAAGGCTTGCGCGGTTGATGAACGGTGCTCTACGTCGGCCATGCTCGGTCAAGTCGCAAGAGGAGCGGCATGGACGGGCTCGCCATTCAAAAAGACGAGAATGATTCGGGTGGGCATCGCGCCCGCTTGCGGAGGCGCCTCCTCGACGCCGGACCCGCGGGTTTCCATGATTATGAACTCATCGAATATCTGCTCGCGCTGACGATCCCGCGTGTCGATACCAAACCGCTCGCCAAACGGCTCCTTCAGGATTTCGACGGAATTGGCGGGCTTCTTGGAGCGAGCGCCGACACGTTGCGCCGCGAAGGCCTGACGGATCCCACAATCGGCGCGCTCAAGATAGCCGAGGCGACGGCGCTGCGGCTGCTCGAAGCGCGCGTCGAAGGACGGCCGATCCTGTCGAGCTGGGACGCACTGGGCGATTATCTTCAAGCTGCGATGGCACATTCGCGAATCGAGCAGGTGCGGGTGCTGTTCCTGAATGCCAAGAACATGCTCATCGCCAATGAAGCCATGTGGGAAGGTTCGGTGGACGAGGCCTCAGTCCACGTTCGCGAAGTCATCGCCCGCGCCATCGCACTTGGTGCGACGGCCTTGATCATCGTCCATAACCATCCAAGCGGAGATCCAGCGCCGAGCCAACAGGACATCCGCCTGACCCGTGACCTGGTCGAAGCCGGGCGGCACATGAAGATCACGGTCCACGATCACGTCATCGTCGGCGCGCAGGGCCGCAGCAGCATGAGGGCGATGGGGCTGATTTGAGAAGCCGAGACGTCATCAGGAGGCTGGAGGCCGACGGGTGGCGCCTAACCCGCACGACCGGCAGTCATCACCACTTCCGCCATCCGAATCTGCCGGGCGTTGTCACGGTGCCGCATCCCAAGGCCGACCTCGCGATCGGCACGCTCAAGTCGATCGAACGGCAGTGTGGGCTTAAGCTGCGTTGACATTTTCGCCTTATACACATAGATACACACAATGACTTCCGTTCACTACACTGGAATCCTGGAGCGCTCGGTGACCGGGTTCAGCATTTTCTTTCCTGACGTTCCCGGGTGCGTATCCGGTGGGCGTACCGAACAGGAAACCCTGGCCAACGCGGAAGAAGCTCTGTGGGGTCATCTGGCGGAAATGCTGTTGGACGGTGAGAGCCTTCCGGAACGGTCCGACAGCATCCCGCCCGATCCCGAAGTTGACGAATATTGTCGTGCTCTCGTGCGAGTGGAACTCCCGGGAAAGGCAGTGCGGCTCAACATCACGATGGACGAAGGGCTGGTCGCCGCAATCGACCGAGTGGCCGACAACCGGTCGAGCTTTCTTGCCGACGCTGCGCGCGAAGCGCTGGCGAAGAGGCGTCAGAGGCACGCCGCCTGACGCCTGGCCGAAGCCGGCCGGCACACCTCACTGAATTATGTTCTCGACGGCTCAAAATCAGGTCACTCGAAGATTCCTACGAGCCAATAAGCGACACTGTTATCCCGGGCGCGTATTGGGGGCCGGAATCTCGATGTGCTCGATCAACCTGAAGGGGGCGAGTTCTGATCAGCGCTCCATGCGGTAAAGCAGATTTAGCGAAACGGCGGTTTCGAGCTGTCCTGGAGCGACGATGTCGCCGCCGCCGCGCTCGCCCACTGCAGCCGGCGGGGGTGGCGGTGGGGGCGGCGGCAAATTGCTCACCCCCGAGGCGCTGAGCAGCACGTCTGTGCCGCGATACGAGGTGCCCTCTTCAACGGATAGCAGGCGCACCGATGAGTAGCCGTTGTTGCGCGCATATTCCGTCGCTTCCGTCTCGCCCCGCTTCATTGCACGAACGCGCGCTTCCCGCTTGAGCGGTGCCGTGTCAGAGATGCCGAAGCTCGGCCCGTAAACGGAGTCGGCGCCGGCTGCAGTGAGAGCATCGAGCAATGATGTGAGCTTATCGATGTTGCGCGTTTTGATTTGGACTGAATTGCTGGCAATGTAGCCAATCAGCGTCTGCCTTCCCTGTCCGCCAGGCGACGGCGGATCCCAGCGATAGTCAGGCTGAAGCTGGATTCCCTGGGTCTGGATATCCCGCTCGCGAATGTTTGCAGCGCGAATGGCGGCCAGAAGCTTTTCGGTCTTCGCCTTGTTCGCAGCGACTGCCGCCGTGGCGGTTGGGGCCTTCGCCTGCGTCGCGACGGTTATGGTGGCCTCGTCAGGAGGAGTCCTGAGCGATTCCGCAATATTGACCCGCACCAGCGGAGTGGTCGCCATCTCCGCAATGGTGGCTGTCGGCGCCTGTTGGGCCATGGCAGCGCCGGGCACTATCATCACGGCCGAAAAAACCATAACCTTCAACGACTTGCCTAACGCCACGAAAATATCCTTTACGCCAACTCACCTGAGCAAGGGCGTATGACGCGATGCTTGAGCGATATCTGAACGCGCAGGTCAGTGAAGGTTCAAGCTTGGTACGCGCAGTGGAGGGCCGCTCTTCCACGGTCGCGGATCACCCAAACCGGACGTCGAGAGACTCTTCCGCAAGCATCGCAGGCCCACGCCGTCAAGCTCGCTGAAACACCCTGCGGGAAGATTGCCAGAGTTCCAGAGGCCGCGGGCCCCAGCGGTCGACCAACTTTGCCGCAGCTTCGTCGTTCGGCGCTTTGAATTCGTCAAGCACGCTGAAATTGCCGAACCCATCGTGAGAGAAGAGACGATACAGAAACATCCGGGTCTCCAGGCAGGCCGCCGCCTTTTGGCTAGCCTCCATTCATCGAGCGCCGCTTGTGACGATCTCCCGGCTTATGCCCGTGGAAGCGTTAAGGGATTGTGCGCTGGTCTGTCCGGTCCAGCCATTGAGATGGCATCTTCGCATTTTGGATATCCTCACATCGACCTTTACTTATTGAAAAGATGGACTTTGCTACTTGGGCTGCGTAGGGTCGTCATCCGGGGCCCGTTATTGGATTGGCGGACGCGATGTTGACGCCGAGCAGGACCGACCAAATCGTTGAGACAGCACTTCAGGCCGTGCGCAGCGCGTCGGATTGGAAGGCGGTGCTCGACGAACTGCCGGTGCCAACTTACATCACGGACGCGGACGGGGCAGTCACCTATTGGAACAGGGCGTGCGTCCACTTTGCAGGGCGTCAGCCCCGACTTGGCCAGGATCGATGGTGCGTTACGTGGGAACTCTACACGGCGACCGGCGATCGCTTGCTGCATGAAGAATGTCCGATGGCCGCGGCCATTAAAGGTCAATGCGAGATTCGCGGCGAGGTGGCGATTGCGCTTCGGCCCGATGGCACCCGCCGAGCCTTCACTCCTTATCCCACGCCTCTGTTCGACCAAGCCGGCAATCTCACCGGCGCGGTGAACTTGCTGATCGACGTCACCGACGAACAGGCGAGCGCCCTCAATGAGCAGGCCGTGCGCTGCAAGCGGCTCGCGGACGCGATCCATAACAAACGCGACGCCGCCATCCTTTCTAAAATGGCGGATGGCTTTGCGGCGACGGCGTTGGCCCTCCGGGCAAGCACGTCTTCAAACGGCTAAGGTCAGGAGGGGTTAACCGCGACGACGGATTTGAAGCATCCGGACGGCTCTGCTAGCCGCCCGTTCCATGGTTCCCCGCTACTCGCGCCCCGAGATGACGGCCATATGGTCGGCCGAAAACCGCTATCGCATCTGGTGGCAGATCGAAGTGTTCGCGGCGGAAGCGATGGGCAAGATCGGGATGATCCCCGCCGAAGACGCGGCGACGATTCGCAAGGCTTACGACTCGAACGCGCTCGGCGATATCGACGTGGCCGCGATCGACGCGATCGAAGCCGTGACCAAGCATGATGTGATCGCCTTCCTGACCTGGGCGGGTGACAAGCTCGGCCCGGAAAGGCGCTGGCTCCACCAGGGCATGACGAGCAGCGACGTGCTCGACACGACTTTGTCGGTGCAATTGAAGCAGGCGGCGGAGCTGCTGATCAAGGACATCGACGAGCTTCTCGCCGTGCTGAGGCGCCGCGCCGTCGAGCATAAGCTGACGCCGACGATTGGCCGGAGCCACGGAATCCACGCCGAGCCGACGACGTTCGGCTTGAAGCTGGCGCAAGCCTACGCCGAATTCGATCGGAACCGGGACCGCCTCATTCAAGCCCGGGACGGCATCGCGACCTGCGCGATCTCCGGCGCGATCGGCACGTTCGCCAACGTTCCGCCGGAAGTCGAGGAGCATGTCGCCGCCGAGTTGGGCCTCAGCGTCGAACCAGTGTCGACGCAGGTCATCCCCCGCGATCGGCACGCGATGTTCTTCGCCACGCTCGGAGTCATCGCCTCGTCGATCGAGCGGCTCGCGACCGAGGTTCGGCACCTGCAGCGCACCGAGGTACTCGAGGCGGAGGAATATTTCTCGCCGGGCCAGAAGGGCAGCTCGGCAATGCCGCACAAGCGCAATCCGGTGCTGACCGAGAATTTGACGGGCCTGGCGCGCATGATCCGCGGTTTTGTCACACCGGCGCTCGAGAATGTGGCGCTTTGGCATGAGCGAGACATCTCGCACTCGTCCGTCGAGCGCTTCATCGGACCGGACGCTACGATCACGCTCGATTTCGCGCTCGCCCGGCTCACCAGCGTCATCGACAAGCTCGTCGTCTACCCGGATCGCATGCAGAAGAATCTCGACCGCATGGGCGGTCTGGTCCATTCGCAGCGGGTGCTTCTGGCGCTGACCCAGGCGGGCCTCAGCCGCGAGGATTCGTACGCGCTCGTCCAGCGCAACGCGATGAAAGTCTGGGAGTCCGACGGCGAGGTGTCGCTGCTCGATCTGCTGAAGGCCGATTCCGACGTGGCATCGCGTCTTTCGGCCGAGCAACTCGATGAGCTGTTCGACCTCGATTATCATTTGAAACATGTCGACACGATTTTCGACCGGGTGTTCGGCACGCACGGCTAGTGGTCCCGTGAACGCCATTTTTTGCGTGTGCACACGAAATTGAGGCCTATGATGCTGCCCGGGAGTGGTTTCGGGGCCCAATGGAAAGCGTTCAGGAAATGAGCACGGTTGAAACCGTGCAATTGCAGCCGGACTCGGCAACGGGCGTCCAGGCGGGCGCGTATCTGCTTGAGCTGTCGCCCGACTGGATCGTGCTTCGCGCGTCCGAAAACGTGCATCACCTGCTGAGTGAATCGCACGTCACCTTGATCGAAGAGCCGCTGGGCAAATTCGTCCGCAGCCAGCCACTCCACGACTTACGCAATCTCTTTTCGAGGCTGAGTGGTTCGACTGGAATCGGCCGTGCCTATCGGGTGCGTTTGACCGAGGATTCGGACCTGTTCGACATTGCGTTCCAGCAGATTGGCGACCGCGTGCTCCTGGAAGTCGTGGAGAGCCCGCGCGAAAGGCTCGGCGAAGCCCTGGGCGCCGTCGGAGGCCTTGCTGCCGGATTGGCTGAAACCGGCACTGCGCTGATCGATGCGGGCGCCAGGCGCATGCGGGCGCTCACCTCTTTCGACAGGGTCACCCTGCTGCTCGACGGTTCCAAATCGACCAGCAGCCGAACGGGCGTGCCGTTCCGCTCCGGCGCGAACGAGACGCTCAGCGATGACATGCCGGTGCTCGTGCCGGACGCGGCGGCTCCGTTCGCGCATGTCTTCCCGCGAAAGGATGAGGACACGGCGATTGCAGGTGCGCTCCTGAAGGCACCCACAGCCGAGCAAACGGCCGAGCTGAACGATCGCGGTTTCGCCGCGACGATGCGCGTCCCACTTGTCCTGGACGGCGACAAGATCGGCGAGTTCCGAATGGCGCATACGACGCGGCGCCGGCCAAGTTTTGAACTGCATGCCGCAGCCGAGCTGTTCGCCCAGCTCTTCGCGATGCGGCTCGAAATCGATCGCCTCAAACACAAGTGAACTAAGCGCGGCTGGCCGCTCGCGCCCGAACACTTGACTCATCGGTAAGTAGCTACTAACCGTAAGTGATGACTAACGCTCAGCGAGTCTTTACGGCGCTCAACGACCCCACAAGACGCGCCGTCTTTGAGCGTCTGCGCGATGGTCCGCGACCGGTGGGAGAAATCGCTCAGGGCCTCCCGGTTACGCGCCCGGCCGTTTCGCAGCATCTGAAGGTGCTGAAGGAGGCAGGTCTCGTGGATGACCGCTCGGAGGGCACCCGGCGCATCTACCACATCGATCCGAAAGGGCTTGGAGCGATGCGCGCCTGGCTCGACCAGTTTTGGGATGGGGCGCTTACGGCGCTCGCAACGGAAATTGAGAAAGACACCAAGAAGGAGCCCAAATGAGTTCAGCAATTCGTCCCGCACCCGTTCGCAAGAGCGTCCATGTCAAAGCATCGCCAGCGCGCGCATTTGACGTCTTCACGAGCGGCATCGGCCGCTGGTGGCCCAAGACTCACAAGATCGGAAAAGCGGACCTCGATCGCCCGGTCATCGAGCCCCGCGGCGGCGGTCGCTGGTACCAGATCGACGTCGACGGATCCGAATGCGAGATCGGCAAGGTTGCGGTTTGGGAGCCGCCATCGCGGCTGGTTCTGATTTGGCAGCTGACTCCCGAATTCGCTTACGATCCCGACCTGATCACCGAGGTCGAAATCCTTTTCACGCCCGACGGCGACGGCACGCGCGTCGATCTCGAGCATCGCGACCTCGAACGGATGGGCGACAAGGCCGAAGCCATGCGCGAAACCGTCAGTGGACCAGGCGGCTGGCCCGCCCTGCTCGCGCTCTTTGCGAATGAAACAGCGAAACAAGGAGACCAAGCATGAGTGACATCATCGTCTACGGCATTCCCGGAAGCCCGTTCCTGAGGAGCGTCGAAATCGCGCTGAAGGAGAAAGGCGCGGATTACCGGCTCCAGCCCCTGGCGCCGAGCGAGTCAAAATCACCCGAACATCTGAAGCGTCACCCGTTCGGACGCATACCGTCGTTCGAGCACGACGGATTCAGTCTCTACGAAACGCAGGCGATCATTCGCTATCTGGACCAGGTCTTCCCTGAACCAGCGCTCACGCCGGACGATCCGCGGCAGCGCGCCCGGATGAACCAGATCATCGGCATTATCGAATGGTACTTTTTCCCGAAAGCGGCTGCGCCCATCGCCTTCCAGCGGATCATCGGGCCTGTCCTGTTGGGGCTTCCCACCGATGAGAAAGTGATTTCAAATGCGATCCCGATGGCGCAAACCTGCTTCGCCGAGCTGGATCGATTGCTGGGCAACCAGGATTATCTTGCGGGCGATCGCATCTCGATCGCCGACATCATGCTCGGAGCGCAGCTCGACCTTTTGAGTGAAACGCCGGAAGGCGCGCAGCTCATGGCTGGAACGCGACTTGTCGCGTGGCTCGAGCGGCTGAAATCGCGGCCGAGCTTCCTGGCGACCGAGCCGCCGGCGATGCTGCGTCAGGCGGCTTAACCGCTGAACATCGATCGGACGCGGGTGAAGAAGCCTTTTGCCGCCGGGCATTCGTCACCCGTCTCCGTCTCGCGGAATTCCTCGAGCAGCTTCTTCTGATCCTTGCTGAGCCTCGTCGGCGTTTCGACGAGGATACGCGCAACGAGATCGCCGCGACCGCGGCCATTCAGCACGCTCATTCCCGAACCGCGGTGGCGCAATTGCTCGCCTGATTGGATGCCCGACGGAATCTTGATGTCGACCTTGTTGCCGTCGATTCCGGGCAAGCTGATCGATCCGCCAAGTGCCGCGGTCGTGAAGCTGATCGGACATTCGGCGATCAGGGTGGTCCCTTCGCGGGCGTAGATCGGGTGCCGCTTCATGTGAACGAACAGGTAGAGGTCACCGCCGACGGCACCGCGAACACCCGCTTCGCCTTCGCCGGCGACGCGGATTCGCGTGCCTTCGTCGACGCCAGCCGGGATTTTCACCGACAACTTGCGTTGATTGAGCGTGCGTCCCTCGCCGTGGCAGTTGGTGCAGGGGTCGCTGATCACCTCGCCTGATCCGCGGCACGTCGGGCAGCCGCGCTCGACGACGAAGAAACCCTGCTGGGCGCGGACTTTCCCCGCGCCGCCACAGGTCTGACAGGTACGCGCGCAATCGTCCGTTCTGGTACAGCCGCGGCCGTTGCACTTCTCGCACTGCGAAAGCGCATCGATCGTGATCGTCTTTTCGGCGCCGGTGAACGCTTCTTCGAACGTCAGCTCGAGGTCGTAGCGAAGGTCGGCGCCGCGCGCCGCATTCTGTCGTGCGCCACGCGGGTCCATGAACTCGCCGAAGATCGTCGAGAAGATGTCGGAGAAACCTTCAAAGCCGCCGGCGCCTCCGAAAGGATCGTGGCCGCCCCCGCCGTTGCGGAATGCCGCATGACCGAAGCGGTCGTAGGCGCCTCGCTTTTGCGGATCCTTGAGGACGTCATAGGCCTCATTGATGGCCTTGAACCGAGCCTCGGACTCCTTGCAGCCGTTCTTGCGATCGGGATGGTGCTCTTTGGCAAGCCGGCGATAGGCAGCCTTGATGGTTGCGTCATCCGCCCCGCGCTGGACCCCCAACAATTCGTAATAGTCCTGCTCGACCATCACGGCTCCCCACTACGCGACACTCGGTGATGCCGGACCATGCTCCAAGCCCGGCAGCACCCGCTCATCAGCTCTTGTTCTCGCCTTCGTCGACTTCGGAAAATTCCGCGTCGACAACCTCTTCCTCGTCGGCCGGCTTCTCGCCCGCCTCCGCTGCCTCTGCACCCGGCTCGGCCTGCGCTTGCTGCGCCTGTTGAGCCTCGTACATCGCCTGGCCGAGCTTCATCGCCGCCTGGGTGAGGGCGTTGGTCTTCTCGGTCATTTGATCGGGGTCACCGCTTTCGACCGCGCCCTTTGCGTCGGCGATCGCGGTTTCGATCTCGGTCTTCACTTCGGCCGAAACCTTGTCGCCATGCTCGGCAAGCTGCTTCTCGGTCGTGTGGATGAGGCTCTCGGCGTTGTTCTTCGCCTCGGCCGCACTGCGCCGCTTCTTGTCTTCATCGGCGAACTGCTCGGCTTCCTTGACCATCTTTTCGATGTCGGAATCGGCGAGGCCTCCCGACGCCTGGATCCGGATCTGTTGTTCTTTGCCGGTGCCCTTGTCCTTGGCCGAGACGTTGACGATGCCGTTGGCGTCGATGTCGAACGTGACCTCGATCTGCGGAACGCCACGCGGCGCCGGCGGAATTCCGACCAGGTCGAACTGTCCAAGCACCTTGTTGTCCGCGGCCATCTCGCGTTCGCCCTGGAAGACGCGGATCGTCACCGCATTCTGGTTGTCCTCGGCGGTCGAGAAAACCTGGCTCTTCTTGGTCGGAATAGTCGTGTTGCGATCAATCATCCGGGTGAACACGCCGCCCAGGGTCTCAATGCCGAGCGAAAGCGGAGTCACGTCGAGCAGCAGGACGTCCTTGACGTCGCCCTGCAGAACGCCGGCCTGGATCGCCGCGCCCATGGCGACGACTTCGTCCGGATTCACGCCCGTATGCGGATCTCGTCCGAAGAACTCTTTCACCTTCTCGCGCACTCGGGGCATGCGGGTCATGCCGCCCACAAGAACGACATCGGCGATGTCCTTTGCCTCGAGGCCTGCGTCCTTCAGCGCCTTGCGGCACGGTTCGATCGTCCGGTCGATCAGATCCTCGACCAGCTTTTCGAGGTCGGCGCGGCTGATCGTTTCCACGAGGTGGAGCGGCGTGGTCGTGCCGCCTTCCATGCGCGCCGTGATGAATGGCTGGTTGATCTCGGTGGTTGCCGCCGAGCTCAGCTCGATCTTCGCCTTTTCCGCAGCTTCCTTGAGACGCTGCAGCGCGAGCCGATCGGTGCGAAGGTCGATATTCTCCTTCGCCTTGAACTTGTCGGCCAGCCAGTTGACGATCCGCGCGTCGAAATCCTCGCCGCCAAGGAAGGTGTCGCCGTTGGTGGACTTCACCTCGAAGACGCCGTCTCCGATCTCGAGGGTCGAAATGTCGAACGTTCCGCCGCCAAGGTCATAGACGGCGATCGTCTTGCCCTCTTCCTTTTCAAGCCCGTAGGCGAGCGCGGCCGCGGTCGGCTCGTTGATGATGCGCAGGACTTCAAGGCCCGCGATCTGGCCGGCATCCTTGGTCGCCTGGCGCTG
>Ga0070664_100004697_pt1 | contig 10954 bp, 8 predicted proteins | sample KBSC73metaG_FD_65863 | JGI IMG/M metagenome (GOLD analysis project Ga0070664, IMG submission 65863) | Corn rhizosphere microbial communities from Kellogg Biological Station, Michigan, USA - KBS C7-3 metaG | ecosystem: Host-associated > Plants > Roots > Rhizosphere > Soil ... | reverse complement strand
GTGAAGATCATGCCCTTCGGCAGAAGCGCGATTGGATGATAGCCCCAAAGCGAATTGCAGAGGCGGTTCGCCTTGCCGATCCCAGCATCATATGCAGTCGGCTTCTTTTCGGGAATGAAGTTGAGCACGAAAGGAACGGCGGCACCGACGCCGACAACCACTGCAAGCATCGTCCCGACGATGCGAACGGCGCTATATTTCGTGTTCCAGACGAGCGGGACGAGCGACCAGGCGAGTGCGGCTGCACCGACGGTCGCCATCATCTGCGCCCCTGGACCGGTGCGCGTCTGCCATAGGAGGAGCACCGACGCTGCGAGGCCTGGCGCCGCCGCGCCGAGGATACGCCGAAGCAACTCGCGGTCCGCTCGGCGCATCCATGCCAGGACGGCCCAGCCGACTGCTCCGGTTATGGGAATTGCGACGACAAGCATCGCGATGCGCCAACCATGGCGGTAGATCGGGCGAGCTTCGCGAACGTGGCTCAGCCACAACCGGTCGACCTCGGGCGACACGCCCTCGAGCCGTTGAATGCAGTGCGGCCACATGAACGCATGATAGATCGCGATGAAGGCCGCGGCATACATGGCCATTAGCATTCGGCGCTGCCAGCGCGCGGGCGACAGCCACGCCATGCCGTAAAGCAACGCTCCGCCCAGCAGCGCATCCGACAGCCACACCGGCGACAGCGCGTCGCACACCGCCAAGCGATTATCGTTGGAAGCGAAAACCATGAAGGCGAGTGCCGTGCCCCCGGCAAGAGACACGGCATAGGTGCGCAAACGGTCTCGCTCTTCCGGATCTACAACCCAAAACAGGACCGTCGCCGCGCCAGCGATGGCCAGATAGATGATCATCTCCAGGCCGACAGCGAGGGATAGCGCAGTCGCGATGCCGAGGGTGAGGCCGCCGCGAATGCGCTTCGGATCCGCGATCGCGGCGACACACAGGGCCAGCAGTGCGAGCTGCCAGCCGTGATGATCGATCCGGTCGGGCATGAACATGCCGTTGGTCGACCCGGCAAAGAACAGGGCCAGGAAGGCGACAGGATAAGCGCGGCGGTCGATGAGCCGGCGCGCCGTCAGCGCAAGCGAGAAGAACAAGAGCAGGTAGGGAAGCAGGGGCGCGATGGCGACTGCCCAGCGCTCCGCCGCTGGCCCGCCGAGAAACGGCCGCAGCCCAAGGATCAGGCCGGCGATCGGCAGATCGACCAGGCGGGACCAATGAATGTTGGCGCCGAACGGCGGGTTCATGCGATGTTGACGCAGATCGAACCAGGACTGACCGTGGAGCAGGCCCCGGACCTGCATCATCCGCATGTTGTCGTCAGTGTCGCCGAGCGCGAAGAAGCGGATCCCGTCCCAGCGGCTGTAAATGAACCATGCGGAGAAGCCGAGCCAGACGAGCACGACCAGGATCCGCCAATGGCGATCGATGATCGCCGCGATCTCCGCTTCCCAGTCCCTTTGCTTGCGCTCCCGCATTTTTCGCGCTGTAGCCGCTCGACTTCAAACGGCAAGCAACGGGCGCATGGCCTCCAGATTAAACGTCAGTCATCAAACCTTTGGCCAGCTCGTGCGATTCACTCTCGTGGGTTTGTCGCTCGCAGCTGTCTATTCGGCGATCTACTGGTACCTCGCGACCTATGTGATGACCCCCGTCGCAGCCGTGGTCGTTGCCTTCATCGTCTCGGTCACGATCGGCTTCGTTCTGCACAGCCGGTGGAGCTTCCGTGGGCACGGCAAGCGCGAAGACCACGCGATGAAGGTTAAGTTCCTGTTGGTCCAATTCTCTGGTTTCCTGCTCAATGAAGCCTTCACCTGGGTGCTGACGGGCCCGATGCACGGGCCGGTCTGGTGGCCCCTGATCCCGGCGATTTTCGTGACGCCTTTCGCGACCTTCCTGCTCAATCGCCAATGGGTGTTTAGCTGACGCGCACATCTGCGCTTTGTCGAAACGGCGCGGTCGGTTAGCTTCGCATCGCCATGGGGGACACTATCATCTCGATCATCGTTCCGGTGAAGGACGAAGAGCCGGCGATCGCGCCGTTCGTGGAACGCGTCGGAAATGTTCTTAGTGCATCCCCGGAACTACATGGTGCCTACGAAATCCTGTTCGTCGACGACGGCAGCACCGACGGCACCTTCGAGGCAATTCGGCGCGCCCACGAAGCCGACCCCCGCGTCCGCGCCGTCTCCTTCTCACGCAACTTCGGCAAGGAAGCAGCGCTGACCGCGGGGCTGGAACATGCTCGCGGTCAGGCGGTCGTGCCCATGGACGTCGATCTTCAGGACCCGCCCGAAGTCTTGCCGCAAATGATCGACAAATGGCGCGCAGGCTTCGACATCGTTTACGGGGTGCGCACAGACCGCGCCTCGGACAGCTTGCCGAAACGCATGACCGCCGATCTCTATTACCGCGCCCATAATTGGCTGAGCGACGACAAGATACCCGAGCACGCCGGAGACTTCCGCCTGCTGGACCGCAAGGTCGTGGACGCAATCTCGCGAATGCCGGAGCGAAATCGCTTCATGAAGGCGATGTTCGCCTGGGCCGGCTTCAAGCAGACGTCCGTCCCCTATGCGCGCCCCGCCCGTGCGACCGGCCGCAGCAAGTTCAATTACTGGCGACTGTGGACCTTCGCGCTCGACGGCATCACGTCGAGCTCGACGGTGCCGTTGCGCGTGTGGAGCTATCTCGGCGGGTTGGTCGCCTTGTTCGCCCTCGCTTATTCCATTTTCATCGCCGTGCGAACGCTTGCCTTCGGCATCGATGTTCCCGGCTATGCGTCGCTCATCGTCTCGGTCCTGTTTCTCGGCGGCCTGCAATTGCTGTCGCTCGGGATCCTCGGCGAATATGTCGGCCGGATCCTCATCGAGACGAAGGGGCGCCCGCTCTACGTGATCCGCGACCAAATCGGCGAGGACGACTGATGGAACGCTTCGTCTATTCGCAAATGGCCGAGCTGGACGAGCGCCACTGGTGGTATTGCGCGCGTCGTGACGTGGTCGAGGCGCTGATCCGCCGCGTCATCCGCCCGCCCGCCAACGCCGCGATCCTCGAGATCGGGTCCGGGACCGGCCACAACTTTCAGATGCTTGGCAAATTCGGTCATGTCGATGCGCTTGAGTTGGACGACGAAGCGAGGGCGATTTCAGAAAAAAGACTCGGGCGAAAGATCATGAGATCGCCGCTCCCCGAGCTCGACGGCGTACCGGAGCGTCACTACGACATGATCGGGGCATTCGACGTTATCGAGCATATCGACGACGACGACGCAGGGGTCGCGTCGATCGCGCAGCGGCTGAAACCCGGCGGAAAATTCGTCATGACCGTACCGGCCCACCAATGGATGTGGTCCGCGCACGACACGGTGAACCATCACAAGCGCCGCTATTCGAAAGCCCGCCTGAGGAAACTCATCGAGAATTCGCCGCTCAAGCTCGAGGCGCTCGGCTATTTCAACAGCCTCCTTTTCCCCGTGGCCGTCGCGCAGCGATTGGCTTCGAAGGCGATGGGCAAGGATGGCGGAGATCTGGAGCTTCCGCCCGCTCCTCTGAACGCCGCCTTGAAGCGGACCTTCGCGGCAGAGCGTCACTTGATCGGGCGCGTGCCCCTACCGCCGGGATTGTCGCTGTTCGCCGTCGCATCGGCGACGTAGCCGAGCCGCGCGCCCGGGCGCAGGTGGCCGGCGACTTCCTGGACGATATAAAGCGGGCGGCGCTTCGACTCGTTATACAGCCGGCCGATATATTCCCCCATCAGGCCGAGCACGAACATCTGCACCGCGCCAATGATGACGACGATCAGCATCAGCGAGGTCCACCCCTGTATGCTCATGCCGCTTAGCCAGGCATAGGCGATGTAGAGGATCAGCAGGACCGAACCGACCGACAGCCCGATGCCGATATGACTGGCTAGCTTCAGGGGGGCCGAGGAAAATCCCGTGAGGGCGTCGAACGCGAACCGGATCATCTTGCGCAGGGGATATTTGGTTACGCCCGCCAGGCGTTCGGCGCGGTCGTACGCAAAAGGAACTTGCTTGAAGCCAATCCATGCAACCATTCCGCGGATGAAGCGCGCCTGCTCCGGCATCGCCAGCAAGGCCTCCAGGGCACGGCGGCTCATCAGACGGAAGTCCCCGGCGTCGAGCGGGATCTCTACTTCCGTCGCGCGTGAAAGAAGCCGGTAAAAGCCATGGGCGGTCGCGCGCTTGAAAGCGGTTTCGCCGCGTCGGCTCCTGCGCACGCCGTAGACGACGTCCGCGCCTGTCTCCCGCATCGTCTCGAGCATGGGCGAAAGCAGCTCGGGCGGGTCTTGCAGATCGGCGTCGATGATCAGGATCGTCGATCCGGCGCAGAGGTCGAGCCCAGCCGTCAGTGCAAGCTGGTGGCCATGGTTGCGCGACAAATTGACGGCAACCAGGTGCCCGTCCTCTTCCGCCTTCCGCTGCATCATTGTCCAGCTGCGGTCTCCCGAGCCGTCGTTGACCAGCACGATCTCGTAATCTTCGCCCACCGCCGTCCGCGCGGCGCTCGTCAGCCGCTCGTGCAGGACGTCGAGACAGGCTTCTTCGTTGAAGCAGGGGACGACGATCGAAAGTGCGGTCATTAATGCAGTCGATAGAGGATCGACCCGGGGCCGCGCCAGACCACCGGCAAATCACTCACCAGCTTGGGATCGTAGGGCGGGACGTCGATCAACCACACATAGTCGAAATCGTTGCGCGGAAGCGCCCGAAGAGAATCGTTGATCTGGCGGTGCAGCCGATCCCGGCACTGGTTGGGACGAACCAATTGCGAAGGGTCGGCCGCGAAATAGCCGGCCGCACGATATTTGAGATCGAGCAGATTGACGCCCTCGAGCAGCCATTGGTCATTGGAGAAACCTTCGCGCCGCGCAATGACCATCGCACCGAGATGGCTGTTGCGCAGCATCGGCCAATATTCCGCGCACGTCATTCCGGTCAGCGTGATCACCCGCGCACCCCGAGGAACGGCGTCGAGGGCCGCCAATTTCGCTTGCTGATCTCTCGCCGCCATGCCGAGGCTGGCGGTGCTCGCGATCGTACGGGTCGCGAAAAACAGCAACCCGATGGCGAGCAAAACCTGCGTCGTGGCGCGGTCAGGCGCGCCGCGAAAGCGGATCGCCAGGAGAGCGACGGCCATCAGGTAAGGAACGAGCCGCATATCGGCATAAGCGGAGCCAAAGATGATCCGCGGGAGGACCACGAAGGATGCGGCAAGCACGATCGCCGAGAAACCGAGATTGCGCGACAGCGTCAGCTTACGGCTGAGGAGCGCGTACAGGAACACCAGGGCGGCAACGGCCAATGAGCCGATGTCGAACCATTTCCAGTGATCGCGAAGCGCCGAGTAGATCCAGCGCCACTTCATTTTCCATTCGAACCAGCCGAATGTCTGTCCGCCGTGGGTCTCACTGCGCCAGATCAGCATGACTAACAGCGGGAGCGCCATGACTGCAGCGTGCAGCGCGGCCTCGATGCCGGCGCGAAACCATGGCTTGCCGCGATCGTGCAAGCGCACGGCTTCCGCCGAGAAGCACATCAGTCCGAGCAGACCCCAGCCGTAGGTGTGGGCGAAGAAGACGACGAGTGAGATAGGGACAAACAGCCAGGCGCGAAGCCAGGTATGGTCGAGGCGGCCGAGGCGGAGCCACAGCGCGAAGGCGAGAAACGCGAACGCAACCGAAAGCGCAAAATTCACGAAACCGAAGAGGAACGGATAGCCGTAGATGAACGGCAGCGCCAAATAGGCCGTCGGCGGGACGCGGCCGTGAACCTCACGCGCCACCCATAGGAATCCGCCAGCCGTCAGCGGCGGAATGATCACGATGATGAGCTTGACCGCGGGTTCGAGCCCGAGCAGCGGCGCGAGCAGCCAAACCAGAACGTCGACACCCAAATTGCCGATCGCCGCCCAATGATATCCGTAATATTGATTGAGCCAGGGCGAGTGCCCGACGTCCAGCTCGACCCGGTAGCGTCCAATGTGGCCGAACAGGTCAACCAGCGGGGGAATTGGGGGATACAGCAGCGGCACCGCGGTGAGCAGCGCGACGAGCGCTACGAACCAGCGGGTTTCCCACCAGTTACGGCCGTCTTCTGCTCTATGAGCCGCAACCGCGGCGCCTTGCTGCATCGTCACACGCCCGTAACCCCGTAGTGGCGCGGTCCCTAGCGGTATGCCGCCAATTGTCCATGCGGGGGCAGACCCATTACAACCTATTAACCAAACGACCGGTAACGGAGACGGCGATGGACGCCGCTTCCGCATTGCGTGCCCCCGTCGAGGGAACTCGCCTTTCCTGGCGCGTGACCCCGCTAGCGCTCGGCGCGGGGCTAACGCTGCTCGCGGTCGCCCTACGGCTGATAGATCTCGGTACACGGCCGCTGTGGCTCGACGAGGCCTACAGCGCGTGGTTTTCCTCACGCGGGTGGAGTGATCTCTGGACGGTAGTTCCGACCTATGAGACCCATCCCCCCTTCTATTATTCACTGCTGAAGCTGTGGCGCGATGTGACGGGCGGAGGCGCAGTCGCGCTTCGCTCGTTGTCGGTTCTAATCGGCGCCCTGACCGTCCCTGTTGTGATCGCGGCAGCGACGGAGCTCGAGCGTCAGGCGCCTACAGGACGTCCATTGCTCCGTGCTTATGTCGCGGGAGCGCTCGCCGCGCTTGCCCCGATGCTGCTCGTCCTTGACCAGGAAGCACGTCCCTATCCACTACTGATCTTCGCCTATGCCGTTGCGCTGCTCGGATTGCTGCGCCTGTTGCGCGAGCTGCGAGTTGGTCCGGGATCATGGCGGTCCTGGGCGCTGCTCGGCTTCGGGACCGAACTCACCTTGTGGGCGCACCACCTTGGAGCCCTCTATGCGTTTTGCCTCGCCCTCGCCCTCCTGCCGGTGTGGCTGAGGCACCCCTGGGATCCTAGCCGCTCGATACGCGGCGTCGTCACGGCGGCCGTGGTCGCCGCAGTATATGCGCCTTGCCTGATGATGCTGCTCAGCCGAGCGGGCGATTGGGGAACCGGGTGGCTGGGCTGGGACCCGATGCTGCTATTGCAGCTGCTCGGCCTCTACGGAGTGCCGTATGAAGCCCTGACGATAGGCTCCGCGATTAGCGCACTCATCATGATGCTGCTGATCAAGCGTTGCATCGAGGCGGCGTTCGCCGGGGGCGGGTGGACCGGCGAGCGAGCGATTCTCCTGCTCTGGTTCGGCCCGCCCATCCTGGCCGCAATCATCTCGGCACTGTTCATGCCGATATTCCTTCCCCGGACACTCGCGGCGTCACTGGTGCCGGCGTACCTTGCGATGAGTAGCGCGGTCGCCCGAGGCCCGTCTCGCCAGGAACGGTTGTTTCTCGCCGCGGGTCTTTCGATTCCGCTGCTGGTGACCGCCGTTCAGGTCGCGATGCGCCCACCAATGGAGCACTGGAGCGCCGTCAGCGCCTACCTGCGGCAGAATGTCGGGCTTCGCGACAAGGTGTGGCTCTATCCGAACGACAGCGCCCTGCCACTGCGGGAGGCCGGCTATACGTCAGCGCAGGCCTACGGCATCCCGGGAGAATATCCGGCGGTCGACTTCAAGGGGCCGATCCGCGCGGGCTCTCCGGCTGTCGTCTCGCTGACGCCCGATCAGGCGAGGAAGCTCGCCTCCGATCCAACCCTTGCGCATGTCCGGACCATCTGGCTGCTGACGCGGCAAAGTGAGCTGTTCGATCCTGGCGCGGACGTCCCTCGAGCGCTTGCAGGCACGCGCAAGGCGGGCGCACCCCAGCATTGGGGATACATCAGCGTTCGGCCATACGTCCTGCGCTGAAGTGCTCTATTCAACTCCCTGACAGCTTTATCCGACTAGCTCCTCCTTAACGACTTCGAGGAGATCCAAGGATGAACAAGTTTTTGCTCAGCGGCGCAGCGGGCGTCACGCTGATCACGGGAAGCGCGCTAGTCGCTCAGGCGGCCCTACCGAAAGCGCCTGCCCATCCCGGACATAAGATGATGCAGACCGAGCTGCGCACCGAGGTTCAGGCCCATGTTGCGAAGATGTTCGCGCGGCTGGACACCAACAAGGACGGGTTTGTCACGGAAGCCGAGGTCAACGCGCTGCAGGCGGAGCATGCGGCCAAGGCCGGCCAGCGTGCCGAGGCCCGCGCTGCACGCTTCGATCCGGCGAAGATCTTCGCCAGACTCGACACGAATAAAGACGGCAAGATCACGCAGGCCGAGGCGGATGAGGCGCACAATGCCGCTGCAGCAAGCAAGGGCAGCAAGGCGGCACCGGCCCACGCGAATGGATTGTTCGCGCGGATCGATACCAACAAGGACGGCAGCGTCACGCGCGCGGAGTTCGACGCGGCAGCGGCCCAGATGCATGCGCGCATGGAGAACGCTGGCGCGCGCCACGGCATGGGCGGGCAGATGTTCGCCGCGGCGGATCTCAACAAGGACGGCAAGGTTTCACTCGCCGAGATGCAGCAGACCGCTTTGCAACATTTCGATCGCGCCGACTTGAACCACGACGGAAAGGTGACGCCGGACGAGCGCAAGCAGATGCGCCAGGTCCAGCCGGGGCAGCCAAAGGCCTAACGTCTCACGAAGGCCCGGCCGGACAGCCGGGCCTTTTCATTTGGCGAGTTCAGAGACCTCGGAACGCTTGCTCTTGCTGGCGGTCTTCTTCGGCGTCGCTTGCGACCCTAGCTTGCGGTAGCGCTGCTCAGCCTGGACCATATAGTCGCGGGTAATCGGAAGCGCCCTCCGCTCCCGGATATATTGCACCTGATAATTGCAAGCCGCGCCGCTCTCGAACATCACGATGCCGCCGGCGAGATAGAATTCCCACATGCGGAAGAAGCGGGCGTCGTACATCGCCTCGATGTGCGCGCGCGCCTTCGTCGCCCGCTGGAGCCAGTGACGCAGGGTCAGCGCATAGTGCAGCCGCAGATTCTCGACGTCGCTGCTGATCAGTCGCGCCTTCTCGCTCGCTTCAGACATTTGGCTGAGCGACGGCAGGTGATAGCCTGGAAAGATCCATTTGTCGGTGAATGGGTCGGGGCCTTTCGACACCTCGCCGAGCTTGCCGATCGTATGCAGGAGCATCACGCCGTCCGGCTTCAAGAGCCGCCGGCATTGGGCGAAGAATTCGTCATAATGCTTGGAGCCGACATGCTCGAACATGCCGACCGAGACGATCCGGTCGAAACGTTCCTCCAACAGGCGGTAATCCTTGAGCTCGAACTTGACCCGAGCCGATACTCCAACTGCTTCCGCACGCTCGCGAGCGATCTTCAGCTGATGCTCGGACAGAGTGACGCCGAGAACATCAACGTCTGCGACCTTGTTGAGGTAGAGCGCCATGCCGCCCCAGCCGCAGCCGATGTCGAGCACCCGCAGGCCGGGCTTCAGGGCGAGCTTCGCAGCGATGTGAGCTTTCTTGTCGGCCTGCGCCTGGTCGAGGCTATTCTCCGGGTCGGTGAAATAAGCGCAGCTGTACTGCTTATCCTCGTCCAGAAAGAACTCGTACAGCTCGTCCTTGAGGTCGTAATGATGCGCGACATTGCGCCGGGCGCGCTTGAAGTTGTTGCGGTGGAATAGGCGCTTGATCCGGTTCTTCCCCTTGGACAGCGCCTTGCGGCCCTCGCCCTTGTCCTCCCATCGGTTCGAGCCGACGATCAGCTCGAGAAGGTCGAGGATCGTCCCGTCTTCGATGATCAGCCGCTCGTCCATATAAGCTTCGCCGACGCCCAGGCGCGGGTTGCGGACGATATCGAAAGCGACGCGCCGATCGGTGAAGCGGATCGTCAGGTGCTTGCCGCCGCCCGGACCGAACGTCTGCGGCTCCTTGCCAGGCCGTTTCACGGTGATGCTGCCCTTCGTGAGCAGCTTGTCGACCAGCTTGCCGATCAGCGACATTCGAAAGCTCCTACGCGGCCGCGGTTTTCACCTTCCGCTTGCGTTCCGCCGCAGTTTTCAACTGACCGCACGCCGCGTCAATGTCGCGTCCGCGAGGAGTGCGCACCGGAGCCGAGATGCCGCTTTCGAAGATGATGTTGCTGAACGCCCGGATCCGATCCGGCTCCGAGCACTCGTAGGGCGCGCCGGGCCAGGGATTGAACGGGATCAGATTGACCTTGGCCGGCAGGCGATACTTACGGAGCAGCCGCACCAGCTCGCGCGCATCCTCGTCGCTGTCGTTCTTTCCCTTGAGCATCACATATTCGAAAGTGATACGGCGCGCATTGTTCGCGCCCGGGTAAGCCGCGCAGGCTTCGAGGAGCTGGTCGATGCCGTACTTACGGTTGAGCGGCACAATCTCGTCGCGAATTTCCTTGGTCACCGCGTGCAGCGAGACGGCGAGGTTGACGCCGATCTCCTCGCCGGCGCGCGCCATCAGGGGCACGACGCCGCTGGTCGACAGCGTGATTCGCCGGCGGGACAGGCCAAGGCCGTCGCCGTCCATCACAACCTTCAGGGCGTCGCGGACGTTGTCGAAATTGTAGAGGGGCTCGCCCATGCCCATCATGACGATGTTGGTGAGCATGCGCCCCTCGGGCTGGCTGGGCCATTCACCAAGAGCGTCGCGGGCCAACATCACCTGGCCGACGATCTCGGCGGGCTCGAGGTTGCGCACCAGCTGCATCGTGCCGGTGTGGCAGAAGCGGCAATTGAGCGTGCATCCGACCTGGCTCGAAACGCAGAGTGTTCCGCGGTCGGCGTCGGGGATGAAGACCATCTCGAAATCATGGCCGTCATGCGTCTTCAGCAGCCACTTGCGGGTTCCGTCCGAGGACACCTGCGCTTCGAGGACCTCTGGCCTGGAGATCGAGAAGCGCTCCGCGAACCAGCCGCGCTGCGGCTTCGTGATATCGCTCATTGAGGTAAAGTCGCTGACCCCCCGATTGTAGATCCAGTGCCAGATCTGCTTGGCACGGAGCTT
>Ga0070664_100004695_pt1 | contig 10956 bp, 10 predicted proteins | sample KBSC73metaG_FD_65863 | JGI IMG/M metagenome (GOLD analysis project Ga0070664, IMG submission 65863) | Corn rhizosphere microbial communities from Kellogg Biological Station, Michigan, USA - KBS C7-3 metaG | ecosystem: Host-associated > Plants > Roots > Rhizosphere > Soil ... | reverse complement strand
GCCTCGAGGCGCTGTGTCACCCGCCGGCGCAGGTATCCGGAATTCCGCCAACTCCCCTCCATCAGGTGCACGCCGTAGTCACCGAATCTGTTCCAGTTGCCTGCATCACATACATCTTCCGGAAACAAGACCGTGACGCTCGACGCGAGGTCGGCGTTTTCGGCGAAGGTGCGCGACACCAGGCCGGGGCCAGTCGTATAAAGCACGGAATACTCTGACCGCGACAGCAGCGGGATACCCCTCATCATCGGCCGAACCCACGCCGGGCTTTGCTGTGCCCTGACGCAGTTGTCGATGACCGCGCCAAGGAAGGGGTGGCCAGCAGCGGCGCCGAACGCATAGTTGCCGATTTCCCAATCCATGCCGTAGTCGCGCAGCAGACGACTCAAGGTCAGGGCCTCGAACGGAAAGACACACCCGAGCCGAAGCAGGTCGGTGAGTTCGGTGGCCAGGAGGACGTCGAGGTCGAAGTAGAAGCCTCCCAGCCGGTAGACCGCCAGATACCGGAAGAAGTCCAGACGCTGGATATGCGAGGGGTACGCGTCGAAGATCTGGCGATACTGTGGAAATTCGCGGTCGACGAATCGCTCGATGTCGCTGTCGTCGAAGAAGCACCACTCGAAATCAGGATTGAGCAGCTTGACGTTCGCAGCGAACGCCCGCTGCTTCAGCGTCAGCGTGCGGTGCTTCGCTGTCTGGATGATTCGCCGGGGAATCTGCACCACGCGAAACTCGCCGGCGAAATCTGGCGTTCTTCTCAACGCGTGAACGGGCGAGTTCTCATGGTCGAACGCATCGGCGCGGCGGCGGTGCCAGCGCGTCGAGTGCGCCACCTGGCGGCCTGCGGGACGGCCGCCACCGCAGCTGCCGGTGCGGTCCTGTCGGTAGTCTGCGTTCGCTGCACAGCCGCCGTCACGGCCGCACGGCGTACCGGCGGTGGGTCAATGGCGGCGGCCACAAACAGCAGCCACATGTTGTTGATGCCGTAGAACGACGCCTCCGTGTAGTTGTAGAGCAGGGCAATGATCAGGATGGAGAACCTCAAAATTGCAGCGGTGTAATCCGTCGAGAGTTGTCGCCGTATGTTGACCAGTGAGACGAACGCGAGGCCGATGATGAAGGCGACCCCGACGTACCCGAGGTTCACGTATTGTTCGAGGTACCCGTTGTGCGCCTGGTTCAGTCCAAAAGCGCCAACCCCTTCTCCAATCGTGCGAATGCGTTCGCCCTCCCAGAAGCTCATGAATCCGACGCCGACAATTGGATTGGTGCCCTGGCTGCCGACGATCTCCCAGATCTTGGTGCGATTGGTCAACGTTGCATCACGTCCGAGCCAGCTGAGCATGTGGTCGCGCAAATCAAACGTCGCGTCGCCCACCATGTAGACGATGGCGATTAGAAGCGTTATGCCGATGAGGCGAGTCGGTTGCTTCGCGATGGCTGGCCTGGTGGAAAGGAGCATCAGGACGCCCGCCACCGTGAGACACATGAGGGCGGTTTGGCTGTCGGCGATGTTGATCAACCACACCAGGACCCCAATCAATATGAGGTAAGACCAGTGACGAAACCTGGTGCGCGCCTCGCGGTCGTACAGAAGAGTCCACAAAAAGCAAATCGCGATGAGCACGCAGGAAAGCCCGAGGGTGTTCTTCCCATCGGCGATGCCCGTAAACGTGCCGTAGCCACCCCTGGTGTAGTAGCGGCCCAGGTCCGGGTAGTACTTGATGAAGAGCAGTGAGAGTGGCACAAAGACGAACGATAGTCTTCCGAACGTCGTCGTGATCGCCTGCCAGGGGCGCTGCTCTGTCAACAGGATCAGCGCCATGATCGGGTTGCCGAGGTCTTTGATCCAGCGCTTGAACAGTACAAACGGCGAGTCCGTCCAGAGCATGCTGCACAGGCAATAGAGCAGGTAGGCAATCAGGAATTTGTTCTTTTGGAACAGTTGTCCCCATGCGATCCGTCGGCGCAATAAGACAAACATTCCCAGAATGATGAGTGCGACGAAGAAGTTTCGATCGAACGGACTCCCTTCAATGTAACCGTCGACTTCGATCGGCGCGGTCAGGCTCAACCACCGTGACGGAAATCGCGAGCCCGCGATGAATATCCAGGCGAACGGAACCCACGAGATTCTGGCGGATTGAGGATTGCGCAGCTCGCGCCAGAACAAATACGCGATGAACGGGATAATGATGAGGGCGGCAACCTTAGGCGGCATCGACCTCGTTCCCCCGTTCCTGCCTCGCGATAGCCTCGATGGCGGCTGCGAGCGCCTTCACCATCGTGCCCTGGCCCCAATGCAACATCGGCGTCTTGACGGTCGTCCAGCCGAGGTGCCTGTAACAAAAATGTCCGTCAGGCGCCTGCATGTTGTCGATGGTCCACTGCGCTGTCTTGATGGCGGCTGCGAGCGACTCCGGGTCCTCATCAGACACCATGGCCAGCGTGTCGATGGCCTGAGCCGCGCATTGAATGTCGATTGGGTAAAGCCGGTCGTGAAAGTACTTTGGACGGCCATCGTGCTCAAAAAAGTGGGCCTTGAAGAAGGCGAGACCGCGTACGAACGGTTCGTCGAAACTCGTGTCCAACGACGCAGTACGAAACGCTTTGAGCGCCGAAAGGTTGTAGCCCGTGTGGAAGTTATCGATCCAGTGATACTTCTCACGTTCTCCGTAGTACCACGAGCCGTCGGTCCGCTGGCGAGCGCATGTATACAACATCGCGTCGCGCGCGAGATCCATCGCGGCTCCATCGCCGGTCACCGCCGACAATCGCGCCAGGAACGCCGCGCCCATGGCGTTTGAGTTATGGATGGACTCCTGCTGGTATCCGTTGTAACTCAGGCAGGACCCTTCTCCGGTATGTTCAATGGGCAGCTTCGCTATCCACTTCCCGACGCTTTTTGCGACGTCGAGATATCGCTCATCCTCGAGGACAGCGAAGGCGTCGAGGAAGACCTGACCGATGAGTGCGGTCCAGATGAGAATCGGTGCTCCGAGCGGTCTGCGGCCACTGCGGGTCGCGTAATGGTAGGGATCCCCCCAGCAGAAGTCATCGAATCCCGTGGCGCGGTTCGTCATCAGCCACGTAAGACACGACACGGCTTCGCGGCGAACGATCGGCGACGTGCTCGATCGAGACATGCGCACGTAGCCCCATGCCATGTAACCCCTGCCGATCGCGGATTCGTGAGGCGCGATGCCGAGCAGCGGACGAATGTTGAACGGCGCCCGTAAGACGAGCTGTTGCACGACGCGCATCGGGAAGATGCGGCCCTGGGTCAGTGGAAACAGGAAAGACGAGTTGCCATCGGCCGGCTCGTACCCCCGGTACTGATGTCGCTGCACCCATTCAATCGCCTGGTCGAGGCTGCGTTCGAGCGCTTCTCGCGTACCGTCGGCGACGATCATGTCTCCCGTACCGTCGACAGTCGCAGGCCCGCGAGCGCGAGCAGCCGCGACGCATGGTCGAGGAGCTTGACCAGGTATGAGACGAAGTGGTGTTGCCCAAGGAGTGCGAGCGCCGGCAGCGCGATCGTGTAACAGGGCACCGCGATGACTGACTTCAAGGTGTTCTTCACCTTATGCCCGGATTGCTTCGGAAAGTTGCTGCCACGCAACACAGCGCGGCGCATCAGGAACCGTCTGGTGCAACGATAGGCAGGAATCACTTCGTGCACGGGGGCTTCGTCACACCACACGAGCGATTCTCCCTGGTCGACGAGTCGACGAAAGAAATCGACATCTTCGCCGCCGCTGCCAAACTGGACCCGGAAGGGCGGGTCCAGCCGCCGCCACACACCACGCGTCAGTAAGACGTTGCCAGTTCGAGCTTCCGGCCACTCGATGGACGTGCCAGTGAGATGACGCGGTCGATCAAAAAACTTACCTTTTCTGATCCACGCGGGCGGCTCTTCGGCGAATTGCGGGAGCACGGGTCCCAGGACTGCGGTGACTTGATAGGTCACCGACGCACGCAAGAGCTGAAAGAGCCAATCCGATGCGGGCAGTTCATCGTCATCGATAAACGCGACGAGGTCGCCCGTTGCCTGCGCGACAGCCAGATTCCGAACCAACGCAATGTTCTGTTCAGGCTCGACGCAGTAGGAGATTGACAGGGTTGACGCCGCCGCGAACTCCAGAACGGCGCGCTCAGACGACCGGGCAGCGTCATTGTCTGCGATGACAACGTCATAAGTGAAGAGTCCGTCCGTGCGCTGCGAGGCCAGTCGTCCAAGCAGATTCGGCAGCAACGCAGGACGCTTGAACGTGCAGATGCAAACGGTGACGTGCGTCGTCGGCGTCATCAGGTTGATTCCGGTCACGCCGGAGGTCATCGCCACGTTCATCGCGTGCCAGGGTGTCGTGCAAGTACGCCGTCAGTCTGCAGGCTGCCCGTTGTGTGCAGGAACGGGAGCGCGACGTCCATGAACAGCGGTTGCAGTTTGTCGACACCGTACAGATTCGGGTGATTTGAATCTGCGAAATCGTCGTCGGTCAGCGCGTCGGACCAGTCGAGCACTCGAACCGAGTTCCTCTCGCACGCTTCGCGCATCTGATCCATGTATGTGCGCGCGAACGGCAGATCGCGGTCCCAGCTGCCGATCGGCAGAAAGGCCACGACGAGGCGAACGTCTCTGGCCCGCAGATACCGGGCCATCTCTTCGAACGCCTGAACCTGACGCTGCATGTTCTCTTGCCATCGCGGCCCGAGCCACTCTGTCCGGTCGGCCTTGTAGGCGGCGGGCTCATGCCGTCGCACCGCTGTGTGGTAGCCCAGTTGGCGGGCAGCGGTATACGTGACGCTGCGGAGGAAACCCGCCATCCGAATACGTTCGAAATGCACGTAGCGGCGCAATGGGTTCGTCGCGATCGGCGTAATGCCCTGCTCAACGGTGTACGAATACTGGCCGTGGCGTTCCCAGATGCTCGGAAAGAATCCGTTTACGTCGTTGATCCCGTCTCCGGTCGCGTGATAGCTGGCGCCCAGGATGATGAGGGTCTTTGAGCCGCCGGCTGCGAGGAATCCCTCGTGTTCGACCAGATGGCGGATCAACTGGAAGTGCTGCACGTGGTCGCTGCCGCCGATGCCATAGTTGTGAACGAGCCGGCGTTGCTCCTCGGGCAGTTCCCACAATGCGGTCGCCCATTTGAGATTCGAGGTGCCGATCAGGTAAACGCCGCCGCGTGAATAATCGGCCGCCGGCAACTCTTCGTTGATCAGTCGATCCTCGAAATCGGAAAAATAGTGCTCATAACTGAATCGTTTTCTATCGACGCGATTCACTTCCTCGTCTAAGCGGACCAACAGCCGACTGATCGACTCGCTATGCGCGGCGCGATCGATCGCGGTGACGCCGGCGATGAACAGCATCAACAACGATAGAGCAACGAGGCTTTGCCGGGGGGGGCTCGTGACTGACACGGGATCGTTCAGAATTCTTTGTACAGGACTGCTGGAGGGGTTACTGCAGCAATCATCAGAACCAGGGCAATCAGCGCGGCGATCACGGTCGCTGGCAACAGCCAGCGGGACGTTGACGCTTCCGTCCGCAGCGCGCTGAAGCGCGTCTGCAGGCGTGTTCGAGTAGCGTCAAGCAACGCCGGCATGGGTCCGTTCAATCAATTCGACCAGGTGTCCGTTGAAAACGGCAAACGCAATCCGTCTGTTCTGGAACGCGGGATCGGGCACAGGCTCGACGACGGTTTTGCCGCCTCGCTTGTCGATTTCCTCCAAACAGCTCTCGAGATGGTCAACGTCGAAGGCGATATGGATTAATCCGCCGGCACGGTTCCGCTTGAGGAAGCCGTTAATCGGAGAGTCGTCACCAGCGGGTTCGAGCAGTTCGATGACCGTTGCGCCGTCCGAAATGAACATCTCGTTGACGCGCTGCACCGGGTTCGTGATCAGACTGCCTTTGGAAAAGTCCCCGTACAGGAACTCATTCTCTCTCAGGAATTCCGCGATACTCGGCACCGCGAATCCGATGTGGTTGATCGTGAAGTTGCTCATCGGTCAGCTGATCAGCGCGTTCGAAACACGTTTCAAGATCATGACGCTGGTGGTGACGTCGTTCGACCAGAAGATCAGCGTGAAGCAGAAGTAGTGAACGGTGGCGACTCTGGCCGCAAGCGCGATGCGTGGCGATTGGAGGTACTGCTTCAGTCCCGCTCGTCCTCGTCGCTGGATGATGAGTCCCTCCCAGACCTTCGCTGCTGCGACGCCGAGTCCGTTCAGCACGCCAAATACGAGGAAGTTCCAGGTGGAGCCGTGCCAGAGTCCTGCGATCGCGAACGCGATGAAGTAGGCGAGGAATGCCAGAGACTTGCTGGACCGCGGCCATCGTTCCGCCAGCGCCTTGAAAAGTGGGGTAAACAGGTAGTCGCGTATCCACAACCCGAGCGTGCGATGCCAACGCGTCCACAACTCCGCGAGGTTTCTCGACAGGAACGGATGGGTGAAGTTCTCGGGCATCCGGAGGCCGAGGAGGCTGGCGCCGGCAATGACGATGTCGCAGTAGCCGGAAAAATTGAAATACAGGTAAGCAGGGAACAGGTAGAACAGAAGTAGAAACTGCGCTCCGGTCCGCCAACCATGAGACGTCGAATACCCGCTCATGACTTTCGTGTACGCCCACCAGCAGACAGCGGCCAGGCCAAGAACCTTGATGACACCCAGGAATAGACGGAGGTACGTGCGCAACACGGCCGTCCGATCTTCGAGCACCGGCGTCAGCTGGCCGAAGGACTCAGCGAAATCCTGGTACCGCTGAATCGGGCCCGCCTGAAGTCCGAACAGATTGAGTTGATAGTTCAGATAGGTCCATGGGGAGACGGTCCCGATCTGGCCTTGTTGAGCATCCACCACAAAGTGGATCTGTCTGAACAGCATGTAGCTGAGACCCACGAGCACGATTTGGGGTTGCAGCACACTGGACGGAACAAGGCTCCCAACGAATGAATATTTCTTGACGATGACGAATGCCGCGACAAGCACAATCAGATAACAGGTCAGGAGCATCTGACTTGGGTATCGCGAAAGGGCAGTGCCCGCGGCATACCCGCTTGCCAGGAAAGCGACGAGCAGCAGCCATCCAGGTCCGTTGACTGATTGCGTCATCAGGAACAGCACGCTGAAGACCGCCAGGCAGACCTGGCGCTGGCGGACGCTGTTCAGAAAGAAGAAAACGGCGGAGGCTGCCAAGAGCCCGGTGACCCACTCGAGCGACGCCACGTTCATCTGCTTACGCCGGCTTGGATCGCTTGCGAACCACCAGGTCGAGCAACGTGCCGACGTTCTGGCCTGGCTCGGTAAGCCGGGAAATTTCGGCGGCGGCGAACTTAATGGCGAGACGTTTTTCGAGGGCGATGATCAGGTTGACGTGCGTCAACGAATCCCAACCCTCGACATCGATCGCCGTCATCTGTTCTTCGAGTTGTAGTGCGTCGTCCTGAAAGACTTCGCGGAACACTTCTTCGACCTGGCTACGAATCTGGTCACGAGTCATGGCGTATCAGACGGTGGCGGGGGCTTCGAGGTGGATGAAATGTGGGAAGGGAGTCCAACCGTCAAGGTTCAATTCCCAGACGGTGCGGCCCGTGTCATCACCGGCTACTTCCGTGAATCCAAGTTCTGCGTAGTGACGCCGGACCATGGCGTTTTTTGCAGTCGGAATGTACTCGCCCCGTAGTATGCGGAGGCCTCGGGCTTTGGCCGCTGCGCACAGATGGTTCAGAAGCGAGTGCTCAACGCCGCGCTTCAAGACGCGACAGCTCATCAGCCATAAGTCGATCTCCAGTGCGTCTCCGTTCGCTGCAGCGAGCGCAACGCTGATCAGCCCGTTATCGCCAAAACGGTCGCCGAGGGTCACCGTTGCGCTGACGGAAGACGGATCAGCGAGGCGCCGCAGAAGATCTCCGGCGGCATAGCGCCGCGTCGTCAGATTGAACTGATTGGACCGTTGGATCAGTTGAGCGGTCCGTTCGAGGTTCGCGGCTGTTACCGGAGAGATGTGTCCAACCATGTTCAGCGACTTCAAGAAGGCCTCGATGTCGGCGGTGGACGTCTGCACCTCTCTGCGGAGAGCGTCAGCACGATAGTACTCGACACGCTGCAGGTCCTCGGCAGCGATCGTCAGCGTCTGAAAAAATCGATGACGCTCGATGGCTTCCACATATCCGCTGGCATCCTCGGGCAGCTCCGGCACCGAGACCTCCGGAAGCAGTTGTCTGACGATGGCGCGTTCCGCCGGATTGTCGTCAACGAACACCATCGACTGGAGTCCGATGTTGAGCTCGGATGCGATTGCTCGAAGGTTGGTCGGCTTATCCGTCCAGTTTGCCTTGAACGACGACACGTCCTCGACTCGAATGAGCATCTCTGAATGATTGAGAAAGACGTCCCGAGCGGTGTCTTCGTTGTTCTTCGAACACACGGCGAGCAAGATGCCGCGTTGCTGTAGGGCCTTTGCGTATTCCTGAAACGCGAGGAAGGCTTCACCCTCAGCGGTTCCATGGCCGAGTCGAATCCCACCAAGTCCGTCGTCTCCAACGACGCCGCCCCATAGCGTGTTGTCGAGATCGAGCACCAGGCATTTCTTGGTAACGCCGAGTTGTACGCCGATCAGCGATGAGAGGTTATGCGCGTAATCAAACAGGTGCTCGGGAGCACATGGCAATTTGGCGTGATGGATGAAACGCGGATCCTCCCAGGTCCACCGGCCAGCGGCGGCCGCCAGGTAGTCGACGTCATGAATCGTCACATACGGAGGCGTCGCGTCGCTCATGGCGCGATTCAGGTCGGCCACGAAGCGGCTCACGGTGCCGTCTTCACGCATTTCATAGTTGGCGCAGCTTCTCCACGGAGGAAGAACAAAGTTGTTCTGGATCACGTGGCAGCCGACTCGCTCATTCAGCGTGGACCATAGATGCGCCCACTCCTGGCGTTCCGTTTCAACGAAGGACACCGCTCCGTTCTCGCGACTCCCAACCGTCGGCCGATGGCCGATGTCGCGGCGGCTGACTCCGAGCCACACGACTTGAGGGTGAAACTCGTGGAGACCGGAGGTTGGATCGAGAATCTCCTGCCGAAACACGCCGAAATCGCTTTCGTAAATCTCGGCGTCGATTCCCAGGGCGAAGAGCGCCAAATCGATAAAGCCAGCTATCTGAGTTGTCGTAAAGCCGCCGAGCACGGCCAATCGGATCGACGCGGGCATTGCAGCCTTGCCACGCAAGTCCTTTCGAATCCGATGCAACGACAAGGCGGAGCTGTAGTCCAGCGACGGCACGATCACCTGCCGTAGAGCGGCGGCTGCCTCTCCATGACGGCCTTCAGTGATCGCCTGACGCAACTCGGTCAGCAGCGTTTTCAAGACCGGTGCTTGTTCTGTCTTCTCGCTGGACAAGAACTGCTGCGAAAGGTCCGAGAGTCGATCGATGGCGTGTGTCGCGGGATTCATTGTGATGACAGGGACTGGTTGTCAGACCGAGGTGTGTGATGTGCGAGGCTGATGAGCAATGCCCAACTCACGACAGACATCGATCATGGGCATCACCCGTGCGCCGGATTCGATTGCAAGCCGTACCACGGCCTCGAAATCGACAGGATCACAGCCGTACTGGGACGCATGGTCGGCGACGTCATGGGTGGCAAAGATCAACCACCCCTTCGCCGCGGCGTTTCGTTGAATCAGGTCCGCGATGTCCTTGATCTGTGGACGGTTCCGACGGTCAAGAAAGTACGCCTTGAGGTGGCTGAGATCGATGGTGTCGCTGTTGAATTGTTGGCCACCGCCACGACACCCACGAAACCGGGAGCCGGCAACGCGTTTGGTTGCAACGGCCGGCCCGCTGAGCGGGTAGGCAAACGTTTCGAACTGGATTCCCAGACCACTGGTCTCGAGCGCGGCCCGATTGGCATCAATGGAGGCTGCGAAGTCATCGGCGGTTACGACGGACCCGTCGAGGTGGCCAAATGTGTGGCAGCCGAGCTCATGTCCGTCTGTGAGCAGCGTCTGCAAGTCCGGCAGTGATGCGACTCGCCCGGACGCGGTGTCAGAATTCAGGAGCTGCAACGACACGAAATAGGTCCCACGCACCTTGTGCCGCAGAAGGATGCGGCCACCTTCAGTCAGGGCAGTTCGTGGAAAGTCATCGAACGTGAACGAAACGTACGGGGTGGTTCCGGTGAGCCGGAATTCGCGCCGAGCGAAGTGTTCGATACTGAACCGGCGCCAGCGGTTCGCGGCACGCCTGATCATCATGGGTGCAGTCCGACTCGAACACGTATGAATTCGCGCAGGCGCCTCATCTGATCGCGACCCTGAAATTTGACGATGTCCGGTGTCACGACTCGTTCCGCTCGTGAAAACATCGCCGCGAAGTATCCGAGGCCAAGCGCGAGGCCGGCCGAGATGTAGGGCGGGCGCGTCATCTGGTACATGCTGCGGAACAACTGCCAGACTGGATGGAACCCCAAGCGGTAGGCGCGCAGTCCGAGCTTGTAGTTCACGGCGAAGCGCGACCCGTCATTCGCTGATCCCATCGGGCGGTGGTGCACACAGACGCGCTCCGTGAAGGTCCGCGTGCGCCACCCCTTCATCCGCGACATCAGCACCGCGACGACGTCGATACCGCCACCTTTCAGCGGCTGATAGCCGCCGATCTGCTCGTAGCACGCGCGGCGGAACAGCTGGCAGGCGCCGGATACGTGATCCGCGCTGCTGAACGAATAGTCGTAAGTGACCCCGCCCTCACTGAACGGACAGCCAGCCAACCCGAGTTGCGCGTCAGTGGCAAACTGTCCGAGCAGATACTCGAAGTAATCCGGAACGAATGACAGGTCGGCGTCGAGGCTGCCGATGATGTCGAAGGGCAGGTCCTTCACGATCTCGAAGCCGGCATTGAAGGCAGATACTTTTCCGGCAAAGTCGCGCACGTCGCGTGGCGGCCG
>Ga0070664_100004694_pt1 | contig 10958 bp, 9 predicted proteins | sample KBSC73metaG_FD_65863 | JGI IMG/M metagenome (GOLD analysis project Ga0070664, IMG submission 65863) | Corn rhizosphere microbial communities from Kellogg Biological Station, Michigan, USA - KBS C7-3 metaG | ecosystem: Host-associated > Plants > Roots > Rhizosphere > Soil ... | reverse complement strand
GATTGAACATTCTTATCCGAAATAGCTGAAAACTGGGGTCGCTCTCGTTGTTTGATGGATATCTACAACTTCGCTCAATCTACGCTGAACAAAATTGTAGTTTTTACACAGTCTGGCGCTCAGAATGACGTCGAACAGACAAGTGAGCTATGCTGTATTGCGGTCTACCAACAGGTGCCCGTGATCAGCCGTCCAATTTAGAGAACCGTCCGACCGACTACTTTAAAGCCCCGCTCGGCGATAACGCGCCACGGCGGGATTGATGCCGATTTTTTTTCCTTTCTCCCAGAGATAAAATCCTTTGCCGTTTTTGCTGCCGTAGAAACCGGCGGCGACTAATTTGCGTAGCAAATCGGGAGCCTGATAGCTGGGTCCCAGTTCATCGCGCAGCACGTCCGCAATCGCCAAGGTCGTATCCAAACCGACGAAGTCCAAAGTGCTGATCGGCCCCATCCTATGGCCAAGACATAGAGTTGTTTTATCCGCGTCTTCGCAGCTCATGACTCCTTCTTCAACCACTTTAACGGCCTCCATTAAAAACGGCACAAACATGCGGTTAATACCGAAACCGGCCTTGTCTTCGGCAAAGATCGGTTCCTTCCCGAGCTCATGACAAAACGCAGAAACGTTCTCCCATGTTTGGTTTGAAGTCAGCAAGCCACGAATGAGCTCGCAGCCCGGCTGCACCGGCACCGGGTTCATAAAGTGCATGCCCATGAAATTCTCCGGCGATGAATACGCGCTCGCTAGGCGGGTGACGGAAATCGATGAGGTGTTGGAAACCAGGAGTTTTTTGTAGCCCGATTGCGCCAAGGATGAAATGAGCTGTTTTTTTGCAGACTCATCTTCGAGCACCGCTTCGATAATGATGTCGCACTCGAGCAGATCGCTTCGCTCGGTTGATGGCTTGATGCGCGCGACGATGCCATTTTCTTGATCCGGCGTGATGCCGGACTTGCCGCTCGTTTGGTGGTAACTCTCCAGCAGCCGGCTCAGGCTAGCGCGGATTCGTTCCATGCCCTTGGCGATGACTTCCGCGCTGACATCGACCACAACGGTATCGAAGTTCTTTGTGGCGGCGACCTGGGCGATGCCGCTACCCATAAGACCGATGCCCACGACCCCAACTTTGCGGATGTCCGACGCCATAGCATTGCCTCCTTTTTTGTAACGGCCTCTCCAGATCAACTAAAACTAGACTTGAAATTCACTCCCTACGGAGTCCCGAAGAGCACGACGTTGAAGAAACAGGAAGTCATCGTATCATTGGTGCGGGTTTGAAACTCGCCTCTACCCTCCTACGCTTCGTGATCTTCGTGTCCCTCGTGATTGGTCCTAAAGAGCCAGCGCCGGTCGCCCCTGCTTTTGCGCGTTTGTGTCTCGCGAGAAAATTCCGATTCCTTTTCCGCTTCGTTTGCGCCGCGCCAGTCCGTGCCTGGTTGTGCAAATGATTCTAAATTGCCACGCGACAATTTTCTATGTTACGTTTGACCATGGTCACGGCGACAGACAATTTGGCGGTCATTCTGGCCGGCGCACGCACCCCGTTCGGGAAATTCGGCGGCGCATTAAAAAATCTTACCGCCACCGATCTCGGCGTACTTGCGGCTCAAGCCGCAGTCACAAGAGCCGGGATCCCGCCCGAAAGTATCGATCATGTCATTTTCGGCAACGCCCTGCAGACCAGTTCCGATGCAATTTATTTGGCAAGACACATCGGGCTTCGCGCTGGCATTCCACAATCGGCTGCCGGACTCACACTGAATCGGCTATGCGGATCCGGCTTTCAGTCGATTATCACTGGCACACAGATGCTGCTTCTCGGTGAGGCTGATTTTGTTCTCGCGGGCGGTGCGGAAAGCATGAGTCAGGCTCCCTATGTGCTCCGCAACTCGCGTTGGGGAATGCCGCTCGGGAAGGAGCATAAGCTCGAGGACTCTCTGTGGTCGGCGTTGACTGACAGCTATTGTGGCCTCTCGATGGCACAGACTGCAGAAAAGCTCGGCAGCCAATATGGCGTGACGAGAGAGCAAGCCGACGAGTTCGCCTATCAAAGTCAAATCAAAGCCAAGCTCGCGACGGAGTGCGGCCGTTTGGCCGAAGAGCTCGCGCCGGCCGAGGGGGCGTTGGATTGCGATGAGCATCCGCGGCCGGAGACCACGCGTGAAGCGCTGGCCGCGCTGCCACCAGTATTCAAAGAAAACGGCCTGGTCACGGCCGGCAATGCGAGCGGCATTTGCGATGGAGCAGCAGCCCTTATCCTTACTACAGAATCCAAAGCCAAGGCACACCACCTCGCACCATTGGCCAAAATCATCTCGTGGGGGATCGTTGGGTGTGATCCAAGCATCATGGGAATTGGACCGGCAGCAGCGATTCGGACCAGCTTGAATCGGGCACGCCTCCGTTTGGATCAGATCGATCTCATCGAGGTGAACGAAGCCTTCGCTGCTCAATATCTCGCCGTTGAACGCGAACTTGAGTTGAACCGCGAGCGGGTGAACGTCAATGGCGGCGCCATTGCCCTTGGCCATCCGCTGGGCGCCACCGGCGCTCGCATCACCACTACCCTGATGTACGAACTCCGCCGGCGCGGCGCTCGCTTCGGTCTGGGCAGCGCCTGCATCGGTGGCGGGCAAGGTATCGCGTTAATAATTGAAAACATCGGTCAAGCCATATAAGAAAAGGCAACAAATCGTCGAATTATGACTCGTACTGAAACCGTAGCGGGTTTGATCGATCAAGAACGCCTCAAGCGTCTTTTGATCGAGCTGATTCGAATCGACAGCTTGTCGCGAAAAGAGCTTAACGTTGCGTTGCGCCTAAAACGCGAGATGGAGGAACTCGGCGCCACCGTTTTCATCGACGACGCCGGCGAAAAGGTCGGCGGTAACGTGGGCAACCTGATCGCCTGTTTTCCGGGGCAACGCCCGGCTACCGAGCCGCTGCTGCTTTCCGCTCACATGGACACCGTGGTTCCGGGCGAAGGCATCGTGCCAATCTTAGAAGGAAACATTCTGCGCACCGACGGCCGCACCGTGCTCGGCGGCGATGACAAGAGCGGCGTTGCCATCATCTGCGAGGTCATGCGGGTCATCAAGGAAAACCGCCTTCCCTGCGGCGCCATCGATGTGGTGTTTACGATCTGCGAAGAAGCCGGCTTGATAGGAGCCAAATGCCTTGACGTTGGGCAATTGCATGCGCGTACGGGTCTCGTCCTCGATAGCGACTCCGTGGGATATCTATTTACCAAAGGCCCGGCCAAAAAACGCATGGAATTTCACGTTTATGGGTTTGAAGCCCATGCGGGTGTCTGTCCGGAGAGAGGCATCAACGCGATCAAAGTCGCCGCCGAGGGCATCGCGAAAATGCAGTTGGGACGCATTGACCATGAGACCACAGCGAATATCGGCATGATCGAGGGCGGCATGGCCCGCAATATTGTGCCCAACCAGGTGGTGCTGCACGGCGAGGCTCGGAGCCGTAGCTTGGAAAAGCTCGACCGCCAAACCGAACACATGAAGCATTGCCTCGAAGAAGCAGCGACGCGCCATACGCTTGAGCTCGACGGTAAGCGACACACGGCGCGGATTGAGGCGAAAATCGAGCGGGAGTACGATCGCATGGATGTGCCTGAGACTGCCCGCATCGTCAAGCTCGTCCATGCCGCAGCGAAAAATTTAAATCTGGAAATGAAGACCGATGCTACCGGAGGAGGCTGTGACGCGAACGTGCTCAACCAAAAAGGATTGGTAGTCGCCAATCTAGGAACCGGCATGCGAGAAATTCACACCGTCCATGAATGGCTCGATCTAAACGACCTTTACGTATCGGCGGCGATGGTTCTGGAAATCGTCAAGCTCAACGCCGCAGAAAATCATGGGGTAAAGCCTAAGGAATAAGACGTCCCCAGACGCCTCACCCCTCACACTTTACCCTGACCAGTCAAAAAAATGCAGGCAGAGGAAATCGGACTCCTCCTCAAGCAGGACCGCGGGCAATTTCTCGAATTCGTCAGCGCCTATGAATATCGCCGAGCCTCGGGCCAGAAAAAACGCGAGGAGGAGTTAGCGCGTGAAATCGTCCGCGTGCTTTCGGGCATGGCCAATGCCGACGGTGGAACTGTCCTCGTCGGCGTCGAGCCGGACAAAAGCGTCACCGGTATACCGTACGATCAGGAAGAGCTGCACACAATTATTCAGGCGCCGCAAAACTTACTGCGGCCTCAGCTCAATCCCTCCTGTGAGAAAGTTCGTCTCGGCAACCTGCAACTGCTGAAGTTCGAAGTCGCCTCAGGGTTGGAAATTTATCGCATCGCGGGCGGCCGCTCTTTTTACCGGATCGCCACCGAAACGCCGTCCCTCCCCGCCGATCAGATTCACGCCCTGAAGGAAGCAAAAAAAAACGTTTTTTTCGAGCGTCAACAAGCGCTCAACGCCACTTGGTTCGATCTCAATGCGGATCTAGTGGCGGCGTTCGTGAACCGAACCCAACCCGGCAAAGATCCTCAAGCGCTGCTCAGCCAGACTTACCATCTACTTGACCTTTCTCGCGGACTGCCCTGTCCCAACATGGCCGCCCTGCTACTTTTTGCCAAAGATCCGAGCCGCTGGCATCCCCGAGGCGGCATCGACTTCGTAAAGTACGAAGGGACGGACCGCCAGCACGGTAGCTCGTTGAACGTGGTCAAACGCATCCGTTTCGAAGCACCGTTGGTGCGACTGATCGACGAAGCCGTGGGCCGCATCAAAGAACATATCCGTGAACGCACGATCCTGCACGATCTGTTTTTTCGCGAGCGGCTCGAGTATCCAACTTTTGCCTGGCAGGAAGCATTGGTCAATGCCGTCGCGCATCGCGATTACTCGTTGAGCGGCGCCTGCATCGAAGTCTGGATGTTTGACGATCATATCAGCGTGCGCAGTCCCGGTGCCCCACCACCGCCGGTCACTCTGGAGCAACTGCGCAGGCAGAAGAGCGTTCATTTTTCGCGCAATCCGCTGATGGTGCGAGTGCTCGCCGAGCTTGGCTATCTGCGCGAGATGGGTGAGGGAGTGCCGCGCATGTTCCAGGAGATGGAAGGCTACGGGCTTCACCCGCCCGAGTTATCGGTGGACGGCTTCGTGTTCACGGTCACATTGCGCAACGCGCCCGTGTATGACGAGACGACGCTTCGGTGGCTTAACCAATTTGGCACGGCGCACATCAACCTGAGGCAACGCCGTTTGCTTGCCTACGCCTACTGCCACGGGAAAACCTTCTCCACTGCAGATTACGAAAGGATTGCAGAGGTGGATCGCGATACGGCTTATCGGGAAATCCGCAGCCTAGTGAAGAACGGCGTCCTCGCTCCGCTCAAGCCCAAAAGCCGGAGTTACCGGATTGTCGAAAAACTCTAGATGAACTTTTCTCAATTGATGGCTCTGGCCTCGGGCCATGCCGAGGCGCGCATCGTGCAGACCGCGGTGCAACTGGCCATCTTCGATACACTCCCAAATCATCCGCTTAGTTCCGAGCAAGTCGCCGATCGTCTCGGCCTTGAACCGAAAGCGACGGAACTCTTGTTGAACGCGCTCGCTGCGATGGATCTCCTCGAAAAGCAGGGGGAAAATTTTTCCTTGACCAAAGTGACGAGACAATACCTGCTGAAGAGCTCCGCTGAGTACCTCGGCGGCATGATTCGGTTCGAGGCATCGCTATGGAGCTGTTGGGAGAAACTCCCTGAAGCGCTCCGTTCAGGAAAGCCGGTTCGAATGCCGGACATGTATCAAAGCGACCCAAACGAAACCGAGATCTTCATCAGCGCCATGGACTCTCTCGTGAGGGCGCGCGGTGATCCGGCGGCAGTAGCCGCTGCTCTGGATTGGAACAGGGTCAACTTACTGCTCGATGTCGGCGCCGGTCCAGCGACGTATCCGATCGCTCTCTGCCAAAAATTCCCCAATATTCACGCAACGATTTTCGACTTGCCAGCTACATTGCGACTCACCGAACAGTACGTTCGCGAAGCCAAACTGCCGGGGCGAATCGCATTGATTCCGGGCGATTATCGGAGCGACCCTGTTCCGGGAAATTACGACGTTATTTTCTTGTCGAATATCATTCATGGTGAAAGCCCCGAGACGAATGCCGCTCTGATGAAAAAGCTTGCGCTGAACCTTAATCCTGCGGGACAAATCGTCATCAAAGATCACATCCTCGACGAGACTCGCGCCCATCCGTCCGTTGGTGCGATTTTCAGTCTGCTGCTGCTCCTCACTACGGATGGCGGCCGCTGTTACAGCTTTGCCGAAATTAAAAATTGGCTCGAGCTTGCCGGCTTGAAGCATGTGCGGCAAATAGATCTGTTCCCACCGCTGACATCATCGCTGGTGATTGGCGCCCGGGATTAGCTTCGAGAGAATCTGTGCTAGACTAACGTGAAACTCTTCGAGAAAGGTGATCCGCATCGACGAATTAGAACAGAAAGCCAGACAGCAGGCCGTCATTGAGAATCTGAAGCCCGCTTGCCTGTGTAATAAGATCCGTAAAGGCACAGTTCTCAAAGCAATCCAGGCCGGCGCCAAGACTTTTGCTGATGTGAGTAGACGTACTGGCGTCGGTACCGGCCCATGCGGCGGCCGTCGCTGTGGTTCGATGGTGCGCGGCATGTTGGGCGAGCCGGTGGCCAACTGCAACGAATGCGGCTGGCCCGTTCTAGTCGGCTCTACCTGTCCGCGCTGCGATTATGCGAAAGCGGAAGGCCTTTAGGCTACTCCTACGCGATGGTGATTCGAATCGCATCAATGGCCCTGAGCCTCGCTGGTCTGCTCGCGTTGATCCTTGGGCTTCTTTTCTGGACCGGCAGCGCGCTCAATCTTGTGTCACTCCACATGCTGCTTGGGTTTCTTGCGGTCGGTGCTCTGTGGATCATTGGAGTTGCACAGGCATTCGGTCATTCCGGGAGCTGGATAATCGCGCTAGTTAGCATCATTGTTGGCGGTCTCATGCTCTTCCTAGGTTTGACGCAGTCTTCACTCATGATGGGTGAATTTCACTGGGTGATCAGAGTCATTCACCTGCTGCTGGGTCTCCTCACAATCGGCATGGGCCATATGGCGGCGGCGCGATCCCGCAAGCATTCCCCAAAATAAGCACATCCGGCATTTGGAGCGGACATCGCGTCAGCCGTTATTCTCTATCTTCGATCCTCCGATTAGACCGGCCAGCGCTCCAGTCGATAGGCCTGTTCCCAGAACATGAATTCGTAGCGACTGCTCAATACGAAGTGCGCCGTCATCGTTTTTCGTTCGGCAGGCCCCGCTGCTGCACCGAGTCGATTCATGAGCTGAATTTGTTCCCGTACCGGTCGCCAAAAGGCTTCCGATGCATAGGTCTCGATCCATTCGCGATACAGCTTCGGCTTGAGCGGCCGATTTCTGTAAAGTCGCCGGCCGACTTCGCCGTAGATCCAATAGCAAGGAAGAACCGCGGCAACGAGCTCGCCCAGAGTGCCGCTGCGAGCCACGGATTGCAGATGAGCGATGTACGCCTGCGTGATTGGACCTTTGGGGACCTCGTCCAACTGCTTGCGTGATAAACCGAGAGTTTTACCGAAGCTCGCATGAAACGTGCGCTCAACCTCGACCGCGCCGAGCGCATGGCGACAAAATAACGCAAGCGTCTCGAGGTTCGGCGACTTCGCGCCGCCTTGACAGAGAACTTGCGCAAAATCAAGCAGGTAGACATAGTCCTGCAGGATGAAATAAGTGAACCGCCCCAGTGGTAACGTCCCGCGATGCAGCTCGTTCAAAAATGGGTGACTGTGAATCGCGCTCCAGATTCGCCGGCTACGGAATCTAAGAGTCGTGGTAAATTGAGTTTTCATTTCTTGATGCGGCGCAAATTGGTGCACTTCAGTGGTGCGGCCTGTGCGACAGATCTATCGGGTGACGATCAACCTGAGGATCGGCCCGCGTTGATGGTTGCCCCCGTTCCACACCAAGGCTAACCGCTCTCGCAGCGATAACGGGTCACCGGAGCTGGGCAGCGAAATCACGCTAGGATAGGCAAGACCCTAGTCGATTCTTTTTAAGACAGTCAAGCTGAATGTGCTTGCCGAAAGCGAGGATTGAAAATCGCGCCGCGCCACCCACCATTCCCGTTTCTTGACATGCTTAAGCCTACCTTGATAAATCCGACAAACTTAAAAGCGCTCGCAGCAAGGAGAATGCAATGTATCACCACACCTGGAAAAAATGGCTGCTGCTTGTCACCACTGGCGTATTTGGCCTTCTGCTGCTGGGCCAATCAATTTTGTCGACGAATCATTGGATCAATCAACCTTTCCCCGGCTTTTTTGTTCATGAAAACTTAACCGTCGCTCCCTACTTCATTCCCTCCTGGACCGGCACGGGCAGCGGATTACAGTCTTTGGACCGGCTGCTCACAGTCGAAGACCGCCCAGTCAACAAACGCGCTGAGCTTTACGAGATCGCTCGCCGCGCACCGGTTGGCACGCCGATTCACTACCAGATCAGCCGCGGTGGACGCACCCTTAGCTATACGATTCCGACAATGAATTTTTCTTTGCGTGATTGGTTGTTGAGTTTCGGGCTCTATGTCTTCATCGGAGTAGCTTTCTTGGTCATCGGTGTAACGCCGTACATCTTCCGTGCTTCTTCTCCGGTAGCATTTCCATTGTGTTTCATGGTTTTGACCGTGTTCGTTTGGTTCCAGAGCACTTTTGACTTTGTCACCGAGTCCATCCTGCCCAAGGAATTGCGCATTTTCGCACTCTCTCTTACGCCGAGCGCGGGGATCCATCTGGCGTTGCTGCTGAGCAGTGGATCATCCGCGGCATACTTGCGTCCACTACATATCGCGCTCGTCTACGGCGTCAGTTTGATACTCGGCACGCTCAATAGCATTACGTTTTTCGGTCCGTCGGATTTATGGATTGACAATTTTCGCGCTGGCTATCTGTACATTTGCATCGGCGCGGTCAGTTTTCTCGTCATCACCGGGAACGCTCTGCGCCGCACCGAGTCCGAGCTCGACCGTCTGCGTTTGCGCGTGATGTTCGTTGGCGCGCTCCTGGGATTTTTCCTACCAGGCGCGGCAACGGTTTTGACGAGCACCTATCATTTTCGGATTCCCTATAATCTTGCCCTCGTGCCAACGATCTTCTTTCCAGTTTCGGTCGCTTATGCGCTCCTGAAGTATAGCCTTTTTGATCTCGGTAATGCTTTGCGGTTGGCGCTAAGCAGGTTTGCCCTTTTGACCTTGTTAGTGGCGATCTACGCCGTCCTCGCCCTGCTCATCGCGCCCTGGATCGGCGATTACGCCAAAGACCCGCTTGTACCTTTGTTTTTTTCCATCCTCGTCGTCATTCTATTCAACCCCTTGTTGCGCTGGTTGGAAGGTATTATCGATCGCTATATTTTCCGCCAGGATTACGATCCCGCGACAGTGCAGGAAGAAATCAGTTTGTATCTGCGCAACCTCGACTCTGCCGCCTCTTTGGCCAAAGGCTTCATCGACCGAACTACGCGCTTTCTCGAAATCGAGAGTGCCATCGTAACCTATCGACACAAGCAATCGGCCTCACATCTAGCCGTAGCTACGGGGTCCGCTCTGAGTATTCCCGAGCAGCTGATCGCCAACAGCGAGGGCGTTCGAGAGCTCTGGCCCGCCCATGATTACCGCGGCATGGCTCGTGCGGAGATCAGCAATCATCCCTCGTATCAGGAAAGCCGCAATACGGTTTTGAGTGTATTCGATCGCTGGCAGGCGGAGCTGCTCATGCCGCTGGTATATGAGCGCGAGGTGCGTGGCGTCGTGGCTTTCGGCGCCCGTCGCTCCGGACGGGAATACAGCGCAGAGGATTACCGATTGTTGGGGACTCTGGTTCAACAACTGGCGCTCTCTCTCGAAAACGGTCGCCTCTACGAGGAGTCTCTCCAGGCCTACCAGCGCGTCGAAGCAACCAATCGAAAATTGCTCGAAGCGGATCGGATCAAAAAAGATTTCGTGGCGAATATTTGTCACGAATTACGCACTCCGGTAAGCACAATTATTGGTTTTAGCGAGGTTTTGCGCGACCCTAGTTTCAAAGGAGACGGTCGCGATATTTTGAATCGTCTGGTCAATAATGGCCAAGAGCTGTCGGCACTCATGGATAACCTGATGAACTTTTCCCGGATGGAAACAGATGCGGCTTCCGCCCAATTCGAGCTGGTCAGACTGCGCGAAATTCTTGCCGCGCTAGAAATGATGACCCAAAGACTTATCCGCGAGCGGCCCATTCAATTCGGCATCCACATCGAGGCGCCGGTCGAAACGATTGAAAGCGATGGGCAAAAACTCCAGCAGATTTTGGTGCAGCTCCTGACCAATGCGCTCAAATTCACCGAAAAAGGCAGGATCGAACTATCAATTCGCACCCGAACGCATGACAGCGAGAACTATTTGGAGATCGCGGTTGCCGATACGGGCATTGGCATTAAACACGAAGATCAGAAAATTATCTTCGAAGATTTCCGTCAGCTCGACGGCTCATCGACTCGTCAGTACGGCGGCACGGGATTGGGACTGGGGTTATGTAGAAAATTGGCGGCTGCACTGGGCGGAGAAATTCGTGTGGCGAGCGAGCCTGGGGTCGGCAGCGTCTTCAGCCTGCTCTTGCCGATTAGGTCCCCGGCGCCGCGAGCGCCGATAGTCCATGAAGCGGAAGTTCAACTACTGCACTGATTGCGCATATTGGTGTGTTCGCATATTCAGAGCTATAAGGGTGTTACCCATCGAGAGATCCAAAAGGAAGTTTGATCATGAACCCGGAAGATTTTTTAAATGAGCTTCTGCTCCCGGTGCATGACTTTTGTCGCACTTTGGATGCTCATCCCCCGGCTTATAGCTATATTCCGCTGCAGACAGACGAGCAGCGTATTCGGGTGATGCAGAGCCGGCTTTTTAATGAG
>Ga0070664_100004691_pt1 | contig 10962 bp, 11 predicted proteins | sample KBSC73metaG_FD_65863 | JGI IMG/M metagenome (GOLD analysis project Ga0070664, IMG submission 65863) | Corn rhizosphere microbial communities from Kellogg Biological Station, Michigan, USA - KBS C7-3 metaG | ecosystem: Host-associated > Plants > Roots > Rhizosphere > Soil ... | reverse complement strand
GGCGCTCGGCGGCGTCGGCTACACCAGCGAGTACCCGGCCGGGCGCTTGTGGCGCGACGCCAAGCTGTACGAGATCGGCGCCGGCACGAGCGAGATCCGGCGCATGCTGATCGGACGCGAGCTGTACGCGGAGAGCATGTGAGCCGTCGACCGCAACGCGTGGCGTTCTCGATGGAACGAAATCAGCCCCTCAGTCGATTCTCCAAACTTCGATACGGGCCATCTGGAAACGGCCCCACTGCCATGGCAACAGTCCGTATTGATTCCTGTTGAACCAGAACCCGGCGAATCTTCCCCATATGCGGCCACCGGGTTGGTTGAATTCGAACCTCCGGATCAGGTGTTTGGTCTTGTCGTCCGTTGCCAGCGGCTCGAGTCCGGCCACCGACACCACGACGTCGCCACGAGTTGGCTGAGGTTTGAACGCAGCCACAGGCCGTGCCCCCGCGCGGTATGCGTACCACGCGAACCCCAAGCCTCCGTCGTACCAGACCCGTTCGCCGCGTTGAATCTGCTCGCGCGCAATCTGCCCGGCCTGTCTTCCGATGTCCGCGAAATCCGCGTCGGCCTTGGCGATCAGCCAGCCGAAGGCGACACCCCAGACGACGAGCAGCTGCGCGAGTTTCGGTGCGAACGGGGAGGATGGCTCGGCATAGGCATTCCTCACCATCAGGACAGCCATGGCGGGCGCTGAAGCGACCAGGTATTTCGACACGAGCATCGGGTAGAACGCAACGGGGAGTGCGATCAGCAGCCAGCCGGCGAGCGCGATGTCGACCGGATCCCGTCGCTGCCATGCATCCAAGACGATGTCGGTCAGCATCGCCATCCCGATCGCGGCGATGGGAGCCTCCCACAACAAGGGCGCGAACCACGGGTCCCAGACGTCGGCGACACCGGCCTGGTCTACTCTCATCCACGCTCTGGCGAGCGCGAACGAAATACCTGCCAGCGCGCCCAGCCAGCACCACGGTTGCCGCAACATGCGCCGGCCATGAAGAACGGTCCAGAACAAGCCGAGCGGAAAACTCAGGAACCACAATGAAGGCTCGCTTGCGAGATTCGCGACAAAGTCGCCCAACTTCATGTTCTGCCGCGTGCCGCGAACGATGTTGTCGCCGGTGTCCGGATCTTTCATCAAGAACATGACGAGCGCCGTCACCAGCACCGCAGCGGCGAGCGGCGCCATCCGCAGCCAGAAGGAACGCGACACCAGCAATGAGCGCCATCGCGCCATGCTGTTCGGCAATTCGTTGAGTACCAGCGGAACCAGGCAGGCGAGCAGCAATGCAACATGCACTCGCGACAGGACCGCGAGCGCAAGCGCGAGAGCGGCGACTATGCCGGCGCTTGCGGACGCATGGTCGCGGAAGGCGAGCAGCCGTTCGACTCCCAACACGGCGAAGCTCATGGCTGGCACATCCGGCATGCTCGTGGTGCTGCATGCGAGCACGGCGGGAGATGTGCAGGTGAGAAACGCGACGACGCGGGCCTGCTGCATCGTCTGACCGAGGCGCAAAGCAAGCGCGGCCGATGCGGCGATGCCGAGCATGAACACGGCGAGCATCGTGAGGTGGGCAAGCCATTCCGCGCCGTCTGCCAAGACGGCAGGAATCAGCAGCGCGGGCATCACCGGTCCAGAAACGCCCTGCGAAGCGCGGACTGCCCTTCCATGGAAGACGACGTCGAATGCCGTCGGATGCAAAGGATCGGCGAGCATGTGCTCGGCCATGCGCAAGAACGAAGGATCGTCAACGGTGAACGCCTTGTCGATGAACGGAAGCGTGAACGCGAATGCGACCAGCAGCGCCGGCCAGGAAGCGAGCAGGCTGTCGCGCAGAACGGTCGCGGTTCGAAGCTGGGGTGAAGCAGCGTTCGTTCTCGAACTCATTCGTTCTCGCGGACAGGGAATCGGTTGAAGGTCATCGCAATCAGGCGAATGCAACGACGCCCGCTTTCCGCAGGGGGTTGCCTCCGTAGTACTTCCTCAGCACATCCAAGAGGTAATTCTCAGCGAACACGTGAGGCACCGAGCGCTGAATATCGGCTACCGCCGGAACATCGATTCGATACGAGGCACCGTCATCGACGAGGTCGAAAACGGCGCTCTTTCCAATCGCGCCCTCCATTGCGGTCACGATCTCGAGGATCGAATGCGAGCGAGGTGCGGCGATATTGATGGTTTGGCCGCAAATGCCCCGGTCGACGATGCTTCTCGCGATGGCGGCGACATCATCGGCGTCGACGACATTGCGTGACGCGTTTCCCCAGACCTGGAACCGCTCGCTCCGGCTGATTCGCGCGTGGAGGTAGTTGAGGAGAGTATGCGGGTTGGGCGTAATACCGGCGACCTGCGGCAAGCGGAATATGAGGTGTCGCGGGCGATTCCGCAGCCACTCTTCCATCGCAAGCTTGTGTGCCACGTAGAGGTTGCCGCGTGCGGCCGGATCGTAGATGCTGCACGTGCTCAGATAGACGATCGTCGTATTCGCGGCGAGCGAATCAAGCACTTCTCTCAGTCGTTCGCGTTCACGCCGGAATTCGCGTTCATCGTTGCAGGACGAGTTCGACACGCCGGCGGCGTAGACCACCACCCGCTTGTCCCCTGCAAACAGGGGGCCCAAGGAGCGTGCCATCAACCCGGAGCCAACGATCACGTCGCAGTGTCCACTCAGGCCGCAACGGCGGTTTTCGGGCCGGGATCCACGCGTTTGCGCGATGGCATACTCGAAACGCTCCGAAGATCTGGAAGCATGCCGCCGGCGGTTCCCGTTCTCTGCGGTATGCCCGATTTCCGGTCGACCCGTTCAGATTCCGTCACGCCGACTAGTTCATCGGCTCCGGCCGCAAAACCCGCGGCTTCCCCTTGATTTCCGGAATTCATGCTTATCGCTGAGGCACGCTGGCTGGCGGATCGAATCGACGAGCTCGGAAACGCGGCGTTCCCGATGTTAAACGTCGGAAGCCAGACGCTCGATTTTCGGACCCGGGTGCAGCCCTGGATCGACGCCTACCTCTTCGCGCCCGCTCGGTTGCGCCGGCAGTTGGTGTGCCATGCCGACATGCAGGCTGCTGACGGCGTTGATTTCGTCGGCGATATTGCTGACGAGTCGTTCGTTGCACGGATGCAGGCGGAATCGTTCGGGTCGGTGCTCTGCTGCAATCTGCTCGAGCACGTCGAGGATCGTGCCCGCGTCGCGCGCGCGCTGACCGACATCGTTCGGCCGGAGGGTCATCTGATCCTGAGCGTGCCGCACGTGTTTCCATACCATCCTGATCCGATCGACACGATGTACCGCCCGGATCCCGAAGAACTCGCATCGCTCTTTCCGGGCATGCTCGTCGTCCAGTCGAGGATCGTCAGGGCCGGCACGCTCGCAGGCTACGCCTTGCGACGGCTCTTGGCCGATCCGGCACAGCTGGCAAAGTCACTTTCGACCAGGCGCAGCAAGATTCCGGCGACAGTGTCCAAGGGCTCGTCAAACACGATCGGATGGGCGCTGCGGCCGTTGAAAGTGACATGCCTGATCCTGCGCAAGGCTTAAAGGTGAAATCGCCCGCCTCCAGCGGTCGAGTGGTCATCGTTTCCCACCATGCGCTTCCGCATGTCGGTGGAGTCGAAGTGCTGGTGGATCAGGAAATCCGTGCGCTCATCTCCGAGGGTCGTGCAGTGACGCATATCACCAGCGACCTCTTGGGGAGCGCGGAAGTGCCCGCGTATCCCACGTCGGTCAGCGTCGTGCGGGTTCCGGCTTGGCATGTCCTCGAACGCAAGGCCAGACTCGCCTATCCGGTCTTCTCGCCGAGCATCTTCACCACGATGTGGCGCGCGATCGGCGAAGCTGATGTCGTACATGTGCACGGGTTCATCTTCATGTCGTCGGTCGTTGCGACGCTTGTGGCGGCGCTGCGCGGCAAGCCCGTCGTGCTGACGGACCATGGCGGCATCATGCCGCTTTCGTCCAGAAGACTCGATCTGCTGATGAAGGCGGCAAGCTTCACCGTCGGGCGCATTACCACGCGTATCGCGAAGAAGCTCATTGCCTACAACATGCGTGTCCTGCGCGATCTGGAGCGGCTTTCTGGCCGTGTCGACAAGTCGCTGTTTCTGCCGTATCCCGTTAACACCCAGTTGTTCCATCCCCCGTCGCCCGAGGAGCGAGCTGCCACGCGCAAGGAATTGGGTTGGTCAGACGAGCGCCCGAAGGTGCTTTTCGCCGGTCGAATCACTGAAGACAAAGGATGCCTGCTGCTTCTCGCAGCGAAGTCCGATGCGTTCGATCTCGTGTTCGTCGGGCCCGGAAATCCCGACATCCTCAACTTGCCGAGGCAAGGAGTGACGTATCTGCCACCGCGACCCCAGCGCGATCTCGTGAAGCTGTACTACGCGTCGGATCTTTTCGTATTGCCGTCGCGTCCCGGGCGCGAGGGATTTCCAATCGCGACACGGGCGGCCCTGGCATGCGGACTAAAGGCCGTGATGTCGTATGAGGATGGCTATGCGCCATATCGACGCGTTCCTAACCTCTTGTTTTGTGAACCCCTGTCTCCCGAGAACCTGCGCGCGACGATCGAAAGGGCGCTTCGGGCGCCCTTGCAGCGAGCCGTCGACGATCCGGATTTCGGGATAACGCCGGCAAAGTGGGTCGGCAGGATTTATGCGGGAATACTGGCTTAGTGCCAACGCCGACGCTACGTTTGCGAACGAGCCCGCGGGGCGGTGCACGATTCTTCGTGAGAAGCGGAACCGTACCGCATCGGAACTTGCCTGCTTATCGGATGATCTGATCCACCGGCGGAAACGACGGCTTCTTCAGCGAGCGTGCGACCGTGGCCGCGAGCAACGAGATGGTCAGGACGAACTGCACGCCGTACACCCAGAGTTGGTTGCTGACCAGGGTGCCTAGCGAATCGTGCCGGAGCGTAAACAACGTGACGGCAAAGACGGTTGCCACGGCCGACGGCAGGTAGCCCACGCGGCTTTGCCAGGCGATCAGGGCCTGCGCGGAAAGCGCGGAGACAGAGAAGAACAGGATTCCATACGCGAACGGCCCCACGTAACGGGAGGTCGCATCGAAGCTCCTGTGGAAGAGCAGGTGCAGCATCGTGCCTGGAAATGCCGCTACGAGTGTGGCCGTTGCGCCGCCTACGAGCAGCACGAGCACGATCGCCAGGAGCAAGAGATGCATACGCCGCTGCACGAGAGGCTCGGTCAAGAGCCGCGGGTACATGACAGCGACGACGGGATAGGCACCGAAAAAGACGAGCTTTGCGGTCGTGGCCAGCGCCGCGTATTCCGCACCCTCAGTCGGCGCAACCAGCTGGACGAGGATCTGATCGAGTCCAAAGGGCAGGAACGCAATCACCGACGTCGCCACGGTCGAGGCCTTGAATCGAAGTCTTTCCCGGTGGCCGATTGCGCTTGAATGGCGCGATAAGCCCGTCCTCATGCTGAGCGCATAGGCAAGGAAGAAGACCAACAGGTAATTGACGAGGTAGCCCAGCACCGCGCCGATGATGCTCAGTCCCAGCAGCATCAGCGGCCATCCGACCAGCAGGCGGCATGTGGCACCGGCAAGCATGACGAGCGAGGAAGCACGGATGCGGCCGAGCCCGACGAGGACACCCATCGCAGCGCTGCTCGCGAACATGACGCACACCGTCGCGCCGACGGCACCCAGCGCTGCGGCTGTTGCGCCGATGGCGGGACCGAACGGAAGGGCCGCGATCGTGACGAGCGTGCACGCCGGCAAAACAAGGCGCACGGTCTGCGCGACCAATGTCGGCAGGACCGAATTGCTCGGGTTGCGGGTCGCTGCCTCCGTTGCAGCGAGCTGGATGGACGACGAAAAATAACTGGCGACTGTGATCAAGCCAAAGAGCGCGTTGAACACCGCAAATTCCGCTGGAGCCAGCGTGCGACCCGCGGCAACGACGTACGCGAAGGCGATGACATTGGTCGCGGCGAACCCGAAACCAAATGCACCGACGTCGGCGATGAAATCGCGGGCTGCTTCGCGGGAGCTGGTCGCGCGCCCTGCCTTCACGCCTCCGTCCGGTGCTCGAATGAGCCCTCGCGGGCGTTCCATTTAGTGCGAGTCACCGCGGTTTTGGCTGCTGCGAGCGCCCTCGAGCGCGAGCTGCTGGACCAGGCGCGTGAACCTCAGCTCGACGTCCTTGAACTTGAGATAGTAGACAAACGCGATGAAGAACAACGCCAGATGCGAAAGGTAGAACAGGAGGTCGACGCCTCGCCCTACGCCGACCCGTGCCGCGATGGCGCTGGACCACTCCGGATTCAGGACAAACGCAACCATCACGAGCACGAACGCCAGGACGAAGCCCTTGCGCAGCATCGACTTGCGTGGCAGCAGAAGGATGTAGACGAAGAACGACGCCAACGTCGCGAGGAGAATGAACTTGATGGTCATTTCAGGAGCCGTCCGATCACCAGATCGAGCAGGATGTTGACGGAATTCAAGGACGATTGCCCCTTGGCCAGGGAGTAGTCGGTGTAGACGATCTCGACTGGGATCTCACCGATCGTCATCCCATGGCGTACCAGCTGACTCGTGATTTCCGACGCATACGCCATTCCGGTCTGAGAAATTTCCAGCGCAGCCGCGGCTTTGCGCGTAAAGCCACGAAGCCCATTGTGCGCATCGGTAAGCCGAGCATGCGTGGTGACGCGAGAGAACCAAGCGGCTGCCTTGAGGATGCATCTGCGCGTCGCCGGCATGCCGATCGAGGGACGCCCAAGAAAGCGGGATCCGTACACGACGTCGCATTTGCCGCTCGCGAGCTCATAAAGTAACGCCACCGCATCGTCGACCCGGTGCTGGCCGTCCGCATCGAAAGTGACGATGTAGTCCGCCCCGCAGTTCAGCGCATACGTCAGTCCCGTCTGCATGGCCGCGCCGGCGCCGAGGTTGACGAGGTGCGTCACCAGGTGCACAGGTAGCGAACGCGCGATCTCCGCAGTTGCGTCGGTCGATCCATCGTTCACCAGAACGATGTTCGGAAAGGCGCGGTGAAGGTCGTCGATGACCGGGCCCAGTACCTGCGCTTCGTTGTAGGCGCGCACCACCACGAAACTTCTTTCGAGTGCGCCGCGGAGTCGCTCTTGATCGGGCATTTGCTGGCCGCCGAGAACCGAGTAAGCTGGCCGTCAGGAACCGAATAATCAGTCTAGCAGGGCACTGAGTCGAGCGCGTTTCAAGGACACCCGCTGCTGGTGCTGGACGCCAAATACCGCGGAAGAGCGATTGCGCTCGGATCCTGGTTCGACCTTGCCCCGCTGTGTCGAACGCCGCATCATGGCGGTGAGCCATCGTCCGGTACGGTCCAGCGGGAAGGGAGTTCGGGCAATGCATGCTGCTGATCAGGTCGGCCGTCCGAGCGCCTCGGTCCCGGCGCTCGGCGGCGTCGGCTACACCAGCGAGTACCCGGCCGGGCGCTTGTGGCGCGACGCCAAGCTGTACGAGATCGGCGCCGGCACGAGCGAGATCCGGCGCATGCTGATCGGATGCGAGCTGTACGCGGAGAGCATGTGAGCGCGCCGCGCCGCTACCAGGACATCCCCGGGCCGCGCGGCGTGCCCTTCTTCGGCAACGCCTACCAGTTCGACAAGCGCCGCGTCCACGAGCGGTTCGCCGAGTGGGTGCAGGAATACGGCCCGTATGTCCGCGTTCGCGTCGGCCCGCGCGATCTGCTCTTGGTCGCCGACCATGCGGTCATCGGCTCGGTGCTGCGCGACCGTCCGGAGCGGTTTCGGCGGCCGAGCAACCAGGCCAAGATCGCGCGCGAGATGGGCTTCGAGGACGGGCTCTTCTTCGCCAACGACGCCGTCTGGAAGCGGCAGCGCCGCATGGTCATGGCCGCGCTCGACCCCGGGCACGTCAAGGCCTTCTTCCCTTCGCTGAAGAATGTCGTCGCGCGGCTCGAGGGCCGATGGCGCAAGGCCGCCGTCGCCGGCACCGTCATCGACCTCCAGGCCGACCTGATGCGCTATACGGTCGACGCCATCGCCGGCCTCGCGTTCGGCGCCGACGTCAACACGCTCGAGTCGGACGAAGACGTCATCCAGTGCCACCTCAACCAGATCTTTCCCGCCCTGGCGAGGCGCTCGCTGGCCCCGTTCCCTTACTGGCGCTACGTCCCGCTGCCGGCCGATCGACGCCTCGATGGCAGCGTCCGCGAAGTGAAGGCGGCGATCGGCGGCTTCATCGCCCAGGCGCGCAAGCGTCTTCAGGATGACCCGGAGCTGCGCATTCGCCCGCGCAATCTGCTCGAAGCGATGATCGTCGCCGCCGACGTGCCGGGCAGCGAGGTCGACGACCGCGACATCGCCGGCAACGTCTTCATCGCCTTGATCGCGGGCGAGGACACGACGGCCAACACGCTCGCCTGGCTGCTCGATTTCCTGCATCGCCATCCGGAAGCGATGCGCCGAGCGCGCGAGGAGGTGAAACGCGTCGCGTCCGAAACGGCGTCGTTCACGCTCGAGCAGATGGCGGAGCTGCCGTTCATCGACGCCTGCATCAACGAGACGATGCGCCTGAAGCCGGTGGCGCCGCTGCTGCCGTCGCAGGCGAACCAGGACACCGTGGTCGGCGACGTGGCGATTGCGGCGAATACCTTCGTCGTCTGCGTCATGCGGCCCGATGCCGTCGAGGAGCGCCACTTTCCGGACCCGAAGGCCTTCAGGCCGGAGCGCTGGCTCGGCGCCGCGGCCGACGCGCCGAGCGCGCGTTCCACCACCCGCGTGTCGATGCCGTTCGGCGCCGGGCCGCGTCTTTGCCCCGGGCGCTACCTCGCGCTGCTCGAGATGAAGATGGCGATCGCGATGCTGCTCGGCGGCTTCACGATCGACCGCGTCGGCACGCGCGACGGCGCACCCGCGAAGGAGCTGTTCGCTTTCGCCATGGGTCCGGTCGGACTCGAGATGAAGCTCGCATCGCCGGCTTGACCGGCCCGGGCGCTGCCAAGCTCGCAAGCGATGCCAGGTTTTGCACTGGCCTCGGCATCGCATGCCGATGCGCCCGGTGGTTCAGGCGCTCGACCCGCATCAGGCCCGACGACAGCCCAGCTCGACGCTGATGAACGCCTCGAACTCCCTGCCGAACTCGGCCAGCGCGATCGCAAGCCGGGGTCCGGTGTCGCCGGCTTCGACGCGCGCCCGGAAGATCGCGAGGCGGGCTTCGAACGCCGCGTGCCGCTCGCCTTTGCCGGCGCTGTCGGCGAGCTGCGCGGTCAGCTGCAGGACGGCGGCAAGGCGCCGGAACACGCCGAGCAGCTGGAGGCGCGCGGCCGGCGAAATTTCTTCGCGGAACGTGGACGGACCGTCGATCGAGGTCGACGCGGCGGAGTGCCTGAGCGGGCGGAGGTTCCAGGCCATGGGAATGTGACGGGAAAAGGGTATGCGGACGCCGACAACGGTGACAGCAAGGATTCGGCAAGCGCTATGCCACGGTTTGGTCGGCCAGCGGTTGGCGCAGGCGAGGGCGGCGCAATCCGAGCCAGACGACCGTGGCGACGACCACGATCGCGCCGGCCACCTGCGACGGCGCGATCGACTGGCCGAGCACCAGCCAGGCGAGGCCGAGCGCGAACACCGGCTCGACGTTCATGATCGCCGAATTGCCGACGACGCCGAGCTTCGGCAGCACCGTGAACATGATCGTGAACGCCGTGCCGTAGAGGAAGGTCAGCGCCGCCAGGCCCCACCAGCCGGCCGTGGCGTCCGGCAGGTGCAAGCCGCCCTGTGCCCGCGTGGCGACGGCGGCGATCACGGCGACGATCGCCATCGTGGTGACGGTGCGCAGCCGGCCGTCGAGGTCGCCGGCCTCGTGCTGCGTGAACACGAGCGCCAGGCCGAAGGTCGCCGCGGCGGCAAGCGCGAAGGCGACGCCGGCGCCGATCTGGCGCCACTGCGCCGTCGCGCCGAGGCCCGACGCGGCGCCGAGCACGTCGAGCGCGAGGGCCAGGCCGGCGAGCATCACCGGCATCGCGAGGACGACGCGCCGCTCGGGGCGGTTCCCGTAGAGCAGGCGCGCCCAGAGCGCGGTCCAGAGCGGATAGGTGTTGAAGGCGAGCAGCGCGAGCGCGACCGGCAGCCGTGCCACCGCCGAATAGAGGCACAGGCTCTGCACGCCGATGAGCAGGCCGATCGCCGGCAGCGCGCGCCGATGGCGCCGCGTCAGCGCCAGCGAAACGCGCTGGACGACGAGCAGCGCGGCGACGACGAGCGCGGTGATCGTGCTGCGGACGCTCACCGCGGTGGCGACGTCGACTCCATGGTCGAAGGCGACGCGCGCGGCGACGTGGTTCGCGCCCATCATGAACGCGATCAGCAGCAGCGTCGCGAACGCCGCGCCGGAGAGCGCGTTCGCGCCGGCCGGCCGGCCGCTCATTCGGGCATGCCGCCGGGCAGGACGGTGGTCGTCGGCTTGAACGAGCGCACTCGAATCATCCTCGTGTCTGCCCTGGCCTCGGGGCGATGCGGATCGTGCCACGGCAGACGTTAAGCTCGCGCTCGGACAAACGACGACAAGCAGACGACCCATGCCCGCGTTGAAGTCGCGCATCGACACGCGCTCGGACGAGTTCAGGAGCAACGCCGCGGCCCTGCAGCGCCAGGTCGACGACCTGCGTGCGCGCGCCGGCGAAGTCGCGCTCGGCGGCGACGCCAAGTCGCGCGAGCGCCACGTCGCGCGCGGCAAGCTGCTGCCGCGCGAGCGCGTCGACGGGCTGCTCGACGCCGGCGCGCCGTTCCTCGAGATCGGCCAGCTCGCCGCCTCGGGCATGTACGACGGCGAGGCGCCGGCCGCCGGAATGATCGCGGGCATCGGCCGCGTCCACGGCCAGGAATGCATGATCGTCGCCAACGACGCGACGGTGAAGGGCGGCACCTACTACCCGATGACGGTGAAGAAGCACCTGCGCGCGCAGGAGATCGCGCTG
>Ga0070664_100004688_pt1 | contig 10969 bp, 5 predicted proteins | sample KBSC73metaG_FD_65863 | JGI IMG/M metagenome (GOLD analysis project Ga0070664, IMG submission 65863) | Corn rhizosphere microbial communities from Kellogg Biological Station, Michigan, USA - KBS C7-3 metaG | ecosystem: Host-associated > Plants > Roots > Rhizosphere > Soil ... | reverse complement strand
CGAGCGACCGCCACGGACGCCACCGCTCCGCCGCGGCGCGCACCGCGTTGTCGGGGAACGCGTCGGGCTCCCCGAGGCGCATCGCCAGCAGGTGCGCTGCGGGCGCGCCGACACCCGGGATCGCGGTGAGCGAGGCGACGAGGTCGCGCAGCGCGGCGCTGCCGTCGAGGACGACGTCGCCGGCGTCGACGCGCTGCGCGAATCCGTGGACGGCGGCAGCCTCGGCCGGTGGGAGGCCGATGCCGGCCAGATCGGCCGACATGAGCGCGGGCGCGGCCGGGAACGCGTGCGTCAGGCCGTGCCGCAGCCCCGGAATCGGCGTGCCGTGGCGGCGCACGAGGTGCCCCAGCAACGCGGCGGTCGCCGCGGCGCCGCGGTGCTGGCCGACGATCGCGTGCACGCCCGCCTCGAACGGCGCCCACGCGCCCGGCACGCGAAGGCCCGGCCGGCGTGCGATGAGCGGGCCCAGCACCGGATCCGCGGCCAGGTGTGCCGTGGCGGCGGGGAGGTCGAGGTCGAGGCCGAGCATGCGGCGGACCCGTTCCGCGACGTGGATGAGCCCCTCCCAGTACGGCAGGTGCGCCCGCAGCACCACGTGGCCCGGTTCGGGCGCGTTGACCTCGATCAGTCCGGGGCCGCCGTCGAGCGTGACGGTGCGCCGGTAGACGCCGTCCTCCACTGTGGACACACCCGGGATCGCCTGCGCGGCCAGGTCGTCCAGGGCCGCGCCCCAGTCGAAGGGCTCGTCGACGGGCAGCCGCAGGGCGAGACCGCCGTCGGTGACGAGGCGGTCGGCCCGCCGGCGCCGCTCACGCAACTGTTGCGGCGTCGCCCGGAACACCTCGCGCATCGTCCGGTTGAACTGCCGCAGGCTGCCGAAGCCCGACGCGAACGCGATGTCGGCCGCGGTGAGGTCGGTGTCGTCCAGCAGGCGGCGGGCGAAGTGCGCGCGACGGGACCGGGCGAGCTGGTCGGGCGTCATGCCGAGGTGCTCCTGGAACAGCCGGCGCAGGTGCCGGGAGGACAGGCCGAGGCGCCGGCCGAGGTCGGCCTCGGTGCCGTCGTCGAGGACGCCCTCCAGGATCAGCCGCACCGAGCGGCACACCAGTTCCGGCGCGTCCCAGGGGAGGGTGCCGGGCGTGCGGTAGGGCCGGCAGCGCAGGCAGGCCCGGAACCCGGCCGCCTCGGCGGCGGCGGCCAGCTCGAAGGTCCGGACGTTCTCCGCGCGGGGCCGCGCGCCGCACCCGGGCCGGCAGTAGATGCCCGTCGTCACCACGGCCGAAAACGTCGTCACCACACCATGTGTAGCCGGTCGCCGGACGGTGCGCTGGCCGCATCCGGACATCGCCGTCGGGGTCTTGTTCGCGACACCACCGCATCACGGGACGGGGCGCCGCATCCGGCCGCTTCCGACGCCCCTGGCTGGCTATTGCAGACAATGCCGGCCCGGTCCCGGCATCCCGCTGTCATGCCGCTGTTCGTGCTGACCGTCATCGCCCTGCTGCTCACGTCGGGAACGCTTGTGGCTCTCGTGGTGCACAGGGGCCTGCGGCGACAACACGCTCCAGCTCTCCGACGAGGTCGCCCGGTACGAGTATCACCGCAGCTGACCGGGCTTCCAGCGGGGTGCTGGAACGCTTCTGGCGCCCTCCCGGTAGGAGCAACGGGAGGGAGTCTCAGACATGTCACAGACAACGGTCGACGAAGCGGCGGTCGGCGCGTTCGCCCAGCGGATGCTCGCCGACGGCACCGCCTCGATCACGATGCTCATGGCCGCCCTCGGCGACCGGCTCGGACTGTTCCGGGCGCTCGCCGAGGGCGGCCCGGCGACCCCCGCGCAACTCGCGGCCCGCGCGGGGATCGTCGAGCGGTATGCCCGCGAATGGTCGGCGGCGCTCGCGGCCGCCGGCTACCTGACCCACGACCCGGCCGACGGGACGTTCGCCCTTCCGGCGGCCCACGTGCCGGTGCTGGCCCTCGACGACACGCCGGCTTCATTGGGCTCGGTCCTGCAGTGGATGTTCGGCGTCGCGCCGGCGCTGCCGGCGATCCTCGACGCGTTCGTCACCGGGCGCGGCGTATCACCCGACGCGTACGGCGCCGACCTGCGCGGCGGGATCGAACGGCTGAGCGCGCCGGCGTACGTCAACGCGCTGGTGCCGGTCTGGCTGGCACACCTGCCGGCCGTCGACGCCGCGCTGCGGGCCGGCGCGGACGCCGCCGACGTGGGGTGCGGTGCCGGCCGGGCGCTCGTCGAGTTGGCGCGGGCGTACCCCCGCTCGCGGTTCGTGGGCTTCGACCCGGATCCGGCGCAGATCGAGCGGGCCAGGGCCAACGCGACGGCGGCCGGAGTGGCCGACCGGGTGCGATTCGTCGCGTCCACTGTGGACGCCGGGCCGTACGACGTGGTGTTCACGTTCGACGTCGTGCATGACGCCGGTGACCCGCTCGGGCTGCTCCGTGCGGTGCGCGCGGCGCTGCGGCCCGGCGGTACGTACGTCTGCGCCGAGATCAACGGTGCCGACTCGCTCGCCGGGAACCTCAACCCGTTCGGTGCGCTGTACTACGGGGTGAGCGTCCTGTACTGCCTGTCGGTGTCGCTCGCCGCCGGCGGTCCGGGGCTGGGCAGCCTCGGCCTGCCGGCGGCGGAGCTGAGCTCCCTGTGCAGCCGAGCCGGCTTCGCGACGGTGCGGCGGCTGCCCGTCGAGGACCCGGTGAACGCCGTGTACGAGGTGAAGCCATGACCGAGCGCAGCGAGGTCATCATCAGGCAGAGCCGGCCCGGTCAGGGCGGGTCACCACGAAGTGGGGACCCGGACCTGACTCACTTCGACTCCGCCAGTGCGCTGGCCGCGCGGTTGCGCCGCCGCGAGCTGAGCAGCCGCGAACTCGTCGACCTGTACCTGGACCGGATCGAGCGGCTGAACCCCGTCGTGAACGCGGTGGTGACGCTCGACGCGGAGCGCGCCCGGGCGGAAGCGGCGGCGGCCGACGAGGCCGCCGCGCGCGGCGAGGACCTCGGGCCGCTGCACGGCCTGCCCGTGACCATCAAGGACAGCATCGAGACGGCGTCGCTGCGCACCACCTGCGGCGCACCCGAACTGGCCGGCCACGTGCCGCAGCGCGACGCGACGGCGGTGGCCCGGCTGCGGGCCGCGGGCGCGGTGGTGCTGGGGAAGACGAACACGCCGGCGTGGGCGGCCGACGCGCAGACCGACAACCCGGTGTTCGGGCGCACCAGCAACCCGTGGGACCTCACCCGCTCCCCCGGCGGCTCGTCCGGTGGGCCGGCAGCGGCGGTTGCGGCCGGGCTCACCGGGCTGGACCTCGGCAGCGACCTCGGCGGGTCGATCCGCATGCCGGCCGGGTACTGCGGCGTGTACGGGCTGCGGCCGTCGTTCGGGGTGGTGCCGCAGCGCGGCCACCTGCCGCCGCCGCCCGGCGTGCGCACGGAGATCGACATGGCGGTGCTCGGCCCGCTCGCCCGCGGCGCCGACGACCTCGCGCTCGCGCTCGACGTGCTGGCCGGCCCGGACGAGCCGCACGCGGCCGGATGGCGGCTCGACCTGCCGGCGCCGCGGGCCGACACGCTCGCCGGTTACCGGATCGCGGCGTGGCTCGACGATGCCGCCCACCCCGTCGACACCGCGGTGCTCGACGTGCTCTTCGGCGTTGTGACGGAGCTGCGCCGCGACGGGGTCAAGGTGGACGACCACCCCGGTCCGGTGGATCTCGCGGAGTCGGCGCGGCTGTTCCAGCGTCTCGTCCAGCCGTTCCTCGGCACGATGATGGACGACGCGGCGTTCGCGGACCTGACCGCGCTCGCCGCCACCGACGCTTCCACGCCGCGGGCGCGCTGGGCGCGCCACGTCACGGCGCCGGTGCGCGAGTGGGCCTTCACGCACGAACGGCGGCTCGAGGTGACCGCGGCCTGGGCGCGGATGTTCCGCGACGTCGACGTGCTGCTCTGCCCGGTGACGCCGACGACGGCGAATTCACACGACGCGACACCGGATCCCGACGAGCGGCGCATCACGGTGAACGGCGCGACGGTGCCGTACTGGGAGCAGGTGCGGTGGGTGCAGGCGCTGTCCATCACGCACCTGCCGGTGGCGACGGTGCCGGTCGGGCTGTCGGCCGGGGGGTTGCCGGTCGGCGTCCAGGTCGTCGGGCCGTTCCTGGGCGACCGCACGGTCGTCGACGTCGCGCGCCGGCTGGCCGACGTGGTCGGCGGGTACCGGCCGCCGCCGGGATTCTGACGGCGATACTGGGTCATGCTGTTGGGGCGGGCTCACGCGCTCGACGCGCTGTCGGCGGCGCTGTCCGACGCGCGCGCGGGCCGGGGCGGGCTGCTGCTGGTGGCCGGCGACGCCGGCATCGGCAAGACGGCCGTGGCCGGGCAGTTGCTGCGCGAGGGGCCCGGCTCCGGCGTGCGGGTCGCGTGGGCCGCCTGCCGGCCGGACACCGGGGCGCCGCCGTACTGGCCGTGGGTGCAGGCGCTGCGCGGCCTGGGCGAGCCGTTCCCGGCGGCCGTGCGGTCGGGCGAGCCGTTCCCGGCCGCTGTGCCGTCGGGGGACCCGGACGCTGCTCTGTTCCGTCTCCTTGACGGCATCGCGGGCGCGCTGGTGCGGGCGGGCGGCGCGCAGCCGGTCGCCGTCGTCCTCGACGACCTGCACTGGTCGGACGAGCCGTCGCTGGTGGTGCTGTCGTTCGTCGCCGAGCAGATCCGCACCGCGCGGGTGCTCCTGCTGGGCACCTACCGGGAGGCGGAGGCCGCGCCGCGGCTGCTCGACCTCGCCCGCGCCGCGACGGTGGTGCAGCTCGGCGGGCTGGCTCAGCCGGACGTCGCCCGGTTGATGGCGGGCGTGGCCGGGACGGCGCCCGATCCCGGCGTGGTCGCCGAGGTGTGGCGGCGCACCGGCGGCAACCCGTTCTTCGCGCGGGAGGTGACGCGGCTGCTCGTCGCGTCGGGGGGTGCCGTGCCCGACATCATGCCCGACGTTGTGCCCGACGTGGTGCCGGCCGGCGTGCGCGAGGTGTTGCGGCACCGGCTGGCGCGGCTCTCGGCCGGCTGTGCCGACCTGTTGGGGCACGCGTCGGTCCTGGGCACGGAGTCCACAATGGACGTCCTGCACCGGGTCGCCGGCCTCGATCCCGACGACGCCACGGCGCTCGTCGAGGAGGCCGTGCGCGCCGCCGTGGTGGTCCGCCCGCCGGCACCCGCCGGGCAGGTGCGCTTCGTGCACGACCTGTTCCGCGCGACGGTGTACGACGCGCTCGACCCGGCCGACCGCGCCCGCCGCCATCACGCCGCCGCGCAGGTCCTGATCGCCCGCTCCACGGCCGGGCACGGCGTTGCGGCGGCGGAGGTGGCGGCGCACCTGCTGCGCGCCGGCGGGGCGGCGGCCGCCGACGCGGCGCGCTGGGCGGCGGTCGCGGGCGAGGAGGCGGCCGGCCGGCTCGCGTACGAGGACGCCTGCGCGCACTTCGAGCGGGCACTGGCCGCCTTGGCCGGTGCGGCCGGTGCGGCCGGTGCGGCCGGTGCGGCCGGCTCGGCCGGTGCGGCCGGTGCGGCGCTGCGGTTGCGGTTGCTGCTCGGGCTCGGCGCCGCCCGGCACCGGTCCGGTCGCACCGAGGCCGCCCGCGAGTCGCTGCGCGCGGCCGTGGCCGCTGCCCGTGAACTGTCCGATGTGGACGCACTCGGGACTGCCGCGCTCGGTCTGCACCGGCTCGGCGCGCGGGCCGGCACCGCCGACGCGGAGGCCGACGCGGTGCTCGCCGAGGCGATCGCGGCGGCTGAGCTGACCGCGCCGGGCGCGGCGGCTGAGCTGACCGCGCCGGGCGCGGCGGCTGAGCTGACCGCGCCGGGCGCGGCGCCCGCGCGGCCGACGCTGCTGCCGGCGTTGCTCGCGGCGCAGGCGCGCACCCGGCACCACGGCGGGATCGGCGGCTCGCTGGCCGAGGTGACCGGCGTCGCGGAGCGGGCGGTCCGCCTGGCCCGGGTGGCCGGCGACCCGACCACGATCGCGGCCTGCCTGCTCGCGCTGCACGATGCGCACTGGCGTCCCGGCTCGGCCCGCACCCGACTGCCCATTGTGGACGAGATGGCCGTCTACGCAGAGCGGGCCGGCGACACGGATCGGTACGCGCAGGCCCGCCAGCTGCGGGCGGCGGCGCTCATCGAACTCGGCGACCCGCACGGCGTCGCCGAACTCGGCACGTACTGCCGGCTCGCCGGCGACCTCGGGCATCCGCAGGCGCGCTGGAACGCGCTCAGCCGTCGGGTGACGCTGGCGCTGATCGGCGGCGACCCGGACGCGGCCGCCGCGCTCCTCGTCGAGGCGGCCGAGCTGGGCGTGCGGATCGGCGAACCGGACGCGATCGGCGCCGCGAACACGCAGGCGTTCGTGTTCGCGATCCTCGGGCGCACGGCACCGGAGCTCCCGATTCCCACGAGCACGTTCGGCCGGCGGGTGGACCCTGTGCTCATCGCGTTCCACCAGCATGCCCACGGCGAGCGGCGGGCGGCCGCGGCGGCCATGGCGGGTTACCGTTTCGCCGACTCCGCGCACTCGCACGACCCGGAACCGGTGGTGCTGGCCGCGGTGATGCTCGCCGAATACGGCACCGACGACGAGCGCCGGCAGGTCTACGAACACCTGCTTCCGCTCGCGGGAACGCACTCGGTGGTCGGCGGGTGCGCGTCGTACCAGGGCGCCGTCGACCACCACCTGGCGATGCTGGCCGCCGCGCTGGGCTGGCAGGAGAAGGCGACCGCACACGTCGCCGCCGCGACCGCCATGTACGAGCGGCTCGGCGCGCCCCGCTGGGTGGAGCGGCTGCGTGAGCTGGCCACGAGTCCCGGCGCGGTGTTCCGGCGCGACGGCGACCTGTGGTTGCTCGCGTACGAGGGCCGCACGGTACGCGTCCCCGACGCCAAGGGGCTGCACGACCTGGCCGCCCTGCTCGCCGCGCCCGGCCGGCCGGTGCACGTGTCCCGGTTGATCGCCCCGGGCCTGTCGCCGGTCGCCGGCGCCGACCCCGTGCTGGACGAGCGCGCCCGCGCCGCGTACAAGGCGAGGCTCGCCGAACTCGACGACGACATCGACGACGCCGTCACGGCGAACGACGCAGAGCGTGCCGGGCGTGCCCGCGCCGAGCGTGAGTTCCTGGTCGCGGAGCTGGCGGCGGCCACCGGGCTGGGCAACCGGTCGCGCCGGCTGGGCGACGAGACGGACAAGGCCCGCAAGACGGTGTCGGCGCGCATCCGCTACACGATCGACCGCATCCGGCGCGTCCATCCTGAGCTCGCGGCACACCTCGACGCGCACGTGCACACGGGTACCGAGTGCGAGTACCGCCCCGACGCTCGCGTTGCGTGGCGCCTGTGAGTGGCACCCAACGTCTGACGCCTTATCGTTGTCAGAACGGCCCGGTGGCAACGATACGGCGTCAGACGTTGGATCCGGCGGCTTCCCGATAGTCGCTTGCCGTGACCGGCGACCCGAGCTACCCTCGGGCCAGAACCAGCTGGATGCCGGCCGCCATCGTCTACGGTGGCCCCCTCGCTGGAAGGTCGATTTTCCGACACCCACCGGTGCAAACGCGACGCTCGCACACCGGGAATCCCCACCTCACCTTCCGTTTCACCCACGGCACACGTGGAGAGGCCAATGACAGTTACCCAACCGACTCAACGCACCGCCGATGACGCGGCCGAAACCGCCGTCAAAGGCATTGTCGCGTTCACCGGCTCCCGCGGCGGCACGCTGCGCCTGCACGGTTACCGGCCGCACCCCGACGACGTGCGCATCCCGCCGGCGCTGATCGCGCGCCACGACCTGCGTCCGGGCGACGAGGTCACGGGCGTCGCCAACCCGAACAACCGCGGCCTCGTCCGCGTGGACACCATCCACGGCATGCCGCCCGAAAAGCTACGGAGGCGGCCCGACTTCGCCCAGATGGCCGCGATGCACCCCGAGCAGCGCCTGCGCCTGGAAACCGAACCGCACGTGCTCACCACCCGGGTCATCGACCTGGTGATGCCGATCGGCAAGGGCCAGCGCGCGCTGATCGTGTCGCCGCCCAAGGCGGGCAAGACGATGATCCTGCAGGCGATCGCGAACGGGGTGACGCGCAACCATCCGGAGTGCCACCTGATGGTGGTGCTCGTCGACGAGCGGCCCGAGGAGGTCACCGAGATTCGCCGGTCGGTGCGCGGCGAGGTGGTCGCGTCCACGTTCGACCGGCCGCCCACCGACCACATCGCCACCGCCGATCTCGCCATCGAGCGCGCCAAGCGCCTGGTGGAGCTCGGCCGCGACGTGGTGGTGCTGCTGGACTCGTTGACCCGCCTGGGCCGCGCACACAACAACGCGGCGCCCTCCGGCGGCCGGACGATGACCGGCGGCATCGACACCGCGGCGCTGCAGGCACCGAAGCGCCTGCTCGGTGCCGCCCGCAACACCGACGGTGGGGGCACGCTGACCATCATCGCGAGCGCGCTCGTCGACACCGGATCGGCCGGCGACGGCGTGCTGTTCGAGGAGTACAAGGGCACCGGCAACGCCGAACTCCGGCTCGACAGGCGCATCGCCGAGCGGCGGGTCTTCCCCGCGATCGACGTCACCGCGTCGGGCACCCGGCGGGAGGAACTGCTCCTCGCCCCCGACGAGCTCAACGTCGTGCGGGCGGTGCGCCGCGCCGTGGCGCAACTGCCGCCCGGGCAGGCGCTCGACCAGCTGCTCGACCACCTCAAGCGCACCCGCAGCAACGCCGAGTTCCTGCACCGCCTCGCGGCGGGCGGCCGCGCCCGCGCAGCCGCCTCGTAACTCAGCCGGGCCGCCGTCCCCCAGGGCCGGTACCGTGATGCGGTGGCACGCAGCGTCTACGTCACCGAGCACGGATCCGGCGCCGGTAAGTCCGCGGTGGCGCTCGGCCTCGCCGAGCTGCTTTCGCACCGGGTTCCCACGCTCGGCGTGTTCCGGCCGCTCGTCAAGAACGCCGACGCCGACCCGCTCCTCGACCTGCTCCGCGAGCGTTACCGCGTCGCGATCCCGCGCGCCGACCTGTTCGGCGTGACCACCGACGAGGCGGCCGCGCTTGTCGCCGCCGGTCGCCGGGAGGACCTGTTCTCACTCATCGTCGAGCGGTACCGCGCCGTCGACAGGCGGTGCGCCGCGGTCGTCGTCGTGGGCAGCGACTTCGACGACGGCCAGCCCGGGGCCCGTGGCATCCCGCGCGAACTCGCGTTCAACGCCCGGATGGCGACGGAGTTCGGCAGCGTCGTCGTGGTCGTCGTGAACGGGGCGACCGCCGAAGCCGCCGCGCTCGACGGCGAAGCGCGCGCCGCCTACCACAGCCTCACCGACCTCGACGCCACGGTCGCGGCCGTTGTCGTCAACCGGGCGCCCGAGGGCCTGCGCCGGCCCGAGCTGCCCGTGCCGGCCTACGTCATCCCGGAGGTGGCGACGCTGCGCGCGCCGACCGTCGCCGAGGTGGCGCACGCGCTGCGGGCCACCGTCGTCACCGGTGACAGCGCGGCGCTGGGTCGCGACGTGCTCGACTTCGTGGTCGGCGCGGCACAGGTGCCGACGGTGCTGGACCATCTCACGCCGGGCGCGCTGCTCATCGCGCCGGGCGACCGCGCCGACCTGCTGGTGGCCACCGCCGCCGCGCAGGTGGCCGGCACGGCGTCGGTGGCGGGCATCGTGCTGACGCTGGGCATCGACCCCGATCCCGTCGCGATGCGGGTCTTCGAAGGGCTCGACCCCGGTCTCGCGGTACTCAAGGTCGCGACCGCGAGCTACGAGACCATCGCGGCGTCGACGCGGATCGAGCACGCGCTGTCGGCGGCCAACCCGCGCAAGGTGGAGGCGGCGCTCGGTGCGTTCGAGTCCAGTGTGGACGGTGCCGAGCTGTCCCGGCAGCTGGACGTGAGCCGGTCCACCCGGGTCACGCCGATGATGTTCGAGCACGAGCTGATCGACAGGGCCCGCGCCGACCGTCGCCGGCTCGTCCTGCCCGAGGGCACCGACGACCGGATCCTGCGCGCCGCCGACACCGTGCTGCGGCGCGGCGTCGCCGACCTGGTGCTGCTCGGTGACCCGGACACCGTCGGCCGTCGGGCCCGCGACCTCGGGCTCGACCTCGGCGCCGCAGAGGTGATCGACCCCGGCGCGAGCGACCTGCTCGACGGGTTCGCGGCGACCTATGCCGAGCTGCGCAAGGCCAGGGGCATGACCCTCGACCTGGCCCACGACGTCGTACGCGACGTGAACTACTTCGGCACCTTGATGGTCCACAGTGGACGGGCCGACGGGATGGTGTCCGGCGCGGCGCACACCACGGCGGCCACGATCCGGCCGGCCTTCGAGATCATCCGGACCCGGCCGGGCGTCTCCGTCGCGTCGAGCGTGTTCTTCATGCTGCTGCCCGACCGCGTCCTCGTGTACGGCGACTGCGCCGTCAACCCGGACCCCGACGCCGCGCAACTGGCCGACATCGCGCTCTCCTCGGCGGAGACGTCGGCCCGCTTCGGCGTCGAGGCCCGGGTGGCGATGCTGTCCTACTCGACCGGCGAGTCCGGCGCCGGCGCCGACGTCACCAAGGTGGCCGAGGCCACCAGGCTGGTCCGCGAGCGGCGCCCGGACCTGCCGGTCGAGGGCCCCATCCAGTACGACGCGGCGATCGACCCGGCCGTCGCGGCCGCCAAGCTTCCCGGCAGCGCGGTGGCCGGGCACGCGACGGTGTTCATCTTCCCCGACCTCAACACCGGCAACAACACGTACAAGGCGGTGCAGCGCTCGGCCGGCGCGGTGGCCGTCGGCCCGATCCTGCAAGGGCTGCGGCGCCCGGTGAACGACCTGTCGCGCGGGGCGACCGTGAAGGACATCGTCAACACGATCGCCATCACCGCGATCCAGGGCGGGGAGCCGGCGCGCTAGCGGGAGCCGGCGCGCCAGCGGGGG
>Ga0070664_100004685_pt1 | contig 10977 bp, 9 predicted proteins | sample KBSC73metaG_FD_65863 | JGI IMG/M metagenome (GOLD analysis project Ga0070664, IMG submission 65863) | Corn rhizosphere microbial communities from Kellogg Biological Station, Michigan, USA - KBS C7-3 metaG | ecosystem: Host-associated > Plants > Roots > Rhizosphere > Soil ... | reverse complement strand
GGCCGGTGACCGGCAGAATCCGTGTGTGGGCTAGATCAGGTGCATCAGAGCTGGGTCTCCAGCTCGATCGTTCCGCCCTCGATGTCCAGCGTGCGCGTGGGGCCGAGGCGCTCCATGATGCGCCGGAACGGCCGGTTGGCGACGCCGGTCTGCGCGACGAAGCGCTCGATGCCGTGGTCGCGGGCCGTCGCGGCCAGCTCGCGCACGAGCAGCTTGCCGAGCCCGAGCCCCTGGGCCTCGTCGGCGACCACGATCGCGATCTCGGCGGCGTCGGATGCGGGGGAGAGGCGGATGTAGCGCGCGATCCCGAGGCCGTGGGTGCCGTCGGGCGTGAGCGCTCCGATGGCCTCGTGCTGGTCGTGGTCGACGTTGACGAAGAAGTCGAGCTCGTCGTCGCGCAGGTGGTCGACGACGCGGAAGAAGCGCTGGTAGCGGCTGCGCTCGCTCAGATGCTCGAAGCCCTCGACGAGGAGCGAGCGATCGGCGGGATCCACGGGCCGGATGAGGACCGGCGTCCCGTCGCGGAGGCTGACGGTGCCGACGGCCATGCGCACACATGGTGGTACCAGGCGCCGCGAAATGCCAGCTCGATATTGTTCCGAACAATGCTCGTGTCCGACCAGGTGTTCCGGACGCTGCTGGAGGCGCTGCTCGAGGGCCGGTACGCCCCGGGCGAGAAGCTCCCGACCCAGCGCGCGCTGGCCGCCGATCTCGACGTGACCATGAGCTCGGTGCGCGAGGCGCTCAAGCGCCTGGAGCAGATGGGGCTGGTCGACGTACGCCAGGGCGACGCCATGCGCGTGCGCGACTGGCGCGCGCATGGCGGGCTCGACGTGGTGGCCCACCTCGTGCTCCGCTCGGGCGCGGTGGACCCCGGCGTGCTGGGCGACGTGCTCGAGGCGCGCGAGCTCATGCTGCGCGAGCTCGCCCGGCTGGCCGCGCAGCGCCGCGACGACGCCGAGGCCGTGCGCCTGGTCGAGTTGGCGGCCACGTTCGCCGCCACCGACGACCCGGCCGCGGCCCAGGCGATCGACTTCGCTTTCTTCGCCGCCCTCGCCGAGGCCGCGCGCAACATCGTCTTCGTCCTGATCCTCAACGCCATCCGCGACGCCTACTTCGCGCACGCCGACCGCGTGCCGGTCACCGCCGAGCCGCGCGCGCTGGCGCCGCGCTACACGCGCCTGGCGGCCGCGATCGCCCGTCGCGATGCCGACGAGGCCGCCGCCACCGCCTTCGCCCTGGCCGCGCAGCAGACGGCGTGGGTGCGAGAGGCGCTGGCGCGATGACCGCCCGCGAGGCCGACATCTTCCGCTGCCTGGTCGACACCGTGGTCGCGCCGGCCGCCCCGGTTGCGCGCACCGACGCCGACGCCTTCTTCGCCGACTGGCTCGACCACGCGCCCGCACTGAACCGCGCCGGGATCCGCGCGCTGCTGTACGCGCTCGAGCTCGCGCCACTGGCCACCGGGGCGGGGGCGCGCCTGCGCCGGCTCGACGGCGAGCGCCGGCGGGCGGCGCTGCAGCGCATCCGTGCCACCGCGTTCGGCGGGGCCGTCGACGCCGTCGCCGCGATCGCGCAGCTCTCCTACTACGGCGACGGCGCGGTGATGCGCTCGCTCGGCTACGACGCCGATGCGGTGACCGCGCGCTGCCGCGCCCTCCGCGCCCGGGAGGCGCGCTGGTGAGGCCGACCGGGGACGCCGCCTACCGTGACGGCACCGGCACCTTCCACCCGGTGCTCCGCCGGGTGGTCGACGGCGCCGACCTGTGCGGCGACACCACGATCGCGGTCGACGCCTGCGTGATCGGCGCCGGTGCCGGCGGGGCGGTGGCGGCCAAGGAGCTGGCCGAGGGCGGGATGCGGGTGGCGCTGCTCGAGGAGGGCCGCTGGGAGGACACCGACTCGTTCACCGCGCGCCCGCGCGAGATGACCACGCGGCTGTACCGCGACGCCGGCCAGGTCGCGACGGTCGGGCGCCCGCCGATCCTGCTGCCGCTGGGCAAGGCGGTGGGCGGCACCACGCTGATCAACTCCGGCACGTGCTTTCGCACCCCGGCCGCGGTGCTCGCACGGTGGCGCACCGAACTCGGCCTCGAGGGGTTCACCGAGGCCGAGCTGGAGCCGTGGTTCCGGCGCGTCGAGCGCGAGCTCAACGTCGTGCAGGTGCCGCCCGACCTCGCCGGGCGCAACGCGGCGGTGGTCCGGCGCGGAGTGGAGGCCCTGGGCTGGTCGGGCGACTTCCTGTACCGCAACGTGCGCGGCTGCGTCGGCGCGGGGGTGTGCGCGTTCGGCTGCCCGTCCGGTGCCAAGCAGCACACCGGCGTGACCTACGTGCCCAAGGCCTGGGCGGCGGGCGCGACGACGTACACCGGCACGCGCGCGCAGGGCATCGACGTACGCGGCGGCGCGGCCCGGGCCGTGGAGGCGCGCACCCGCGCCGGCGGGCGGCTGCGGGTGGCGTGCGAGCACGTCGTCGTGGCCGCGGGCGCCATCCACACGCCGCTGCTCCTGCGCCGCGCTGGCCTCGGCACCGGGTCGGGCTGGCTGGGCCGCAACCTCTCGATCCACCCGTGCGCGGCGGTCAAGGCGATCTTCGAGGAGCGCGTCGAGATGTGGCGCGGCGTGCCCCAGTCCTACTACTGCGACGAGTTCGCGGACGAGGGCTTCGTGCTCGAGGGGGCCGCCGGCCCGCCGGACTACATCGCCGCCTCGATCCCGCGCTCGGGGCCCGAGCACCGGGCGCTGATGGAGCGCTACCCGCACATGAGCCAGTTCGGGATCATGATCTGCGACGTGGCGCGCGGGCGCGTGCGCGCAGTCGCCGGTCGACCGCAGATCACCTACGACCTCGACCCGCGCGACGTGCACGCGCTCCAGCGCGGCATCGAGGCGCTGTGCGAGATCTACTGGGCCGCCGGCGCGCGCGAGGTCATCGTGCCGTCGCCGCGCGTGCCGATCCTGCGCGACGGCGAGACGCGCCCATTCGCCGACGCGCCGCTGCGCGCCGGTGAGCTCACGCTCATGGCCTTCCACCCGCTCGGCACCGCGCGCGCGGGGTCCGATCCGGCCGCCTCGGTGGTGGACGGGCGCGGGCGCGTGCACGGCGTGGGTGGCGTGCACGTGCTCGACGGGGCGATGGTGCCCTCGGCGCTCGGGGTCAATCCGCAGATCACGATCATGGCCTTGGCCACGCGGGCCGCGTTCGCCGTGCTCGGCGCGCCGGCGCCGGACGAGCCCGCGCCGGAGCGCATGGCCGTGCCCCGGCCCGCGACGCCGGTCGTTGCCTAGGCGGCTGCGGCAATACCCTCTCGCCCGAGATGGTGACCCGGGACCAGGCGCTCAGCGCGCTCACCTCCGAGCCGTTCGACCTCGTCGTCGTCGGCGGCGGCATCACCGGGGCCGGGGTGGCGCTGGACGCGGCCAGCCGCGGCTTCGCCGTGGCGCTGGTCGAGAAGCGTGACTACGCCGCGGGCACCTCATCGCGCTCGAGCAAGCTCGTGCACGGCGGGCTGCGCTACCTGCAGCAGTTCGACGTCGGGCTCGTGCGCGAGGCGCTGCTCGAGCGCCAGCTGCTCACAGCGCTGGCCCCGCACCTGGTGCGGCCGCTGCAGATGGTCGTCCCCGCCTTCGACGGCGGCCACCTGGACCGCCTCGTGGGCGTGGGGCTGAACATGTACGACGTCCTCGCGCTGGACAAGCTCCGCCGGCCGCTGCGGCGCCGTCGCGGCGGCGGCGACGGCGAGGGGGAGGAGTGGAGCCCGGACCGCCACCGCACCATCGACGGCGACGACGTGGTCGAGCTCATCCCCGCCCTGGCGGACCGCCGCCCGAGCTCCGGCTACCTCTTCTACGACTGCCAGACCGACGACGCCCGCCTCGTCCTCACCGTCCTGGCCGAAGCCGAGCGCTTCGGCGCGGTCTCCGCCAACCGGCTCGCCGTCACCGAGGTGGTGGCCGACGGCGTGCGCGCGCGCGACGACGAGTCCGGTGAGGAGCTGCTCATCCGCGCCGACAACGTGATCAACGCCACCGGGGTGTGGGCCGACCGCGTGCAGGCCGAGGAGCTCCACGACGAGGCCGAGGTTCCGGTCATCCGGCCGAGCCGGGGCACGCACATCACGCTGTCGCCCGACGACCTGCCCATGCACGCCGGCGCGATCGTGCCCGCGGGCGCCGGGCGCACGATCTTCGCCGTGCCGTGGCTCGGGCGCACGCTCGTGGGCACCACCGACAACGACTACGAGGGCGACATCGACCACGTGCCGCCCGCCGAAGACGACATCGCCTACCTGCTCGACGCCATCAACGCGTTCTTTGAACGCGACCTCGGGGTCGCCGACCTGACCGGCGCCTACGCGGGCGTGCGGCCGCTGGTCTCGCACGGCGACAGCAAGAAGTCGGTCGACATCTCGCGCAAGGCCGAGCTCTACGAGACCTCGAGCGGCATGATCACCATCACCGGGGGCAAGCTCACGACCTTCCGCCGCATGGCCAAGCTGGCGGTGGACCGGCTGGTCGAGCGCGACGGGCGCGACGCGCCCTGCCGCACACAGGAGATTCCGCTGGGCATGGCGGTCGACGCGAGCGAGCTGCCGCGCGTCGAGGGCGTGCCGGAGGACGCCTACGCGCAGCTCGCCGGGCGCTACGGGTACGGGGCGCGGGAGGTGCTCGATGTCGCCGGCGAGCGCGGCGAGCTGGCACAGCCGGTGGTGTCCGGCCGACCCGACCTGCTGGCCGAGGTCGCCTACGGGGCGCGGCGCGAGCAGGCACGCACGGTGGGGGACGCGCTGCTGCGGCGCACGCGGCTCGGGTTGCTGGCCGCACACGAGCTGCTGGACGACGACGGAACGCCGAGCGCGGCGGTGCAGCGGGCGGCGCGGACGCTGGGCCGGGAGCTGGGTTGGGACGACGCCCGGGTCGAGCGCGAGATCGCCGAATTTGCCTCCGAGGCGGGCGCCGAGGGCATCCTCGTGAGTGCGTCCATCGGGGCCCGACCGTAACTTTTCGGCTTCGCGCGAGTTTCGGACGCGAATTCCGAGGAGGCCGAACAGCGTTGCCATTGCTACAAAGTCGCCCGCGCTCGCTCCGCGCCCTTGCGCTCGGCGCGGCGCTCGTCGTGCTCGTGGCCGTCGCCGCTGCGCCCGCCCGCGCGGCGTGGTTCCCGGGGACCGTCGTGGACGGTCCGTCGTCGAGCATCGTCGAGGTCGACGGACTCGACCTGTCGATGGACGGCACCGGCGGCGTCGTCTACATCAAGCAGGACAACGGGGTCAACCACGTCTTCGTGTCGCAGTTCTTCCAGGGGCAGTTCGGGCCGCCCCAGCGCGTGGACCCGGGCCTGGACGGTCCGTCGTCGAGCGCCCGCATCGCGGCCTCCGAGGACGGTCGCCTGGCGGTCGTGTTCATCAACGGCGGCAGCCTGTACGGCGTCGTCGCCTCGGACAAGACGCAGCCCTTCACTCAGCCGGCGCAGGTCGCGGAGGGCTCGCAGGGCGCGCCGATCATCAACCCCGCGCTGGACATGAGCGTCCACGGCGCCGCGTACGTGGCCTACGTGACCACGCCGGGGAGCGGCGGCGGGGACATCCACGTCGCGCGCCTGGGCGACGCCGACCAGAGCTTCAAGCAGTTCCCGGGCACGCTCGACCAGGACGCGAGCCACCAGGCCGGCACCGGCAACGGCCGGCCGAGCGTGGCCGTGGCCGCCGACGGCACCGCGATCGTGGCCTGGGGCGAGGCCGGCGGGGTGCTCATGCGCCGCGTCGACCGCGACAGCTTCTCGAGCAGCTTCATCGGGGCCAGCGACTCGCCGCTGGACGGCCACACCCCGGGTCAGGCCGACTCGCCCGACGTGGCCCTGGAGGACGACAGCTCGTACGGCGAGGTCGTGCTGCGCCAGGACTTCGACAACGGCAACGGGCTGCCGGTGTCGCGCATCATCGCCCGCCACCTGGTGGCCGGCGACCTCGGCCCGGCCGAGGGGATCGATGGCCTCTCGTTCCCGGTGGTCGAGGGCGCGAACAACCCGCAGCTGGGCATGGACTTGCGCGGCCGGGGCATGGCCTCGGGCACGCGCATGTCGTCGCTGACGCCGACGTCGGCGTTCCTGCGCAACGATGCGTTCGCTCCCGGCGCCGTCCTCGGCTCGCTCAACAACGGGGGCACCGACCCGCAGACGGTCACCGCCGCCGGCCAGAACCTCACCGGCGTGGTGGCGTGGCTGCAGGCGCCAACCCCAGCGCCCGACGGCGTCGTCGTCGCCGGCCGCTTCTCGGTCAACAACACCTACGAGGACGAGGTCCAGCTCTCGCCCGGCGAGTTCGGCCCCGTGCCGACCAACGGCGGCCTGTTCGCCGCCAGCTCCCGCGTGGGCGACAGCATCGTGGCCTTCGCCCAGGGGCCGTCGACCGACCGGCGCGTGGTCGCGTCGGTCTACGCGCGCTTCCCGGGCCACGCGACCCCGCACACGTCGCGCGTCGTGCACACCAAGGAGCCGCTGCTGCGCTGGCTGCCGGCGACATCGGTGTTCGGGCCGCCGACCTACACCGTCTACATGGACGGCAAGCAGATCGGCCAGACCCAGGGCACGACGCTGCGCCCGCCGAACCCGCTTTCGGAGGGCAGGCACAACTGGCGGGTGGACACGACCGACGCCCACGGGCAGAAGCGGGCGGGCCGCAAACGCGGCCTGCGCGTCAAGACGACGCCATCGGCGGCGTGAGCTGAGGTCCCCGGCGTGAGCCTCGAGCTCCGGGCCGGGGACCGTGTCCTGGCCCTGGATCGCGGGCCGCTCCTCATGGGTGTGGTCAACGCCTCGCCGGACTCGTTCTCGGACGGCGGCCGCTGGGCGAGCGTGGACGAGCAGGTCGCGCTCGCGCGCTCGATGGTCTCGGCCGGAGCGCATCTGCTCGACGTGGGCGGCGAGTCGGGGGTCACCAACGGGCCGCCGGTCGAGCTCGAGGTCGAGATCGAGCGCGTCGTGCCGCTGGTCGAGCGCATCGTGGCCGAGCTCGACGTGGTCGTCTCGGTCGACACCTACAAGCCCGCGGTTGCGGAGGCGGCGATCGCCGCGGGCGCGACGATGGTCAACGACGTCAGCGGCCTGCGTGACCCGGCGCTGGCCGCGGTGTGCGCACGCGGCGGGGCAGCGCTGGTGCTCGTGCACACGCGGGCCGCGCCCAAGGTCAAGCTGCTCGACCCGGCCTGGGACGGGCGCGTGGTGGCGGACGCGCAGGCCTTCCTGGTCGAGCTGATGGCCCTCGCCGAAGCCCAGGGCGTGCCGCGCGAGTGCCTCGTGCTCGACCCGGGACCGGACCTGGGGAAGACGCCAGCGCAGACGGTGGAGGTGCTGCGAGCGCTGTCGTCCTTCGCGGCGCTGGGCCGCCCGCTGCTGCTGGCGGTGTCGCGGAAGGACTTCGTCGGGGTGATCACCGGTCGGCGGCCGGCCGACCGTCTTTCCGGCACGCTGGCGGCGGTCGCGCATGGCCTGGACGCGGGCGCGCACATCTTGCGCGTGCACGACGTGGCGGCGGTGGCGGACTTCCTCGCGGTGCGCACCGTGCTGCGCGGCGAGGCCGCTCTGCCACCCGGAGTGCGGCTGGCGGAGGACCTGCGCCGGGAACGCGCCCGCTAGCCTGCGGGCTGCAATCGGATCGCCGGACGCTGCCCCAACGCGTGCCGGAGCCGACCGACCGACCACACGAAGGAGGGCCCGTATGTCCGTGCTCGACCGTTCTGCCCTGGAGGCAAGCCCCCTCGCCGACCTGCACGCCATCGCGTCGGAGCTAGGGATCGACGGGTTCCGGCGCCTGCGCAAGGAGGCGCTGATCGAGGCCATCCTCGAGCGGCAGGGCGGCTCCGGTGAGGCTTCCGAGGAGCCGGCTTCGGCCGAGACTGACGGGGGTGCTGACGCCGCCGAGGCCGCCGAGGCCGCCGACGCCGACGGGGCCGAGGCCGCCGAGGCCGCCGAGGCCGCCGACGCCGACGCCGACGGGGGCGATGAGGCAACCGAGGCTTCGGAGTCCGATGCGTCCGACGAGGATGAGGCACCGCGCCGCCGGCGGCGGCGTGGCGGGCGGCGGCGCCGCAGCGCCGACGATGACGACGACACGACCGGCTCCGACGCTTCCGCTTCGGACGACGGCGACGACGAGGCCACGTCCTCCGACGAGGACAAGGTCGTGGAGGGCACGGTCGAACTGCTGGGCGGCGGCTCGGGCTTCGTGCGCGTCGCGCCGCCCGACCCCTCGGACGAGGACGTCTACATCTCCGCCGCGCAGGTGCGGCGCTGCGAGCTCGTCACCGGCGACGTGATCGGCGGCCCTGTGCGGCCGCCGCGGCGCTCGGAGCGCTACCCGTCGCTCGTCCGCGTGGACACCATCAACGGCACCCCGGCCGACGAGGTCACCGCGGGCACCCGCTACGAGGACATGCCCTGCGCCCTCCCGGCCGAGCGTCTCGCGCTCGGCGGCGACGACCCCACCGTGCACGCGATCGAGTGGCTGACGCCGTTCGGCAAGGGCTCGCGCGTGGCCGTCACCGGCCCCGCCCGCGCGGGCAAGACGCAGGCCCTGCGGCGGATCGGCGCGGCGCTCGCGGCCCAGGCCGGCGACGGCGAGGGCGGCCTGCAGGTCAGCCTCGTGCTCGCCGGCGTGCGCCCCGAGGAGATCGCTGACTGGGAGGACGGGGGCCCGGCCCCCGCCGCCGCCACGGCGCTGGGCACGTCGCCCGACAGCCAGGCCCAGGCGATCGAGCGCGTGGTCGAGCAGGCGCGCCGCGTGGCCGCCCGCGGCCGCGACGCCGTGGTGCTGGTCGACGGCCTCGACGGGCTCACCGCGCCGGCCGCCCGCAAGGTCCTGGCGTCCGCCCGCAACCTGGTCGACGCGGGCTCGCTGACCATCGTCGCCACGGCCACCGAGCCGGTCGGCGGCGAGACGACCGTGATCGCGCTGAACCGCGAGCTGACCTCCACCGCCCGCTTCCCCGCCGTCGACCTGGTCGCGAGCGGGACGATCCGTCCCGAGCTGCTCGTGGGCGACGCGGGCGCGGAGGCGATCGCCAAAGCGCGCCTCGAGGCCCTCGAACGCTAGGGCGGACGCCCTAGGGGCGGACGCTCACCTTCGCGGAGCCGGCGATCCCGGCTTCGTACGGGTAGCCGTCCTGGCGGTTGACCCGCGCACGGAACAGGAACATGCGCACGCCGCCCGCCACGCGCGTGAACCGGTAGCGGGAGCGGAAGCGGCCGTCGGCCTTGCTCCGCGTCACCGCGAACGTGCGCCAGTGGCCGCCGCGCCGCGGTCGGCCCTGCAACGTCACGAGCACGCCGCCGTCGGGGTAGGGCATCCCGAGCAGGCGCCCGCTCAGGGTCACCAGCCCGCCGTTGCCCACCCGCCGCGGACGCACGGCCAGCGACGCCCCCGCACGCACGAGCAGCGACAGCCGCGTGGTCTCCGCGTAGGAGCGGTCGCGGTCGAAGGCGCGCCAGGCCACGGTCACCTCGCGCGACGGACCCCGCGCCGTGGTCACGCTCCACCGCCCGTCGTCGTCGGTGATCGCCTGTCCGCCGTCAGGTCCGGGCAGGCCGGGCACGACGGTCTGCGAGCCGACGTCCAGCCGCGCCCCCGCGATCGGGGTGCCGTCGCGCTGGGTCAGGCGCCCGGAGATCGTCACCGAGCTGCGCCGATAGGGGACGAGCATGGCCTGGCGGCGGTTGACGAGCGTCGCCGTGAGGACGGCGCCGCCCGCGCCGCCCGAGCCGTTGTGCTGGCCGCGGTCGGCGGCGGCGGTGTCAGCCGTGGGATGGTCGCCGCCGCCACTGGTGGCGCCGGCGCTCGGGGGCGGCGCCGGTGACGTGGGCGGCTGGTTGGCGATGGTGATCGTGCGCCCCGTGTCGACCGTGTTCACGTTGTCGGCCGCGTCGGCGACGACGAACCGCAGCGGGTAGCCGCCGTCGGGCACCTGCGTCGTGTCGATGTCGAGCGTGCGGCTCTGGCTCAGCGGGCACGCGTTCCAGTCCGTGAACCGGCAGGCAGAGCCGAAGTCGAAGCTCCCGACCGTCGTGCCGCCCAGCTGCACCGCCACCGTGTGGATGCCGGAGTCGGCATCGTCGGCGCTGAAGCTCAGCGACTCGGTGCCGTGGCCGGCGTCGGCCCCGAGCAGCGAGCCGCCCGTCGCCTGCGCCGTCGGGTCGTCGCTCTCCGAGAGCACGAACAGGAACCAGGGAACCGAGACGACGCGGCTCTCGTCGTCGAAGCGACAGTTCGCCGGCCCGGCGCCGAAGCTGCAGTACACGTCCATGGTGAAGTCGCGCGCGCCGGCCGGCGGGGTGCGCGAGACGCTCTGCGACCAGCCCGTCATCTCCTGGTCGAGCAGCACGCTGCCACCCGAGAACCAGCGCAGGAAGGCGAACTGGTCGCGCTCGCGGGCGACGGCGATGACCGCGTCCACGCCGGCGATGGCGACGTGTGGACGCGAGGCGGGGACGGCGATGGTCAGCCCGCCGGTCGAGTCGTAGGGCATCTCGCCCATGCGCAGGCCGAAGGCGTCGTCGCCGCCGCAGGCGTCGAACAGGCCGCCGGGGCCGTAGGCGCGCCAGTCCGAGGAGACATCGCGCGCGGGCGCGGTCCGGCACTGGACCATCTCGTAGGTGCCCGCGCGCGCGGGCACGGCGAGGGTGAGGACGGCGACGGCGGTGACCAGGGCGAGGGCGAGGAGGGTGCGCATGGCCGCCCCAATGCGGGCGGCGCGAGAACCACCCCCTGAGAATCAGTGGGTGCGCGGGGTGTACGCGACCCGGCCCCAGGAGGGCTCGGGGGCGAGCTCGATCGGCTCGCCGTCGCGCTCGGGCTGGATGTAGGAGAAGCTCTGCGTGTCCGGGTCGAAGGCCACGTCGAGCTCGCCCTCCTTGACCCGCTGGTCCAGCCACGCGCTGCGGAAGATCAGGCGCCGCAGCCAGTGCACGAGCGAGCGCTCGGCCGG
>Ga0070664_100004681_pt1 | contig 10981 bp, 8 predicted proteins | sample KBSC73metaG_FD_65863 | JGI IMG/M metagenome (GOLD analysis project Ga0070664, IMG submission 65863) | Corn rhizosphere microbial communities from Kellogg Biological Station, Michigan, USA - KBS C7-3 metaG | ecosystem: Host-associated > Plants > Roots > Rhizosphere > Soil ... | reverse complement strand
TCACGATTGGGCATCTGTATTGAAATGAATTCGTCGTATAATTATTTCATGTGCAGAAATATCAAAACGCTTTTTAATTTCGATCCGCCTGCAACGACCGTTGAGGTCAATGCCTCGGCTGTGCAATTTGTCAGAAAGCTTTCAGGCTTTAATAAGCCTTCAAAGGCAAACGAAGAGGCATTCGAACTGGCCGTCGAGCGTGTTGCCGCTGCCGCGCAGGAAATGTTGAATTCGCTGGTAACTGCCGCCCCGCCGCGGGACCGCGAAGCGGAAGCAGTAAAAGCTCGGGAAAGGTCGAAAGAACGTTTTGGCCGTAGTGTTTAGGTAAACGACACGGACGGTCCACGCGCTTTTTTCAAAGCGCGGCTGCGCGGGAGCAGTCTCAGATGGATGATTTGTGGCAACGAGCATTACACCATTTAGATAAAGGCAATTTTTCGAGCCTGGAAGAGATGTTTGGCGGCCCAATTGGATTCGATAAACAGATCATCGATTCGTTTGATCAAGGAAACTTCAGGGGCGAGCCGTACGCGCTTGCAGAGGCATTTACCTGCGCGTGCATGCTTGGCCGCGTAAAAGTTGCCCGGCATCTTTTGGACAACGGCGTCGATCCATACGCGGGAATGAAAACCGGCCTCAGCGGTTTTCATTACGCCGCATCGAGCGGACAGCTCGATGTGATCAAACTTCTGATCGAGCGAAACGTCCCGATGGAAATCAAAGGAATGTACGACAACACAGTGCTTGGACAAGCTCTCTGGTCTGCCGTAAATGAGCATACCGACGATCATGCCGAGATAGTGGAACTGCTTATAAACGCCGGGGCTTATGTGTGGCCAGGCACACTGTACTGGTGGGGTAAGCAGAACGTTCCAGACAAGGCGACTAAAGAACGGATCGGCAAAGTTCTCGAACGACACGCTGAATTTCAAAGCCATATCGATGCGGCGCGCGAAGAAGTTGCAAAAGCAGAATCCTTAAACGACAAGCGAATCCTTGCTGATGCGTTGAAGTCACTTGGCAACATTCTTCGCCGGCCGCCATTTCTCCGCGATGCGGCTAACGAAGCCTACTTGCGCGCAGCCGGTCTTTATCGCGAACTTGACCTGCCGCTCGACGGGGCCTGGGTAAAACGTCACATCGGCATCAACTACGAATACGCCGAAAGACTGACAGAGGCGGAAAAATATTACGACGAGGCACTAGCACTGTACCGCGAACATGCGACTGAAGATTCGCTTGATTATGCAAATACGGTACGCTATCCGGCGGTGGTAAAAAATCGGCTTGGAAAAAGCGCCGAATCCGAAGCTCTTTGGCGCGAGGCTCTCGACCGCTACGAAAAGGTCGGCATCGCCGACGGCATTGTCGAAGGAGAACTACACATGGCAAATTTTGCGATCGGACGCGGCGATCTCAATGAAGCCCGCGGTTGGCTCGAAAAGGCGAAACATTCCGCAAAGGATTCCGACAATGAGGGTACTCACAAATTCATTGCGGAGGTCGAAGCAAAATTGCGGAAGGTGGAAAAATAGCCCGAAACACCTCTCGCATGATCCGGGGAAATCGCCGATATTTGAGCAAGGCATTGTATAATCCAATCATAAAATATGCGTATAACAAACCCTGTTAAGGCTGTGTTATTTGACCTTGACGGAACACTTCTCGACTCGTTCCCGATGCATTACACCGTGTACGAAACGATGTTTTCGCAGTTTGGAATTTCGATGTCAAGGGAGCTTTTTTTGAGCACTTATTCGCCAAACTGGTACCGAACGTACGAAGCATTCGGGCTTGCCGAAGAACACTGGAACGCAGCAAATGACCTGTGGCTGAGCGAGGCTGCGAAACACGCACCGGAGCTGTTTCCAGCCGTGACTGATGTGCTTGCCGAGTTGGATAAAAGGTTTGCTCTCGGCATTGTTACATCCGGTTCGAAAAGCCGTGTGATCGACGATCTTGCTCGGACCGGTATCGCATCCTATTTTGAGACTGTAATAACGGCCGAGGACATCTCTCAGCCAAAACCTGATCCTGAGGGACTGGAGATCGCTTTGCAACACCTGTCGGTCGCAGCGTCAGAAGCAGTCTATGTCGGTGACGCTCACGCAGATTTTGAAATGGCACGAGCGGCAGGCGTGAAATTTTTCGGTGTCCCGAGCGAGTTTGCGAACCTGACGGACGACCATCCCGATTACGATGTTCATCCGCTTGTCTCGCTGCCCGATTTGATTCATCAGTTGGCGTAGAATGTTCGATGTTTCGGGTGTTCACAAATGTTCATTTGTTCGACGTGTTCAGATCTGAACACGGCCCGTTTTGAACGCATCAGATAAATCCCATGATGGAAGCCGATAAAACAATTCGAGAACGTATCTCGTCGGTCGATCTGCTGCGCGGGTTGGTGATGGTCATAATGCTGCTCGACCATACGCGCGAATTCGTCCATGCGGACGCGTTCGTTTTTAACCCGACCGATCTTTCAAAAACGAATGTCGCGCTGTTTTTTACGCGGTGGGTAACGCATCTGTGCGCGCCGACATTTGTTTTTCTTGCGGGTACGAGCATTTATCTTCAACGGCTTCGCGGGAAGGGTCGAAACGAGCTTGCACGGTTTCTTGTAACACGCGGGTTGTGGCTGATCGTGTTGGAATTTACCGTCGTGCGGCTCGCCGTCTTTTTCAGTTTCGATTACAGCTTTTTCGGTGTTGCAGAGGTTATATGGGTTTTCGGCGTTTCGATGATCGTTATGGCCGCGATCGTTTATTTACCGGTCTGGGCGGCCGGAGCCATCGGCGTCGCGATGATAGCCCTGCACAACCTTTTTGATGGGGCAAACGTTCCGACCGCGACCGCGATGGCCGGTGCGCCACCGCTCGATGCGTGGCAAACGCTTTGGCTATTCCTGCACCAGCCAGGATTTGTACCGCTGTTCGGCGGTGCGTCGAAGCTGTTTGTTGCATATCCGTTACTACCATGGATCGGCGTTATGGCGGCGGGCTATGCGCTCGGCGCCGTTTACGCGTGGGAATCGCAGCGACGCCGAAAAACGCTATACATTTTGGGAGCGACTGCGGTGGTCTTTTTTGTTGTGCTGAGGGCAATAAATATTTACGGCGATCCGTCGCCGTGGTCGGTACAGCCCAGTCCGGTTTTCACTTTTCTATCGTTTCTTAATACGACGAAATACCCGGCGTCGCTCTTGTTTTTGCTGATGACGCTCGGCCCGGCGCTATTAATACTGGCGGCAACCGACCGAATTGATAGTGAAAAATTGTTTGCACGCATTCTGATAGTCTATGGCCGCGTTCCGCTGTTTTATTTTATTTTGCAGATGTTTGTCGCTCACGCTTTCGGCGTTGTGCTCGGAGCATTAGCAGGCTGGGATGTGGGTTTCCTTTTCACCAATTTTCCGTTTGCGCCTGACATCAAAGCGCCGCCGGGTTTTGGGTTTCCTCTTTGGGTTGTTTACACGGCTTGGTTAACCGGAGTCGCGCTGCTCTATCCGATTTGCGTCTGGTATGGAAACCTGAAACGCAAAAGGAAGCATTGGCTGCTTAGTTACCTGTAAATTCAAAGATATTGGCAAATTGTGGAATGTGATAGACTTCGCGACGGAGAACTTTAAAATGGAGATCACGCTAGCAGCCGTTTTTCAAAAAGTCCCGGAAGGTTACATCGGATATGTCGAGGAGTTCCGGGAGCAAATACACAAGGCGAAACGCTAGAAGAAACCCGCGAAAATCTAAAAGAGGCAATGCAATCCTGTCGCCAAATCTGCCAATGGAGGACATTTTATGAAAATAAAGGTAGTCATCGTTTCCTATGTGCTTTTGTGTTTTACCGTCTCAACATTAGCGCAAACGAAATCACCAATCGCTTCTAAACTTCTGACCGAAAAAGTTGACGCTTTTGTGCGGGAGAAGATGTCGGCGAATCGCATCCCCGGTTTATCACTGGCTGTTGTGCGAGACGGGAAAATCGTTTATTCCAAAGGCTACGGAATGGCGAATCTGGAACTCTCTACTCCCACAACAGAAAAGACCGCCCTTGCCATTTATTCGATAACTAAAACCTTTACGGGTGTTGCGACGATGATGCTTGTCGAAGAAGGTAAAGTCTCGCTTGAAGACCCTATCTCAAAACACCTTCCAAACTTACCTACCGCTTGGAGTCAGGTAACGGTTCGACATCTGCTCAGCCATACTTCGGGTATTCACGATTTTTGCGAGATTCCCAACAATCCCTGTGAGAGAACGGGCGGTTACACGCAGGCAGAAGTCATAAAATTGATGGCGGATTATCCGCTCGATTTTCCATCAGGTGAGCGTTGGGAATACAACAATATGGGTTTCTATCTGCTCGGAATGTTGATTGAAAAAGTATCTGGCAAAACTTACGGACAGTTTTTGCAAGAACGGATTTTTGCTCTGCTTGATATGCGAGATACAAGATTTGAGAATCACGAGGAACTTATTTCGAATCGAGCCAACGGATATACTTGGCAAAACGGAAGCTATCGCAACGCTGTGCGAATCAGTCCGACCTTATCATTTTCTGTTGCAGGATTGGTTTCAACAGTTCTGGATTTGGCAAAATATGATGCCGCACTTTACACCGAAAAACTCTTGAAGAAATCAACGCTCGAACAAATGTGGACAAAAACCAAACTAAACAACGGGCAAGTTGTAGACAATGGCTTGGGATTCGGTATGACACCGTTTCGTGGACATAGACGTGTCGGTCATTCAGGCGGCGCACCGGGTTTTGCTACCACGATTACCCGATTAGTTGACGATAAAATTACGGTCATCATTTTGACTAACGCAGACCATAAGGGACATACACAAGGAAATGGATTTTTGATTAGCGATATAGCGAACGAAATTGCGTCCTATTATTTTCCAAATTAACCAAATTATCTGTTCTCAATCTTTTTTATTATAAAAATATGGCAAGACGAAATTCTTCGACCACGACGAAGCCGATAGAACAATATACGCACGACGGCAAAGACCGGGCGAATAATCCGCCGTTGATACTTTGTCTGAAATCAGACAAAGCGCACGATTGATTTCTTCTTGACTGCTGATTGCGTATATATTCGAGCCGTAAAGAAGCCGTCCTAACTCGCCTTTGACCGTGATAAATAGAACTGGTACTCGAAGCAAATCGCCAGCTCGCGGAGGAGTCGCTTCAGGGCGACTTCGTGAAGGGGCGCATCAGTGAAATTGACTATCAGTGTCTTCCTTCAACTAGCCCTGCGAATACAAGGCTGACCTTTGACCAAAAAGTAAATGCCTGGAAAGCGTTGATTAAATAAAACTTATTACTCCATCTCACTCTCGTCTATATCAAAATTTGCATAGACTTTTTGCACGTCTTCGTTGTCGTCGATGGCGTCGTAGAGTTTCATCATCTGTTTGGCGTCGGGGCCTTCGAGATGGATGTAGTTTTGCGGGATCATTGAAATTTCGGCGGCCTGGGGCTGTATGCCGGCTTTTTTGATGGCCTCGGTTACAGATTCGAAGTTTTCGGCCGTTGTCAGAATTTCCCAAACGTCGCCGTCGTCCTGCATATCGTCGGCACCGGCTTCGATTGCGACATCGAAAAGCTCTTCTTCAGGCTTTGCAGCTTTATCGACGACGATGTAGCCCTTTTTGTCGAACATCCAAGCGACCGAACCGGATTCGCCGAGGTTCCCGCCGTTTTTCGAAAAAAGATGCCGAAGCTCAGCGACCGTGCGGTTGCGGTTGTCTGTCATCGTTTCGACCATTACGGCAACACCGTTCGGGCCGTAGCCTTCGTAAGTGATCTCGTCATAATTTACGCCTTCGAGTTCACCCATTCCGCGTTTTATCGCGCGGTCGATGGTGTCGTTCGGCATATTCTGCGCCTTGGCGTCATTTACGGCTTTGCGCAATCGTGCGTTTGCGTCCACATCGCCGCTGTTGCCGGTCCGCGCTGCAACAGTGATCTCCTTTATCATCTTGGTGAATATTTTGCCGCGCTTTGCGTCGAGCGCGCCTTTTTTATGCTTGATCGTGTGCCACTTGGAGTGTCCTGACATCTAGTTAGTTCCGAGTTCAGAGTTCGTAGTTCCGAATTAAAATCTATATAAAACCGAAACTGCAATATATCACGCCGATTTTTGTTGCCGCAAATTGCAGATTTTAGATTTTATTGAGGACAGCGTTACGGCGAATTAATTTGAGCATCGTTTAATAAAGCAAAAACGATATGAGACGAAACACATCTGCTCTACTTGTGCTAACACTGCTGCTTGCTGCCGATGCTATCTGCATAGGCCATACGCTGAGATCCAGTGGGTCCGTGAGTTTTTCCGACATGGTGCGATGGCTTTTTATCGAAACGATCGCGGCTGCTCTACTTCTCACATTAACTATTCGCGTACTTGCGCCAGCGTTCCTTTCCCTCGGGAAAGCCGCTCTTTCAGTTCGTCGGCCGTTACGCCGGTTATTCGTATCCGTTTGGTTTTAGAGGTTTGGCCGGAAACGATCTCTACTTGCGCACGCGAAACGACGAGCATGCGGGCGAGCAGCTTTATCAGCTCTGTATTTGCAGCACCGTCAACCGGTGGTGAACAAACGCGTATTTTCAGCGAACCTTCGATCTCGCCGACAACTTCGCTTTTTGAAGCGCGCGGCACAACCCGAACACTGAAAAATATTGCCTCGTCTCTTTCGTCGAATTTGATCAAGCCTACTTTCACCCCATATGTCGATTTTACGGAATTTGGGTTATTATAACCGTACTAAGCTTGCGTCCGAGAGGAAACTTCTAAATGCAAAAATTTAAACTTCGTCTTCCGGTGCTGATCGGCGCCGTCGTCTCGCTCATTTTCGCCGCTGGTTTTGGCATTACATGGTTCGCTTCAAAAGCTGATGACGAGGTGCCGGCGGTCGACGTTCAGAATGACCGGCTCAAACCAGCCGGAAAATTGATATTGGACGCCACGACCGATCAGCCGGCTGTTGCGCCGCTGACGATGAATTTTGTCCGCACACCGGACAAAACAGGCCCCGACGGACGCGGACGATTTCTCATCGCTGTCAACAGCGGCTATGGATTGCTGTTCAACTCGCGAAGCAAGGCTCAGCAGACGCTTTCAGTGATCGACCTAAACTTAAAACCTGAGCCAAAAGTGGTGCAAAACGTCTATTTTCCGGCTCCGCAAAGCGCGAATTTCGGCCTTGCGTTTGACGAGCGCGTAAAAGAGGACGGCACCTATCGCCTCTATCTTTCGGGTGGATTTGAAAACAAGATATGGACGCTGAGCTTTGATCCGAAAGCCGCGCAGCCGCTTTTGCCAAAAAACGCGCCTGACGAAAAATTTGACGCTCCATTTATTGACGTAAGTGCTTATGCCGAAAACGCTCCGTCGCCAAATTACAACGGCAACGTGGCCGCGGTTTACCCGATGGGAATTGCGGTTAGCCCTGACGGGACGACAATTTATAGCGCGAATAATCTTGGCGACACGCTGGGCGTTGTGTCCGATATTCGCGACACACGAAAGTTAAATCGCATCTCGTTGCAGCGTCCCGGCTCGTCGCAGTTTGTTTACCCGTACGACGTTAAGCTTTTAACGAAAGGGAACGCGGTTTCAAAGGCGTATGTTTCACTGTGGGGCGACGGGTCAGTCGCGGTTGTTGATTCAAGCGGAAAGACCAGCGTTACACACGTCGCAGTCGGCCGTCACCCGACAATTATGCTAATGAACCGAGCGCAGACGCGGCTATATGTTGTGAACTCCGACGCGGATTCTGTGTCGGTGATCGACACGCGAACTGACAAGGTCGTCGACACTATAAACGTTCGTCTTAACGAATCACCGCAAAACGGAATGAGCCCGGAGGGAGTCGCGCTCAGCGACGATGAAAAGACTCTTTATGTGGCAAACGCACATTCGAATACGGTCGCAGTGATCGGTGTTGCTAACAAATCCAAGTTGCTCGGGTTTATCCCGACCGGGAATTACCCTTCGGCTGTCGCGGTCGTCGGCAAGCGAGTTTTTATCGCAAACGGCAAGGGAACCGGAGTGGAAAATTCGTCAAACAAGGTAAACGAAACCGGCTTTTACCCGAACATGCCGAATGAACAGTATCCGGGTAAACGCGGCGAATACAGCGTGGCGGTGGTTTCGGGAAATATCAGCATGGTGGAAGCGCCGAACGAATCGCAGCTATACGCATATACGCAGCAATCGATGCGCGTCAACGGCCTGCTTGGACGCGAAAATAAGGACATTTTCGGCGGTAAAGGCTCGCCGTTCAAACACGTTATCTACATCATTCGCGAAAACCGCACATACGATCAGGTTTTCGGTGACCTGACGGCAAGCGGCGATGGCCGCGCGGCTGATGGAGCGCCGTCGGTTGCGATCTTTGGCGCGGGCGATGCAGCAAAATCTCCTACAGGCGAGTCGCAAAACATCACGCCGAATGCTCGAGCGCTTGCGCTGCGTTTTGGCCTATTGGACCGTTTTTTTGTAAATGCTGAGGCAAGTCCCGACGGACATAATTGGTCGACCGCTGCCTTCTCAAACGACTACATAGACAAAGCCTTTCGATGGAATTATTCACGGCGCGGGCGAACATACGATTACGAAGGTTTTAACCGCCTGCCGTCACTCGAACCGCCAGCAAATCAACCGCCGGTTTCGACGCCGCCGGTGTTCGACCTTCCCGCGACAGCGGACGACATTGCCAGATACGCAAAGAAATATGTGCCCTATCTGAATGGCGGCCGCGACGTCGGCGAGCCGGAATCCTTGTACCTATGGGACGCGGCAAAACGGGCAGGACTGACGTATCGAAATTACGGCGAATTTATCGAAACGATCTCGGCTGACCATGTTAAAGAGGTAAACGAACAAAAACCGAAAAAATATCCGGACGTTTCGCCAACTTTGACGGCGTTTGCAGCAAAGAAAACTTTGGAAGGACATTTTTCGCCAAAGGCAAAGAATTTTGATCTGGATGCGCCCGACATAATGACTACGGAATCATACAAGACCGCCGTCGAAAATAACGTCAAAGATGCGGCGATACTGACCAATCAGGAAGATGCCCGGTTTCGCGGCAGTTCGCGCTTTGGTGATTGGCTTGATGAGTTTCGCGGGTTTGTTTCTGACCTGAATGCGGGCAAAGGCGATCGGATGCCGAATCTTTCTATAGTTCGTTTTTCAAACGATCATACGGCCGGTTTAAGCCGTTCAATGCCTACGCCGCAGTTTTTTGTTGCCGAAAACGATTATGCCGTCGGCCGCCTGGTTGAAGAGGTTTCAAAAAGCCCTTACTGGAAAGACACGGCGATCTTTATCGTTGAGGACGACGCCCAGGATGGGCCGGACCACGTCGATGCTCACCGCTCGCCGGCGCTTGTGATCTCGGCATACAACCGTCGCGGAGCGCTTGTTCACGATTATCACAACACGGTCAGTTTGATCCGCACCATGGAAATCTGTCTCGGTATCGCGCCGATGAATTTTCTCGACGCAAACGCTACGCCGATAGATATTTTCACAACAACACCAAATCTCGAACCATACGCTGCTCAACTGCCAAATGTCGCAATGGATAATCTTTATCCGCCTGCGCGGCCGTCCGCTGCAATGCAGAAATTTATGAAGTTAACGGGCGAGCAGGACCTAGCACATGCAGATATGGCGAACCCGCTCGAGCTGAATGAAATAATATGGTTTTCGGTTCGTGGTGAAGAGGCGATGCCGGCTATCGCGCGGATGCCGGCGTTCGCTCTGATGACGACGGGAATGAAACCTGAAAAGGAAGACGAAGAAAAAGACGCGGATGATTAGGTCCGAACCAATTGCGTCAGCAGGGGCAAAATGCGAATGTTAAAAGTTTCGCCCTTGCTGACGATCGGGCTTTTGCATTTCACGAATAAACAAAAATATTAAGCACAACAGCTTGGAGCAGACTGATCAAGATCAGCACTATCAATGCCGAGAGGTCGAAAATGCCTATTGGCGGGATCAGTTTCTGAACCGGCAGCAGAATCGGATCGGTTACCCGCCGTACAAAACCGAGAAAAGTGTTACGCGTAAACACGAACCACGAAGAAATAAAACGTATAAAAATAAAAAGGATCAACACGCTTAAAAGGCCGTACAGAACAAATCCGATAAACACCTTCGGATTTCCATTCACCACACCCGCCGTCAGGCCGTCGATAACAAAAAAGGTATTGGCGACGATCTGCATTGCGAAATAGGTCAGTACTAACGCGATCAGAATCGTTATTATCGGAGCCAGCCGTACATCAACCCTGAAATTTGCCAAAAACCTCGCCGCCGGATAAACAAAGCGCTCCGTGATTTTGCGGATCTTAAATCCAAACCGCCCGACTGCCCCGAACGGATTCGGGTCCGCGTAATTAAATATTAGGCGCAAGATCAACAGCGTCAGGAATACGAGAAACGCGATCCAAACGATGAGGCTAATGATCGGATAAACTGTTAATGAAAGCTTCATATTTTATGCGACGCGTGTTATCCGCATTCATCCGCGGCTAATTTTCTCTTTCACCGAAGATCGCTGTACCAATTCTAACGATCGTTGCTCCTTCTTCTATGGCAATTTCGAAATCGTGGCTCATCCCCATCGAGAGTTCTCCGTTGCCGTTAGCAAATGCGTTTTGCGACGACATACTATCGCGAATTTCACGCAATCTTCGAAAAAACGGCCGCACATCATCAGGGTTTTCAAGATACGGCGGAACGATCATCAGGCCGTTAAATTTTAACCGTTCACAACCTCGCAGATATTCAACCAATTCCGACAGATCGCTTTCTGCGATCCCCGATTTTGTTTTCTCGCCTGCTAGATCGACCTGGGCAAAGACGGGCAATTCGGTGCGCTCCTCTTCTAAACAAATACGCTCCAGCCGTTTTGCAAGTTCAACGGAATCGACCGATTGAATGACATCAAAAAGCTGC
>Ga0070664_100004680_pt1 | contig 10981 bp, 7 predicted proteins | sample KBSC73metaG_FD_65863 | JGI IMG/M metagenome (GOLD analysis project Ga0070664, IMG submission 65863) | Corn rhizosphere microbial communities from Kellogg Biological Station, Michigan, USA - KBS C7-3 metaG | ecosystem: Host-associated > Plants > Roots > Rhizosphere > Soil ... | reverse complement strand
ACGTCGTGATGGACGATCTGGTAGTGCCACAGGCGGCGGCCCGTGCGCGCATCGAGCGCCACCAGGCTGTTGGCGAACAGGTTCCGGCCCGGGCGGTCGCCGCCATAGAAGTCGAAGCGGCCGGTGCCGAACGGCACGTAGGCGATGCCGCGGGCCTCGTCGATCGTCAGCTCGCTCCAGTTGTGCACGCCGCCGTGGTCGGCGCGCGCGCCCTTGGGCCACGTGTCGGCACCCGTCTCACCGTCGGCTGGGAACGAGTGAAACACCCAGCGCAGCGCGCCGGTGCGGACGTCGTAGGCGTGCACGTCGCCCGGGTTCGAGTCGTACCCCGCCGCCTGCGCCGGCAGACTGACGATGACGAGATTCTCGAACACGCGGCCGGGGTTGCTGGTCTGGAGCGGGTTGAGCCCGTCGATCGATCGGCCCGACGCGGCCAGCCCCGCGCGCAGATCGACCTGCCCCTGCTGCCCGAACGTGGCAACGGTCTGCCCCGTGCGCGCATCCACGGCGGTGAGGAATCCGCCGGCGATGTAGAGCAGACGCCGATCGCGGCCGTCGGCGCTGCGCCAGTAGTTGAGACCGCGGGTGCCGACGGCGCCGGGATGCGGGCGGCTCCAGACCTTCGCGCCGGTCGCCGCGTCGAGCGCCACGAGGTCGTTGGCCCCCGCCAGCACGAACACCAGGCCATCGGCCATCAACGGGCCGAACATGAACGAGCGCTGGCCGGCCGGGAAGCTCCACGCCACCTCGAGCCGCGACACGGTGGACAGATTGATCTGATCGAGCGGCGTGTACTGCGACGAATGCGCACCGCCCAGGTACGCGCTCCACGTCGCCGGCGGACGCACCGCTGCCGAGACCGCCGCGAACGCGCACAACAGACTGCCGGCGAGAAGGAATCGACGCACGGCGGCGACTGTACCGTGCGATCCGGGCGAATCTCCATACCCCGATTGCGTTGTCGGGCATAATGCCCCGCGCATGGGTAGCGAGGCTCCGCCTCGCTACCCAGTGTTCAATTGCCCGCCCTTCGGGCGGGCGTAGACGTCTTGACTGATATGCACGTCACACTTGAGAGGTACCTTTGAAGACGTCTACAGTCCGCGACGCCGTCATCGGCCTCCTCCGCGACGCCGGGATGACGACCATCTTCGGCAACCCCGGATCCACCGAGTTGCCGCTGTTCAAGAACTTCCCCGACGACTTCCGCTACGTGCTCGGGCTGCAGGAGTCCGTGGTGGTCGGGATGGCGGACGGCTTCGCACAGGCCACCGGCAACGCGGCGGTGGTGAACCTGCACTCGGCGGCCGGCGTCGGCCACGCGATGGGCAACATCTTCACCGCCTACCGCAACCGGACGCCGCTCGTCATCACGGCCGGCCAGCAGGCCCGATCGATCCTGCCCTACGAAGCGTTCCTGTCGGCGACCGATGCGACGACGCTGCCGCAGCCGTACGTGAAGTGGAGCTGCGAGCCCGCGCGCGCCGAGGACGTCCCCGCGGCGATCGCCCGCGCCTACGACGTGGCGATGCAGCAGCCGTGCGGCCCCACGTTCGTGTCAATTCCGGTCGACGACTGGGAACGCCCGGGCGACCCCGTGGAGAAACGCACCGTCAGCCGGCGCCGATTCCCCGATCCGGCCTTCATCGACACCTTCGCCGCCCGGCTGAATGGCTGCGAACGCCCCGTGTTCGTCGTCGGGCCTGCGGTCGATCGCAACGGGGCGTGGGACGCCGTAGTGGCGCTCGCGGAGCGGCACCAGGCGCTGGTGTGGGTGAGCCCGATGTCGCCGCGCTGCAGCTTCCCGGAGCGGCACCCGCTCTTCGCCGGGTTCCTGCCCGCGATCCGCGAGCGCATCGTCGAGCGCCTGACCGGGCACGACCTCGTCATGGCGCTCGGCGCGCCGGTGTTCACCTATCACATCGAAGGGTTTGGTCCGCACGTGCCGCCGGGGGCGGAGCTGCTGCAGATGGTGGACGATCCGGACGTGGCGGCCCGCACGCCCGGCGGCACCGCTCTCGTGTGCGACGTGCGGCTGGGCACCGAAGCGCTGCTGCAGCGTCCGGCCCCGCCGCCGCGCGCGCTGCCGCGCGGGCGCTGCGCCCCGCCGCGCGTCGAAGCCGCCGCGGGCATCACGCCGGCCTTCCTGATGCAGACACTGGCGGACGTGCGGCCGCCGGACAGCATCCTGGTCGAAGAGTCCCCTTCGACCCGCGCGACGATGCAGACGCACCTGCCGATCGAACGGCCCCACAGCTTCTTCACCTGCGCGAGCGGCGGACTGGGCCACAGCCTGCCCGCCAGCGTCGGCGTGGCGCTCGCCACCGGATCGGCGCGCAAGGTGATCGGCCTCTTCGGCGACGGGTCGTCGATGTACTCGATCCAGGCGCTGTGGTCAGCCGCCGACCTCAAGCTGCCGATCACGTTCCTCGTCGTGAACAACGGCGGCTACGCGGCGCTGAGCGAATTCCTGTCGCACTTCAACCTGAAGGAGCCGATCGGCACCGAGGTGCGCGGCATCGACTTCGTCGGCCTGGCGAAGTCGCTCGGCTGCGCCGGCGTCCGGGTGCAGAAGCCCGCAGAGCTCGCGGCCACGCTGCGCGACGCGATCCAGTCGCCGGTTCCGATCCTGGTAGACGTCGTCGTTGCCTGAGAGGTCCTGATGGCCGCGGTCAGCATGTCCAACCGGCGGATGCTGGTGTCGTGCTTCCTGGGCACGACGATCGAGTGGTACGACTTCCTGGTCTACGGCTTCCTGGCGCCGCTGGCGCTCAACCGCCTGTTCTTTCCCTCGCTGAGCCCGCTCGCGGGCACCATCGCCGGGTTCGGCGTGTTCGCCGTGGGGTTTGCTGCGCGGCCTCTCGGCGGCGTCGTCTTCGCTCACTACGGTGACCGGATCGGGCGCAAGTCGATCATGGTGACGACGCTGGTGATGATGGGCGCGTCCACCACCGCCATCGGCTTGATCCCGACCTTTGCCAGCATCGGCATCGCCGCGCCCGTCATCCTGACGTGCCTGCGCTTCCTTCAGGGCTTCTCGCTCGGCGCCGAATCGGCTGGCGGACCGCTGCTGGCGATGGAGAGCGCACAGGGGAATACGCGCGGCCTCTTCGCGGCGCTCGTCTCGAGCGGCGCCGCCGCCGGCACCGTGCTCGGCACGCTGGCCGCCCTGGCGGTGGGCCTGCTGCCGCAGGAGCAGCTTCTGTCGTGGGGTTGGCGCCTGCCCTTCCTGGCGAGCGCGCTCATCTTCGCCGTGAGTTTGTACGTGCGGATGAAGGTGGAGGAATCGCCGGCGTTCCGGCGCGCGATCGCCCGCCAGGCGCCCGAGCGCGTGCCGCTGCTCGCGGTACTGCAACGCCACAAGGTGGCCACGCTGCAGGTACTGTTCTGCGCGATGGCCGAGTCGTCGACGTTCTACTTCACGTCGATCTTCGGCCTGGCGTACGGCCTCCAGACGCTGCACCTGAGCAACGGACTGCTGGTGGCGGGCGTGGCCATCGGCAACACGATCGGCATCGTCATGAACCCGGTGTTCGGCGCGCTGTCGGACCGCGTCGGCCGGCGGCCGCTGCTGGGCCTGTCGTATCTGAGCTCGGCCCTGTTCGTAGTGATCCTGTTCTTCCCGCTCCTCCGGACGGCGGAGCCGTGGGCCGTCATCTTCGCGATGGCGTTCCCAGGCGCCATCCTCCAGCCGATGTCGCTGGCGGTGAGCGGCAGCTTCTATCCCGAGCGCTTCAGCGATCCGCGGTTGCGCTTCTCGGGCGTGTCGCTGGGCCGTCAGCTCGGCACGATCCTCGGCGGCGGCATCATGCCGTTCGTCGCGGCGTCGCTGGTGCGATCGGCAGGCGGGTCGCTGACCTGGGCCCTCACCTACTTTGCAGCCGTATGCGCACTAGCGCTCGCCGCGGTGATCTCGTCACGCGAGACGGCCGGAGACGCCTGGGCGTAGCAGCGGCCGAAGGAGCGCCATGATCGCCAGCACGCCGCCAAAGGTGCACACGATCGTCGCGCCGGTCGGCAAATCGAGATACAGCGACAGGTAGACGCCGAGCGCCGAGACGACTGTCCCCATCGTCCACCCCACGGCCAGACGGCGGCCGATCGTGTCGGCGTAGAGCATCGCGCCCACCGATGGGACGATCAGATACGAAAACACCAGCAGCACGCCGGCGATGGACACCGACGAGGTGACCACGAACCCGAACGACGCGTAGAAGAGGAAGTCCCACCAGCGCGTGCTGCCGTTGGGCTCGGCGTCGTGGTTGAAGGAGATGGCGAGGAACCGCCGCCGGAACACGTAGTGAAACAGTCCGATCGCGCCGTAGAGGACCGCCGTCTTGCCCACCTCCCCCCACGACACGGCCAGGATGTTGCCGACCAGCATGTCCTTGAGGTGTTCGGTTTCCGACGTCGCCTTGCTCATCGCGACGATGGTGGCCGCCGATGCGACGGCGTAGCAGATGCCGATAATCGCTTCCTGCGGTATCCGCGCGCGCTGGCCGCGCACGGTGGAAAAGACGACCGCGCCGACCATGGTGAACGCCAGGCTCATCCAGTAGGTGCCGGCGGAATGCGGATCGCCGCCAATCGCCGGGACCAGGATGGCGACGGCGGACCCGAACGCCGCAATCTGCGCCAGCGAGAGGTCCACGAAGATGACGCCCCGTTCCACGACGTGGAGGCCGAGATAAGCGTGAATGCCGGCCAGAATCAGGCTGGCGACGAGCGGGGGGAGCAGAAACGTGAGTGTGTCCATCGTGACAGTGCCGCCTGTTCTATTTGGCGCCGGCCTTGCGCAACGCGTCGGTGAGCAGCTTGATGTCGTAGTCGAAGAGGGAGATGTAGTCCGTGATCTCCTTCACGCCGCCCACCGACGGCGGCATCACCAGCACCGCGGCGCCGGTGGCCTGCCCCACCGAGTTGGGCGTCTTCAGATCGAAGTAGGGTTCGACCATGACGACCTTGACGTTCTTGGCTTTCATTTCGGAGATCAGGTCGAGCGTGTGCTGCGGCGTCGGCGGAATGCCGGGGCGCGGCTCGACGTAGCCGACGATGTCGAGCCCGAACCGATCGGCGAAGTTCGGGAACGAGCGGTGATAGGTGACGACCTTGGCGCCTTTGAACGGCGCCATGGCCGCCATCCAGCGCTTTTCCGCCTCGGTGACCTTGTTCTCGAACGCCGCCAGGCGCTGCTCGAACAAGGCGCGGTCGCCGGGCCGCAGCCGCGTGAACGCCTGCGCGAGCTGGTGCGCGATGGTCTTGCCGTTCTCGGGGTCGAGCCAGTAGTGCGGGTTGCCCTGCGGGTGCACGTCGCCCATGGCGCGCGTGACCTGGCCTTGGGGAATCTCGAGGATGCGCGCGCCGGCGGACGCGTCGATGTAGCCCTCTCCGCCCACCTGCACCTTGGCGTTGCGGCTCTGTTGAATGAGCGGCGGCAGCCAGCCGATCTCGAGCTCACGCCCGACCACCACGAGCAGATCGGCCTTCTGCAGCTTCAGGATGAAACTGGGTTTCGCGTCGACGAAGTGCGGGTCCTGGTAGCCGCGCGCCAGCGCTTCAACGGTGATGCGGTCGCCGCCCACCTCCTGGGCAATCGACGCCAGATCCTGCGTGGTCGTGATCACGTTCAACTTGCCCTGGGCCTGCGCCGGCGACACCGCCAGCCAGCCGAGTGCAGCGATTGCCGCTATGCCTCGCATGCGTTGCCTCCTAGAACGGGTGCGCCCCATGTGCACCGATCGAAAACTGCAGTTGGAACAACACTTCGTTGGCGACCTGGTCGCCGGCGTAGACGGTGCGGCGGTATTGACCGCGCACCTGACTGAACTCGCTCGGCCAGAACGTGAGTGACGCCGAGCCTCCCCGATCGCGCAGCGAGAGATCCGTCGCACGGTCGGACGCGTCGTAGCGGCCGCCAGCATACCAGCGGCGCGCGAACTGATAATCGCCCGACACGTAGAAGCCGGCTCCGGTGGCGGAGCCGAGCGGCTGCGGGGCATGGTTCCAGATCACCTCGGAACGGCCGACGAACGAGTGGTAGATCGCTCGCTGCAGTGGCTTCCACCGGTAGGTGACATCGACGCCGACCAGGGTCGAGGGATCGTCGGCAAAGAACGACTGTCCGCGCGCGTAGGAGACGCCGGCGTCGAGGTTGGCGTTCTCGGTGATGTCCCGGTAGGCGCGGAGATGTCCGACGTAGGACAGATCGCGAGGGCGCCGCGAGGCAAACACGTTCTCCGAGTCGCCGCGGAACACCTGGCCGGTGGCCTCCAGGAACAGGCCCGGGACCGGAATCAGGCGTGCCACCGACACGCCCGCGTCGGCGATGCCTTCCTCCCCTCCCACCAGGTTGGCGGTGACCAGCGGCCGATCGGCCCACGGCAGCACGTGCGTGTGCAGCGTATTGACCTTGCCGAATGCCGCGCGCATCTTTCCCGCCTTCACCAGCAGGCCGCCAGGCAGCGAGGTGAAGGTGACGAACCCTTCCTCCAGGTCCACGCCCGATTCGCCGAACGACAGAAAGAAGTCCGCGCGCGCATATGGGTCCACCACGGCCTGGAACGAGGCCTCGGTCTCACGCATCTCGAACGCCTTCGACGGATCGACCGGGTTCTTGCCGCCGACCCCGAGGAAGTTGCCAATCACCGCCATATCCGGGTTGAACACCTTGGCCGACGACGCCGCCGCGGCGGCGCCCGCGGGGCTCACCGGTTCGGACGGCTGAACCTGGACCGCGGCCGGAGCCGCCGCCGGGACGGGGGCCGGCGCCCCCTGCAGCGCCGCCAGGGCGGCTTCGAGTTTGGCGACGCGTTCCTTGAGCTCGTCGACCTGCCGCTGCAGCACTTCGGGCGTCTGCGCGGTCTGCGCGACGGCTGGAAACGCCGGAAACGCGCCAATTACGGCGAGCCCGGCGAGAATACGCACGATTCTCATGACTCGATGCTACGTGAGGACTCGGTGAGCCTTCGATTAAATGCTGTTAATCGGGTCCAGCGGCGTGTTCGGCGACCCGTCGGGCCGCGTTGTTAGAGGTATGAACGCCACTGAAGCCTTTCGCCTGAGCAGCCGCGCCTATTCGACCCTTCTGCGCGAGGTGTCGATCTGGGACAAGCTTTTCCAATCAAAGCAGCTGAGTTTCACCATGCAGCTGCAGACGCAGTCCAACTGGTGCTGGGCGGCCACGTCCACCAGCGTGTCGCATTACTACTGGTGGTTCAGCCCGTGGACGCAGTGCACCGTGGCCAACGCGGAGCTGGGACGCAACGACGCGTGCCACTCCCCGGTGCCGGCCGGCGCCAACGTGCCGTGGTACCTGGACAAGGCGCTGACCCGCACGAATAACTTTGTGAGCATCACCGGCGCCGCCACCTTTCAGCAGGTGCGCAACGAGATCGACGCCGGCCGCCCCGTGGGCGCGCGCATCGGCTGGAGCGGCGGCGGCGGCCACTTCATGGTCATCTACGGCTACAGCCTCATCGCCGGCACCCCCTACTTCGACATCGACGATCCGATCTACGGCAAGAGCCACCTGACGGTGAACGACTTCTCCACCAACTACCAGGGCAGCGGAACCTGGACCCATACTTACTTCACCAAGAGCTATTTCAAGTTGCCGATCAAATTCTTCTACCCGAACGAGCTGATCCTGCGCCGGATCTGGGAAGCGCGGCCGCTGCTGAACCTCAAACGCGGCGACCTGACGATGGGCCCGCGTGAGCTTACGAGCGATGCCGAGGCCTCGCTGGGGCTGGCGCACCGCGTGTTCACGCTCGGGCTCGACGCGCTGCGCGCCGAGCGCGCGGCGATCGACGCCCGGCCGGCCGGCGTGCGCGTTTACGAGATGGCCAAGGACGCGCCGCAGGCATACTTCGACGTAACCGACGACGACGAGCCGCGCGTGGTGCAGATGTCGGCGGCGGTTCCTCAATTGGAGGTCTTTGCCCGCGCGCTCGATCAGGCGTTGTCGCTCGCCGAGCGCAGCAAGGAGGAGGTGGAGGTGCGGCTGTTGCGGGTGCCGGCGCTGAACTTCGAAGGGCTGTGGCTCACCGGCGACGCGAGCACCGACCGCGGGGATCAAATCGTGCCGCTGCGCAACGTCGGCCGCCTGTACGTGAACCAGCCGGTGTCGCTGAACGAAGCGATGGACGCCTTGCGTGAGGCCGCCCGTCCGCTGGCGCAGATGGACGACACCATGGGGGCTTGACGGAGACTTGATACCGGCGTGATGGCGTCTTTCCGCTAAGATTGTCGGGATGTAGAGGGCGGTCTTGCAGACCGCCCTCTCCCAAAGGCAGGAGCGGGTATGACGCCATCGGCGCGGACGAGAATCAAGACCACCTTCGGATTGGGAACGCTGACGGCGCTCATGGCCGTCATGCTGGTGAACGTCGGCGCGCAGCGCTCGGCCCCATCCGGCTACATCAGCGGCACCGTCCGCAGCACCAACGGTCCCGAAGGCGGGGTCTGGGTGATTGCCGAGACCAAGGACCTGCCCACCAACTTCATCAAGATCGTCGTCACCGACGATGGCGGCCGCTTCATGCTGCCGGAGCTGCCCGACGCGAACTACCGCGTGTGGGTGCGCGGTTACGGCCTGGTGGATTCGACGCCGGTGCAGTCGAAGCCCGGCGCCACCGCGCTGGCGCTGAACGCGACGCTGGCCAAGACGCCGGCCGAAGCGGCGAAGGTGTACCCCGCCGACTACTGGCTGTCGATGCTCGAGCCGCCGGCCAAGAGCGAGTTTCCCGGCACCGGGCCCAAGGGCAACGGCGTCGGCCCCACGATGCTGACGCAGAACCACTACATCAACTCGCTGAAGTCCGACTGCAACTTCTGCCATCAGCTCGGCAACGCCGAGACACGCGACGTCGAGCACATCCTCAAGGCCAAGCCGGAACTGAAGACGCACGAGGACGCGTGGGAGTGGCGGCTCGGCACCGGCGTCCGCGGCACCTCGATGTACGCGGTGCTGATGAACCAGGGCAAGGAGCGGCTGCTCAAGACCTACGCCGGCTGGACCGAGCGCATCGCCAAGGGCGAAGTGCCGCCGGCGCCACAGCGGCCCAAAGGCGTCGAGCGCAACCTGGTGGTGACACTGTGGGACGTGGGCGACGACCACTCGTTCATGCACGACGAGATCACCACCGACAAGCACAAACCCACCGTGAACGCGAACGGCCCGGCGTATGCGGTGTCGGCCGGCCACGGTCAGCTGGTCGTGCTGGACATGAACGGCAACAAGACCGAGGCGCTCGACATCCCCACGCGCGAGGCGCGGGAGAAAGTGCCGTCGCGCTTCCCGGCGCCCAACCGGCCGTCGCTCCATTGGGGCAACGAGCACCTGTGGGCCAACCCGCCCTACGACCCCGCCGATCCGCACAACCCGATGATCGACAGCAAGGGGCGCGTGTGGATGACGTCGAAGATCCGGAGCAACGCGGATCCGTCGTGGTGCAACAGCAAGACCAACAAGTTCGCGGAGTGGTTCCCGCTCACGAGCAGCGGCCGTCAGGCGTCGTACTACGACCCCAAGACCAAGCAGTTCGTGCTGATCGACACCTGTTACTCGACCCACCACCTGCAGTTCGACAACGACGCCGACGAGACGGTGTACTTCAACGAGCTGATCGGGCCGATGTTCGGCTGGATCGATACCAAGGTGTACGACCAGACCAAGAACGAGCAGCAGGCCAACGGCTGGTGCGGGCAGGTGCTCGACACCAACGGCGACGGCAAGATCACGCGGCCGTGGAACGTGTCGCGCGTCGGCAACTCGGGGCTCTATCTCGGCGACACCGCGGGGGCCGCCAACACCCAGCAGTCCACTGCGTTCGACCCGAAGCTCGACACGCAGGTGACCTACAGCATGTACGCCGTGATTCCGAGTCCGGTCGACGACTCGGTGTGGGGCGTCAGCGAGCAGTATCCCGGGTTCCTGATCCGGCTGCAGCGCGGCAACAACCCGCCTGAGAGCTGCAAGTCCACCGTCTTCAAGGTGCCCGAGCCGGGCTTCGACCCGCGCGGCGTGGACATCGACCGCAACGGCGTGGTGTGGACGGCGCTGGCCGCGAGCAGCCACCTGGCGAGCTTCGACGTGCGCAAGTGCAAGGATCTGAACGGGCCGGCCAAGCTCGACGGCAGCCAGTGCCGCGAGGGGTGGACGCTGTACCAGACCACCGGGCCGAAGCTGAAAGGCACCGACATCCCCGCCGACTTCCACTACTACAACTGGGTGGACCAGTACAACATCTCAGGCTTCGGCGCCAACACGCCGTTTGCCACCGGCTCCAACTCCGACGCGCTGCTGGCGCTCAATCCGCAGACGAAAGAGTGGACGATGCTGCGCGTGCCGTATCCGCTCGGGTTCTACTCACGCGGCATGGACGGCCGCATCGACGACGCGCGCGCCGGCTGGAAGGGCAAGGCGCTGTACGCCAACTACGGCACGCACTTCGTGTGGCACATCGAAGGCGGCAAGGGCACCAAGGGGAAGATCGTCAAGTTCCAGATCCGCCCCGACCCGCTCGCGCGCTGAGTCGTGGGGGCCGGCTTCAGCCGGCCTCTACGCGAAACTTCTGTCGAAGAGCGCCTCGATCGCCTGGACGCCGTTCTCCTGCAGGGTCCGCGTGCCGGTGCCGGTGAAGTGCGGGTGCGTGATCACCGGGCCGCCGGCACCCACCGGTGCCCAGAGATCGCCGGTCCAGGAGAACCAGCCGTTCTTGTCCTGATCGAAGACGAACAACGGCTTGTTGCACAACTTGGCGAACTCGGCTCCCCACCCGGTGCCCCCGCGCACCGTCAGATCGTCCTGGATGGTGCCGATGACGTAGATCTCCTGCCCGTTGTTCACCTGGTACCACAACGTCTGCAGGATCTTCCGCAGGGTCGGCCCCTCGGTGTAGTGGCGACGCATCAGGCGCGACACGTAGGCGAGGCTCACGTCTCCGGTGAGCAGCTCCTCGTGATTGAGGACGCGCACGCC
>Ga0070664_100004678_pt1 | contig 10982 bp, 8 predicted proteins | sample KBSC73metaG_FD_65863 | JGI IMG/M metagenome (GOLD analysis project Ga0070664, IMG submission 65863) | Corn rhizosphere microbial communities from Kellogg Biological Station, Michigan, USA - KBS C7-3 metaG | ecosystem: Host-associated > Plants > Roots > Rhizosphere > Soil ... | reverse complement strand
GCCTTGACCGCTTCGATCACCTGGATGGTGTTCTCGCCCGAGGCGCGCCGGATCTCGAGCTGGACGGCCGGCGAGCCGTCCTCGAGCGTCAGCACGTTCGCCGTCTTCTCGACCGAATCCTGGGTGGCGCCAACGTCGGCCACGCGCACCGGTACGCCGCCGACCGTGGCGATGATGATGTTGTCGAACTGCGAGGTCGCCTCGATGCGGCCCAGGGTGCGGAGGCCCACCTCCCAGGCGCCCTGTTCGATGGTGCCGCCCGGGATCTCGACGTTCTCCTTCTGAATCGCGTCGCGCACCTGCTGGATGGACAGGCCGCGGGCATTGAGCTTCTCGATGTCCACCACGACGTGGATCTCGCGCGCGCTGCCGCCGCTCAGCGTGACGGCCCCGACGCCGTCCACCGATTCGAGCGCGCGCTTCACCTGCTTGTCGGCCACTTCGGTGAGCGCGCGGATGGTCATCTGCTTCGACGCCAGGACGATCGTCATGATCGAGTCGGCGTCGGGGTCCTGCTTCTGGATGACCGGCGGCAGCACTTCGGGCGGCACCGTTCGCATGGCGCCCGCCACCTTTTCGCGCACGTTGTTGGCGGCGTCGTCGAGGTTGCGCTCGAGCACGAAGCGCACGGTGAGGTTGGCCGAGCCGCCCGCCTGCACGTTGGCCTGGAGCTGGTCGATACCGGCGATGCCGCTGAGCGCGTTTTCCATCGGCATCACGACCGACGTCACCATCTCGTCGGGCGAGGCGCCCGGCAGCTGCAGCCGCACGTTCACCGTGGCGGGGTCTGCCTTGGGAAAGAGATCGACGCCGAGGTCCCGGAACGAAAAGATGCCGAGGACCACGAGCGACGTGACGAGCATCGTGGCAAAGACCGGCCGGCGGACGCAGAGTTCAGAAAGCATGGCGCAAGGTCACTTCCGTTTGGGGGCCACTTTCATGCCGTCGGAGAGGTTGTCGACGTCGGTCAGGGCCACCACGTCGCCGGCCTTGACGCCGCCCAGGATCTCGATACGGTCGCCGAGTCGATCGCCCACCTTCACTTCACGTCCGGTGATGCTGTCGCCGGTGACCACGAAGGCGCGGTTCACGCCGTAGCGGTACTGCAGGGCGCCGTAGGGGAGGGTGAGCAGATCCTCGACGTGATTGGTCGTGAGCTTGACCCGCACGAAGGTGCCCGGCTTCAGCAGCCCCTGCGGATTGGGCACCAGCGCTTCGAAGGGGAACGCGCGCGTCTGCTGGTTGACGGCCGGGCTGATGCGCGACACCTTGCCGGTGAACGGACGGTCCGGATACGCGTCGACCTGCAAGTCCACCGTCTGGCCGCTCTGCACCCACGGCGCCAGCCCCTCGGGGATCTCGGCGGTGACCTTCAAGGGATCGATGCGCACGATCTTCATCACCGGCATCTGTTCTTTGACGAGTTCGCCCAGCGAGACCATGCGCTGCTGCACGTAACCGTCGAAGGGGGCGCGGACGCTGGCGTCGCGCAGCTGGCGCTCGGCCAGCCGTGCGGCCGCGTTCGACGCGTCGATGTCGGCGGCCATGTTCTTGGCATTCTGCAGCGCCGAGTCGTACTCGGCCAGCTTGGTGCGCAGCACCGCGTCGGCGTCGTCGAGCGCCTGCTGCGACAGGAGCTGGCGTTTGCTCAGTTCACTCGCGCGTTCGAACCCGCGCTTCGCCTGGTTCAGTTCCGCGGCGGCCCGTTTGACGTCGGGCGTCTGGTCGATGGGCGGCAGGCGGCCGGGCTCGGCGGCGCCGTAGCGCGCCAGCGAACGGGCCAGCGCCGCCTTCTGCTGGTCGAGGTTGTATTGGAGCTTCTCGCGATCGAGCTCCACCAGTACCTGCCCGCTGGTGACGCGATCGCCGAGGTCGGCGAGGATCCGGCTCACGACCCCTTCGGCCTGCGAGGACACGGTGACGTCGTTTTCGGCGGCCAGCGTGCCGCTGACGTTCACCGTCCGGTTGATCGCCTCGCGTTTGACCGGTTCGGTATCGATCGCCTTTGCGGGCCGCTCGCGCGTGCCGCCTTCGGCTCCTTTGGCCGATTCCGAACATCCGGCCAGCGTGGTTGCGAGGAGGAGAGCGAGCAGAACCTGGATACGCGCCGAGGGTAGAGGGATCATGAACCGTCCCCTTTATACCTTGGGTGCTCTGGACAGGTATAGCGCGGGTATAGCCCGGCGGCCCGCTCGCGGCGCCTACCCTGAACGGGGGAGGCTCTACAATCCGGTCCGTCATGTGCGCAGCGAACCAGTGCCGCATTGCCATCATCGGCGCCGGGATCGGGGGCCTCACGCTGGCCATCGCCTTGCGCCGATACGGCGTTGCGGCCGACATCTTCGAGCAGACGGCCGAATTGCGGGAGGTGGGTGCGGCGGTGGCGCTCTCGGCCAACGGCACCCGCTTCTTCGAGCAGTTCGGGCTGGGTCCACGCCTGGCCTCGCACTGGTTCGAGGTGTCGCATCTGGTCTACCGCGACGGCCGCACGGGACACCTGGTCGGCAGGCACGACGTCGGCCCCGCCTACCGCCAGCGCTTTGGCGCCCCGTACGTCGGGATTCATCGCGCCGATCTCCAGGCGGTGCTCTCCGAGGCGGTTGGCCTGGATCGCATCCATCTGGGCAGGCGGCTCGTCGAGATTGGCGACAGCGGCGCGCGGGCCGTGCTGCGGTTCGACGACGGCAGCACGGCCGACGCCGATCTCGTCATCGGCGCCGACGGCGCCCGCTCGGTCGTCCGGCAGTGGATGCTCGGGTACGACGATGCGCTCTATTCGGGATGCAGTGGATTTCGCGGGATCGTGCCGATGGACAAGCTCCCGAGCCTGCCGGACCCCACCGCGCTGCAGTTCTGGATGGGACCAGGCGGACACCTGCTGCACTACCCGATGGGCAACGGCTACATCAACTTCCTGCTGGTAGAGCGTCACCCGGCACCGTGGCCCCATCGCGACTGGGTCATGCCCGGGACCGAGGGTGAGCAGCTCCGCCACTTCGCGTCGTGGCATCCCGCGGTCGTCGAGATGATCACGGCGACGCCGATCAGCCACCGCTGGGGCCTGTTCCATCGGCCACCCCTTGGACGATGGAGCAAAGGCCGGGTGACGCTGCTCGGAGACGCCGCCCATCAGCTCGCTCCGCACCACGGACAGGGCGCGAACCAGTCGATCGAAGACGCCATCGTGCTGGCCGCGTGCCTGGCCGAGGCGGGGCCAGGGCCGCTCGCCGGAGCGATCGAGCGATACGAGCGGCTGCGACGCGGCCGCACGCGCAAGGTGCAATACGCGTCGATCAGCGCGGTGGACGTGTTGCACCTGCCGGACGGTGACAGCGCCGACCGACGCAACGCCCGGCTCGCGTCGTTCGAGGGCGCGCTGCATCACCTGGGCTGGATTCACGAGTTCGACGCCGCCTCGCAGGAACCCAGCGAGCGGCAGGGAGGCACCTGGCTGTAGTCCCGCTCTCAGATGCTGATGCCGGACGGCTGTGCCAGGACGTAGGCGACCCGTTCGCGCAGGGTGCCCGGCAGGAACGGCTTGCGCAGCAGCAGGTCCTTCGACGCGAGCCCGGGGGTGACCACGACTTCCTCCGGCGTATAGCCGGACATGAACAGCACGCGCAGCCCCGGCTTGAGTCCGCGGAGGCGTTCGGCCAGGTCGGCCCCGTCGATGCCCGGGAGGACGACGTCGGTCAGCAGGAGGTCCAGCGCCGTCGACTCGCGCGCCGCGATCGCCAGCGCCTCGGCGGCGTTGCCGGCCTCGAACACCGTCGTGCCGCCGTCGCGCAGCACCTGCGCCGCGAACGCCCGCACGCCGGGATCGTCCTCGACGATCAGCACCGTGGCGCCAGGTGACGCCGCGGCGGCGGCCGCGCCGCGGGTGTGGTCCTGTTCCGGCGGATCGGGCGACGTCGTCGAGGGCGACGGCGTCGGCAGCAGCACGGTGAAGCGTGCGCCGTGCGCAGGAGCGCTCTGCACCTGAATGTCTCCGCCGCTCTGCTTGACGATGCCGTAGACCGTTGCCAGTCCCAGGCCAGTGCCGCGGCCGAGCGGCTTGGTGGTGAAGAACGGCTCGAAGATCCGTTCGAGCATTTCCGGCGCGATCCCCTCGCCGGTGTCTTCCACGGTCAGCGCCACGAAGGCGCCCGGCGGCGTGGCGTCGTGCGTGCGAACGGTCAGACGGCCGCCGCGCGGCATCGCGTCACGCGCGTTCACCACCAGGTTCACGATCACCTGTTCGACCTGCGACCGGTCCGCGCGCACGCGCGGCAGATCCGGCGCCAGCTGCACCACCAGCTCGATCTGCTCGCCGATCAGCCGGCGCAGCATCTTCTGGATCTCGTCCACCACGCTGTTCAGGTCGAGGTCGACGGGGCGCAGCACCTGCCGGCGGCCGAACGCCAGCAGCTGGCTGGTGAGGATGGCGGCCTGCTCGCCGGAGCGGCGAATCTGCTCGATCCACTCGTGCAACGGCGTGCCCGGCACCTGCTCGGCTTCGGCCAGCGCGGCGTAGCCGATGATTGCCGTGAGCAGGTTGTTGAAGTCGTGCGCGATGCCTCCGGCAAGCTTGCCGACCGACTCCATCTTCTGCGCCTGCCGCAGCTCCTCTTCGAGCCGCCGCCGCTCCGTCACGTCGCGGCCGATCGCCTGGATGGCGATCGGCGCGCCGTCACGGTACTCCGGCCAGCTGGCCAGCTCCAGGATGATGGTGCGCCCGTCGCGCGTCACCACGGTCGCCTCGGAGCTGCCGGGATCGAACAGCTTGCGGCCGACCAGCTCCAGACTGGTATGGCCCGTCAGGTCGAGGCCGGCCTGGTTGACGGCCAGGATCCGCCCCTCGAGATCGCAGGTGCAGATCAGGTCGCGGGCGTTCTCCACCAGCCCGCGATACCGCAGCTCGCTGTCGCGCAGCGCCGCCTCGGCCTGCCGGTGTTCGGTGACGTCCCGCAGCAGCACCACGTAGCCGGTGACACGCTCACCGCCCGACTGGATCGGCGTGATGCGAACGTCGTAGGTGCGGCTGCCCTCGGGGCCGGGCAGCGTGAGGTCCTGCCGCACTTCCGCGTCGATGTTGGCCGGCCAGTCGCGGAGCACGCGCTCGATCCGCTCGCCGGCGGCGGCGGCGCGGTCGCGACGGATGATCGCTTCCGCCGCCCGGTTCAGGTCCGCGATCCGCAGCGACCGATCAACCAGCAGGCAGCCGTCGCCGATTACCTCGATGCGCGCATCGAGCAACGTCGGGATCGGCTCGAGCACCCGGTAGCGGAACACCGCCACCGCGGCGATCACGGCCGTGCAGGTGAACAGGAACGGCGTGATGTCGATGCTGCCGGCCGCTTCGCGCCGGATCACGAAGATGACGTTCCCCAGCCACGGCAGCACCACGGCCAGCACCAGGATCACGGTTCGCTTGCGATAGAGGTACGGCGACTGAATCGCCTGCACCATCAGGACGGCGAGGCCCGCAAAGAGCAGGCAGTAGGTGTAGGTGACGTTGAGGTAAAAGCCGGGCCCGCGCCCCGCGAATGTATACAGGGTGCCCGACGGGACGAGCGTCAGACGGCCCCAGAACAGCTCGTGCCATTCGTTGGTCCAGGCGGTGAGCAGGATCAGGCCGGCGACGATCGCCAGGCGGCCCGTCACGCGGCGCACCTCCGCGCGTTCGCGCGCCACGAAGTCCAGCACGAAGCCGATCCACGCGATCGGCAGCGCGATGACGCCGACGTACTTGATCCTGAGCGCCAGCAGCTTGTCGGCGAAGTCGGGCGCCGCCAGCTCCCAGGCGTACGCGGCGCTCCACAGGGCGATGGCGAGCAGGAGGACGGAGTACCAGAGCGCGCCGCGCACGCGGCGATGGCGGAACGCGTACCCCGCCAGCGGTAGCAGAATCGCCGGCCCTATGGCGAGCGGCAGCAGGCGAAGTGGCATGGACCCGGGCCAATCATGAGCCAGTTGGCGCTGAATGGCTGAGCCTTTCGCTTAGCTCGCCGCAGATTCTGTGACGTACGGCTCAGCCCTCGCGCGCCGGTGGCACGAAACTGTCATGGACTCGTCGCGGAGGGACAGCCATGGGCGAATGGGGGCTTTGTCGGGATTGCAAGTGGTGGCAGATCGAACCGGACGCACCGGTCGAGCTGAAAACGGTGGGTCAGTGCATCGACGAGGAGCTGCAGCCGTTCCAGATGCGCATCTCGGGGGACGGTGGCTGCAACCGCTTCATGGATGGCGAGCCGGCTCGCGCGCGGGGCGCCAGCGACCAGCCGCCGAGCGCCGCGCCGGCGCGCTAGGCTGCCTAAGGTTGGGTGGTCGGCGCCGTCGCGCCGCGTGCGCCGGCGCCACCGGCGCCACGACCGCGAAAGTTCGTCTGGAGCAGGTGGGTGAGCGTGTGCACGTAACGCAGCTTTCCGTTCTCGATGCGGAAGAGGTGAGTGTCGGGGGCGCCGCTGCCGCCGTTGGGGCCGCCGGCGCCGAAGGTGCAATACACCACCACCGATCCGATCGTTTCGTCCACCAGGAAGCGGCGGTTGGCGATGTTCACGCCCGCCGGCACGCCCACGTCGCAGCTGTCCATCGGCGAACCGTTGCCGGTGTGCGCGCCCCCCTCGGTGCGGTTGCACGGATAGCCCCACGGCACCAGGTCCTTCTTCCCTTCGAGGAACGCATCCAGGTAGGCGTTGGCGGCAGCCACCAGCGTCGCACGCGTATCGCGCTGGCTGGCTGGAATGACATCCCACTTTTCGGAGGACGACCACTTCAAGTAGGCGTCGGCGTTGAACAGCCAGTAGCCGGTGGTGGTCCAGAGGATCTCGATCTCGGCGATCTTGTCGCGGTTGACCCGCAGGCGCGTGCCCAGGACGTAGGGCTTCTCTTTGTTGGTGACGATCACCTCGGTGAAGGTCTGGCACGTCGAGGCGTCGATGAGGCTGCGATGGTGATCGATCTTCATCGCGGTCTTGATCAGGCCAGCGTCGATGGCGGCCGGAGCGTGGTTCTCGGCGTAGCCGACACCGGCGGCCAGCGGCAGGCCCGAGGTGTCGCCCGTGCTCTGGGCCGCGACGTAGAGATCCGCCGCGCGCTGCAACCCGTCGCGCGAGCAGGACACCTGCGCCTGGCTCAGTCCGGGGATGCACACGGCGCCGACGAGGACGAAGGCAGATACAGCAAGGCGTCTCATCGCCGTGGATTGTAGCGGAGCCGGTGCCGCGCCGTCAGGTCTTGCGCGGGGGGATGAACTGCTCGAGGCCGGTGCCGATCGTGATGGTCATGATCACGATGGCGGCGCCGGTGTAGAACGGCACGCCGTGGCCCAGGTGATCGAAGGCCCACCCCGCATAGATCGGACCCACGACGCGGCCCGCGCCGCCGAACGTCTGCTGGACGCCCATGTAGAGGCCGCGCTCGTGCGGCGAGACCACGCGCGACAAGAGCCCCGTCACGCAGGGGAACGTGAAGGCGGTGCCGAGCGGGATGAGGGCCACGAAAGCGGCCAGCACCCAGACGTTGGGCGCGAATGCCATGCCCGCCAGGCCACCGGCCAGCAGCAGCATGCCGTAGCGCGACAACCGCAGCTCTCCAAGCCGCGTCACCAGCTTGCCGAGCACGCCGGCCCGGGTGACGAACGAGATGGCGCCGACGTAGGTGAAGAAAAACCCGATCGTCCGCTCCGTCACGCCGAACCCCGACGCCAGGAACAGCGCCATCACCGTGGTCATGCCTTGGAAGGCGCCCATGGTGATGGCGTAGATCCAGATCAGGCGCGACGCCGGTTCCTTCCCGTGCGTGAGCACGCGACGCAGCACCTCGCGGGTGCCGCGCGGCGCCGGGCGATCGTGCGCGGCACGGCCGGCGAGCGCGTTCGACTCGGCCAGGTAGCTCCAGGCGAACGCCATGTTCACGAGCGCGATCGTGGCGGCGAAAAGGCCGGGGCCGCTGGTGCCGAATCCCATCGCCAGCGATCCGAGCGCCGGACCGATGGCCACGCCGGCGTTGGTGGCCGCCGAGAGCCAGCCGAGCGCCTTGGCCCGATCGTCGGGCTCGGTGGCGTCGGCCACATAGGCTTGAATGACACCGACCGTGCCGCCGCCGGCGCCCTGAACGATGCGGCACAGGAACAGGAGTTCGAGCGAGTTCGCGAACGCGAAAATCAGATAGGCGGCGGCCGATGCGCCGAGCCCCACCATCAGCGCCGGACGCCGGCCGAAGCGGTCGGAAAAGCGCCCCCAGAACGGCGCGCTCACCAGCTGCGCGCCGGCAAACATCATCACCATCAGCGAGACCGCCGCCCCGCTGCCGCCGAGGCCGACCGCGTTCAGCGCCGTCCAGAGCGGCCCGTGTCCCAGGGTTCGTTCAGCGTAGAAGGGGATGAGGGGAAAGACGATCAGGCCGCCCATCATGTCGACGAAGGCGGTCACCATGAGAACGACCAGCTTGCCCATCAGTGAGGGGTCCGGGCAGGTCGCTGGCGGAACGACGGCATCATGCTCGCAGTGTATCCCGAGCACTGCCGAGCAGGAATTGCAGCGCGTCGGTGCACCGCTCCGTCACTTTGAATGCGAGCAGATCGTCGGCGCGCGTGCGTCCAAGGTTGATGGCCGCGATCGGCTTGCCCCGCCCGGCCATGGCCTGCGCAAACCGGTAGCCCGAATACACCATCAGCGACGAGCCGACGACCAGCATGGCGTCGGACCGGTGCAGGGCGGCCATCGCCTGGTCGACCCGGGCCTTGGGCACGCCCTCCCCGAAGAACACGACGTCCGGCTTGAGCATGCCGCCGCAGCGCCAGCAGGCCGGGACGTCGAACGTGTCGAAGGGCAGGCCGTCGAGATCCGCGTCGCCGTCCGGGGCGGTCAACGCATCGGTGTGGGCGAACGCCTGGTTGCGTCGCAGGAGCTCGGCCTGTACGTCTCCGCGCGGCAGGCGCTCGCCGCAGTCCAGACAGCGCACCACGTCGATGCGCCCGTGCAGGTCGATCACGTCGCGGCTGCCCGCCGCCTGGTGCAGCCCGTCGACGTTCTGGGTGACGAGGAGCTCGACGCGTCCTGCCTGCTCGAGCGCGGCGAGGGCGTGGTGGGCCGCGTTGGGCCGCGCGGTGTGCATCCGCCGCCAGCCGACGAGGCTGCGCGCCCAGTAGCGTTTGCGCGTGTAGTCGTCCGCCAGGAAGCGCTGCAGCATCACCGGCTGCGCACGCTTCCAGTCGCCGTTGTCGTCGCGGTAGTCGGGAATGCCGGAGGCAGTGCTGCACCCGGCGCCTGTCAGGACGAACAGGCGCCGGTGGCAGTCGAGAAACGTGCGGAGCGGATCCGGCGTGTCGGAACCTCGGGCGCGGTCCGCAGAAAGCGCGGCCCGCACGCCAGTATCTGGCAAACCGGCTTAACGCCGGTTCGCGATTTGGCTAATTGCCGCCGCGACCGGCGCCGCGGCCGCCACGGCCTGCCGGCTCCTGGTACTCAGGGATCTTCTCGCCGCGCGCCACCGCCTCGGCGCGGCGCTTCTCTTCGGCGCGCGAACCCGAGAGCAGGTTCTTCATCGCGTAGTTGCCCTCGTGGCAGCCGTACTCGAAGTAGCCGTAATTCTCCTCGCGCGGGATCGGCAGCCGCACCGTGAACGGCGCCACGTAGGTCTTGGGGTCGTTGATCGTCATCCGGTAGTCGAGCGTGTTCGCGTCCGACAGGGTGAAGCGCTCGAACAGCACGCCCTCGTCCGACAGCGGCTGACCGTTGACGGCCGCTTCGGGCTTGATGTTCCGGGTCTCGACCACCAGCACGTCGCCTTCCCAGTGGCCCACCGAGTTGCCCATCCAACTCTTGATGGCGGTGCTGGCGTTCTTGCGGCCGTCGGTCGGGATGACGCGCGTCTCGTGGATCATCTCGTTCTGAAAGGCCAGCCAGCCGGCGCCCTGCACGATGCGGCTGCCCGAGTTGTAGATCTTCGGAGTGATCGAGTTCAGGACGCCGGTGCTGATGCAGCGGTCGTAGTTGCTGCGGTCGGTGGTCCAGTCGGCCTCGATGCCGTTCAGCTGACGGCGCCGCGCGGCCTGCGCCTGCTGCCGCTGCTGCGCGGCGGCCTGGGCGGCCGGAGTGAGCGCCGGCATTCGCCCGTCGGGCGGATCGATCACATACGACGACACGCGGCTGACCGAGCGGGCGCGTTCGAGCCAGTGCGGCGGCGGCGACACCGCACCGCCCACGGTGCCGAACCGCGCCTCGAACTCCTCGGCGCGATCCAGCGAGAACTCGTCGCTGTTGTCGTTGGCCACGTTCTGGTCGCGCTGCGCCACCCGCTGCCGGAACTCGTCGTCGTTCAGCCGGTAGCGCGTGCCCACCGTCTGCGCGCGGGCCATCGGGATCCCCTGCAGATCGTTGGCGTTGAACGTGCCCTGCAGGTCCGGTTCGCCCCACGGCGTCTTCGGCACCTTGTAGCTGCCGAGCGGCGGAACGCCGCCCTCGGCGGTCATGACGCCGGGCGAATCCACTTTGCCCTGTCCGGACACGCCGCTGGTGGTGATGAATACGGCGCTTGCGAGTGCCACCAGCGCTCCAACCGTGAGACGTCTCATGTCTGCTCCCTCAGCGCGCCCCCCGCAGCGGGGCCGGCTATGTATCTTGCGCATAAGTCTACCGCGAACGGGGTAGCAAGAGCAGCCGGATGAACGCCTGCGCGGGCGCGCTCAGCACACGTCCCCGCCGGTGAATGATGCCGATCTCGCGTGTAAACGGCCCTTCGGCGAAATCGGCGGTGGCCAGCCTGCCGCTCCGCGCTTCGCTGATGACGGTGGTGGCCGGGAGGATCGAAAGCCCCGTCCCCACCTCGATTGAGCGCTTGATCGTCTCGACGTTGTCGAACTCCATGACGGGGTCCACTTTGACGCCGTGCGTTCTCAGCACCCGGTCGATCGTCTTGCGGGTGGGGATGTCCCGCTCGAAGGCGACAAACGGTTCGCCGGCCAGCTCCGCGACCCGAACGGTGCGGCGGCGGGCCAGCCG
>Ga0070664_100004677_pt1 | contig 10983 bp, 6 predicted proteins | sample KBSC73metaG_FD_65863 | JGI IMG/M metagenome (GOLD analysis project Ga0070664, IMG submission 65863) | Corn rhizosphere microbial communities from Kellogg Biological Station, Michigan, USA - KBS C7-3 metaG | ecosystem: Host-associated > Plants > Roots > Rhizosphere > Soil ... | reverse complement strand
TGGGCATCAACGAGCGCGAGGCCGGCCGGACGATCGGCGATCATCTAGTCGGCCTGGGGCACAGGCACATCGGTTTTGTCCAGGGCCCGCCCGAACATCGGTCTGCGGCGCTGCGCTATGACGGGTTCGTCGATGCCCTCCGCGCCGCCGGGATCGGCGACGAGCCCTGGACCGCGACGGGGGATTTCACCTTCAAGTCGGGAGTCGAGGCGGCCGAACGTCTCCTGACCGAGCGCGTCCCGGTGACCGCTCTCGCCTGCGCCAACGATGACATGGCCGCCGGTGCGATGCTGGCACTTCACCGTGCCGGCCTCGAAATTCCCTCGGCAATGTCGGTGATGGGTTTCGACGACACGCCAATGTCGGAAATCGTCTGGCCGCCGCTCACAACGGTCCGCCAGCCGATCCAATATTTTGCCGAGCGTGCCGTTCATTTGCTGTTCGAGGCCCAAGCCGGCTCCCAGTATGAAGCGGTCGAGCATCAGCTCGTCGTTCGCGAGTCCACGGCGCCGCCCAACAAGTTCCGCAGCGCTTGACAGCGCGGGGTCTTTGCATCACGAATGGAAGCGCTTCCATTTAGGGTATGGAAGCAAGGCATGTTGCGCATCCGCGCGGTGTGCCGAACAGGGGAGAGAAATCGTTGGTCATTCGCTCGTTGCGATCGCGCCGTGCCATGTTGCTGGCTGGCGGATGTTGCTCGTCCTTGCTCGCGCTGGCTCTGCCGGCCCCAGCATTTGCCCAGACGACCGACCAGACTGGTACGGGTAGTGCGCAGCCGGCCGCCGCCGCCGATGTGAACGCCCAGCCGCCCGCGGACAAAGACGCGATCGTCGTCACCGGCATTCGCCGGAGTTTGCAGGATTCGATCAACATCAAGCGCCGGGAGCGTGGCACGGTCGAGGCCGTTTCCGCCGAGGAAATCGGCAAGCTGCCCGACGTCTCGATCGCGGAATCGATCGCCCGGCTTCCTGGCATCGCCGCGCAGCGTGTTGCAGGACGTGCACAGATTGTGTCGATTCGCGGCTTCTCGCCCGACTTTACGACAGTTCTGCTGAACGGACGTCAGCAGGCGAGTTCGGGCTTCAATCGAGCGGTCGAGTTCGACCAATATCCTTCCGAGCTCATGGGTTCGGTGGTGGTCTACAAGACTCCCGACGCCGGCATTACGGGCATGGGGCTGTCCGGGACGGTCGATCTCAGGACCATTCGGCCGCTCGAATATGGCAAGCGGGCAATCGCCGTTAACCTGCGCGGTCAGCTGGACGAAGGTGGCGGTCGCAATGCCGACTTTTCCAAATATGGAGGACGGGGAAGCGTCAGCTACATCGACCAGAACGAGAGCGGCACGCTCGGCTGGATGATGAGCTATTCGCATCTCGACTCCCCCGGCCACATCGACGAAACGAAAAATTGGTTCTACGCCGATTTTGCAACGCCAGGGGTACAAACCCTGCAGGGCCACGAGGTCCGTGCGACAAACTCGCGCGATACTCGCGACGGCGTAACAGGCAGTCTGGAATTCAAGCCAAGCGACGCCGTCCATTCCATCCTCGACCTCTACTACTCACGTTTCAAACAGAAAACGACGACGCGCGGCGTCGAGTTTGCCTCGTCACCCTGGAGCGGCGACCCTACAACCTATGATAACGTCCAGACGGAAACTCGCGATGGCGTCGTTTTCGACGTTGCCGATCACGTAAGCAATGTCGTCCCGGTTATTCGATGGGACGATAATCGGCGAACCGACCACCTCTTCTCCGCCGGCCTAAACAACGATTTCAGGCTAGCCGAGCACACCCATCTTCTTGCCGACCTTTCTTATTCGTCCAACAAGCGTGACGAGACTGATACCGAAATCTTCGGCGGCTATGGCGTCGGCCCGCTCCTAACACGCGTTGAAGACAGCTTTGACCGCGTGATTCCCGAAGATGATTTCGCTCAGTTGACGAATTTTGGACTTGATTATGCCGACGCAAACCAGGTTTCGCTCGGCGACCGCGGTGGCTGGGGCGGATATGGTTCAGAAGGTCATATCAAATCTCCGCACATCAAGGAGAGATTGTGGTCCGGTGATCTGACGGCGAGGCAGGATTTTGAAGGTACCGGCATCGGCAGCTTTTTCAGCAGCATCGAAGCGGGCCTGGATTACACCCATCGTCATAAAGACAAGACGGTTTCCGAGCTCGACCTGTTCCTAAAGAATGGTCGCCAGCAGGTGCTGGTAGATCCGCAATTTTTGACTCATCCAACTTCGTTAGGCTTCGCGAGCGATCTGAATGTACTCGGCGTCAAAGTCACCGATCTCGTGGAGAACGGCAATTATTACGACGTTGTTCAGACGGTGGATTCAAACCATTTTGACAAGTCGTGGGACATCAAGGAAGACATCCTGACTTTCAAGGCGAAGGCCAATATCGATTCCGGCGATCTGCACGGCAATGTTGGCGTGCAGGTGGTAAGGCAGAAGCAGAATTCATCGGGTCTGCGCATCAATTTGGCAGTGTCACCTATCGAGCTGATCAATGTGGAAGAAGGCGCGACCTACACCGACGTCCTGCCGAGCCTGAACCTCTATTACGACATAGACCGTCACAACCGCATTCGATTTGCGGCGGCGAAAATTATGGCGCGGCCGCGAATGGACGACATGCGCGCCAACTTGATTCCTAACTTCAGTGGGGGTGTCTGCGAGGGGCGTCAGCCGCCTCTTCAACCTTGCGGGCCGGGTGTGGAGGTTCATCCCTGGTCGGCGGAAGGCGGCAATCCGAAACTTGAACCGTGGCGCGCGAAGGAACTGGACGTCGGCTACGAATGGTATGGCGGTAAGGCGAGCTATTTCTCCGTCCATGGTTTCTACATGTGGCTGGACAATTACATCTACACGCAGGTCCTTCCAGTTGACTTCACCGGCATTACGCCGTCGCCGACTGAGTTGACTAAGCTCCAGACCGCCTGTCCACAATGTATCATCAGCCCAATCGGCAGCTTGAGCGCGCCTGCCAATGGGCAAGGCGGCTGGATCCGCGGAGTCGAGGTAAGCGGCTCGTTCGAGTTTGGACGCCTAACGAGGATCCTCGATGGCTTTGGCGCGACCGGCAGCGTGTCGTACACGGACTACAAGCTGGACCCAGTAGCGCTAGACAAGATCGGGGGTGTGCTGCCGGGCTTCTCAAAGTGGGTTTACGATATCACCGGCTATTACGAGAAGTACGGTTTTCAGGCACGCGCTGCTTATCGCCATCGGTCCGCTTTCAAGGGCGAAGTTGTTGCACTCTTCTCAAACCTGGATTTCACTTTGATCCAGCCGGACAGCCAACTCGATGCGCAGGTCGGATACACGTTCCAGCCGGGCTCGAGGCTGAACGGGCTCGGCGTATTGCTTCAGGTAAGCAACGTGCTGAATTCGCCCTATCGGACCTACTTCCAAGTGAACGGGGTGCCGACATTGGAGCGCGTCGAGAAGTACGGGCGATCGTGGCTCCTTGGCGCCAGTTACCACTTCTAGCTAGGCTGGTTGAAATGATGGCTTTGGCCGGTCGCTATCGGCCGAAAGTTGCACTGTGCGTTGCTGCGGCGTTTCTGGTGTCGGGCGTTGCCGATGCCGCGATTTGGCCGAGGGCGGTAGCATCGTCCGCCCCAGATTCTGCTCTCGAAGCTCGCGTTCGCTCGATCGTCGCGGGAATGACGCTTGAGCAGAAAGTCGGCCAGATCACGCAGGCCGAGATTCGCTCCGTCACGCCGGACGATGTCCGCCGATATTATATCGGTTCGATCCTTAACGGCGGTGGCGCCTGGCCGTCGATGAACATGCATTCGAGCGTCGATGACTGGCTGAAGCTGTCCGACGCTTTCTACCGTGCCTCGATGTCGACGGACATGAAAGTGAAGGTGCCGGTCATCTGGGGCACCGACGCGGTGCACGGCCACAACAATGTCTATGGCGCGACGCTGTTTCCGCAGAACATCGGGCTTGGCGCCGCGCACGATCCTGCGCTGATCACACGGATCGGTCGCGCTACAGCGACGCAGGTTCGGGCGACGGGCATCACCTGGGCATTCGCGCCGACGCTCGCAGTAGTTCAAAATCCACGTTGGGGCCGGACTTACGAAAGTTATAGCTCGGACCCCGCAGAGGTACGCGCCTATGGCGAAGCGATGGTGCGCGGTCTTCAGGGCGAACTTGGTTCGGATACGTCGGTACTCGCCAGCGCGAAGCATTATCTCGGCGACGGGGGGACGTTCCACGGAGTCGACCAGGGCGAGACCCGGACCAGCGAAGCGAACCTCATCCGCATCCATGCCGCGGGTTACTACGGTGCGCTAAAGGCTGACGTGCAAACGGTGATGGTCAGCTATTCAAGCTTCACTGATACGGCGACGGGAAAGCCTTGGGGCAAGATGCACGGCAATGGTTACCTAGTCGGCGATGTTCTCAAGCGCCGGCTGGGCTTCGACGGCATTGTCGTCAGCGACTGGAACGGCATCGAGCAGGTCCCGGGTTGCACAAAGTCGCATTGTCCGCAGGCGATCAATGCCGGCATCGACCTCGCGATGGTCCCCGACGACTGGAAGCAGTTTATCGGGGCAACCGTCGATGATGTGCGTGCTGGGCGCATCCCGATGAGCCGCATCGACGATGCCGTCTCGCGCATCATCCGGGTGAAGCTGCGCTCGGGATTATTTGATGCATCCCCGGCGACCGGCCCGCACCCAGATCCCAGCGCGCTCAATTCACCAGCAGTGCGAGCGCTTGCTCGCGAGGCCGTGCGTAAGTCGCTGGTGCTGCTGAAGAATGACGGCAACGTGCTCCCACTGAAGCGCGGCGGCAAGATCCTCGTTGTTGGCAAAGGCGCAGACAGCTTGCCGATGCAAACCGGCGGCTGGTCGTTGACTTGGCAGGGTGATCAAACGACGACGGCGGATTATCCCAACGCGAACACGCTCCTGGCGGCAATGCGCAAGGAATTGGGCAACGGCGCTGTCGACTACAGCCCCGACGGTAATGGCGTTGATCCGCGCCGCTACCGCGCGATCGTGATGGTTGCGGCTGAAAACCCCTATGCCGAGATGAAGGGCGACATCACCTTCCCCTCATCTTTGCGGCACACGAGCCGCTATCCCGAGGACCTCTCGGCGCTTAGGAAGGTCAGCGGCAAGGGTACTCCCGTGGTGACGCTGCTTTATTCCGGGCGGCCGGTCGCAGCGAACGATCTCATCAACCGCTCCGACGCATTTGTGGCGGCCTGGCTTCCGGGCACGGAAGGCCTCGGCCTAACCGATATGCTCCTTGCCGGCTTAGACGGCGGTCGCGCCTACAACTTCTCAGGGCGGCTGTCGTTCGATTGGCCTGCGGGCGAGTGCCTGCCGCAACAAGGTGGCTTCCAATTCCGCCGCGGCTACGGCCTCTCGCTGGCCAGCAAGGCCACAATTGGCAAGCTTCCGATCTCAAAGCCAACCGTGGCCTGTCCGTCCCAAACTCGTTAGTGCGGCTCGGTGCGCAAGATCCTCATTGTAGGCGGCGGCACCGCGGGCTGGATGACCGCGGCCCTGTTCGGGAAGCTCTTCCAAGGCCTCTACGACATTGAGCTGGTTGAGAGCGAGGCGATCGGCACGGTTGGCGTCGGCGAGGCGACGATCCCCGCGATTAAGAAATACAACGAGCTCGTCCAGCTCGATGAGCCCGAGTTCATGCGGCGCACGCAGGGCACATTCAAGCTGGGCATTCAGTTCGTCGACTGGCTGACGCCCGGTCACAGCTACGTCCACGGCTTTGGAATTATCGGCCAGGATTGGGAGTGGCTTCGTTGTCATCATTACTGGCTGCGCGCCAATCAGCGCAGCCGGGCCCGCGATTTCGCCGATTTTTCGATCAACACGGCGGCAGCCTTGGCCAACAAGTTCATGCATCCGCGCGCCGACATGACGGAATCGCCGATCGGCCACATCGTGCACGCCTTCCATTTCGATGCATCGCTTTATGCGAAATATCTTCGCAGCCTGGCTGAGCAGCACGGAGTCAAGCGAACCGAGGGCAAAATCGTCGATGTCGGAATGCACGACAGCGGCGACATTGCTTCGGTCACGCTCGAAGGCGATCGCAAGGTGGATGCAGAGTTCTTCATCGACTGCTCAGGGTTCCGCGGCTTGCTGATCGAGCAGACGCTGAAGACCGGGTACGAAGACTGGAGCCACTGGCTAACATGTGACCGCGCGATGGCCGTTCCCTGCGCGCGAACTAGTCCCCTTACGCCATATACTCGCTCGACCGCCCGTGATGCCGGGTGGCAGTGGCGCATTCCGCTCCAGCACCGCACGGGCAATGGCTTCGTTTATTCGAGCAAGCACATCGATGACGACGCGGCCGAAAAGCTGCTGCTTTCAAACCTCGACGGCGAGCAGCTCGCCAATCCCAACCGGCTTCGCTTCACGAGCGGGAAGCGGCGCAAGATGTGGAACCGCAATTGCGTCGCGCTGGGCCTGGCCGCGGGCTTCCTGGAACCGCTCGAATCCACCAGCATTCACCTCGTCCAGGCGGCCGCCATCCGGTTGGTCCGACTGTTCCCCGATCGTCACACAGACCAGGTTACGATCGACGAGTTCAATCGCCAGTGCGATTTCGAATGGGAGCGAATTCGCGACTTCATCGTGCTGCACTATTGGGCGAACAAGCGCGAGGGCGACTTCTGGGAATATTGCCGGACGATGGATCTGCCGGCGACGCTGCAGCGCAAGATCGACCTGTGGATGGCGAACGGCCGCATTTTCCGTGAGGATGACGAATTGTTCAGCGAGGAAAGCTGGATTCAGGTGTTTCTCGGCCAAGGCTTGGTCCCGCGCGGCTATGATCCATTGGTTGAGATCAAGAGCGACGCGCAGATCGAGCAATATCTGGGCAACATCGCGGCAACGATCGAGCGGTGCGTGAACGTGATGCCGTCACACGATGAATATGTGAGCAAATACTGCCAGGCCGAGCCAATCGCATGATGCGGCTAGGGGCCGCGCTTTTCGGTCTGGTGTTGACCGCGGGGTGCGTAACCGTCCCACCAACGGCTTCCCGCACTGGGGAAGTGTGGCTCACTACCGCGGATCAAACGCAAAAGCTCGCGCCGCAACCGCTGCTTGTGTCCGTCGGCCGTGCCACCGGGGACGAAGCCGTCGAGATCGATCCGGCACGCCACTTCCAGAAAATGCACGGCTTCGGGGCCGCAATGACCGACGCCTCCGCCGAATTGTTGTCCGGACTTCCGGAAGACAAGCGCAAGGCGATCATGGCCGAACTGTTCGGTCGGGCGAATGGTGGTCTTGGCTTGTCTTTCACCCGGCTCACTGTCGGGGCGTCTGACTTCTCGACTACTCACTATAGTTACGACGATACGGCCGGGAACGCTCCCGATCCTGAGCTTCGCAACTTCTCGATCGAGCCGGCGCGCAAATACGTGCTTCCACGGGTTCGTGAGGCCTTGGCAATCAATCCCGAGCTCAAGGTGATGATCAGCCCCTGGAGTCCGCCGGCGTGGATGAAGACGACGCGCAACCTGATCCAGGGCCAACTACTACCGCAATATTATGCGGCGTTTGCGAATTATCTCGCACGAACCGTGGAGGCGTTCGGTGCGGAGGGTGTGCCGGTATCGATGCTGACCATTCAGAACGAGCCGGATTTCGAGCCCGATTCTTACCCTGGCATGCGGGTCAACTCAGCCGATCGCGCCAAAATCATCGGCGGGTTCGTTGGGCCGACTTTCCGAGCGCGCGGGCTGAAGACGCAGATCCTCGACTACGACCATAATTGGGACAATCCGGAGATGCCGTGGACCGTGCTCTCGGATCCGGTCGCGAGGCGGTACGTCGCTGGAGTGGCCTGGCATTGTTACGAGGGCGACGTGCCGGCCCAGTCTCAGGTCCACGATGCCTTTCCCGACAAGGACACATGGTTCACCGAATGCTCGGGCGGCGATTGGTCCCCGAACTATGCCGAGGTGCTGGGCTGGATGACCGACAAGCTCATTATCGGCGGCGCCAACAACTGGTCGCGCGGCGTGCTCCTGTGGAACCTCGCTTTGGATTCCTCGCACGGGCCGCACAAAGGCGGATGCGCCGATTGCCGGGGGGTCGTCACGATCGATTCGGCGACAGGGACCATCACCCGCAACGTCGAATATTACATTTTGGGCCACGCGAGCCGCTACGTCTTCCCCGGCGCCTATCGTGTCGGCATCAAACATGGTGAAGGCGTGGAAGCGACGGCCTTCCTCAACCCCGACGGCAGTCGCGTCGCAATACTGCATCGCACGGCCGGTGAGGGGCCCATCACGATCGCGCTCGCCGGAACGCGTTATGAGCTGCCGCTTTCCAGTGGGTCGGTGGCAACGGTTCGCTGGAGCGGGCGCGGCCGCCAGTGAATGACGGCGATCAGCGACGCTCGCTTCTCGCCTTTGCCGCGGTCACCACCCTGTTCTTCGCGTGGGGGTTCATCACTTCCAACAACGACCCACTCATCGTCGCGCTCCGGGCGGCGTTCACGCTCAACTATACAGAGGCACTGCTTACCCAGATCGTCTTCTTCGTTGCCTACGGCCTGCTGTCGCTGCCCGCGGCGTGGCTCGGAAGCCGACTGGGGCCGGTGAACATGATCCTTGGGTCGCTCCTGCTGATGGGCTGTGGATGCCTTGCGGTTGTGGCCAGCACGAACTTCAACAATTTCTGGTCGGTTCTCGCGGCGCTTTTCGTGCTCGCCGCGGGTTTCACCGCCCTGCAAGTTGCCGCCAATCCGCTCGCAGCGGATTTGGGCCCGCCCCAAGGTCGTCATTTCAGGCTCAATCTTGCCCAATCGTTCAATTCGCTCGGGGTTGTCGTCGGAGTCCATTTTGGCTCGATCGTGATGCTCGGCGATCCGGTGCTTCGTGACCGAGGCCACGTGCTTGGCCCGGCCAAGCGCGCTGAGTTGCTGGGAGCGGTAGATCATGCCTTTTTGATCATGGCACTGATGCTCGGCGTCTTGTGGTTGCTGCTTCTCGCCATGCGTCGTCTTGTCGAGTCTGCCGTTCCGAACATTCGCGAAGCGCCTACCCGAATGTTCGACGCACTCGGTTCGTCGTGGGCAGTCTTCGGAGCGGTCGCGATCGGTCTCTACGTTGGGGCGGAAGTCTCAATCGGGAGCATCATGATCAATTTTCTCAACCAGCGGCAGATCCTTGGCCTGCCCCTGGAAGATGCGGGCGGGTATCTCGCCAATTTCTATTGGGGTGGGGCGTTGTGCGGCCGGCTGGTCGGCACATTGCTCCTGACACGGTTCCCGGCCGCGCGGCTGTTGGCGGCCTGCGGCATCGCCGCGACACTGTTGTGCGCGACGGTCTTGGTGAGCAACGGACCCGTTGCGGGCTATGCCGCCTTGGCGATAGGTTTCTTCAACTCCATCATGTTCCCGACGATTTTCTCGATCACGCTCGATCGATCACGAGTCTCGCACAGCGCCACATCGGGCCTACTTTGTGTCGCAATCTTTGGCGGAGCGCTGCTGCCAATGGCGGTCGGAGTCATCGCCGACCGTTTCGGCCTCGGCTTGTCGTTCATCGTGCCGCTGGCGGCTTATGCCTTCATTGCCGCGTTCGCCCTCGGTGCACGCGACCGCGTCCGCGGCGTGGGCGAGACAATCCCAAATACCTCGCCCATTGCGTGATCGGCTGAGAGCAAGATGATCCCGACCGTTCTTGTCCTCGCTGCCCAGTCGAGCTTCACGGTGACCAATGCAGTCTTCACGGGGCCTTTGAGACGGCCGGCAGATGCGCGGCTGGTGTGGCGCGATGAGTTCAATGGACGGATCCTCGACGCGCGCAAATGGCGCTACGACACGGGTCGCAACAAAAAGGGGTGGTTCAACGGCGAGCTTCAGTATTACTCCGCTGGCCGACCGCAGAACCTACGCGTCGTAAACGGTCGCTTGGTCATCGCGGCCCGTCACGAAACGCTAAGCTCCGCTTCCGACTGGGGCGGCCAGCACTACACTTCCAGCAAAATCATCTCGAGGCAGGCCTGGACATACGGTTTCTACGAATTCCGCGCGAGGCTGCCCTGCGCGCGCGGCACCTGGCCGGCGATCTGGATGCTGCCCCAGGACATGAAGAAATGGCCCGACGACGGCGAGATCGACATCATGGAACAGGTTGGGGCGGAGCCGAACCTGATCTACTCATCCCTTCATACGGCTTTGTTCAACCATGTGAAAAAGACGCAACGCAGCGCACAGAAGCTCGTGCCGAGCAGCTGCAGCAGATTTCACATCTATCAGCTCGACTGGCGGCCAAGCTCGATCAGCATCGGCGTCGACGGCGCCGGCATCCTGCGGGTTGTCAACGACCAGCCGGGCGGAAAAGGGGCGTGGCCCTTCAACACGCCGTTCGAGATAATCCTCAATCTGGCGATCGGAGGCGACTGGGCGGCAGCCAAGGGAATTGACGACGCCGCCATGCCTCAGCTTATGGAAGTCGACTACGTGCGGGTTTGGCAGGTGCGCCGATGATTGCACTGATGGCTGCTGCCGCGCTGGCGGCCAACGACGTGCCGAAAACGATCTTGTTCGTCGGCAACAGTTTCACGTTCGGCGCGGAATCGTCGGTCATGACCTATCGCACCGACAGCGTGACCGACCTGAACGGCGACGGCATGGGGGGCGTGCCCGCCTTATTTAAACGTTTCGCGGATCAGTCGGGCCTCCACTACGACGTGTCCCTCGAGACTGCGGCTGGGCAGACGCTGTCATGGCATCTCGCGAACAAGCGTACGGTGATCGACCGCCCTTGGGACGCGGTCGTGCTCCAGCAATATAGCACGCTGGATCCGGATAAGCCCGGTGACGCTTCGGACACCTTTGCCGCCGCGCGCGGATTGGCCGAGCTGCTGACACGGCGCAATCGTGGTGTGGACCTCAGCCTCGTCGCGACATGGAGCCGACCGGGGCTGACCTATCCCGCGGGCGAGCAT
>Ga0070664_100004674_pt1 | contig 10987 bp, 9 predicted proteins | sample KBSC73metaG_FD_65863 | JGI IMG/M metagenome (GOLD analysis project Ga0070664, IMG submission 65863) | Corn rhizosphere microbial communities from Kellogg Biological Station, Michigan, USA - KBS C7-3 metaG | ecosystem: Host-associated > Plants > Roots > Rhizosphere > Soil ... | reverse complement strand
GCGTCGCGGTCGGAAGGCCAGTCGACAGACGGTTTCGCGAGGACCGATGCCTTGAATTCCTGTCGTCCGACGCTAAAGATGCCGCCGCTCCGACGGATCTCTTCTTCCTTCTCTGAAAGCGGAACCGGCCGGTAGGTGCGCTGACGCGTCTCGTTCGTAAGGTTCCGGGTTACCGGGTCAAAGCTGAAGGCGTCGCCGTCCTGAGCGTCCGCGACCGCCTCCGGGCTCTGGACGACGTGCAGCCCGAGGTTGAAGCTGTTGCGCCGGAAGATGTCGCCCATGTTCTGTCCACAGACGACGACCATCTCGAGGCCCGCTTCCTCGGCAACGCCCTTGAGGCCAGCGGGGCTCATCTCGCGCGACGATCCGATGGCAAATCGATCGCCGGCGATGACGAACGTCTGGCCGCGGTGGACCCGCTCCCGGAAATCTGGCATCAGGTGCCGGAACGAACCTGCCTTCCATTTCTCGTCGAGCGTCTCCAGACTCTCCGACACACAGTCTGCCGCCGGCGTAATCTGATCGGTGTCGATGGCGTCCCGTTTCTTCGCAAACTTCGTCCCCGGAAGGCTCATCGGATCCCAGAAAATCAGTGCTTTCCCGCGGATAAGACGTGACGGTGCGGTCTGGGTCGGCTCTGTTGCCGCCGGATCGGGAAGAGAATCGGCGAGGACACTGCTCTTCAGCCGAGCAGGTTCAATCGTGTGCATACCTACCTATCCGTGGGCGCTCCTTCTTTCATGCTATCAGGACCGCTCGGATAGGAGGGGTTGGTAGCCGGTGCACGCGAGAACCGGCAGCCGCGGGTATCGTGGAAAGCGCGGATCGGACGCTGAAAGGCTGCACAAATAGAATGTCGATCCTCGATCGCTCGCGACCCGCTGGACGTGTGCGCAACGGACACACAGGCCGACGTCAGGGTCTCGCGCTTGCCGTGAGCCGCGCGGATCGTTCATCATGAATCCATGTTCATTTCGGAAGCGTTGACCCGGGGGGTCCGGGTCAGAGTTCAGTCCGAGTATTCCCCAGATCAGTCAGCACCCGCCAAGAATCAGTGGTTCTTCCTGTATACCGTGAAGATCTCGAACGAAGGCGCCGAAACGGTTCAACTGCTGACCCGGCACTGGATCATCACCGATGGTACCGGTCACATCGAGGAGGTTCGCGGCCCTGGCGTCGTCGGCAAACAGCCGACATTAAAGGCTGGCGAGTCGTTCGAATACACGTCGGGATGTCCGCTTTCCACGCCATTTGGCGTCATGGAGGGCACCTACCAGATGGTGACGCAGAACGGGGATCGCTTCGACGCGAAGATCGCGCCCTTTACACTCAGCGAACCCTATACGGTCCATTGAAATGCTGAATGCTGAGTGCTGAATTGGAACATTCAGCATTCAGCATTCAGAATTCAGCATTCCGTTTGAGCGCCTGTTCAAGCCGGGTCATATAGACGTCGCGTGGAATCTCAATGGCCCCGAACTGTTCGAGGTGCGGGGTGACCCATTGCACATCCAGCAGGCGGAACCCTCGTGTGCGTAAGCGCTCGACGAGGGCTGCCAGCGCCACCTTCGAGGCATCGGTGACGTGATGAAACATTGATTCGCCAAAAAATGCGCCGCCGAGCGCCACGCCGTACAAACCGCCAGCCAGGCGGTCGTCCAGCCAGGTTTCGACCGAATGCGCAAGGCCACGCCGGTGCAGTTCCAGGTAGCTCGCGACGATCTCTTCGCTGATCCACGTTCCGGCGTCCTCGTCGTTGCGGTCTGTTTCCGCGCAAGCGCGCATGACCTCTTCGAAGCGGCAATCGATCTCGACGCGGAAGCGGCCGGCGCGTACGACCCTCGCGAGCCTCGAGGGGATGTGGAACGCGTCGAGCGGAATGACGCCTCGCGGATCCGGCGAATACCACCGTATCTCACCGTCGTCGACCGCCATCGGAAACCAGCCGGTACTGTACGCCGACACGAGCAGCGATGAAGAGAGCATCGCGTCGGGCTACTCGGTGCGCAGCGCAATGGCGGGGTCGACACGCATTGCGCGCCGGGCAGGCGCCAGGCAGCCAAGAAGACCCGCGGCAAGCAGGACGGCGGAAGCGAGCACAAACGTCGTCATATCACGGGCTCTGACGCCGAACAGCAGGGTCTCGAGAAATCGCGTCAGCATCAGCGCCGCCAGAACCCCGATCGCGATGCCAAGGCCGACCAGACGCAGCCCCTCGCCGAGAACGAGGCCAAGCAGACTCGCGGGCCTTGCGCCAAGCGCCAGGCGAAGCCCCATCTCGTGAATGCGGTCGGCAACCGAATACGACACCACGGCATATAACCCGACGACCGCCAGGGTCACTGCGGAGAGAGCAAACAGACCGATCAGGATCATCTGGAACCGCCGGTTTGCGACCGAAGTGGTCACGATCTGTTCCATGGTGCGAACTCGGGCCACCGGCTGATTTGGATCGAGCGCCTGAACCGCGGCACGAGCAGAGTTCACGAGCGCGACGGGATCGCCGAACGAGCGGAGAACAACCGCCATCTGGTCCCGGGGATCCTGGCGATAGTGCACATAGACCTGGGGACGGAGCGCACGGTCGAGTCCGGTATAGCGTGTGTCGCCGACGATCCCGGCGACGGTGTACCAGCGGCCATCCCGTTCGTAGTTCGTCAGCTTTATGCGCCGGCCGATCGCCGATTGCCCCGGCCACCCGGAACGGGCCATCGTCTGATTGATCCACACCCGCAGTGAGTTGTCTGGCGGCGGCTGAATCGCATCACCTTCGAGAATGGGAATCGCGAGCGCTTCGAAGTAGCCGGCAGTAATGATGCGATAGTCGGAGATGATCTCTTGACCAGGCTCGGGCCGCGGCTGTCCCTCGATGGTCACCGGCAACAGGTTCTCGCTGCCGCTCAGCGGCACGCCTGAAGTCAACCCGGCAGCCTCGACTCCTGGCAGCGACGACAGTTGATCGATCAGCGAAAGGAAGAATGCGGATGCGCGGACGGGCGGATACGCGGTTCGCGGCAGCGCGATTTCCATGGTGAGGATGCGATCGGTACGAAAGCCCATGTTGACGTGAATCAATCGCACGAACGCCTGAACCAGGAGTACCGAGCCAATCAGCAAGAACACAGCCAGAGCAACTTCGAGCACGACGAGGGTGTTTCGCGTGCGCGTCGCGTTGCGGCTGCCGACCGTTCCGCGCGCCCCTTCACGCAACCCCTCCGTGGTGTCGAAGCGGGTGCAGTGCCACGCTGGAGCCGCACCAAATGCCAGCGCCGTAACCAGCGACAGGCCGGCCGTAAACACCAGCACGCGCCAGTCAAGTCCGGCCTCGGCCGCCGCGGGCAGCGAAGCCGGGGCCATCGCCAGCAGCGCTCGCAGCATCCACCAGGCGATGACCAGGCCTGCGATACCTCCGGTCACCGCGAGAATCAGGCTTTCAACCAGCGACTGCGCCACAACGCTCGAGCGTGACGCGCCGAGCGCATAGCGCACGCAAATCTCGCGTTGTCTGGCAGCCGCGCGCACGAGCAGCAGGTTGGCCACGTTGGCACACGCAATCAGCAGCACCACACCGACCGCCGTGAGGAGCGCAACCAGCGCCGGCCTCAGAGAGCCGACCAGTTGTTCCCGGAGCGAGAGGACTCGCACCGTCCAGCCGGCATTCGTCTGCGGAAAATCACGCGCGATGTCTGCGGCGATGTGCGCGAGATCCTGCTCGGCCATGGCGGCAGACACGCCCAGCTCCAATCGGCCGATCAGGACGAGGCTCTTGCCGCCCCGGTTGCGACGCTGTTCGGGCGTCAGCACATCGAGCGACCAGACGACCGGGCTGAGCGAAAATCCAAAACTCTGAGGCAACTCGCCGGCCGCGGGGAACCGGAACCAGTCAGGAAGGACGCCGAGAACCGTCGCTGGCTCTCCATTCAACGAGATCACTCGTCCGATGACGCCCGGGTCGCCGCCGAAGCTTCGCCGCCACAGGCTGTCGGCGATCAGCACGACGCGTCCGCGCGACTCATCGCCCGGTTGGAACGTACGGCCGATCGAGGCCTGAACGCCGAGGACGTCGAAGAACCCCGAGCTGACACGAAGCGCGCCAATCCGCTCGGGCTCACCGAGACCGGTCAGGTTGACCTGTTCCGTCCGCATCGACGCGAAATGCTCGAACGAGGTGGTGCGGTCAAGATAGTCGACGAAGTCCGCAGGTGAAGATGGCAGCCGATCGAAGCCAAGCCGTTGCTGGATCTCGGCGCTGAATTCCCAGGGCATGACGATGCGGTCAGCATCGGGGTACGGGAGCGGCCGAAGCAGCACGGCATCGAACACGCGAAAAATCGCGGCGTTGGCGCCAAGGCCCAACGCGAGAGCCAGAATGGAAAGGGCGGCGAAGCCTGGCCGTCGGGATAGCGATCGAAATGCGTACTTGAAGCTCTGCAAAGTGGTACGAGAACCCGTCTCTATTTTGTATGATGGCGTGTTCGCGGACCAAGGAGAAACCAGACGTGCCGAAGCTGACAGTCGAAGGATTTGGAACGGTTGACGTTCAAGAAGGCAAGCGCCTCGTGCTGGCGATCGAGCAGGATGCGCGCGTAGACATCCTGCATGCGTGCGGCGGCAACGCGCGATGTACGACGTGTCGAGTCGAGTTCATCGCCGGGGAACCCACGCGGATGACCGTAGCAGAGCGACAAGTGTTGATGGCCAAGGGCGCCATCGGCGTCAGGCTGTCGTGTCAGATGCTGTGCGATCACGACATGACGGTTCGCGCAATCAGCCGCCTGGAAGGCAGCGGACGTCCCGATCCCGGTCCCACGCCGGAGCCGGTCATTACTCCCCCGGTGGAGTGGAGTGAGGCGCACATCACAGACCGGTAACTGACGCGGTTCGCGGTTCGCGGTTCGCGAGTCGCGGCTCGCGGACGCCAGCTAAGCTTTGGCATAACGTCGCCGTATCGTAGGTACCAGGTACTCGTTGAACGCTCGTTCGAAGTCGTAGCGCGGCGCGAAACCCCAGTCGCTCCGGGCGGTGGAGTCGTCGACGTCGGCTGGCCACGAATCGACGATGCCCTGGCGCTTGTCATCGACGTCCCAATCAATTCGCGCCGCGGGGAACGCATCCAGAACGACCGATCGAATCTCGTCGGCTGACGGATTGAACGCCGCCACGTTGTATTCGGTGCGGGTCAGCGCATCGCGTGGGGCGGACGCGAGTTTGACGAGCGCGTCTACGCCGTCGGGCATGGCCATGAACGGAATCCGGGTGTCGGGGCGGACGAAACATTCATAGGGCTGCCCCTTTGCAGCCGCATGGATCATTTCGGGCGCGTAGTCGGACGTTCCTCCGGACGGCATGGTCAGCGCCGAAATCAGCCCCGGAAAGCGCACGCTCCGGAAATCGACTCGGCCACTCGCCGGTTCCGCAGCCAGCTGCTTATAGAACCTCGCGTAGTACCGCCCGAGCTGCTCGCAATACAACTTGTTGCACCCATACATCGTCGTGGGATGGGTCCACTCGTCTTCTTTGACCTTTCCCGCAGCGGCCTTCGTGTCGCGATTCGGAAGCCCGTACGTGGCAATCGACGATGGATACATGAACACGACGGGGCGGCCGTGAGACTCGGCTTCGTGCTGGGCGAACTCGAGCAGGTTCAACGTCCCCTCGACGTTGACCTGATGCGCCGTCACCGGGGTGAATTCAGCCCGCGTGGACAACAGCGCGGCAAGATGAAACACCAGCTCCACACGAAACTCGGCGAGAACGCGTTCGAGAAGGCCACGGTCGAGAATCGATCCGGTGAACTCGCGATCGACCTTGGTGGCAATCGTCGGATCCAGCCGGTTGAGATCGAGCGTGACGATTCCCCGGTCACTGCGCTGAGCGAGCCGGTCGATGAGTCCATGGCCGATCTCGCCGCCGGCGCCGGTAATCAGAACAACAGGTTTGCGCATCGGATTAGATTGTAGCTTCCACGCCTGCAACTCGACGCAGAAGAGCATATAGTGGCCGAATGTCGCGCACGTTCCTCGTACTCGCAGTGCTCGCCCTCGCTTCTTCCGCGTCGTTGAAGCAGCCTCCATCGTTCGAGGCTCTGTTCACAGGCGCGACGATGCGCGTCGACTACTTCCACACTGGAGGGCCGAAGTCGGGGGAGACGTTTTCCCTCGATCGCGTGGTCGACGACGGCGACTGGCCGGGCAGCCGGACGCAATTGATCGATCCGACCGACCTCGGAAAGTATCGATTCGAAGTCCGCGACAAGCGTGGCGGCGCGGTCGTGTACTCACGCGGGTTCGCGTCAATCTATGGCGAGTGGGAGACAACCGGCGAGCAGAAAACCGCACATCGGACGTTTCACGAATCGTTGCGTTTTCCGTGGCCGCGCGTGCCCGTCACGGTGACCCTTTCGAAGCGGCAACCCGACAACAGCTTCTCTCCCCTCTGGACAACGGAGATCGATCCGCAATCCCGGTTCGTCGTCCGCGCGCCGCTCAAGCAGCATGCAGGCCGCGTGTGGCCGGTATTCGTCAACGGCTCGCCGGCCGAGAAGGTCGACCTGCTCGTCATCGGTGAAGGCTACACGGCGGCGGAAATGTCGAAATTTCACGCCGACGTCAACCGATTGCTGCCAGCGCTGTTCGCCCAGGAGCCGTTCAAGAGCCGCAAGGGAGATTTCAATGTCCGCGCGCTGGATCTCCCGTCAGGCGAAAGCGGCGTCAACCGTCCGAATGGCGGGGTGTTTCGCCGCACGCCGTTGTCGACGGAGTACAACATCTTCGACTCCGAGCGCTACGTCTTGACTCTCGATAACCGGGCACTCCGCGACGCGGCGTCCGCCGCGCCGTACGAGTTCATCGAGATTCTGGTCAACGACAAGACCTACGGCGGCGGCGGCATCTTCAACGATCAGGCAACCGCCTCGGTCGACAGCGCCTTCTCGCCGTATGTCTTCGTGCACGAGTTCGGCCACCATTTCGCAGCGCTGGCCGATGAGTACTACACGTCCGACGTGGCCTACGAAACCGGCGCGGCGCAGAAGCCAGAGCCATGGGAGCCGAACGTGACGGCCCTCCACGATCCCGCGACGCTGAAGTGGAAGGATCTGGTGACGTCTGGCACACCGCTCCCGACACCGTGGAGCAAAGAGGAATACGAGAAGCACACCGCCTCAATCCAGCAGCGACGGCGTGACATCCGGGCGCGGAACGCTCCGGAGTCGGAGATGGACGCCCTCTTTCGCGAGCAGCAGGCGTGGGACACCAAGTTTCTGTCGTCCATGACCTACTCGGGCCGGGTGGGAGCGTTTGAAGGTGCGTCCTATGAAGCGCGGGGACTCTACCGCCCCGAAGCCGACTGCATCATGTTCACCCGCGACGCGGTGGGTTTCTGCCGCGTCTGCCAACGGGCCATAGGGAAGATCATCGATCTCTATTCGAAGTAGTCCGCTCGGAGCGGCGACATCCAATGAAACAGGAGAAACTGGAGAAACTAGAGAAATTTTGGCTCCCGTTTCTCTCGTTTCTCCTGTTGAGTCTTGGCTGTCGTTGACGATCAGAGCATTCGCAGAGTCCCGATGACCGAAGCGAGGATGGCGAGCACCGTAGCCAGCAGGCAGACGAGCGCGCCGACCATGTGGTTCACCCGTTCCGGCTTCAACGGGTCGAGCCACATGCTGGTGACGTAGCCGCCGACGAACCCGCCGGCGTGCGCGTAGTTGTCGACGCCTGGCATGAGCAGACCGAACACGAACATCGACACCGCGTAGCTCAACGCGTGCGAACGAATCATGCTGCTGCCGCCTCGCCGGCCGTAGTGCACGAGCGCGCCAAGCAGTCCGAAAATCGCGGCCGATGCGCCGAGTGTGTAGGACGCCCCGCCGAGGAAGGCTACGCGCGGCATGATCAGTCCCGCTGTGGAACTGAGCAGGAATCCGCACGCAGACGAGATGGTGTAGATAATGACCATCCGGGCGCCGCCGTAGATGTCCGCGACCGGCGGACCCAGGTCGCGGACCCACATCATGTTGAACAGGATGTGCAGCGCCCCGCCATGCAGCCAGCCCGCACTCAGCACGGTCCACCAGCGGCCGTAGTAAAAAACAGGAACGGCGCCGCTCACCCCCAGCACCATCGTGGCAAATCCGCCGGGCGAGAGCAGCGAGAAAAGACCGCCACCCATGATGTTGCCACCCGTCATCAACGTGACGAGCAGACTCAAGATGTACAGGGCGGCGCACCCATAGATGACGAGCGGCACGAAACCGAGGTCGTTGCCAAGCCGTCGCAGCAGCGGACCATATCCCCAGAGACCGGGATTGCGCCGGCCGCACGTGTAGCACTGGTCATCATTGACCCCGACAAGCGAGCCACACGAGGCACACACGACCGAGCCGGTTTTCTGCCGCTTGAACATCGAATGAAGCATATAACAATGGTTCGAAGCCCGAGGATTCAGGGAGCCGGGATCCGTTATCCGGGACCCGGGATCAGCTGGTTCGCGCTTACCGGCTTAAGGATTCGGACATGGACAGCGAGCGCCTGCGGCCCGAGCGAGCGGCCGGAGGGAAGCGCCGCGAAGCGGCGCACGCGAGCGAGAGCGCGTGGGGGTGGGGCCCCACGCGCAGTGAGTAAGGCAGACGGAAAACTGACATCAAGTAAATGCGAGTCCTCGTCACAGGAGGCAGCGGCTATCTCGGCAGTGCCATCGTCCGGGCGCTGGTGCGACAGGGGCACGACCCGATCGTGTTCGCGCGCCGGGCGTCTGCGGCAGGTCTTCCGGGTCAGGCCGTGGATGGCGACGTCCGGGATCGGCACGCCATCATGACCGCGGCACGGGGGGTGGACGCCATCATCCACGCCGCCGCCCTCGTCAGCCTCTGGCAACCTTCGCCAGCGATCTTCGACGAGATCAACATTGGCGGTCTTGAGTCGGCGCTTGATGTTGCCAGGACGTCGGGGATCCGACGCGTCGTCTACACATCATCTTTTTTGGCGCTACCGCCCGCCGGTGCGACCACGGCCCTTTGCGCCAACGACTACCAGCGCACGAAGGTGCGAGCACGCGAGGTGGCGCAGGCGGCCGCTGCCCGCGGCGAACCGGTGGTGATCCTGGTGCCTGGCGTCCTGTATGGCCCGGGACCACCAAACGAGGCAAACCTGGTGGGCCGTTTGATCGATGATCACCGGCGAGGGCACCTGCCGGGGATCGTGGGGAGCGATCGCTGCTGGTCGTACGCGCACGTGGACGATGTGGCTGATGCGCACGTCGCGGCAATAGTGCGGCCCCTGGCGGCAACGGAGTACGTCCTCGGCGGCGAGAATGCGCCGCAGATGCGAATTTTTGAAATCTGGCGCGACCTGACTGGAACCCCGCTTCCGAGGCGGATTCCTTTCGCGGCCGCGTCGGCGATGGGTTGGCTGGAAGAATGCCGTGCAACTATGACGCGAAGACCGCCAATCATTACGCGCGGCGCTGTGAAGATATTTCGCCACGACTGGACGCTGAACAGTTCACGTAGTGTTGAAGAACTCAGCTATCGGATCCGGCCGCTCGAAAGCGGCGTGAAGACACTCTTTTCGACGCGGTGATGTCTGTGCACCGTGGATGTGTTCTTGCAACGCCTCCGTTGACCCTGCGAAAGCAGCTTCGGAAGGTGACCCCCAGTGGCAGACTCCTGTCCCTTTTGCGGGGCGAGCACCGACCTCCCGCACGAGAGTCAGGAGGCCTGCATCGCCGCCCTTCAACGGGAGATCGCCCGTACCCGGGAAATTGTCGAACGAGTAAAGGCCCCCCCGGCCAACCTCGATTTGGTCAATGACCCAACCTCAGGACCCGACCGGCCCAGGCGCCACTAAACCGCCTTCAGATCCGCAGCTAACCACCAGCCGCAACTCCCGTCTAAACAATTGGATGCCGCAAACGGACGCCGCCACCGTCGCGCTGGCCCGCGACGGCGATAGCGAAGCTTTTCGAGCGCTCGTCGAGCGCCACAGCCGCGCTGTCTACAGGCTTGCCTACCGGATGACCGGCTCGGCCGACGATGCGGAAGACGTGGTACAGGAGACTTTCTTGAAGGCTTACCGTCAACTGAGCCGTTTCGAATCGCGAGCGAACTTCAGCACCTGGCTGCATCGCATCGCGGTGAACTGCTCGATCGATCTGATTCGTTCGCGGCCACACCGCGAATCGGGCCACGACGCCGCCGATCTCGATCACCTTGGCGGCGATGACCGCGGGCCCAACGTGCAGGCGTCACCCGAACGGCTGATGCTCAGCACCGAGGTCCAGGAGCGCGTGATGAACGCGATGACGTCCTTGAGCGCCATGGAACGCGCCGCGTTTGCGCTCCGGCACTTCGAAGGCCAGTCGATCGACGAAATCAGCCATGCGCTGGGCCTCAAGGCCAACGCGACCAAGCACAGTATTTTTCGTGCGGTGAAGAAGATGCGCGTCGCGCTTGAACCGCTCGTGTCGGCAGATTGAGACGGTAAATCCATATGCACCTCACTGAAGACGATCTGGTTCTTCACTACTACGGCGAGCTCGATGCGGCCGCGAGCGCGAGGGCTGGCGATCACCTTCGTGAGTGTGCCGCGTGCCACGCACGCTTCGCCACGCTTCAGCGCGTGCTGGCGGCGGTGGAATCGACCCCGCCGGTCGAGATTGGAGACGGTTTCGAACGTAAGGTCTGGGCACGGCTTCAGCCGGAACTCGATCGACCAGCGAACGGATGGTTTTCGTGGTTCGTGCTGTCGCCGGCGCGCCTCGCCTGGGTCGCCGGCGTGGCGCTGCTCGTGGCGGCCGCGTTCCTCGCCGGGCGCGTCTCGCAAAAGGCCGTTCCCGCAAACGTTTCTGAATCCACGACGGCGTCGAACGGGTTGCGCGAGCGCATCCTGCTGGCGGACCTCGGAGATCATCTCGATCGCTCGGAGTTGATGCTTACCGAACTCGTGACCGCGGACGCCTCGGATCCGAGTGACTTGGTCGCGGAGCG
>Ga0070664_100004672_pt1 | contig 10990 bp, 7 predicted proteins | sample KBSC73metaG_FD_65863 | JGI IMG/M metagenome (GOLD analysis project Ga0070664, IMG submission 65863) | Corn rhizosphere microbial communities from Kellogg Biological Station, Michigan, USA - KBS C7-3 metaG | ecosystem: Host-associated > Plants > Roots > Rhizosphere > Soil ... | reverse complement strand
GTCAGACCCTCTTGATCCTTCAAGGAGCCTGACCCTCTTGACCGTTCAAGGGGGTCTGACCCCTCGAACTTGAAGGCGATCCTGCCTTTCCCGCGGCAACGCCGTTCGAAACCGCGTCCCGTCGTTCAGAAGGCCTCGGCACGTGCCGATCCCTCGACTCGCTACGCTCGCTCGGGATGACAGGCGTCCCTCATTCCCTCATTCCCTCATTCCCTCATTCCGTCATTCCCTCATCCCCGCACACCGCAGCTCCGGATGCACCCTCGGCGCCAGCGCGTGGGCCCGCGCCAGCATCTGGCAGGACTCGCCGTTCAACGGCGAGATCCGGTTCGCCGCCGCGAGCAGCTCGAGGGCGTCACGGCCGTTCCCTCGCGCGAGATGGTCGCGCGGCTCGTAGAACGCGAGCGCCACCTGCACGCGCGCCAGCAGCCGGCGCGCCGTGGGCGCCTGCAACGAGTCGCCCGACGCCGCGCGCTGCTTCAGCGTCTCGACGTCGAGCCCGTCGATGAGCTGCGCCGTCGTCATCGAGCGCAGCCGAGCCGACACCAGCGCGCGCTCCAGCGCCGTCTCCTGCCGCTGCTCCGCGTCGGCGAGGGTGGCGGACCACGCAAAGTAGTCGTGCACTGCCGGGTTCGACGTCAGCGCGGCCGCCCGCTCCTTCGCCTCGCGCGTGCTCGGCCAACCGGGGTAGTCGTCTGCGATCCGCTGATATGCGACGGCCGCCTTCGCCAATTGCGCACTCCGCTCGAGCGCGCGCGCGCTGTCCAGCTCCGCGCGGATCCGGCCGAGCACGAAGGCGGAGTCCACCGCGATCCGCCCGGCGAGCATCGCGCGCGAGTGCATCCACTCCAGCGCCGCGCTACAGATCGCCGCCGACGGCCAGGCGTGCGGGCCGGCGTACTCGGCGAAGCGTACCGCGACCGTGCCGGCGAGCTTCCGCGCGAACACCTTCGTCTCGACGAAGTTGAAGTCCTCACTCCCTGCCCCGGCGAAGAAGGCGAGTGCCTCGCGCCCCTCGAAGGTGGCGGCGAAGTTGTCGTTCATGTTCGGCAGCCCCGCGCCGAACCCGATCACGCCGGCGACGTTTGCCGGGAGCTCGGCGGCGAAGTCCCAGATCTGTCGCGCCGTCCCGGAGAACCCGGCGAGGTACATGCGCGTCGTGTCGACCGCGACGCGCGCCATCGCCGTGGCGATCATCGCGTTGATCGCGCCGACGTTGACCTCCTTCGTCGAGTCGCTGCGGCTGTCGTACGAGCTGACGATGACGTAGCCCAGCCGATCGGCCGCGTCGGCGAAGCGCTCGAGGCTCGGCAGCGCGCGTCCGCGCGGGTCGAGCACGAACAGCACCGGCCACCGCCGGCTGGCCGAGTAGTCGGCGGGGAGGAAGATGGCCGATGAATGGCTGCTGTCGCCCGGCGCGGTGGCGCGCTCCGTCAGGAAGCGCGACGGCGGCGACGTGCCCGCCTGACTCTGCGCCATCACCGGCGCGAGCGTCGTGCAGGCGAGGAGGAGCATCATCGCGCCGATTGCCCGGCACCGCACCATCGAGCGCTCGCACGAGAGATTCGTTTCGGAAACCATGGCCGAATATCCGGTCGCTGTTTCCTCTACGAGTGTAGAAGCGGGAGGCGGCGGCGCTTGCCCAATCTTGCGCGCGCCCGCCGGTCACGAGCGCGGCACGGCCGTCCTCGCTACTCGCGCGATGGAGCCGGCACCATCCGGAACAGGGTGAACTTGTCGTTCCCGTACACTCGGCGAAATCGCTCCGGGTGCTGCTGCAGCGTCTCGAGCAGCACACGGTCGGCGCTCGTGTCCACGCCGAGGCTCCCGAGGACGGCGTGCGTGATCCGGTAGGAATCCGCCGCGGCGAGGAGGGAGTCGGGCTGCGACGGTGGGATCGACATCGCCGAAACCCCGGGCACGAGCGCCGCATCACGGGGATTGGAGCTCATCGCACGGACGGGCGTCGACGCCGCTTCACGTTCCAGGGCGCGATAGAGCGCGCGTCCCTCCGGCAGATCGCCGATCCCGACGAGCGACGGCGGCGCCGGCCCCAGCACCGCCGCCACGATGGCGATCGATGCGGCCGCGAGCGCCGCCGTCCTCACCGCGACGACCCGCTGCATCCGCACCGTCTGGAACACGACCCGCGCGCCGTCGAGGGTCGCGAACCAGATCATCGGCGCGAGCGGCCAGAGGAAGCGCCCGATCGTCCACGGCATCAGCAGGATGATTCCGACGTAGCAGGCGGTGAAGCAGAACAGGAAGCGCACGCCGGCGCGCCGCACCCACGCGACCGCCCCGATCGCGAGGGCGACGAGCGCTGCCGCGTGGTATGCGAGATTCACGACGCGCCATGGTGTCGGGGTCAGCTGGATCCCCGAGACGAAGTCCTGGTACGACACCGCGCGCTGCAGCAGGATCCGGATCCACGCCACCGCGCTCGCGCCCACCCCCACCCCCACCCCCGCGTCGGCCGCGCCGCTCACGATCTGCTGCGCGTAGCTCTGCGTCACGGGCAGCAGCCGGTCGATCACGAGGTAGGTGGAGAGCCACACGACGATCGGTACGACCGCGCGCGTCCACGGCTCCCGATGTCGCCACGTGCGCCATGCCTGATGCAGCACGAGCGCCGGGATGAGCGCCACGGCCGCCGTGCGAAACGCGATCGCGATCGCGCCGAGGGCGGTGATCCGATCGATGCGCTCCGTGCTCCACCGCCCCGGCCGGTCGATCAGCAGGCAACACCCCCACGCGGCGGCGGCGAACGCGAAGTCGGAGTAGAGCCCGGTCGCGTACAGCGGGAGGTTGGGGATGAAGGCGCACATCAGGATCGCCGCCGGCCCGAGCACGGGATCGTCCAGCCGCATCAGGTATCGCCCGGCCCAATACAGGAAGAGCACCGCCGACGCGATCATGAGCAGCCGCGCCACGATCAGCGGCGCGCCCAGGCCCTCCACGCCGGCGATCACCAGTGGCAGCCCCGGCGGATACGCCTTCGGGCTGATCACGACGCGCGACGTGTAGATGTAGCCGTCGTCCGTGTACGCGTGGCCGGCGAGGATCGCGCGGGCGTGCAGGACGTACTGGGCCTGATCGCCGATCGAGAGATCGAGCGGCGACCGCAGCTCCAGCAGCGCGGAGATGAGGAATGGCAGGAGCGCCAGCCAGAGCAGCGTCTCGCGCGGCCAGCGCCGCGCCCGCCACCGGCTGGGAGCGGATACCTGTGAGTTCACCAACGAGTGAGCGATCTGGTCAGAATTGCCAGCTGAAGCCGGCTACCGGCAGGCGGGGCCACTGGTGGATCTCTCCCGTGGTGAGCACGACCTGGCCGTCCCTCACCGCGGCATCGCGCCAGAAGCCGCGTGCATTCACCGTACCGAGGAGGTTGTACACTTCCCCGAACACGGAGAGCTGCCCCACCGCGGGATGGAAGTACTTCGTCCAGCGGACGTCCACGCGCTGATACGGACGCAGGCGCATCGAGTTCAGCGCGCCCGGCGTGCGCCAGGTCGTGATCGCGAGGTCGGTCGGGCTCGCGCTCGTCGTGTCGACGTGGAGCACGGTGGGCGTGTACGGCCACCCCGAGTGCCAGACACCGCCGACGCTGAGCCGCCACGAGCCGCTCACCGGATGGAACGACCAGTCCCCCTGCACGGTGTGCCGCACGTCGGACGCGCGCGGGACCCATGCGCCCGCGATCTGGTCCATCGACGACGCGAGCGCATAGCTCACCGACCAGTCCGCGCGACGCGCTTCCTTGCGCACCAGGGACAGCTCCACGCCCCGATCGCGCCCAGCCGTCCGGTCGATCAGCGTACGGTCCCACAGCAGCTCGGGGAACAGCCACATGTCCCCGCCGACGTTCACGTACGTCGCGCGCGCGCGGGTGAGCAGCCGCTCGTACGCCTCCACGCGCGCGCTCACGCCATTCCACAGCCCCTGCTCCACGCCGAGCGTGCGTTGCTCCGCGCGCTCCGCTCGGCCGAAGCTCTTCACGCCGTCCTCCGCCTGCAGCGAGAACAACGACTGCGACTGGCTGTAGCCCCCCCACGCCGCGCGCACCGTCGTGCGATCGAGCGGCTGCCATGACACGTTCAGCCGCGGGCTCACGATCGACTCGTCGGTGAGCGACGACCGGTCGAGCCGTGCCCCCGCTTCCACGACGAGTGATCGCAGCAGCTGCACGCGCGGCGCAAAGTAGAACGCCAGCTTGTCGGCGCGCGGCGCGACGATCGTCGACAGGCTGTCGTCGCGGCCGGTACGCGTGCCATCGGGCTGCAGCACGCCCATCACCCGCACGTAGTCGTACGCCGCCGACTCCCGCTTCGCGTCGAACCCCCACTTGAACAGCACGGAGCGCGACGCGTCGAACGTCCAGTCCTGCCGCACGCCGATCCGGTCGAGCGAGCGCGCGTCGTCGATCATTGCGGTCTGTTCGCCGTCGGGGAGATGATTCTCGCCGTGACGCTGCCAGGAGATCGCGCTCGCCGAGACCACGCTCTGCATGCGGAGCCGCGTGTCGAGGAACGGCTGGTCCCACGTCGCCCACGCGTAGCTGCTGCCGTAGCCGCTGAAGATGTTCGGCTCGTCGCGCTTGAGATACTTGAAGGTGTCCCCCGCCCGCAGCGCGTGGATCGCGAGGCGGCCGCCGCCGGCGAGGCCGTACGTCGCCTTGGCGAACAGGTCGTAGTACCGCGGCTGGATCGAGTCGCGCATCTCGGTGGCCTTGAGCGCAAAGTCCAGATAGCCCGGCCGCGCCGACAGCACCCACCCGCCTTTGCCGCCGGCGAACTGCCCCTGCAAAGTGGCCCGCGCGTTCATCGCGCTCACCGCCACCGAGCCATGAACGCCCTCGGTGCTCGGATCGGTCGTCGTGAGGGTGAAGACGCCCCCGAGCTTGTCCCCGTACTCGGCCGAGAAGCCGCCGGTGTTCAGCGACGCCTGACCGAGCGTCTGGATGTCGATGATGGAGAACGCGCCGCCGACGTCCTTCATATGGAACGGCTCGACCAGCTCGAGCCCGTCCAGCGTGACGTACAGATCGTTCCCCGACGCGCCGCGCACCCCGAACTTCGCCGAGAAGTCGTCCGTCGTCACCCCCGGCAGCCGCGACACGGCGCGATAGATGTCCTCGCCGAGCTGCGGAACGCTCTGCAGCGACGCGCGCGACATCGCCTGCGTCCCCGACACGCCGCGCTGCAGCAGCCCGAACTGGCCCGGCGTGATCACCATCTCGGACAGCGCGACGGTCCGCTGGCGCATCGCGACGTTGAGCGCGGACTGCCCCGGCTTGCCGGCCACCGGGATGTCCTCGAGCACGAACGGCTCGTAGCCCAGGCGCGTGATCCGGAGGGTATAGCGCCCCGCCGGGATGGCACCGAGCCGGAAGTGTCCGTCGCTGGTCGACCGAGTGCCGAAGCTCCGGCCGACGCCGAGCAGCTCGATCCGGGCGTCGCCCAGGGCCGAGCCCCTTCCCGAGTCGCTGACCGAGCCGGCGATCGAGACCAGCGGCGCAGCCGCGGCGGGGAGATCGACGTCGCCCGTCTCGTGCTCGACGACCACTTTGCCGCGCGCGACCGGTCCGGCGCCTCCTCCCGTCTCCTGCGCCGCCATCGGACCGCTCATCGCGCCGAGCGCGGCGACCACGATCAGCATCCCGATCAGAGTGCGCTGGCTCACGCGCGCGGACACCACGCGTCGCGACCCCGCCCTGGCGCCAGGCACCGGTGCGAGGCACCGGTGCCTGGCACCGCGCCCGCAACCGCGGTGCTGCCCTTCCATGAAACGACGGACGACCATACGACACGCCTCGGCAGCCGACGACGCGAGGGCGGCGACGGGCTCGCCACTCTCTCTGGTGAGCCTGCTTTCGCAAGCACCGAGCCGTGCTCAGCGCGGTCGATCGGAGACCTCCGTGGCGTCCTCGGCTGTTGCGACTGGGTCACGACTTCGTCTCGCCTTTGCGGCCGCGGCTGTTCCTACCTCGCCGCGGTTCCACCTATCCAAGCCGACGTCCTCCCGATCAACCCAGGCGCGCCCCCCTCTCGGCGCGCTCGTACTCCAGCCCCATATCGTGACCGCGATCAGCCAGCTGACCACCCAGGTCGAGGAGCCCGAGCAATACGAGAGAAGTGCCAACGGCCGCGTGTCGCAGGCCGGGCTCTCGGTGGTTCGCGGTATCATCACGCCGGTCACCTCGAACACCGCCATCCCCGCGCTCGAGCACAACGGCATGGCGATGCTCAACGTCCGCGCCCACGCCATCCGCGTCACGGGCCGCGTGTCGGCCCTCGTCGCCCTCGACGTCGCCGCATCACAGACGTTGCGCGTCATCGCCCACGCCCTCCGCAACGTCCCCGCGGTCGCGGACTTCGCCGCCCAGCGCCTCGACCGGCTGGTCAACATCAGCTGGATCCAGCTCGCCGCCGCAATCCTCGTCAGCCTCTTCCTCACCGGTGCCTACGGCTACGGCGACCATCGGCGAAACCCGCGCCGCATCCTGCTCGGCTGCGCCATCGCCACCCTGCTTCCCCTCTGGAACGGCTTCTGGCGGGCCCCCGCCCCGATCGCCCTCCAGTTCCTCATCGGCACCCTGCTCCTCGGCACCGCCGTCCTCGCGGCGCGCCTCACGATCGACGCCGTCATCGACCGGTTCGTGCCGGCGCCCCTCCCGCGCACGGTGCTCGTCGGCACGGAGGAGAACTGCCGCGACGTCGCCGAGAACGGCGACAAGGCGATCGCCAAGGGCTTCACCATCGCCGGCTCGATCGACATCGCCGCGATCCAGGGGATGAGCGTCGAAGGGATCCGGCGCGAGCTCGTGAGCTCGGGCGCGGATACGCTGCTCCTCTGCGGCCAGCTCGACGACGCGACCTTCGCGACCATCGTCCGCGCCGCGATGATGGCCGAGTGCAGTGTGCTCGCCACGGCGCGCCGCCTCGCGCTCCCCGGCGTGCGGCCCAAGGTGCAGTGGCGCCACGGCCGCCCCTTCATCGAGATGCGCGCCGTCGCCCTCCGCTGGCAGCAGCTCCTCGTGAAGCGCGCGCTGGATCTCGTGCTCGCCTCCGTGCTGCTCGTCGTCCTCTTACCCGTCTTCCTCGGCGTCGCCGTGGCGCTGATGATCACCAGCCACGGGCCGGTGATCTACGGCCAGCGCCGGCTCGGCCGGTACGCGCGGAGCTTCAAGTGCTTCAAGTTCCGCTCGATGTACACGGACGCCGAGCAGCGGCTGGCGAACGATCCCGCGCTGTACGCCGAGTACGTCGCCAACGACTTCAAGCTCCCCGACGGCCGCGACCCGCGCATCACGCCGATCGGCCGGATCCTGCGGCGCACCAGCCTGGACGAGCTGCCGCAGCTGTGGAACGTGATCCGGGGTGAGATGTCGCTCGTCGGCCCGCGCCCCATCGTGCCGGCCGAGATCCGGCACTATCGCGACGACTCGCAGATGCTGCTCCTCCTGCAGCCCGGTATCACGGGGCTGTGGCAGGTGAGTGGCCGCAGCAACCTCGCCTATCCCGAACGCACGAATCTCGAGCTGGAGTACGTCGAGCAGTGGTCGCTTGGCCGCGACCTGCGGATTCTCACGGCCACCGTGCCAGCGGTTCTGGCGCGTCGCGGCGCGCATTGATCGGCGCGCCCCCGTTCACACCTCACCTTCCACACGTATGAAGACCGTCGTCACCTTCGGCACCTACGATCTCTTCCACGTCGGGCACCTCAACATCCTCCGCCGCGCGAAGGACCTGGGCGATCGCCTGGTGGTCGGCGTGTCCTCGGACGAGCTGAACTTCCGGAAGAAGCAGATCCGTCCCACCTATCCGATCGATCATCGCATGGCGATCGTCGAATCGATCCGCTACGTCGACGAGGTGTTCGTCGAGGAGGCGCTGGAGCTCAAGCGGCAGTACCTGCTCTACCATCACGCCGACATCCTCGTCATGGGCGACGACTGGGAAGGCCGCTTCGACGAGTTCAAGGACATCTGCCGCGTGGTGTACCTTCCGCGCACCATCGGTATCTCGTCGACCGACGTGAAGTCGCGCATCCGCACCAACGAGCATCTGACGCGCGCGGTCGTCGCGTAGCCGCGGCACGCAGTCGCAGCACCCTCACCAGTCGCGCGTGTTTCGAGACAGCATCTACAGCCTGATCACCACCGTCGTCCGCCTGGCGACCGGTGTCGTGTTGTTCGTCGTGCTCGCGCACGTCTGGGGGCCGGAGAAGTTCGGGGTCTTCATGTACCCGTTCACGATCGCCGGCATCCTCGTCAAGCTGGTGGACTACGGCTTCCTCCTCCAGGTCGCGCGCGACGTCGGACGCCGCACCTCGGAGGCGCACGCGACGATGAACCGCGCCCTTGGCGCGAAGCTGGCCCTCGTCGTCCCCGCCGTCGCCGTGGCGTACGTCGTCGCGCTCGTCATGCCGGGGACGAAGGGGTTCGGCCCCCTCCTCGTGTTCATGATGGTGGACGCGATCGGCACGTCGTTCGTGCAGTTCTTCTGCATCCCGCTGCGTGCCCTCGGGCACTTCGATCGGGAGGCGCGCGTCGCGTCCGTCTCGAACGGGATCGTGTTCGTCTCCGTCGTCGCCACCGTGCTGACCGGTCACGGGCCGATGCTGGCGGCGGCGGTGATGGCGGGCACGCGCGCCGTCTGCCTGATTCTCCCCTGGAATGCCTACCGTCGATTGCTGGGCGCCGCGCCGCGGCCGGTGTTCGAGCAGCAGGCGCTGCGCACGTCGCTCTGGGTCGGGTTTCCCTTCTGCGTGCACGCCACCGTCGCCACGCTGAACCTGCAGATGGAAACGCTGATGGTGCAGCGCTACCTGGGCGCGGGCTCCGTCGGGCTGTATCAGGCCGGCATGCGCATCCTGCTCGGCGCGGTGCTCGTCGGCGACGCGCTCAATGGCGTGTACCTCTCGGCCATGGCGCGCATGACCCACGACCGCGCGGAGCTCACGCGGCTCGGCGAGCGCATGACGCGCCAGCTCCTCACCGTCGGACTGCTCGGCTTCGGCTGCATCCTGGCGGCGGGACCGCTGGTCGTGCGCCTGCTGTTCGGCGGGAAGTACGACGCCCTCGCGCCCCTGCTCCCCTACTTCGGGCTCCTCACCTTCGTCCGCTATGGCGGCGTGTCCTACGGCACCCTGCTCACCCTCTCCGACCGCCAGGCGGTGCGCGTGGCCGCCGTCTGCGGGATGACCGTGCTCGGTCTCGCGCTCAACGCCGTGCTCATCCCGCCCTTCGGCCTGATGGGTGCGATCGTCTCCGCGGTCCTCGGCCATTGTGTGCTGTACGCGGTCTATGTGTCCGCGGCCCGGAAGGACGTCGGCGGCTTCCTGATCGATCGGCGGTCGGCCGTCCTGTTATGCCTGGCCGGCGCAGTCGTCCTTTGTTTACCGCTCCTTCCATCGGTCGACGCGTCGGTGCGCATCGCACTCGGTGCGGCGCTCGCCCTCGCGAGCCTCATCGTGGGACCGACGGCAGCGGAGTGGGGACGCCTTCCGCGGCCGCTGCGTCCCTTGGCCACGTTCGCCAGGTGAGGCCGTAGCACTCCACTTCCAGCCGGCCTCCGCTCGACCATGATCCCTCGTCCGCTCCGTCTCGCCGTCAAGCTCATCACCCGACTCGGCGAGCGCGCGTTCGCGGCCGTCCTCGTCGTCGTGAGCCTGATCGTCCCGCGGTCCCAGCGCATCTGGGCCTTCGGCTCGTGGTACGGCCAGCGGTTCGCCGACAACCCGAAGTACTTCTTCCTCCACTGCGCATCGCAGGAGCGGGAGCGGGTGCACGCGGTGTGGCTCTCGATGAGCTCCAAGGTGGTCCGCCGCATCCGCGCCCTCGGCTTTCCGGCCTACCATCGCCTGAGTCCCAGGGGGCTGTGGTACGCACTGCGCGCCGGCGTCTACATCTTCGACTGCCGCGTGATGGACGTGTCGTCCGTCGCGTCGAGCGGCGCGCTGAAGGTCAACCTCTGGCACGGCGTCCCGCTCAAGAAGATCGAGCGGGACATCGCACAGTCCAACAACGCGCTCGCCCAGGCGAATCACGGCTCGCCCCTCGTGCGCGCCGCGAACAAGGTGCTGCGCCCCCAGCTCAGCGAGCGGTACGACTACATCCTCGGCACCTCCCGTGCGACGTGCGAGCGGCTCGCTGGCGCCTTCGGCGTGGCGACGTCGCAGGTCATCAACGGCGGCTACCCCCGCACCGACGTCCTGCTGAGCCGCGACGACGACGCGCGATTCCGGATGCCCGAAGAGGAGCGCGTCATCGAGCAATGTCGCGCCTACCGCCGCGAGGGCACGCGCGTCCTGTTCTACATGCCCACCTTCCGCGACTGGCGCAACAACGCCGATCGCGTGATCCCGATCGACTGGAAGGCGCTCGATGCGCTCCTGTTGGCGCACGGGGGCGCGCTGTTCTGCAAGCTGCATCCGAACGATCAGGCGCGCCTCCCCGACCTCGCGGGGCTGAGCCGCGTGCACCTCGTCCCGAGCACGGTCGATCCGTACCCCGTCCTGCGGCACACCGACGCGCTCATCAGCGACTACTCGTCGATCTTCTTCGACTACCTGCTGCTCGATCGTCCGCTGGTGTTCTACCCGTACGACCTCGACGACTATCGCAAGTACAGCCGCGCGCTGTACGACGACTATGACACGGTGACGCCGGGCCCCAAGGCGTACGACGCCGACGGCTTGCATCGCACGCTCACCGCCCTGCTCTCCTCCTACGACCAGCACGCGAGTCGCTACGCGGCGGAGCGCGCCGCGGTGCGCGACCGATTCTACGAGCACGTGGACGACGGCGCATCGTCGCGCCTGTTCGACGCCTTGCGCACCCGCACCGCCGCCTGAGGCGCTGCCTTCTGCCTCGCGCTCTCATGAATCGCCATCGCGGAGCGCGGGCGAGGCGCGCGCTCGTGACCTGCGCGTGCGTGTGCATCGCCGCCCTGCCGGCGTGCGACGCCGTGCTGCCGCGCCTCCAGGT
>Ga0070664_100004669_pt1 | contig 10994 bp, 8 predicted proteins | sample KBSC73metaG_FD_65863 | JGI IMG/M metagenome (GOLD analysis project Ga0070664, IMG submission 65863) | Corn rhizosphere microbial communities from Kellogg Biological Station, Michigan, USA - KBS C7-3 metaG | ecosystem: Host-associated > Plants > Roots > Rhizosphere > Soil ... | reverse complement strand
CGACCGCACCGCGACCCGCGCCGAGCTCGAGGCCGACCTCGAGTCCGAGGAAGGGCATGTCCACGGCCCGGGTTGCGGCCACGACCATGTCCATGCGGCGCCGAAGGCCAAGAAGGCGCCGGCCAAGGGCAAGTCGAAGACCGCCGCCAAGGATGAGCCCACCAAGGCTGCGGTCGAAAAGGCTTCCGCGAAACCCAAGCCCGCCAAGCCGGTGAAGGATGGCGCGGGGGCCAAAGCGCCCGACGCCAAGGCTGCCAAGCCGGCAGGTAAACCTGCCCCGAGCAAGGCCGAAGCGAAAAAGGCGCCCGCGAAGAAGCCGGTCAAGAAGGGTTGAACGAGCGAAGGATAGTCTGCGAGGATCTCGACCTCGCGATCGACGAACTGAAGCTTGAGGGCTTCCGGCTCGACGTGATTTATCCAGCCGACAATCCGCAATGCGCCGTTCTCAGCAGCGCGGACGAGACCGCACTTGTGGTTACTCCGGAAGCGCCCGAGTTGCCCGACCGCTTGCCCTCGTTCGAGGCCGAGTTCGTGTTGACCCGTGCCAGCGAAGACTCTGGGCAGGGACGCGCGGGTATGCTCTACCGCGACCTGATCCCGGGGCGGCTGGGCGGCCGCTACATCGCGTCACACATCACTATCGCGGACGGTGGACCCGTGGCCGACTGGGTCCATTACCACCGCATTACACTGCAACTCATCTACGTCAGGCGCGGCTGGGTGCGCGTCGTCTATCAGGACCAGGGCGAGCCGTTCGTGATGAACGAAGGCGACCTCGTCCTGCAGCCGCCCTTGATGCGCCATCGCGTGCTGGAAAGCTCGGCGGGTCTCGAGGTCGTTGAGGTCAGCGCGCCCGCCGTTCACGCAACCTTTGCCGACCATGATCTGGAGCTTCCCAACGGCAGCAATCCTGGGCGCGTCTACGGCGGACAATATTTCCTTCACCACGTCGCCGCCGACACTCCGTGGACATCGGCTGACGAGGGCCTGGCGCAGGATACGCAGTTGGAGATTGCCAGCAGCGGCCTCGCCCAGGTCCGCACTCTGCGCCCCCGAAGCGGCGAATCCTTGTCCTTCGGCGGCCATCGCGGCGAGCTTGTCTTCGGCTTCGTTCTCGATGGGACTGCAACGCTCGACTATCGCGGTCGCCACGAGGTCGGCGCCGCGGACGCGTTCGTGATTCCACCGGGCCAGTCCTGGCAGCTGGCCCACCCGTCGCGGGACTTCCGGCTGCTTCACGTCGCGACCGGTCCGCTGGACTAGCGGCGCTCGTCGCTATAGCCGTTCGGGCTCGAACCAATGGGGGACAGCTTGGACCGCCCGGGGCCTACAATCGCAGTGCTCTTGCCCTGCTACAATGAGGAAGCGGCGATCGCGTCGACGGTCGCGGGGTTTCGCGCCGCGCTGCCGGACGCGACCGTCTACGTCTACGACAACAACAGCCGCGACCGCACCCGCGAGATTGCCGCCAAGGCCGGAGCAGTGGTTCGCAGCGAACGCCAGCAGGGCAAGGGCCATGTCGTCCGCCGCATGTTCGCCGACATCGATGCCGACGTTTACGTCATGGCCGACGGCGACCTCACCTACGATCCCAAGGCCGCTCCCGCGATGGTGCAGCTTCTGGTCGCTGAGCAGCTCGACATGGTGGTCGGGACACGCCGTCACGAAGAGAAGGAGGCGTACCGGCGCGGGCACGCGCTCGGGAACCGCGCTTTCACCGGCCTCCTCTCTGGCCTGTTCGGTCGTAGTTTCACCGACATTTTCTCGGGCTACCGCGTCTTCTCGCGCCGTTTCGTGAAGAGCTTCCCCGTCCTGTCGTCTGGCTTCGAGATCGAGACTGAGATGAGCGTCCACGCGCTCGAGCTCCGGATGCCGGTGGGTGAGATGGAGACCGCCTATGCCGCGCGGCCCGACGGCTCGCAGTCGAAGCTGTCCACTTATTCCGACGGGTGGCGCATCCTGAAGACCATCGTCACCTTGTATCGGATCGAACGGCCGGTGCTCTTCTATGGCGGTATCGGCGCGGTGCTGCTGATCCTCGCACTGATCCTGTCGGAGCCGCTCGTGCTGACCTATCTGAAGACCGGCCTGGTGCCCCGTCTGCCGACCGCGATCCTGGTTACTGGCATGACGATCGTCGCCGTGCTCTGCTTCTTCGCTGGCCTGATCCTCGACACGGTCACGCGCGGCCGGCGCGAGGTGCGGCGCCTATACTATCTTTCGCTGGCGGCGCCCGAATAACAGTCGTTGTTTTTTTGCATCATGTGCCGACATTTGTGTCGGTTCTGCGACACTGCGCTTCCGCCGATTCCCTATCTCGGTTAGGATTCCCCATTACGAACTAGGGTTCCGCACCTTGGGTCAGACGCAAAAAAGGGGGAATGCATGAAGCGGTTTGAGACGATCCTACGTGCCGGCGTGGCGCTCACGGCCATCGCAGTACCGAGCGGAGCAGCGGCTGCGGCCGCACAAGGTGTCGTACCCTCCCAGACGGTGCCGGTCTCCACGGTCAGCAGCCAGGAAATCGTCATCACGGGATCGCGCATCCGCCGCGACCCCCTGAACCAGAATGCGCCGGTGGTGTTCGTCGACAAGGCGGCCATCGACAAGACCGGCTTGTCGGCGGTTGGTGACGTGCTTCAGCGGATCCCGAGCGCGGCCGGCGGGCTCAACACGAAGGTCAACGCCAGCGGCAACCTCGGCAACCCGCCCGACGGTGGCGGCGTCGGCGCCGGCTCCTCAACGATCGACCTGCGCTACCTCGGCTCGAACCGCACCCTGGTGCTGGTTGACGGCTTGCGCTTCGTCAACGGCACCAGCGCCAGCGGTATCCCGGGCTCGGTTGACCTCAACACCATCCCCACGAACATGATCGACCGTGTCGAGGTGCTGCAGGCTGGCGCTTCTCCACTCTACGGCTCCGATGCGATCGCGGGCGTGGTCAACGTCATCACCGTCCAGCAGCAGCGCGGGCTGCGCGCCTCCGCGCAGTACGGCCAGTTCCGCCAGGGCGACGGCAAGACCCAGGATTATCAAGCGAGCTACGGCATCCAGGCGAACCGGACGAGCATTGTGTTCGGTGGCAGCTACGCCAAGCAGGACCCGGTCTTTTCGCGTGACCGTTCGATCTCGCAATTCCCGAATCCGTACCAGACGACTTGCAACATCGGTGGCAGCGGCTGCAGCAGCGCACCCATCAACGGCCGCTTTGACACGCGGACCGGGGCTGGTCCCATAGTTGGGGGTCCCGCATTTGGGAATTTCACCATCTCAAATCCGCCGGACAGCACCCCCACGCTCGCCGAGCTTAGGAGCTTCACGAACGCGGACCGGTTCAACTTCGCGCCGTACCAGTACATCCTCACGCCTTCGAAGCGCTGGGGCGTATGGGCCAGCATGAAGACCGAGCTCACGGATGCCGTGAATCTCCGCGTCCGGGGCCTCTACAATCACCGCGATTCCGAGAACAAGGCGGCGTTTGAGCCTTTGTTCATCGGCCCGGATGCAGGCAATGGCGCCGGCAGCCGTTTCGACACGCTGTCGATTGACGCGACCAACCCATTCAACCCGTTCGGTGTGACGCTGGAATCAGGGCTCAACCCCAACGGCACGCTTAACGGTCGGCAGCAGAACTACTCGTTCATCGGCCGCCGCGTGGTCGAGGCCGGACAGCGTGACTTTCACCAGCATGTGGACACCTATTCGGTCACCGGCACGCTAGACGGTTCATTCCACATGGGTGCCCAGCAGTGGTTCTGGGATTTCAACACTACCTTCGGCATCAACACCGCGCGGCAGAGCTTCACCGGCAACCTTCGTGCGGACCGCGTCGCGCAGGCCGTGGGCCCCGTTGCCGGGTGCACCGCGCCGTGCGTGCCGCTGAACCTGTTCGGTGGCGCGGGCTCGATTACCCAGGCGATGCTCGACTGGATCGCCTTCACCGAGCATGACAAGAGCGACCAGCACCTGTTCGACAACAGCGTCAACCTGACTGGCGACCTGGTCCAGCTTCCCGCCGGACCGCTTGCGGTCGCGGTGGGCTATGAGCATCGCTACCAGAGCGCGAGCTTCACGCCGGATCCGATCGTTTCCGCCGGTCTTGGCGCGGATATCCCGGCGCTCCCCGCGCGCGGCCACTACAACGTCAACGAAGTCTATGGCGAGATGCGGGTGCCGATCCTGAAGGATACCCCGTTCTTCTACTCGCTCGAGGCCAACGCCGCCGCGCGCTACTCGCATTATTCGACTAGCGGCGGCAGCACGACCTACACCATTAACGGCCTGTGGAAGCCGGTCCACGACCTGCTCCTGCGCGGCGCTTACTCGACGGGCTTTCGCGCGCCGACCCTCGGCGAGCTTTATGGCGGCAGGTCGCGCTACGACCTGCCGGTCACCGACCCCTGTTCGAGCGACGTCACGGGCCTGTTCGCAACCAACGCGACGGTCCGCGCCAATTGCATCGCGGACGGTGTCCCTGCTCCGCCGCCCGGCTCGACGGTCGGATCCTATGCAGAAGAGCCCGGCCAGCTCCCTGTCATCACGCAGGGCAACCGCAACCTGAAGCCAGAGACGTCCAAGAGCCTCAACCTGGGCGCGGTCTATTCGACCACTTTCGGCGGCCATGCGTTCAGCGTCGAGGGCGATTATCACGACATCAAGGTCAAGAACGCGATCAGCTCGCTTGATCCCAACGTGACGCTCCTGAATTGCGCGCTGTCAGGCGTGAACTGCAACCTCACCGTTCGCACCGTCAACGGCTTCGTCAATGAGATCGACGCGACACTGCAGAACCTCGCCAGCATCCACACGCGGCAAATTGACGGCAACGTCACCTACCGCACGCCGCTGACGGGCGTCGGCCGCTTCGGCCTTACTGCCAACGGTTCGTGGCTGCTGAAATATGTGGTGACCCAGACCAACGGCGGCCTCGGCCAGGTCGTGATCGATCGCCGCGGCACCGAGCGGGGCGCCCCCGACCAGGCCTATCCCCGGTTCAAGGGCAATGCGACGCTCGACTGGACCCTGGGCGGGCTTAATGCCTCGGTCACCGGTCGCTATGTCGGCAAGGTGACGGAACACAGCCTGACGCCTCCGTTGGGCCAGACTTCGCTCGATCACGTCCTCAACAGCCGAGTCTACGTCGACGCGCAGCTCAATTACACCTTGCCGGTCCTTGCTGGCCTCGTGACCCTGACGGTCGGAGGCAACAACCTCACCGACAAGGATCCGCCGGGCTGCTTCACCTGCTCGATTAACAATTACGACCCGACGACCTACGACGTGCCAGGGCCGTTCTATTACGGGCGCATCTCGTACAAGATGGGCGCGGCCCGCCCGGTCACGCCGGCCTACGTGCCGCCGCCGCCTCCGCCGCCGGCGCCGGCAGTGGTTGAGCAGCCCGCTCCGCCGCCGCCTCCGCCTCCGCCGCCGCCACCTCCGGCGACAAGCGGCGAGCGCGGCCAATAGGCTGACAATTCGTTACGCGAGGGAAGGGCGGTCCAAAGCGGGCCGCCCTTTCTCTTTCAGGGACCGAAACGCCAGCTCCCGCTTGAACCTTGCTCCGTTCCCGCCGATGTAGGCCTGACAGCAATTACAGGAACCCATCCCCCGTGACCGATCATCAAGACATTCTCTCGCAGCTCGTCCCCATCGTCATCGAGCAGTCCAGCCGGGGCGAGCGCAGCTTCGACATCTATTCGCGGCTGCTGCGCGAGCGGATCATCTTCGTGACCGGCGCGATCGAGGACCATATGGCCTCGCTCATCACCGCCCAGCTCCTGTTCCTCGAGGCCGAGAATCCCAAGAAGGACATCTCGATGTACATCAACTCGCCCGGCGGCGTGGTGACGGCGGGCCTCGCGATCCACGACACCATGCAGTACATCCGGCCCAAGGTCGGCACCGTCTGCATCGGCCAGGCCGCCTCGATGGGGAGCTTCCTGCTCGCCGCCGGCGAGCCCGGGATGCGCGTTGCGTTGCGCAACAGCCGCATCATGATCCACCAGCCCTCGGGCGGCGCCCAGGGCATGGCGGCGGACATCGAGATCCAGGCGCGCGAGATCCTGCGCATGCGCCAGCGCCTCAATGAGCTCTATGCCAAGTACACCGGCCAGCCGATCGAGGAGATCGAGAAGGCGATGGACCGCGACAAGTTCCTCGAGACCGACGAGGCCAAGGCGTTCGGCCTGATCGACGAGGTGTTCGAGAACCGCCCAGAAAGTGGCGAGGACGGCGGCACGGGAGCGGGCGAGACGTCGAACGCCTAGGGCCGGGACCGGCCGCGCGACGTATCGAAGCCTTTCAGCCGCCGGTGCCTGGAAACGGCACGACCTCGCCGCGGACGGAATCCCGTTCCAGTAACTGAGCTACTATTTGTGCGAGATCGGCCTGCCGAAACGGCTTTGCCAATCGCGGAACGGACGAAGCAGGGCCTTCCGCGACATTCGAGTAGCCGGTGATCAGCATGACCCGCATCTCGGGCCATAAGGAACGGGCATGCTCCGTCAGTTCGGCGCCGTTCATTCCGGGCATCAGATAGTCCGTGATCAAGAGGTCCGGCGTTTCGCCGGCACGCAGCCGGCGTAAGGCTTCCGCTGCAGAATTCGCCTCGACGACCTCGTAGCCGAGATCGCTCAGCATTTCCGCGGTGCCCATGCGCACAAGCTCTTCGTCGTCGACGAGCAAGATCGTCGCCTGGCGCGAAGCACGGACTGGCGCGCGGGATTCGAAATCCTCGGCGGCCGGCGCCTCATTGGTCTCGGGCAACCAGATTTCAGCCACCGTTCCTCCGCCAGGGCTGCTCGTGAGGTTCAGCATTCCGCCGAGCTGCGCTGCGAGGCCGTGAACCATCGAGAGGCCCAGACCGGTGCCCTTGCCAACTCCCTTGGTTGAAAAGAACGGCTCGATCGCGCGCGCGAGCGTGCTCTCGTCCATGCCGATGCCCGTGTCGCGCACGGTGATCCGGACGTAATCGCCGGGGTTGAGTTCGCGGCTTCCGTTCGCCCGTGCGCTATCGGCCTCGATCGTCAACTTGCCGCCCCGCGGCATCGCGTCGCGCGCGTTGATCGCCAGGTTGAGAACCGCAAGTTCCAGCTGATTTGGGTCGACCAGCGCGGGCGGTAGATCGGGATCGCAAACGATTCCGACCTCAATCGCGGGGTCGAGCGAGCGGCGGATCAGGTCTTCCATCCCTTCAAGCAGGCTGCCGACATTGACCGGCCGGACCTGAAGGTCCTGGCGCCGCGCAAAGGCGAGGAGCCTCTGGACCAGCGTTCCTGCGCGGCTTGCGGCCTGCAGTCCTGCATCGATCAGTCGCTGCGACTGGTCGTTCGGCGGCATTCGCCTCCGGAGGAGATCGAGGTTGCCGATCACCGGGGTCAGCAGGTTGTTGAAGTCATGGGCGACGCCGCCCGTAAGTTGGCCGAGCGTCTCCAGTTTTTGCGCCTGGTGCAGCTTCGCCAGCGCAAGCTCATGATCCCTGGTCCGTTCGGCCACCCGCGCTTCCAGCGTTTCGTTGGCGGTGCGCAGGCGTTCCTCGCTTTGCTGAAGCTCCTCCAGGCGTGCGCGAGCGTCATATTGGCGCAGGCGGGCTCGAAGCGCCGCGCGCGCCAGGCTGACCAGCGTGGTTGGGTGAAACGGCCGCTCGAGGAACGTCACGTTGCCGAGCGCGTCGAGCAGGCGCCCGGCATCAGGGTTGCGTTCCAGCCCTCCGCCTTTGTGGGTCAGCAGAACAAAGGGAAGGTCGGACCATTCCGGCTGGTCTGTGATCCAGGCGCACAGGCTGCGAAGGTCCCGACCGAGCAGCGCCTCCTCGGTCACCACGGCGAAGCCAACGCCGTTCGGCAGCTCGCTGACCAGGGCCTCGACATCCGGACAGATCACCGACCCGATCCCCGCCTCGCGCAGCATCCCGGCGGCGACTGCGGCGTCACGGCCCACCGGCGCGAGGATCAGCGCTCTGGTGGCTACGTCGTCGGTCACGCCGGCTCGAAATCCATTAACACTTCGTCGACTCCGACCATCTCGGGTACTCCGCGGAGCACACCCTGGAAGTTGGTCAGCGGCGGGCCCAGGCTTACTCCGCCCTTGCCGATGCGGAATTCGCGGATCGTGTCCTCGTGCGCGCTGGTCCGTTTCTTGATTACCGAAATCGCGCGCCGGACTCGCCCCATCGCCTCAAAATAGCGGAGCAGGATAACCGTGTCAGCGAGATAGGTGACGTCGACGGGGGCGCGCATGTCGCCGACCAGGCCGTGCTGGGCCACCGTCAGGAAAGTGGTGGCGCCCTGCCGGTTCAGGAATTGGAGCAGCTCGTGCATGTGGAGGATGAGCTGCTTCTCCTCCGGCATCGCCGCTTGGTAGCCATTGAGGCTGTCGATCACGACCGTGCGCGCATCATGCTCCTCGACGCAGGCGCGGACCCGCTGCGCGAATTCGCCCGGCGCGAGCTCGGCCGCGTCCACCTGTTCGATGAGGAGCCTGCCGCTCTCCTTCAGACCGGCAAGGTCCAATCCCAGCCCTTTCGCCCGCTCGAACAGCAGCCCAAGCTCCTCGTCGAAGATGAACATCGCCGCGCTTTCGCCGCGCTGGATCGCCTGCACGGCAAAGCTCAGCGTCAGCAGCGACTTGCCGGTTCCGGCGGGCCCCAGGATCAATGTGCTCGACCCGCGCTCGATCCCGCCGCCAAGCAGCTTGTTCAGCTCGGGCGAGTCGCTCGGCAATGGGTCGCGGCTGAAGTCGCGCTTGTGCTCGGCGGAGACGAGCCGCGGGAAGATCTGGACCCCGCCGGTTCTGATGATCATGTCGTGATAGCCGCCGCGGAAGCTCTGGCCGCGATACTTGATGACCCTCAGCCGGCGCCGCTCGGCGCCGAAGTCGGGTGCCAGCTCCTCGAGCCGGATCACGCCGTGCGCGACGCTGTGCACGGTCTTGTCGTGACTTTCGCTGGTGAGATCGTCGAGCATAACGACGGTGCCGCCCTTGCGCGCGAAATAATGCTTCAGCGCCAGCACCTGGCGCCGGTAGCGCAGAGAGCTTTGGGCGAGGAGGCGGATCTCGGACAGGCTGTCGACCACCACCCGCCGCGGATCGTGCTTCTCGATCGCTTCGAAGATACGCTTCGTGGTCTCCCCGAGCTCGAGGTCGGACGAATAAAGGAGGCTCTGCTGCTGGTCCTCGTCGAGAAGGCTTTCGGGCGGAACCAGCTCGTAGACGGCGACCGGGTCGTCAAGCTGCCAGCTGTGCGAGGCGGCGCTGGCGCGGAGCTCTTCCTCGGTTTCCGAAAGGGTGATGTAGAGACCCTTTTCGCCGGCCTCGGCACCGGCGAGAAGGAATTGCGTGGCAATAGTCGTCTTACCGGTGCCTGGGCTGCCCTCGATCAGATACACCCGGCCGCGTTGCAGTCCGCCGGCGAGGATGTCGTCGAGGCCTTCGACGCCAGTTGCCGCTTTGTCCTCAAGCTTGTTCATCGATGCCTGTCGTCCTCCACCCGGCCGATCGTGACGGCTGTTCAACTATGGCAAAGGGCAACGTCGCGAGGGTGAATTTGTTGCGGGGCCAAGGCGCTCGGCCTCATCGATGAGGCGTTCGAGAACCGCCCCGACACGGGTGACGACGCGGGGACCGGGGTGGGCAAAGACGTCGAACGCCTGACTAGGCTGCTCCGCCGGAACGGGAGGCGCTCTGGCTGATATTCGACGACGAAGGCCCCGCATCGCTGCGGGACCTTCTAACCGTTCAGCCTGCTTACTGGGCTGGGGGTGCTCCGGGAACCGGCGCGAAATTGGCGTGGACCAACATCCACTTCGCGCCCTCCTTTACATAGACCCGGGTCGACTTCGCGATCGCAGGCCGGTTCTTGCCGTCCGCGCCCATTGTAATTCCGGCGAAGTTATAGGTCAGGATTGCAGTGTTGCCGTAGACTTGCACGCGTCCGTTCTGCATGTCGGAGAACACGGCCTTCGAATAGGGGGCAATGGCCGCCATTCGCGTGGCCATCGCCTTGCCCACGAGCAAAGTCGGATAATCGCCGTTGAACTCGGTATAGTCGTCAGCGACGGAAACGAGCTGCTGAGCTGCCGGCTGAGCTGCGATCTCCGAGGCCCACTGGGCGCGGGCCAGAGCCATCACTTCGGCCGCAACTTGCGGGTTGTCGCCCGCAATCGCGGGACTTCCAAGCATCAGTAGGCCGGCAATTGCGCCGGCGCTCGTGCTCCGCGCGAGCGTGGTGAGAATGGTCATGATGAAATTCCTCTGTTGAAGAGTCGGCGAAGGATCGTACCGACAGCCGGAATGCTGCCCCCGCTGCCGGCACGACACTCCCTCGCGTCTGGAGCTGCGCGAGCGCCGCGAAAAGGCGCCCGCCATTTTCGCTCAGACCGTCTGAAGGTTCAGCGCGCGGGGCTGACGATCTTCGTTGATGCCACGGTCATAACTGAGGCGCTGGCCGACGCTCGGGGGAGTCTCGTTGCCCCAGGAAATCGCGCTCCTCTCGAAGTGCAGGTCATCTCCGCCGGCTTCCTGCTTGATTTCGCCGAGGCCCTTGACGGTATCGAATGACTTGACGGTGCCAAAATATTTCATGGTTGAGTTCCTTTGTTGGCGCGCGTCAGGATTTGATGCGCGGCCGCCAGGAGACGTCAAAGAGGGAAAAAGGAGCGACTTAGCGCCCAAGACCGTCGATTTCGACTGGTAGCAATCTGCTATATCGGAAGTTCGGTAAGCGATTACGATAACCCTGTACAGGAATGTTATGCCAAACCATTGATCACAATACTTTGTTTATTTTTTAAACGTTATTGATTGTCATATTGGAACTTAAATCGATATTGCGCTGTACTGCTGAAAACCTGACAACGGTCATATTTCATTCATGCAAGATTGTGTTACAACAGGCCATCACTGAGATTGCAACCGGGCGCCCTGTGACAGAGAGACCTTTCAATGCTCTCGCTCGCGGGAGATGGATAATGGAAAAAGCATATTGGCTCGGCCGT
>Ga0070664_100004668_pt1 | contig 10994 bp, 11 predicted proteins | sample KBSC73metaG_FD_65863 | JGI IMG/M metagenome (GOLD analysis project Ga0070664, IMG submission 65863) | Corn rhizosphere microbial communities from Kellogg Biological Station, Michigan, USA - KBS C7-3 metaG | ecosystem: Host-associated > Plants > Roots > Rhizosphere > Soil ... | reverse complement strand
TCTCTCGACGCCGGCCGGACGCCGCACAAGTTCGACTATCTTCGCTCGCTCGGGATTCAGCTGTTCCCGCAGGACGGTTCCGGCGTTCAGGCTGGGATGACCCTGGTCACTTCGGCGGCCGTCGAGCCCACTGTGCCGGATGTCGTAAGGGCCCGGGAACTCAAGATTCCCCACCTGACCCGGCCGGAGTTCCTCGCGCGCCTCCTAAATTCGGCGCAGCGCAGCGTCGCTGTCGGCGGCACCAGTGGCAAGTCGACCGTTACCGGCATGATCGGCTGGATCCTCCACGCCAACCACCGCCAGCCGACTGTGATGAACGGCGCGGTCATGAAGAATTTCGTCACCCCTTCGGCGCCATTCGCGAGCGCGCTTGTCGGCGACCCCGAGCTGTTCGTCAGCGAGGTGGACGAAAGCGATGGATCGATTGCGCTCTACAAGCCAGGGATCGCGGTGCTCACGAACATCAGCCTCGATCACAAGGAAATGGATGAGTTGAGGCAGCTTTTCGCCCATTTCCTCAACTCGTCCAGAAAGGCGGTCCTGAACCTGGACGATCCCGAAACTCGCGCGCTGTCCGAGACGGTGCCGCCCGACAAGGTGGTCGGCTATGGCTTCGACGCTCCGAGTGCAGACTTCATGGGCAAGGACCTGCAGCTTCTGCCCGCCGGTGTGACCTTTGCCCTTCAAGCGGATGGCCAGCGTTTCGACGTTCGCCTTGCCGTACCCGGCCGGCACAATGCATCGAATGCCCTGGCTGCGATCGCCGCTGCGCACTCGCTGGGTGTCAGGATCGAGGACGCGGTCATGGCGATCGCCCGCTTCGAGGGACTGAAGCGCCGTCTGGAGACGGTCGGCGATGCGGCCGGCGTTACGGTCATCGACGATTTCGCGCATAATCCCGACAAGATCACCGCTACCCTGGCCACCCTGCGCGCGCAGCCTGGCCGCCTGCTGATCATGTTCCAGCCGCATGGCTACGGCCCGCTCGCGAAAATGGGCGAGCCTCTTGCGCGCAGTTTTGCGGAAGGCATGGCGCCGGACGACCTCCTCTATCTCCCCGACCCCGTCTACCAGGGCGGCACGGTGGACAAGGTCCGCGGCTCCGACTGGCTCGCGAGCGAGGTGGTCAATGCGGGCAGGCAGGCGAATCATATTCCGGAGCGAGCGAAGATCGGCGACGCGCTGCTTGCCGAAGCCGAGCCCGGCGATCGGATCCTGATCATGGGCGCTCGCGACGACACATTGATCGATTTTGCACACGAATTGGTGGAGCGCTTGTCGGAAACCACTTCCGCCTGAAGCGGTTGGATAATGATGGCCCAGCCGCGACTATTCCTCGACGCCGACGGCGTGCTCGCGGATTTCGACTTGAGCGCCCGGCGGCTGCTCGGAATGAGTCCGAAGCAATTTATTGCCAAGCACGGACGAGGCGCATTCTGGAAGCGCCTCGCCGGCGCAAAGAACTTCTACGGCTCATTGCCTGAAATGCCGGACGCGCGGCTGCTCTTCGACGCCGTGAAGCATCTGAAACCCACGATCCTGACGGGCCTTCCCATTGGGAGCTGGGCCGCGCCGCAGAAGGTCGAGTGGGCAGCCGAGCATTTTCCGGGCGTGCCGATCATCACCTGCATGGCGGCCGACAAGCATTTGCACATGCATCCCGGCGACGTGCTGGTCGACGACCGCGAGAAGCACCGTGCCGCATATGAAGCCGCGGGCGTCGTTTTCGTGCACCACAGGAATGCCGAGGACAGCCTCAGGCAGCTCGCAAAAATCTATCCTTCGGTGAAGGCCCCCGAGAGCGCCTAGGCGCGTCGCTTAGGCGGCGGCTTTCAGGTCGACCTTCTCGACCCATTCCGGCCAGAAGACCGGCTCGCGGCTCGACCAGCCCGGCGCGGTGGCCGCGCTCTCGCTGATCGATTGCAGCAAGGTGCGACGGCGATCCGGGTGCAGGTGCGGAAGAGCGGCCGCGGCGCAGAAGGCCGACGGAAGCCACGGACGCGCAGCCGCGCCGATCAGTCGCTCATAGAGAAAGCGGTAGGCAGCGAAGTTCGGCAGGCGGTCCTGGCCAAGATCGAAGGCCGAAACGGTGATCAGCATGCCGATGAAGGGCTCGATCATGTCGAGACCGCTGTCGTCCGGCACCTGAAGGCGCAGATGATCGAGCTGCTTGTAGAGACGGGCCTGGGCGCGGATCGAGGCCGCCTCCCCTTCGTCCCGTGCCCAGCAATCGATCGGATCGCGGCGACCATAAGCCACATCGAGCGACCTGCGGATGTAGCGCTGCGTAGCCTTCGGGAAGCTCGCAAACTCTTTCATCTCCGAGATCAGCATCGCGCCGCTTGCCGGCTGGCTGGTCCGCGTAATCATGATCCCGACTCCTTTCGCCCTGGCGGGATCATGCGGCGAATTTGGTTTCGTATTGCTTAACCACAGTCCCACCCCCGGGTTCAGATTGAATCAGAGGGGAGTCACCGCGTCTAGGCTAGAAATTGACCAGCACTGCTAAAACTGTGGATTGTTGAATTCTTGCAACGGCGGTACTTTTTTGTGACGCTGGCGTAACTGTTCTGCAGCCCACCATGCGTCCAACTATTCGGGAAACCCCGAAGACGGTACCGGATCGTCGGAGCTGCCCGGCTGAGCTGCAGCCGGCGGATCGGAAGCATCCATCGACTCATCGCTGCCCACGTCGGCCTTCGCGTCCTGGTCATTTGGATTGCGTTTGAGCTTGTGCTCGAGCTCCGGATCGGGCGGTGACGAGATCACCGGCGGAGGCGTCCGTGTGTCGCCCTTTTTCTCACCATTCACAGCAGGTCCTCCATCCCGTAAATATTGCATGGGAGAAACGAAGCGAGGCGTTCGGACGTTCCGTCACCCCTCTCGTTTCGACCGGCTGCGGTGGCGTTTCTGCCAATGGGCAAGCGGCGGTTTGCTCGCGGGGAGTTTTGGGACATGACAGTACCAATGCTCATGATGCCACCTCCAACGGTGCGGACGCGATTCAGCGACTGGCCGTTCGCCATAAAGTCCATCCTCGGCTTCTGGCTGTTCTACGCTCTGACCGTCGTGATCAGGGCGTTCCTCGGCTCGGACCCGTGGACGATGCTCGAAAACAAGCTGATGGTGATCGGGATCGGGATCCTGATCACCGGGGTCATGTATGTGGCGATCAGCGCTCTCGGCACCGGGGCGACAATCCGGCGAAAGGCGATCATCGCCGGGGTGAGCGCGGCCATCGGCTCGATCGTGATGGGCAGCGCCGTCGTCGGGCTCGAAGACTGGATGCACGAGAGCAAGGAGGAATTCCGATTCCAGGCTCGCGAAGGCTTCACGGTCGTCGAGCAGGGAAACAAGATCAAGATCGAGCGCACAGCGCAGGAGCCGCTGGTCCTGACCATGCCGAAGGTCCGCGAGCTCGATCCGATGAAGCGCTTCCGTTACGCGCTCGACGCGTCGATCACCTGGCTGTTCTTCTATATCGGCTGGAGCGCTTTCTATATCGCCATGGAGGCACAATCGACCGCGCTCGGAGCGCAACGCCGGCTGGCCGATGCCGAAAGCGCCGCGCAGGCTGCTCAAGTCCGGGCGCTTCGGTACCAGGTCAATCCGCATTTCCTGTTCAATACGCTGAACTCGCTGTCCTCGCTGGTGATGACTGGCCGATCCGATCGCGCGGAGACCATGCTGCTCGCACTGTCGACCTTCTTCCGGACGAGCCTTTCGCTCGACCCCAGCGCCGACGTGAGCCTCGCCGAGGAGATCGACCTTCAGCGGCTGTACCTGGACATCGAAATGGCCCGCTTTCCGGATCGATTGACCGTGGAGATCGACGTCCCGACGGAGCTCGAAACGGCGCGGATGCCAGCCCTGCTGCTCCAGCCGATCGTCGAGAATGCAATCAAATATGGTGTCTCCAAGAGTCGCAAGGCGGTCGTCATTCGAATCGAGGCGCGGCATCTCGATAATCATCGAATGGTCGTAGAGATCAGCAATCGATTGAAGCACGGCGGCAAGGATGAACTTCCGGCCGCCACCCACGAGGGAACAGGAACCGGCCTCGTGAATGTCTGCCAGCGGCTTGAAGCGCGGTGGGGCACTCACGCAAGCTGTCGGTTCGGTCCGTTGTCCGGCGGTGGGTTCAAGGTATCGCTCACAATGCCGGTGGAGACGAATGTCTGAACAAGAACCGTTACGCGTCCTGATTGCCGATGATGAACCGCTCGCAGCCGAGCGGCTTCAGTTGTTGCTCGCTCGGGCCGAAGGCGCCCAGCTCGTCGGAACTGCCAGCGACGGCGACAGCGCAATCAACCTGACCGACGCGCTCCACCCCGATGTTCTCCTGCTCGACATTGCGATGCCAGGGCTAGACGGCATCGGCGTAGCCCGGGCGCTCGCCGCCCAACATCCGTCACCCGCCGTCGTGTTCGTCACCGCCTTCGACCAGTTCGCGGTGGCCGCCTTCGAGGTGGAAGCGGTCGATTATCTCATGAAGCCGGTCGATCCGGCGCGCCTTCAGCGCGCGCTCGACCGAGCCCGCTCCTACCTGCAGCAGCGAACAGCCGCGCCCGCGCCCGGTCAGGTTTCAAAATGGCTCGAGGAATTCTGGGCGTCAGACCTGTCCGGCCTTGTCCGCATCGCCGCAAGGGATGTCGATCGCGTGTCGGCCGAGCGGGACTACATGCGGCTGCATGTCGGCCGCAGAAGCTGGCTGATCCATCATTCGATGGCGGCTTTGGAAGAAGGGTTGGATCCCGAGATATTCGTCCGGCTTCACCGCTCGGCGATCGTCAGGAAGGATTTCATCGCCGGCTTTACCCGCAATCCTTCGGGTCGATGGATCGCGCGCCTCTCGGACGGAACGGAGCAGCCCGTGGGCCGCCTCTACTCGGACAGGGTCCGGGCGATTGCCGGCAGATAATTCGAAGACACAAAAATGCCGCCGCGCGCTCCGAGGGAAAGCACGCGGCGGCTCACGCTGACAATCACGGCCTGGTGACGATCAGCGCAGTTGCGTCGAGCACGGTCACGCTGGGGTGCCGCGCGGCATTGATCGCGGCTGCAAAGGCCGGCTGAGCGCTCGCAATCGCGCCAACCCGGCAGTCGGTAACCGCGCGAGTATAATTCAGGTCGAATGGATCGGCCTTGTCGCAGACCTGCTCGGCCGCATAGGAAATGCGCCGCTGCAGCTTGTTCTGCCCGAAGCTCGTGACGAGGTTGAGGTCCGAATAGGACACTCGGACGGAATTCGTATCCTGGGCCGAGCTGACGGTTGGCACCACCAGGGCGGAGGCGACGACTAACGCGGCCACCGCGGGAAGGGTCTTCAACATTGTACGTCTCCCTTTTCGCGGCGCGGACCAGCTGGGGAAGAGGGGGTTTGGCCCGCGCCGCAGCGTCCAAATGACTGTTCTGCAGGGAGAAGTCGCTGGCGCCTCGACGGGTGCTAGGGGCGTTTGTCGGCGGCCCGACGAAGGCCGCTGGTCCGTCGTCCAATCGACGAACGGTGGTCAGCTGGCGTTCAGGTTCGGGTGCCTCGATCGACCATGCTGGCCAGCGCCACGTCATGCGTCACGTTGCCCACCGTCCGGAAGATGTCCGGGACCATCTCCACCGCTACCAGCAGGCCTAGAGGCGCAATCGGAACTCCAAGCGCCAGCGCGATCGGAGCGATCGAGCTGATGTAGCTCACCTCGCCCGGAAGGCTCACGGCGCCATAGCTCATCACCGCACCAACGGCCGTGGCAGCAATCATCTGCGCCAAGCTCGGTTGAAGCCCCAGCCAGTGCGCCACGTAAAAGGCGACCGCGGTGTTCATGGCGGGACCGGTCGCCCGGAACAGGGCGACCGCAATGGGCAGGCTCACGTCGGAGACTTCTTCACGAATGCCCATCGATCGGGCCGAAGCGAGCATTGCAGGCAATGAGGCGAGCGACGAGCGCGTCGAGATCGCCACCGCCTGCGGCGCAATCAGTCCGCGGGTCAGCTGTCCCATCCGGACGTCGCCGAAGATTCCGGCAAGTGGATATGCGGCGAGCGTGACGAGGATCCCGATGACCGAAATGATCACGATGTAATGACCAAGGCCGGCGAAGGCCGCCCCTCCGGCAGCCGAGCCGACGGTGAAGGCCAGGGCGAAAACGCCGAGGGGTGCGACTGCCAATACCCACGCAATCACCACAAGCAGAGCGTCGGCAATGGCATCGAAAAGGTTGACCACTGCGCGCCTTCCGTCAGCCGCGATCCGCGTCAGCGCAAGCGCAAACAACACTGCAAAGACCGTCAACGGAAGCACGTCGCCGTTGCTCGCGGCGGCGATCACGTTGGAAGGCACGACGCCCTTGAAGAACTCCACCGCTCCGGGAAGCGGACCAGTGGCCGTCTGATCGACGCTGCCAAGCGCGGCCTGCAGCAGTGCCGCCGTTTGCCGCGACAGCGGGAAAACGTCGGTCAGCACGACCGCTGAAATCGCACCGAAGATCGCCGATGCGGTGCAGATGATCACGATCCACATTACCGACTTGCCGGCGACTCTGCCCGCTTGCGCCGCCTCGGCGCTCTTGGCGATTCCAACCACCAGCAGCGCGACGACCAACGGAATGACCGTCATCTTCAGCGCATTCAGCCACAGGGTTCCGACGAAGGATGCGACCGACAGCGAATTGCTGCGCACATTCTCGGGCAGGTCGGCGGCGAAGATGCCGGCAATCAGGCCGAGGACGAGGGCCGCGAGTGCGTAATAAGCGCGGAAATTGCTGGCGCCGCCCTCTGCTGGCGGCTGGCTCGCCTCGGTCAACGCGGCTTCTTGAACTTGAAGACGGCGCGGTCGGTCTTGCCCCGAATCTTGGGATCAAACACCAGCAGGCTGTGATCGTCGGCCGGGTTGCGAAGCATTTCGCTGGTTCCGGCGAGAACGAAGCCTGCGCGCTTGAAATCCGCTTCCAGGACCTTGGGGTCGATTCGATGGAGCTTGTCGACGGTCGCGCGCGTGTCGCTATTCGGATTTGCGACATGGTCTACGACGCCGACAGTCGCGCCAGGCTTCATCGCGGCATAAAGCGTCTTCAGCCAGGCGTCGGGCTCCATCCTGACGACCTTGCGCTGCTGATTCTCCCAATAAACGTCGTGATAATCGAGGTTGATGATGGCGAAGTCGAACTTGCCCTTGGGCAGGTCGGGTGCCTCGAACGGGCTGGAAATCAGGCTGACGGTGGGATGCTTGGAAAGGAATTCCTCCAACGGGGGGCGATTCTTGTCGGTCAGGAACTGGGTCGGCTGCCAAATCGTGATGTGACCCTTCGGCCCGATCGCCGGAGCCATGATCTCGGACCAATATTTGTTGGCGCCGAACATATCGAGGACTTGCATCCCCTGACGGAGCCCGAAGAACGTCAGCAGCTCCGCCGGCTTCCGCCCTTCATCCAGCTTCACATTGTCGGGCGTGCGGTCCGCGGTCGCTGCCACGGCCGCCGCGACGTTTGCAGGCGAGCCGGACGCTGCCTTGGCGCAAAGCGGCGCGGAGGCGAGCAGAACAGACGCAACGGCAAGCTTCGTAAAGCGCATATGGTTTCCCCTTGGCTTCGTTGCCGCCTTCTATTGCCGGACACGCGGCGGCGCCAGCCGTCATGCTTACATGACGGCCGGTCACGCAGACGCCCAAGTCTTGCTCAGCTCGGCTTCTTGAACTTGAAGATGAAGCGGTCAGTCTTCCCCCGGACCCGCGGATCGTAAACCAGCAGGGTGTGATCGTCGGCAGGATTGCGCAGCAAATCGCTGGTGCCGACCAGGACGAAACCGGCGCGCTTGAAATCGGCCTTCACCACGTCGGGATCGATGCGATGCAGCTTGTCGACCGTCGCTCGCGTGTCGCTGTTTGGATTGGCCACATGGTCAATGACGCCGATGGTCGCGCCGGGTTTCATCGCGGCATAGACGGCTTTCAGGAACAGGCCGGGATCCATTTTTGGAACGCGATATTTTTCGCTCTGCCAGTAGGTGTCATGGTAATCGAGGTTGAGCATCACGAAATCGGCATAGTTCTTGGGAAGCTCCGGTGCTTCGAACGGCGAGGCGACGATTGACACGTTGGGTTGCCTCGTCATGAACGCCTCGAACGATTTCTTGATTTCCGGTGTGTAGAACTGGCTCCCGGCCCACACGGCCACATGGCCCTTCGGACCAACTGCGGGACCGATGATCTCCGCCCAATATCCATTGCCGCCCGCGAGATCGAGGACGTCCATTCCCTTCCGCAATCCAAGGAACCGCAGAAGCTCCGCCGGCTTCCGCGATTCATCCAGTTTGACATTGTCTGCGCTGCGGCCCGGCGAAGCGACAGCCGCGGCAAAACTGGGAACGGAGTGGCCCGCCCGCCCGGCACTAACTGGAGCGGCAAAAAGCAGGAGCGATAAAGCGGCAATTTTGGTCGAGTGCATTTGCAGTCCCCTTGGGCTTCGCCGAGCGCTGTGGTGGGAGACGAACCGTCGCGCGGCGTCACGTCGCGGTCGTTGATCGGCGCTTATTTTTCGATCAAAGTCCAATCGCAGACATTTCTCGGAGGGGGCGATGGCGACAATTGTTGGATCTGGTGCCGATCGAAAGGCATCGGAACGCAAATTCTACACGCGAATGGCGCTGCTCCTCGTTGGGCTCGTGCTTCTGGGATTTGGGCCGAGCTTTTATTTCAAGGGAATCGTCCCCGCCTATCCGCGACCCAATCCCACGCTTCCGCCGTCCGTCATCCTTCATGGAACCGTATTTTCGCTTTGGATGGCGCTGATCGTTGCCCAGACCCAGTTGATCGCTGCCCGCAAGCATGAGGTGCACATGCGTCTGGGCAAGGCCGGCATGATCTTCGCGATCTTGATGATCCCAGTGATGTACCTGACTGCCGTGTGGCAAGTGGCCCGCGCAAATCAGCCGCCGTTCACCGATGCTCTCACGTGGACGATCGTCCCGCTGGCGGTAATCGTTCCATTTGCGCTGCTTGTCTGGAATGGCTGGAACAAGCGTCGTGACTCCCAGTCGCACAAAAGACTGATGCTGAGTGCAGCGATCCTGGTGGTCATGGGACCGTCGATCGGGCGCCTGCCGCTCGCTCCTCCGACCCGGGGAGGAACGACCTTCCTCTTCGCGCTGGGCTTCCTACTGTTCGTCCCCTTGTTGCTGTGGGACCGGAAAACATTAGGGAAAGTCCATCCGGCAACCAGGTTCGGGATCGCAATGGCCTTGTTTTGGGTCGCCTTTCCCCTCGCCGTCTTCTGGCTCGACCTGCCCTGGGCGAAGGTCGCGGCCCACCTGCCGGGAGTGGGCGGCTAGGCGCTTTTAGCGTTCGCCATTGCAGCAACGAGCTTCATCGCTTCGTGCGCCGAAAGTGCCGCGCCTTCCTGCCACAGGCCCTGGTAGCTTAGATGCTCGCCAGCGAAGACGATCGGGCCTTCAGGCTTCAATAGCTCCGCATATTCCGGCGGTCGTCCTCCATTCCCGCCCGGGCCGTCCGGCCAGATCGCGCCCACGCCTTCTGAATAGGGGATCAGACCCCATCCCACGGTCACGCCCTTGGTCAAAAGTCTCGATCGGCCGGGATGGAGCGCCTCGACCGAATCCCGGCTAACCCTCAGCCGTTCCGCGTCGGGATATGACGAGAACTTCTGCGGATTGTCCTGGTTGGTCCATCCGGCGACATAGGCGCCCACAAGGACGCCCTTGGCGCTGCCAAAACCGTTCGACGGGTAGATGACGTTTTCATTCGCCCGGTCCGTCCAGGCAAGGCCTCCAAAGATATTGTCGTCAGTCTCCCAGAAACGGGGGGCTTCGAAAGCGACCTTTACGCTTGGAAGGTACCGCACCTTCTTGAAGGCTGCCTGCTTGGCCGGGGAGAAATCATTCGGGATCTTCGCGAGAAGGTTGGCTCCCAAGGTGCAGACGCAAAAATCGGCCTCGGTGGCGGCATTTCCCGGCCCGTGTTCGATACGGACCCGACCGCCGCTTCGGCGGATTGCCGTGACGGGTGAGCGCATCCGCACCACCGGTTTAACCTGCTCGTAAATTGCGTGCGCGATGCGATCCATGCCGCCGACCGGCTGCAGCATGGTCGATTGCATGTCCCAGATATGTTCGAACAAATATGGAAGGATGATCGATCCCGATGGAGCAAGTTCCTTGAACCCCAGAGCGGGCAGCGGAACAGGCGCCTGCGCATAGCCTCCGCCGTCCACCGACCAGCCGTTCGACCCTCCGGGGACATAATTTCCCTTTGCGTCCAGCGAACCATAGGGCTGGAGGAACTGGCGGACGGCGGCGATTTCGTCCGCCGAAATGACGCCGTCGAGTGCCTTGCGGTCGATCGCCTTGGCAAGCAGTTCGGACAAGGTGCCGCGCATGTCCTCGACTCTTCGGCGTTCTGGATAGACCTTGCCGCCGAAATCCCATCCGGCGTTGCGGTTGACGTTGACGAAGGGCTCGAGCTGAACGCCGAACTTGCGCGCATAGCCGAGGATCACGCGATGGGTGGAAGGGATGCGCGCTGGGCCGGCGTTGAAGTAAAGCCCCGGATCGAATGTCGCGCGCTGGTCGGCGCGTCCCATCTGCACGATGCGATCGCCGCCCCTGATCGACCAGGCGCGCCCGCCGATCCGGTCGCGCGCTTCCAGCACCGTCACACGGTAACCCGCCCGCTTCAGCTCATAGGCCGAAACGAGGCCTGAAATACCGGCGCCGAGGATCACGACCGACCGTCCATTGCCCGAATTGGGAAGCTGGAAGTTCTCCGCTCCCGCGGGCGTCGGGATCGCGAGGCCGAGCGTTTCCATGGCCATGTAGGCGGCCCCGAGGCCCCCGATCCGCCCAATATCCTCGAGCAGCGCTCTTCGCGTCAGTGCCATAGGCTTCGACCCCCCGGTCAATGTGAAAGACAAGCTGACAGCAATTCGCGACCGACTGCCAGACTTTTTCGACCGGTTGCTCGCATCGGCTTGTGAACTGGAGCGTTGTTC
>Ga0070664_100004667_pt1 | contig 10997 bp, 6 predicted proteins | sample KBSC73metaG_FD_65863 | JGI IMG/M metagenome (GOLD analysis project Ga0070664, IMG submission 65863) | Corn rhizosphere microbial communities from Kellogg Biological Station, Michigan, USA - KBS C7-3 metaG | ecosystem: Host-associated > Plants > Roots > Rhizosphere > Soil ... | reverse complement strand
AGGACGACGTCGTGCAGAAGGACGTCGGCATGGTGCCGTACAAGGTCGTGAAGGCCGACAACGGCGACGCGTGGGTCGAGGTCGGCGGCAAGAAGATGGCGCCGCCGGAGATTTCGGCGCGCGTGCTCACGAAGATGAAGCAGACGGCCGAGGACTATCTCGGCGAGAAGGTCACCGAAGCCGTGATCACGGTTCCGGCCTATTTCAACGACTCGCAGCGCCAGGCGACGAAGGACGCGGGCAAGATCGCGGGTCTCGAAGTCAAGCGCATCATCAACGAGCCGACCGCGGCGGCGCTCGCCTATGGCCTCGACAAGAAGCGCGGCGACAAGAAGATCGCCGTGTACGACCTTGGCGGCGGCACCTTCGACATCTCGATCATCGAGATCGCGGAAGTCGACGGCGAGCATCAGTTCGAGGTGCTCGCGACCAACGGCGACACGTTCCTCGGCGGTGAGGACTTCGACAAGCGGATCATCGATTACCTCTCCAAGGAATTTCAGAAGGAGAGCGGCATCGACATCCGCCGCGACCCGCTCGCGATGCAGCGCCTCAAGGAGGCGTCCGAGAAGGCGAAGATCGAGCTGTCGTCGCGTCAACAGACCGAGGTCAATCTGCCGTATATCACGGCGGACGCGAGCGGTCCGAAGCATCTGAACATCAACCTCACGCGCGCGAAGCTCGAGTCGCTCGTCGAGGATTTGATCGAGAAGACGATCGCGCCTTGCAAGACCGCGCTCACCGATGCGGGCCTGAAGGTGTCCGAGGTCGACGACGTGATCCTCGTCGGCGGCCAGACGCGCATGCCGAAGGTGCAGGAGACCGTGCAGCAGCTCTTCGGCAAGGAGCCGCGCAAGGACGTGAATCCCGACGAGGCGGTCGCGGTCGGCGCAGCGATCCAGGCCGGCGTGCTCGCGGGCGAAGTGAAGGACGTCTTGCTGCTCGACGTGACGCCGTTGTCGCTCGGCATCGAGACGCTCGGCGGCGTGATGACGAAGCTCATCGACAAGAACACGACGATTCCGACCAAGGCGAATCAGACGTTCTCGACGGCCGAAGACAGCCAGACCGCCGTGACGATCCACGTCCTGCAGGGCGAGCGCGGCCGCGCGGGCGACAACAAGTCGCTCGGCCGCTTCGACCTCACGGACATTCCGCCCGCGCCGCGCGGCATGCCGCAGGTCGAGGTCACGTTCGACATCGACGCGAACGGCATCCTGAACGTGTCCGCGAAGGACAAGGCGACGGGCAAGGAGCAGAAGATCGTGATCAAGGCGTCCTCGGGCTTGAGCGAGGACGAGATCAAGCGGATGGTCGGCGACGCCGAGGTCCATGCGGCCGAGGACGCGAAGTTCCGCGAGCTCGCGGAGATCCGCAACCGGGCCGACGGCCTCGTGCATGCGACCGACAAGATGCTCAAAGAGCTCGGCGACAAGGTGTCGGGCGAGGAGCGCGTGAAGATCGAGTCGGCTCTCGCGGGCGTCAAGGACGCGATGAAGGGCGACAACAAGAGCACGATCGAGACCAAGCTCAAGGCGCTCGAAGAGGCGTCCGGCGGCGTCGCGCAGCGTCTCTACGCGCAGCAGGGCGGTACCGCGGGCTCGGCGGCTGGCGGCGGCGGGCAAGGCCCGGGCGCCGCGGGCGGCGACGACAACGTCGTCGATGCCGAGTTCGAAGAGGTGAAGGACGACAAGAAGGGCAACACCTAAAGTCGCCGTCCAAGCGGTCGATGTTTTGGAGTGATTGAGGCGGAGAGCACGCGCGAGCGTGCTCTCCGCGTTCGTGCCGGGGATCGGGATGTCAAAGCGGGACTACTACGAAGTTCTCGGGGTGGCCAAGGAGGCCGCCGAGGCGGACATCAAGAAGGCGTATCGGCGCCTCGCGATGAAGCATCACCCCGATCGCAATCCGGGCAATCCCGAGGCCGAGTCGAGCTTCAAGGAGTGCAAGGAGGCCTACGAGATTCTGTCCGACGGGGACAAGCGCGCCGCGTACGACCGGTTCGGTCACGCGGGTGTCAGCGGTCCCCAAGGCGGCGCTGGCGGATTCTCGGCCGGCGACGCGTTCAGCGACCTGTTCGGTGAGGTGTTCGGCGACATTTTCGGCGCCGGCCGCCGCGGCGGCCGCAATCAGGTGTTCCGTGGCGCCGATCTGCGCTACGAGCTCGAGCTGTCGCTCGAGCAGGCGGTCGCGGGAGACTCGATCGACCTCGAGCTGCCGACGCAGGTCGAGTGCACGCGCTGCGCCGGCAAGGGTGCGGAGCCCGGCACGTCGCCGACGACCTGCAAGACTTGCGGCGGCGCGGGGCAGGTTCGCATCGCGCAGGGCTTCTTCTCGATACAGCAAACCTGCCCGAATTGCGGCGGCGCCGGACAGCAGATCGAACGCCCGTGCCGCGAGTGCTCGGGCCGCGGCCGCGTCCGCAAGATGAAGACGCTCAAGGTCAAAGTGCCGGCCGGGGTCGACAACGGCGACCGGATCCGGCTGTCGCGCGAGGGAGAGGCCGGGCGCAATGGCGGACCGCCCGGCGACCTCTACGTCGACATCTCGGTCAAGGAGCACGCGATCTTCACGCGCGAGGGCCAGAACTTGAGCTGCGAGGTGCCCGTGAGCTTTGCTACCGCGGCGCTCGGCGGCTCGGTCGACGTGCCTACGCTCGACGGCAACGTGCTGCTCAAAGTGCCGGCGGAGACGCAGTCCGGAAGCGTGTTCAGGCTGCGCGGCAAGGGCGTGCGGTCGGTGCGTGCGGGCGGTGTCGGCGATCTTTTCTGCCGCGTGCAGGTCGAGACGCCCGTGAATCTAACCGCCGAGCAGAAGCAGATGCTGCGCTCCCTCGACGAGTCGCTTCAGAACGAGGGTTCCCGGCATAATCCGCGCGCTCGCTCGTGGTTCGACGGCGTGAAAGAGTTCTTCGAGCGGATGGGGGCCTGACCTTGTTGAAGATTGCGGTGCTCGGTGCCGCGGGACGCATGGGCCGGACCGTGCTCGCCACGGTGCTCGAGTCCGACGACTTGCGGCTCGTCGGCGCGGTGACGGAGCCGAACGACAAGCTGCTCGGCCGCGACGCGGGTGAGCTCGTCGGCGCGGCCGCGCTCGCCGTGCCGCTGACCGACGACGCTCGGCAGGAGTTGAACGGCGCCCAGGTGGCCGTGGATTTCACGTTGCCGACTGCGACGGAGACGAACCTGCGCGCATGCATCGACAGCGGCGCGGCGCTCGTGATCGGCACCACCGGCCTCGAGGACCGCCAACTTGCGGCGATGGAAAAGGCCGCGCACGAGATCCCGATCGTCTACTCGCGAAACCTCAGCGTCGGCGTGAGCGTGTTCATGGAGCTCGTCGCGCGCGCCGCGAAGGCGCTCGGGGACGGCTACGACGTCGAGATCGCGGAGAGCCATCACCGCCACAAGGTCGATGCCCCGTCGGGCACCGCGCTCGCGCTCGGCGAGCGCGTCGCGGCAGCCCGCGGCAGGCGTCTCGAGGATCTAGCGGTGTATGCGCGTCAGGGCCGCGTGGGCCCACGGGTTCCGGGCACCATCGGCTTCTCGGTGTCTCGCGGCGGCAACATCGTCGGCGAGCACACTGTGAGGTTCATCGGTGCGGAAGAGGAGCTGTCGTTCACTCACGAGGCTCAGGACCGGAAGATGTTCGCGCGCGGCGCTCTGCGCGCGGCGCGCTGGGTTGCGGGCCGAGCCCCCGGTCTCTACTCGATGGCGGACGTGCTCGGTCTCGCGCGCAGCTAGGCGCGAGAAAATTTTTGCTCGTCGGCGCGCTCAATCTGTAGATCGCCGACGAAGGCTCGGGCTAGAATTGCCGCCTGAGTTTTCCCCGATCAACGAACTACGGGAGCGCGGCAAAATAGCCGGGTTCCCGCGGCGCGCGCAACGCGCGATTTCTAGGAGCTCAGCGTGGCAGAGCCGGCGATACTAGCGCTCGAAGACGGCACGGTGTTCAACGGCATCTCGGTGGGAGCCGAAGGCCGGACACTCGGCGAAGTGGTTTTCAACACCGCGATCACCGGGTACCAGGAAATCCTCACCGACCCGTCGTATTACCGACAGATCGTCACCCTCACGTATCCGCACATCGGCAACATCGGCACGAACTCGGACGACTTCGAGTCGCCGAAGATCTTCGCAGCCGGGCTGATCATCCGCGATCTCTCGGCGACCGTGAGCAGCTGGCGCGCCGAGGACTCGCTCGAGCATTTTCTGAAGCGCGGCAAGACCGTCGCGATCGCCGAGATCGACACGCGGCGGCTCACGCGAATTCTGCGCGACAAGGGCGCACAGGCCGGCTGCATCGTGACCGGCGCGAAGGCGAACCCCGACGAGGCGATTCGAGCGGCGCGCAAGTTTCCCGGCTTGAAGGGCATGGATCTCGCGCGGCTCGTGAGCACGAAGCAGCCCTATCAGTGGAATCAGGGCAGCATCTGGCCCGAGCGGCAGAGCGTCTACACGAAGCGCGTCGCGACCTTCCACGTGGTCGCGTTCGACTACGGGATCAAACGCAACATTCTGCGCCTGATCGCCGACCAGGACTGCCGCCTCACCGTCGTGCCTGCGACCACGCCCGCCGACGAGGTCATGTCGCTGCTCCCGGACGGCGTGTTCCTCTCGAACGGCCCCGGCGACCCCGAGCCGTGCGACTACGCGATCGAAGCGATCGGCAAGATCGTCGACATCGGCGTGCCCACGTTCGGCATCTGTCTCGGCCATCAGCTGCTCGGGCTCGCGAGCGGCGCGAAGACCGTGAAAATGAAATTCGGCCACCACGGCGCGAACCACCCGGTCGTCGAGATCGACTCCGGACGCGTGATGATCACGAGCCAAAACCACGGCTTCGCGGTCCAGGAGGACACGTTGCCGGCGAACGTTCGCGCAACTCATCGCTCGTTGTTCGACGGGACACTGCAGGGCATCGAGCGAACGGATCGTCCCGCGTTCTCGTTCCAGGGCCATCCCGAAGCGAGCCCGGGGCCGCACGACTTGAAGCCGCTGTTCCAGCGCTTCACGGCCGCGATGAAGGCGCACCGGCACCGTGCACAGGCAATTTGAATCAATAACTTATACAGACTAATTAGAGTCAAGGCTTAACTAGATGCCGCGTCGTGACGACCTCGAGAGCATCCTGATCATCGGCGCCGGACCGATCGTGATCGGCCAGGCGTGCGAGTTCGACTATTCCGGGACGCAGGCCTGCAAGGCGCTCAAGGAAGAGGGCTATCGCGTCGTCCTCGTGAACTCGAACCCCGCGACCATCATGACCGATCCCGCGAGCGCGGACGCGATCTACATCGAGCCGATTCACTGGCGCACGGTCGCCGCGATCATCGAGAAGGAGAAGCCGTCGGCGCTCCTGCCGACGATGGGCGGGCAGACCGCGCTCAATTGCGCGCTCGATCTGGTGCGCGAGGGCGTGCTCGAGCAACACGGCGTCGAGCTCATCGCTGCGTCGCGCGAAGCGATCGACATGGCCGAGGACCGGGAGCTCTTCCGGCACGCGATGAAAGACATCGGCCTCGCGACCCCGCGCGCCGGCACGGCGCATTCCCTCGAGGAGGCCTGGGCCGTTCAAGAGGAGGTCGGCTTCCCGACGATCGTCCGGCCGTCGTTCACGCTCGGTGGCAGCGGCGGCGGCATCGCGTACAACCGCGAGGAGTTCGAAGACATCGTGACGCGTGGCATCGACCAATCCCCGACCGGCGAGGTGCTGGTCGAGGAGTCGGTGATCGGTTGGAAAGAGTTCGAGATGGAGGTCGTCCGCGACCGCAACGACAACTGCATCATCATTTGCTCGATCGAGAACGTGGATCCGATGGGCATCCACACGGGTGACTCGATCACCGTCGCGCCGGCGCAGACGCTGACCGACAAGGAATACCAGCGGATGCGCGACGCCTCGATCGCGGTATTGCGCAAGATCGGCGTCGACACGGGCGGCTCGAACGTCCAGTTCGCGCTCAGCCCCCAGGACGGCCGGTTGCTCGTGATCGAGATGAACCCGCGGGTGTCGCGCTCGTCCGCGCTCGCGTCGAAGGCCACGGGCTTCCCGATTGCGAAGGTCGCGGCGAAGCTCGCCGTCGGCTACACGCTCGACGAGCTCAAGAACGAGATCACGGGCGGCGCGACGCCGGCCTCGTTCGAGCCGACGATCGACTACGTCGTCACCAAGATCCCGCGCTTCACGTTCGAGAAGTTTCCCCAGGCCGCGGACCGCCTCACGACGCAGATGAAGTCGGTCGGCGAGGTGATGGCGATCGGCCGCACGTTCCAGGAGTCGCTGCAAAAGGCGATGCGCGGGCTCGAGATCAGCGTCGACGGGTTCAACCCGGTGATGAAGAAAGTCGAGGGCGAGGAGGACTGGGCCAAGCTCCGCCACGAGCTCAAGATGGCCGGCAGCCGGCGGCTCTGGTACGTCGGCGACGCATTCCGGTTCGGGTTATCGCTCGACGAGATCCAGTCGCTCACCAACATCGACCGCTGGTTCCTCGTGCAGATCCAGGAGATCGTCGCGCTCGAGAAGAAGATCGCCGAGGAAGGTCCCGGCATTCTCGTGGCGTCCGAGCTGCGTCCGCTCAAGCGCAAGGGCTTCAGCGATCGGCGCATCGCCGACCTGATCGGCGTCAAAGAAAAAATAGTCAGGACAGCACGTTACAAAGAGAACGTGAGACCTGTCTTTAAGAGAGTCGATAGCTGTGCGGCCGAGTTCGCGAGCGCGACGGCTTATTTGTACTCGACCTACGAAGAGTACTGCGAGGCGGATCCGACCGACCGCGAGAAGATCATGATCCTCGGCGGCGGACCGAACCGCATTGGCCAAGGGATCGAGTTCGACTACTGCTGCGTGCACGCGTCGTTCGCGCTCAAGGAAAGCGGATTCGAGACCATCATGGTCAACTGCAATCCCGAGACCGTATCGACGGACTACGACACGTCGGATCGCCTCTATTTCGAGCCGGTGACGCTCGAGGACGTGCTCGAGATCGTCCACAAGGAGAAGCCGAAGGGCGTGATCGTGACCTACGGCGGTCAGACGCCGCTCAAGCTCGCCCGCGCTCTCGAGGAAGCGGGCGTGCCGATCATCGGCACGTCGCCGGACTCGATCGACCTCGCCGAGGATCGCGAGCGCTTCCAGCAACTCGTCCACAAGCTGAAGCTCAAGCAACCGCCGAATCGCACCGCGCGCGACGTCGAGGAAGCCGTCGCGATGGCGAAAGAGGTCGGCTATCCGCTGATCGTGCGGCCGTCGTATGTGCTCGGCGGGCGTGCGATGGAGATCGTGCACGGCGAGGACGAGCTCCGCGATTACGTCGAGCGGGCGGTGAGCGTCTCGAACGACAGTCCGATCCTGCTCGATCGCTTCCTCGACCTTGCGGTCGAGGTCGATGTCGACGCGATCTCCGACGGCGAGGAAGTCATCGTCGCCGGCATCATGGAGCACGTCGAGCAAGCCGGGATTCATTCCGGCGACTCCGGGTGCTCGTTGCCGCCGTTCAGCCTGAGCCCGGAGATGCAGCGCACGCTGACCGAGCAAGTGCGCCAGATGGCGCAGGCGCTCAAGGTCAACGGGATCATGAACACCCAGTTCGCGATCCAGAACGGCGTAATCTACGTGCTCGAGGTGAACCCGCGCGCGTCGCGAACGATACCGTTCGTGTCGAAGGCGATCGGTCAGCCGCTCGCGAAGATCGCCGCAAAGGCGATGGCCGGGATCACTTTCAAGCAGCAGGGCGTGTCGGTCGTCGGCCGGCGGCCTTACTACTCGGTCAAGGAGTCGGTGTTTCCGTTCATCAAGTTCCCGGACGCCGATCCGATCCTCGGTCCGGAGATGAAGTCGACGGGCGAGGTCATGGGCACGGGACGAACCTTTGGCGAGGCGTACGCTAAAGCGCAAATCGCATCCGGAGTCGTGCTGCCGCGGCGCGGGCTCGCGTTCATCAGCGTCCGCGACCGCGACAAGCCCGGCGTCGTCGAGCTCGGCAAGATGCTCGTTGCGCGCGGCTTCGAGATCGTCGCGACCGGCGGCACGGCGCAGGCGCTCGCCGACGGCGGCGTGCCGTGCCAACGCGTGAACAAGGTCCGCGAAGGCCGCCCGCACGTCGTCGACATGATCAAGAATCGCGAGCTGTCGCTGATCGTGAACACGACCGAAGGCAAGCAAGCGATTCGCGAGTCGCACTCGATCCGTGGCGAGGCGGTGCACTACAAAGTCACTTACTACACGAGCTTGGCGGCCGCGAAAGCGACTTGCGACGCGATCGACCACATCGATAGCGTAGGCGTGAATCGGCTCCAAGACCTACACGCGGAGGCTTCGGTTTGAGTAGCAAGGTGCCCCTGACCGCGCGCGGCGCGGCGAAACTCAAGGAAGAGCTCAAGCGCTTGAAGAACGAGGAGCGCCCGAAGGTCACGCAGGCGATCGCGACGGCGCGCGCGCACGGGGATCTCAAGGAGAACGCCGAGTACCACGCGGCTAAGGAGCAGCAGGGCCTCATGGAGGCGCGGATTCGCGACATCGAGGCGAAGCTCGGCAACGCGCAGATCATCGACGTCACCGAGCTCAACGCGAACGGCAAAGTCGTGTTCGGGTCGACCGTGAATCTCGTCGACGTGAAGGACGGCACGGAGGCCCGCTATCAGATCGTCGGCGAGGACGAAGCGGACATCAAAGTCGGTTTGCTGTCGATCGGCTCGCCGATCGCGCGCGCGTTGATCGGCAAGCAGGAAGGCGACGAGGTCGAAGTCACGACGCCGAGCGGCCGCCGCGCTTACGAGATCTCCTCGGTCGAGTACATCTAGGTCCGCTCGCCACGATGCCGCGCCGCAGCGGATCGAGCAGTCGCTGGCGGCAACGCCAGGAGCGCGACATCTACGTCGAGCAGGCGGGCCGCCAGGGCTGGCGCTCGCGCGCCGTGTTCAAGCTCGAGCAGATCAACGCGAAAGAGCGCCTATTGCGGCCCGGCAGCGTCGTCGTCGATCTCGGCTCGAGCCCGGGCAGCTGGAGTCAGCTCGCGGCGAAGCTCGTGGCCCCGGACGGGCGAGTGATCGCCGTGGATTTGCTGCCGATGGACGCGCTGCCGGGCGTCGACTTCGTGCTCGGCGACTTCACCACGGCCGAGACGCTCGCCGTGTTACGGGCCAAGCTCGGCGCGGCCAAAGCAGATCTTGTAATGTCGGACATGGCTCCCAACATCACCGGCACCCGCGCCATGGACCAGCCCCGCAGTCTCGCTCTAATCGAAGAAGCGCTGTTGTTCGCCGAAGAGGCACTAAAGCCAGGCGGCGCGCTGCTCGCAAAGGCATTCCAAGGCGAAGGGATCGACGATTTCGTGCGTTCGCTCCAGGCTCGCTTCGGCGTGGTGAAGCGCATCAAACCGAAGGCGTCGCGGGCAGAGAGCCGCGAGATTTATTTGCTGGCGATGAACCATGGGATGGTGTAGGGTCTGGGCGATTGGACACGGTCTACGGACCGCCTGCGAGGTAACGCATTGAACGACCTGGCAAAGAACGTCATTCTTTGGATCGTCATCGCCGTTGTCCTGCTGACCGTTTTCCAAAGCTTTGGTCCCGGCAGCGGTCAACGCGCCCAACCGATTCCGTACTCGACGTTCCTCTCTTACATCAAGGACGGCTCGATCGAGGAGGTCGTGTTCGAGGGCGAGGTGATCCGCGGACGACGGCACAACAGCGACTCGTTCGTCACCTATAGCCCGGAGACGTCCAACACCGCGCTGATCGGCGAGCTCGAGAAGCACAACGTTACGATCTCGGCGAGCGCGCCGAAACAACAGTCGTTCCTATTGCAACTGTTCATCTCCTCGTTCCCGATCCTGCTCTTGATTGCGGTCTGGGTGTATTTCATGCGCCAGATGCAGGGGGCGGGAGGAGGCCGAGGCGCGATGTCGTTCGGCAAAAGCCGAGCGCGGTTGCTCGGCGAGGACCAAGTCAGCGTCACGTTCGCGGACGTCGCGGGCGTGGAAGAGGCGAAGGAAGAGGTCGTCGAGATCGTCGACTTCCTCAAGGACCCGGCCAAGTTCCAGCGGCTCGGCGGCAAGATTCCGAAGGGCGTGCTGATGGTTGGCAGCCCCGGCACCGGCAAGACGTTGCTCGCGCGCGCGATCGCGGGCGAGGCGAAGGTGCCGTTTTTCACGATCTCGGGCTCCGACTTCGTCGAGATGTTCGTCGGCGTCGGCGCCTCGCGCGTCCGCGACATGTTCGACCAGGCCAAGAAGCACGCGCCGTGCATCATCTTCATCGACGAGATCGACGCCGTCGGCCGCCATCGCGGCGCCGGCCTCGGCGGCGGTCACGACGAGCGCGAGCAAACTCTGAACCAGCTGCTCGTCGAGATGGACGGTTTCGAGGGCAACGAAGGCGTGATCGTGATCGCCGCGACGAACCGACCCGACGTGCTCGACCCCGCGCTGCTGCGGCCGGGCCGTTTCGATCGCCAGGTCGTCGTGCCGCTGCCCGACGTGCGCGGGCGCGAGCAGATTCTCAAGGTTCATATGCGCAAGGTGCCGGTCGACGGCAACGTGAAGCCGTCCGTCATCGCGCGCGGCACGCCCGGCTTCTCGGGCGCGGATCTCGCGAACCTCGTGAACGAGGCGGCGCTGATCGCGGCGCGCTCGAATCGCCGCACCGTGAGCATGGAGGAATTCGACAAGGCCAAGGACAAGATCATGATGGGCGCCGAGCGCCGCTCGCTCGTCATGAGCGAGGCGGAGAAGAAGCTCACGGCCTATCACGAGTCGGGCCATGCGATCGTCGGGCTCTCCGTGCCCGACCACGATCCCGTTTATAAGGTGACGATCATCCCGCGCGGCCGCGCGCTCGGTGTGACGATGTTCTTGCCGGAAGAGGATCGTTACAGCTACTCGAAGCAGCGGCTCATGAGCTCGATGAAGAGCTTGTACGGCGGCCGGCTAGCCGAGGAAATCGTGTTCGGCCCCGCGTACGTCACGACCGGCACTGCGAACGACATCGAGCGAGCGA
>Ga0070664_100004663_pt1 | contig 11004 bp, 6 predicted proteins | sample KBSC73metaG_FD_65863 | JGI IMG/M metagenome (GOLD analysis project Ga0070664, IMG submission 65863) | Corn rhizosphere microbial communities from Kellogg Biological Station, Michigan, USA - KBS C7-3 metaG | ecosystem: Host-associated > Plants > Roots > Rhizosphere > Soil ... | reverse complement strand
TTTGCAGGCATTGACCCAGCACTTAAAACATACGGCTCTTTCCACCAGCGCCGACAACGTGCTGTTGAATCAGTTGGCCGAACTGATCACCCTTGAACTCAGCGTCGATGACCCGTTAAGGAAAAAGGATGCAATCCCGATGGCGAGAACCTTATCCTATAGCAAGGGCGTCTCCCTCAATCGCTTGCACTTGGTGCTGCAAACAGGCGGGTTTTCGAGTATCGCTGTCTACACGAGCGGCAAATTAAGTCACTACATTTCCACTTCCGAAGCGGGCATGCTGGCTCACAAAGGAACTACCTCCCCAGTATGGATAGAGGCACCAATCAATGTGAGTGAAAATCCAAATTTTCAAAGCTGGCCCTCCTGGCAGGAAGGGCCGGTGCCGCCCACCGTTGCGCACACTTTCGGTGAAGTAAAACAGCCAATCGTGTCCTTTATTTTCCCCTCCCCCGAGTTCGCGGCGATTGAAATTGTCGTGCCGTTGCAAGGTGCCATCGAAGAATATTGGCGCCCCTTGCAGCCGCAACCTATATCTCGCATCGTTGCCGAACTGACGCTTGAGAATCAGGCACAGAGCCAGGGCGAAGTCGCCCACCCGCCCAACTGGCAGCCCACCACGCTAGCCGTTCTGGTTTTCCGTAAACGAATCGACCATGACACCCTGCAAGCGCTTGCTGCCAAGACAGGAAAATGGCCCGTTCTCTTTTCCCCCGACGGCAGCCACCAACTGCGGATCACCAATACCAATTTGACCCCGAAAGAGCTGCTGCAGGAAGCGCAGCAAGCGATCCGGCCTGGGCAACCGCCCGACATCATCCGGCAAACCGTGACAACCGGACAGGGATCGTTTTATGAAGCCTTGCTGCCCTGGCAATTCGACAATCAAACGCGCCTGATTCTGGGTTTGACATCATCACGCGACAGCACGGTGCAAAACATCCGGCAAACAGTCACCGCGCTCCTGATCGCGGCCAGCCTGTTCCTCGTGCTGAGCTTTGGGGTAGGCACTTTTTGGGTGGGGCGGTTTATCGATCCGATTGTTACCCTGACTAACGCCGTAAAACAAATAGGCATCAAGCGCCGCATAGGAAGCGAACAGCTTACTGGCAACAGAATCACGGCCAATGAACTGCAACCCATCGACATTAAGGCACCGGATGAAATCGGTGAACTCAGCTCGGCCTTCAACGTCATGATTGCCGAATTGCGGCACACTCTCGAAACCCTGGAACAACGCGTGCAAGCCCGCACCGCCGAGTTGCGGCAACAGACGCAATATCTGCGCGCACTGATCGACACCCTGCCCCTGTGGGTCTGGCTCAAGGACATGCAACATCGTTATCTGGCCACTAATCAAGCCAATGCCCAGGCTTGCGGCCGCCAGGTCGAGGAAATGCTCGGCAAGTCCGACCAAGAACTGTGGCCACCCGAACTTGCAGAACGCTATTACGCCGATGACATGGAGGTGATGACGTCGCATCAGCGCAAGACGGTGGAAGAACTTATCGAGGATGAGAATGGCGTCGTCTGGATGGAAACCTTCCGTGCCCCGGTGCTGGATGAGGACGGTACGGTGTTGGGGATTGTCGGCGCCGCACGCAACATCAGCGAACGCAAGGCGGCCGAAGAGGCGCGCGAAAAAGCCTTGGCCGAAGCGGTGCGACTGGCGCGGCAACGCAGCGAATTCCTGGCACAGATGAGCCACGAATTGCGCACGCCCTTGAACGCCATCCTGGGCTATGCGCAAATCCTGCGACGCGACACGCAACAATTAACCAAACGCCAGGCCGCCGGGCTGGCAACGATTCAGGAAAGCGGCCAGCATTTGCTCACGCTCATCAATGACATCCTGGATTTGGCCCGCATCGAAGCCGGCAAGTTGGCCTTGTATCCGAACGAGATCGATCTGGCCCTGTTCCTGCGGATTGTAGGCGACATCATCCGCGTCAAGGCCGAGGAAAAAAGCCTGCTGTTTACGCAGGTGACTTCGCCGGATTTGCCGGTCTCGGTGAAAGCAGACGACAAGCGCTTGCGTCAGATATTGCTGAACCTGTTAGGCAATGCGGTCAAGTTCACCGATCGCGGCGAAGTCATCTTGCGCGTGGAACGCATGCCTTCACCGCACCTAGGCAAAGGCAGAGAAAGCATGGCACGTCTGCGCTTCGAGGTGCAAGACAGCGGCATCGGCATGAGCGATGACCAAGTGGCACGCCTTTTCCAACCCTTCGAACAGGTGAGCGAAGCACATCGGCGCGAGGGCGGAACAGGACTTGGGTTAGCCATCAGTCAACAGTTAGTCCGTTTGATGGGGGACCATATCCAGGTTAAGAGTCAATTGGGCCGAGGCAGCATCTTTTGGTTTGAACTGGAGCTGCCGGTGAGCACGACCCCGCTAGCCGTCTTGCCGGTGCAGCAGCGCATCGTCGGCTATGAAGGCGCACGCCAGAAGATCCTGATCGTCGATGACGTGCCGCAAAATCGCGCCATGCTGATGGATGCCTTGCAGCCGCTGGGGTTTGAGATCTTGGATGCGAAGAACGGCCAGGAATGCCTCGAGCAGCTTGAGAGCGGCAAGTCCGATCTGATCGTGATGGATGTAATGATGCCGGTCTTGAATGGGCGGGAAGCGACACGCCGCATTCGCACCATGCCGGAATTCGCCGGGATTCCCATTATCATTGTCACCGCCAGCGCCAGTCCGGAAGATGAAGCCAAAGCCTATGAAGCCGGAGCCAATGCCTTCCTCCCCAAGCCCATCGAGCACCAGACCCTGTTGAAGACCATCGGCGATCAGTTGTCCTTGCAATGGATTTACGAGAAGCCTTTGCAGGAAACTGCCGAAGAGCAGGCCGAACAAGTGGAAGACTTGGTCATTCCACCACCAGACGAGATCGAAAAGCTCTATCGCCTTGCCAGGCTGGGCAACATGCAAGACATCATCGCCTATGCCGATCATCTGCAAAGCCTGGACTCGCAGTATGCGGCCTTTGCCAAGCGGCTACGCAAGTTGGCTGAAAACTATCAATCCAAAGCTATTGCTGCCTTGGTGGAGCGGTATCGCACCAAACAGGAAGAGGTGCGGACTGAGAATCCGTCAGCGTGAAAGGAGTTTCAAGCTTCTGCAGAACGCGAGTCTTTTCATACGCTCAAAAAAGCGTGATGCATTTAAGTACCCACTTGCAGAGAGAGTACCGCTAGCACTTGAAAGTTGTTTCATATCCGGGAGACCCCATGTTCAAAGGATCCGGCAGAGTTAAGCGATGGCTTATAAACAGTCTTTGGATAGCCGCTTCGTTTCTCGTATCGAATGGTGGCATTGTGCCAAACACGCATGCAGCCTCGCCCAAGATCATCAGTGTCTGGTCGATGGAAGACGCCGGTTCGCGCGAGTTCGAAGCCCTCACAAAAGCTGCAGAAGAATTCAACCGCAACCAACACGCCTATCGCGTCGAGCTTGCTTCATCTCTGCGCAGGGACTATGAAAACTGGGTTCACCGCGAGGCGGCTACCGGCACACTGCCTTGCGTGCTGGGAATCGATGGCCCACGAATGGCCGAGATGGCATGGCCCCAGTATTTGCAACCCATTGATCGCTTCGTTACTCCGGAATTACTGAAGGACTTCTTGCCATCCATAGTGGCGCAGGGCATCTATCAAGGCCGGCGCTACATCTTGGGACAATACGACTCCGGCTTGGGATTATGGGGTAATCGGCGCTATCTGCTTGCTGCCGGTGTACGTATCCCCACCCTGGAATCTCCCTGGAGCTTGGCGGAATTCGAAGATGTCTTGGCCAAGCTGAGTACGCTGAAGGAAATAGAGTATCCGATCGCTTTTTCCATTTACGTCAGGCACGATGAATTTTATTCCTATGGCTATGGGCCGATCCTGCAAGGCTTCGGCGGCGACTTGATCGATCGCCGCAATTACCCTACTGCTAAAGGCGTGCTTGACGGGCCGCAGTCGGTTGAAGCGATGAAGCATTTCCAAAGCTGGGTTCAGAAGGGCTGGACCCGGGTTGTTTCTGACCGCCAAGATGATTTTGGCGACGGCAAGACTGCCTTGGCATGGAACGGGCATTGGGGGTATCCCGCCTATCACAAGACACTGGGCAAAGATTTGGTGTTAATGCCCTTGCCGGATTTTGGAAAAGGGATCAAGACAGGCATGGGATCGTGGGCTTGGGGCATTTCGAGCACATGTCGCGACCCCGAAGGCGCCTGGGCATTTATCGCCTATCTGTTGTCACCCAAAGAAATCTTGCGCATCACAAATATCAACGGCGCCATGCCCGCCCGCCGCTCGGCCTTGGAGCAATCGCCACTATATGGACCTCAAGGGCCCTTGCGACTTTTTGTGCGCCAACTTGAGACAGGCGGAGTGCCTCGTCCCACCACACCGGCTTACGGCACGATCAGCAGAGTCTTTGCAGAAGCGGTGGGCAATATAGTTGCCGGAGCCGATGTTCAATCGACCCTCAGTCAGGCTGCCGACATCATTGACCGGGATATTGCCGCACACCGCGGCTATCCGTATCCGTGATGCAGCCACGCTCGCCCACATGACTTTATTGACAACAATGCCTTTCCGATAATAAAACCATGTCCTTTGCGACCTCGCACTGTCGCCACTCCTCTTGCAACATGTCCACATGGAACTAAGTTCTTCGTCGATTCACATATGAAGTGATACCGCTGAAAATGATGTGCCAACCGGTATTTTGTTAGTTGTGCAAAGTTGCTAGAAATACCAAGTTTCTCTTGTTATTACTTTGACTAACAGTATATTGAGGAGAGTTATCATGGGTTTGGACATGAATGTATACCAGAAGCTGAACATACCGACGTCGACGGCGCCGGCCCAAGATTTGGACCAGCTCGCTCGCACAGTTACTGATATTTACAAAAACAGCAGCACTTCGGACATTGACAGCGGAGATACTCAGAGTAAGACGACGGCCAAGCCAGACAGCGATAGCTCTGGAGGTATGATGAAAAGTCTTATGGCGCTGATAGCCGGACTCCTGACGGGGGACACGGCCGCTGTGTCCAAGGGGCTGGTAGATTGCGAGAAAGCAGCTCAGGAAGCGGATGCAAAGGGTGGCGGTACAACGGCTGGCGGTACAACGGCTGGTGGTACAACGGCTGGTGGCACAACGGCTGGTGGCACAACGGCTGGCGGCACAACGGCTACCGATGACAAGCCAGCGAAACCGGCGGATCCAAACGCGGTTAATTCCCCAGAAGAAGCAGCTATGGCACTGCGCGATGATAAGGCGGTGTGGGATAACGCCGAGGGGAAAATTAACAGAAGTAAAGGTTTGCTTACAAGAACGTACATAGGACACATTGCCGAGAACAAGGACGGCAAGTTCTCCGAAAAGACTGTCAACGCAGCAAAATATATGATGCAAAACCGGGTCGCCTTCGATAAGGCTGATAAAGGCAATGACTCGGAGGATTGCGACGACCATATCAGCAAAAAAGATCTCGAGACGCTCGTCCCAGCGGGTGCCGGACCAGCGGCGGACGAGAACGGTATGGACATGCACAAAGCAGCTCAAACACTGCGCAATGATGGGACGGTATGGGATAACGTCGAGGGGAAAGTTAACAGAAAGAAAGGCTTGATTACAAGAGAATATATGCAACACATTGCCGAAAATCAGGGCGGCAAGTTCTCCCCAGAGGCAGTCGCCGCAGCAAAATACACCATGGCGCACCAGTACGTCTTCGATAAATTTGACAAAGGCAGTGACTCGGACGATCTGGACGAGCACATCAGCAAAAAGGATCTTGAGGCGAATCTTTGAAGCAGTGCCGCTTGAAGATTGTTTAGCTTGACTGATGGGGCATGCTGAAGAAACAACTCAGCATGCCCCGTTTTTCATACCAAGCGAGCCCTGCATCACCGATTCTGGGAAGAATGGAATTAAGGTTACTACCGAGGAGCGCCAAGTTACGAGGCATCGCCCTGCGGTGCATCGAGCTGCGCAACTTCGGATAAATAGGACTTACGAAAAACCGCCCCAGCGGCGTTACGCCGCCTTGCCGTACAACTCGTACTGTCTGCGTCGGCGCGCCTTGCTGGGACAATTTTGCGTACGTCCTGATAAAAACAAAAAGCCGCGCGAACGCGGCTTTTCATCGGGCAGGAAAAAGAGATCAGCCAGCCTTCAGCGACACCAGCACCTCGTCCAGCATCTTCTTCGCATCCCCGAACAGCATCCGGTTGTTCTCCTTGTAGAACAGCGGATTATCGACCCCCGCATAGCCGGATGCCATGCTGCGCTTCATCACGATCGAGGTTTTCGCCTTCCACACCTCCAGCACCGGCATGCCAGCAATAGGGCTGGTCGGGTCTTCCGCGGCGGATGGATTGACGATGTCGTTCGCGCCGATCACCATCGCCACGTCGGCATCGGGAAAGTCTTCGTTGATCTCATCCATCTCCATCACGATGTCGTACGGCACCTTCGCTTCAGCCAGCAGCACGTTCATGTGGCCCGGCATGCGGCCTGCAACGGGGTGGATCGCGAAGCGTACGTTCACCCCCTTCTCGCGCAACAGGCTGCTGATCTCGTAGACCGTGTGCTGCGCCTGTGCCACCGCCATGCCGTAACCCGGCACGATGATCACGTTCTTCGCCTCGCGCAGCATTTCCGCCGTTTCCGCCGCACTGACCGGCACCACCTCACCTGCCGGTTCAGCCGCACCGCCGGCCGCCTTCGGCTTCGCGCTGTCGGAACCGAATCCGCCGGCGATCACGCTGATGAAGTTGCGGTTCATGGCGCGGCACATGATGTAGGACAGAATCGCACCGCTGGAGCCGACCAGCGCGCCAGTCACGATCAAGAGGTCGTTCGACAGCATGAAGCCGGTTGCCGCCGCCGCCCAGCCGGAATAGCTGTTGAGCATGGACACCACCACCGGCATATCGGCACCGCCGATAGCCATCACCATGTGAATGCCGAACAGCAGCGCAATCGCTGTCATTACGATCAACGGCATCATGCCGGCATTCACCGTTTCAGCGCGCATGAACTGCACACCGAAATAGATCACGACCAGCAATGCACCGAGATTGAGCCAGTGACGTCCTGGCAGCAACAGAGGCTTGCCGCCAATGCGCGCCGACAGCTTGCCGAAGGCAATCAGCGAACCGGAGAAGGTCACGGCGCCGATCAACACGCCGATGTAAATCTCCATTTCATGGATCTTCATTTCCGCGCCGCTGAAGTTGGCCGATGCGGCAGAATCAATATAGTTAGCGTAGCCGACCAACGTCGCGGCAAGGCCGACGAGGCTGTGCATCAACGCCACCAGCTCCGGCATCTGCGTCATCTGCACCACGCGTGCGGCATACAAACCGATTGAGCCGCCCACCACCATGGCGACGATGATCCAGGAAATACCGCCGGAAGTGACATGCGGACCGAACACGGTAGCCAACACGGCGATTGCCATGCCGATCATGCCGTACATATTGCCGCGCCGCGCCGTTTCCGGATTCGACAAGCCGCCCAGGCTCAGGATGAAGAGGATGGTTGCGCCAAGGTAGGCAATTGTTGTGAGACTTTCGGACATTGTTCGCCTCCCTTATTTACGGAACATCGCCAGCATGCGACGCGTCACGGCGAATCCGCCGAACATGTTGATCGCGGTCAGCCCGACACCGATCACGGCCAGCCAGCGAATCCAATCCTCCGGACGCTCGACGCCTGCCGTCAAAGGCGGCGCGATCTGCACCAATGCGCCGATGGCAATGATGCTGGAAATCGCGTTGGTCACACTCATCAACGGCGTGTGCAGCGAGGGTGTCACATTCCACACCACCATGTAGCCGACAAAGCAGGCCAGCACGAAGACGGTGAAGTGACCGAGGAAGGCTGCGGGCGCGTAAGCGCCGATACCCCAGAACAGCAAGGCGGCCACACCAAACAGCACAGCGGCACGACTGCCCGATGCAGGCGCCCCGCTACCACCATGCCCGCCCTTGGCCGGGGCAGGCACCGCAGGCTTGGCTGCGGCAGGCGTTGCCGGTGCGGCGGACAACTTCGGCGGCGGTGGCGGCCAGGTGATGTTGCCTTCCTTGATCACGGTTGCGCCCCGGATCACCTCGTCGTCCATGTTGACGTTGATGGTGCCGTCCTTGTTCTTGCACAATTCTTCGAGCAAGCGCAGCAGGTTGGTCGCATACAGCGTGCTCGACTGTTTCGACAAGCGGCTGGGCAGATCGGCATAGCCGATAATAGTCACGCCATGCCTGACCACCACCTGCCCCGGTTCGGTCAGTTCGCAATTGCCTCCTTGTTCCGAAGCGAGATCGACGATCACGCTGCCCGGCCTCATCGACTGCACCATTTCCGCCGTGATCAGCTTCGGCGCGGGCTTGCCCGGAATGAGCGCGGTGGTGATGATGATATCGACGTCCCTGGCCTGCTTGGCAAAGGTTTCGCGCTGGGCCTTCTGGAAGCCTTCGCTCATGACCTTGGCGTAACCGCCGACGCCCGAACCTTCCTCCTTGTAATCGACCGCGACGAATTCGCCGCCCATCGACTTGACCTGATCGGCCACTTCCGGGCGCGTATCGTTGGCGCGCACGATAGCGCCCAGACCCGAAGCCGCACCGATCGCGGCAAGACCCGCAACGCCGGCACCGATGACAAATACCTTGGCCGGGGGCACCTTGCCCGCAGCAGTGATCTGACCGGTGAAGAATCGGCCGAAATGATGAGCGGCTTCAATCACCGCGCGATAGCCGGCGATATTGGCCATCGAGGAAAGTGCATCCATCTTCTGCGCGCGCGACATGCGCGGCACGCTGTCCATCGCCAGCACGGTCGCCTTCTTCGCGGCGAGCTGCTGCATCAGTTCCGGATTCTGCGCAGGCCAGATGAAAGAGATTAGCGTGCCGCCCTCCCGCATCAAGCCCACTTCTTCCATCGTTGGCCCACGCACCTTGAATACGATGTCGGACGAGGCCCACACGCTGGCTGCACTATCGATGATTTGCGCGCCAGCCGCGCGATAGGCGTCGTCGCTGAAATTGGCGGCATCGCCCGCCCCCGATTCAACCGCTACCGAAAAACCCAGCTTGATGAGCTTCTCGACAACGTCGGGAACAGTAGCGACACGCCTTTCCCCCGGAAAGACTTCCCGCGGTACTCCTATCATGAGTGGCATATGCTTTCCTTCAGGTTAAGTGAGTGGATGTGGGCAGGAAAGCAAAACCGCACTCCGCTTCCCTGCAGGATTCGGTGCGGACGGCAGCGCCGCCAGCGCTTATTTCTTGAGCCCGGTCATCTGGTTCTTTTCATCGACGAACACGATTTTCGGGACATAGGTCTCGACTTCCTCGTCATTCATCGGCGCATAAGTGCAGATGATGAGCAAGTCGCCAAGATGCGCGCGACGGGCCGCCGCGCCATTAAGAGAGATTTCGCCGCTGCCACGCTTGCCCTTGATCGCATAAGTCGAAAAACGTTCACCGTTGTTAATGTTGTAAAGCTCGATCTTCTCGAACTCCTTGATGTCGGCGGCTTCCAGCAAGTTCTCGTCAATGCCGCAGGAACCTTCGTAATGCAGGTCTGCCTGCGTGACGGTCACTCGATGAATTTTCGAACGAAGCATGATGCGTTGCATGTTTTCTCCAAGTTGCGCAACAGCGCCGCAATGTTGCACATGCAACGCTGCGGCAGCAGGATGAATTCAATATCAAGAAGGCTGAGCGCCCTCCATCAACTATGTAAAGCGCACCGCAGGGCGGGTGCACGCCCTGCAGTGAATACACGGCTGACGAAGTATACCGGGTACGATGCACCCGGTTCTTTTATCGGCGACGCCTGCGTCATCCAATATCAATTTGGCCCGCCCCAAAATAACACTATCGTTCATTTTCATTACTGTGAAAGCATCGCCATCAGCATTTCCTTCTTCACCGCATGTGCGAAATAAAAAACACTTTGCCAAATTCTGCCGAGCTTTTGCGCCGCAATGAAATGCAAGGGTGACATCATTGCGTCATATCAAGTAAATTTCCTTTATGAAGCCGATCATGCCGACACCGTCTTTTCCGGAATGTGGGCAGGATGCAGTAAACACACCGTTTAACTGCCTGCACAGGGTAAAATGGCGCCCTCTTTGGGGAATCTATGTCTGACGTCTGGAAACCTTCTGTCACCGTTGCCGCCATCATTGAAAAGGATGGGCGCTTTCTGCTTGTCGAGGAAGAGACAAGCGATGGCATCCGCTTCAATCAACCGGCCGGACATCTCGACCCGAACGAATCGCTGATGAGCGCGGCCGTCCGGGAAACGCTGGAGGAAGCGGCATACGAATTCACGCCGACCGCGCTGGTGGGCATGTACATGTCGCGCTACCTTTCGTCCCGCACCAAGCAGGAAGTGACCTACCTGCGTTTTGCGTTCTGCGGCAAACTGGGCCAGGCTTACGACAGACCGTTGGACGAAGGCATTCTGCGCACGGTCTGGATGACGCGGGACGAACTGCTTGCCTGCCGCGACAAGCACCGCAGTTCGCTGGTTCTGCAGTGCATCGACGACTATCTTGCCGGCCAGCGCGCGCCGCTTTCCATCATCCACACTCATCCCAGCGTCATCGGGGCGATCGATGCCTAAAAAGCGCGTTGTCATCGGCATGTCGGGCGGCGTCGATTCATCGGTTTCCGCCTGGCTATTAAAAGAGCAAGGCTATGACGTGGTCGGCCTGTTCATGAAAAACTGGGAAGACGACGACAATTCCGAATACTGCTCGTCGCGCCAGGACTGGATCGACGCGGCCAGCGTGGCTGACGTGGTTGGCGTGGACATCGAAGCGGTCAATTTCGCCGCCGAATACAAGGACCGCGTGTTCGCCGAATTCCTGCGCGAATACCAAGCCGGCCGCACGCCGAATCCGGACGTGCTGTGCAATGCCGAAATCAAGTTCAAGGCCTTCCTGGACCACGCGATGAAACTCGGGGCCGACCTGATCGCCACTG
>Ga0070664_100004662_pt1 | contig 11004 bp, 8 predicted proteins | sample KBSC73metaG_FD_65863 | JGI IMG/M metagenome (GOLD analysis project Ga0070664, IMG submission 65863) | Corn rhizosphere microbial communities from Kellogg Biological Station, Michigan, USA - KBS C7-3 metaG | ecosystem: Host-associated > Plants > Roots > Rhizosphere > Soil ... | reverse complement strand
CGACACGGGTGGACACGCTCCGCGCTCAGTACCCCGACAACCCCGTGCTCCACCAGCTCTCGGACGAGTCGCGGCTCGTCGTCTCGGAGCCGCTCGGCGACCTCGAGGGCGCGTGGAACGAGGTGCCCGAGTCGAGCTACGGCGTCGTCCAGGACGGGGAGGACGAGCTGCGACCCTTCACGCCGCACGCGCCCGCGTAGCCTCCGCGACGTGAGCGCCGGCCCGGAGAGCGGACGATGAGCTGGAGCACCCGGTTCCGGGTCAGGCAGTTCGTTCGGGGAAGCATCTGGCTCGTCCCGGTGCTTGGCGGCATCGCGGGGACGCTCTGTGGGATCGCCGCCGCGGAGAGCGGGCGGCTGTGGGAGCCACCCGACGGGTGGACCTACTCGGCCGGCACCGCGCAGGCGGTGCTCGCGTCCGTGGTCGGGGCGAGCGTGGGCCTGACGGGCTTCGTCGTCACCGTCGGCGTCCTGATCGTGCAGATGGCGACCGGCACGTTCTCCGCGCGCTACATGCGCATCTTCTACCGCGACCGGTTGCTCAAGGCCGTGCTCGCGATGCTCGTCGGGACGCTGACGTTCTCGTACGGGCTCCTCAGGCGCGTGGAGCAGGACTCGGTGCCGAGCCTCGGCGTGACCCTCGCCGGGTTCTTCCTCGCGACCGGCGTCCTCCTCTTCCTCGTCTTCCTGAACCGCTCGATCCACCGGCTGCGGCCCGTTGCCGTGGCGGCCCTGGTCGCGCAGGCGGGCCGGCGCTCCTTCCTCGACCTCCTGCACGAGGTCGAGGAGGCGGACGCGCCGGTGCACGTGCTGGGCGCGTACGTCTCCAGGACCCCTCCGACGCTGGTCGTCCCGAGCCTGCAGGCCGGGGCGGTGCAGGCGCTCGACACCACAGGGCTCACTCGCTTTGCCCGCGAGAGGGATTGTCTCATCGTGGTCCGCCCGGCCGTTGGCGACTTCGTGTCGCAGGGCGCGGCCCTGTTCGAGGTTTACGGAGCCGGGCCGCTCGACGACGCGACGGCCGCGCGTCTGCTGTCGATGATCGTGCTCGGCGTCGAGCGCACGATCGAGCAAGACCCGGCGTTCGCGATCCGCGTCATGGTCGACATCGCGATCAGGGCCCTGTCGCCTGCCGTCAACGACCCGACGACCGCCGTGCAGGTCCTCGACCACCTGGGCGAGACCCTCCGGCTGCTCGGGGCGACGGGGCGACCCGCTCCCGACCCGGACGGCGCGGAGGCCGCGTCTCCGGGGCTCGTGGTCCGTGCCAGGAGCTGGGACGACATCGTGGAGCTCGCATTCACCGAGATCCGCCAGTACGGCGGCTCTTCCGTCCAGGTGGTCAGGAGGCTGCGGGCGGTGCTCGAGGACCTTCGCGAGCAGGTCAAGCCCGAGTACCGGGCGGCAGTCGACGAGGAGCTCAGGCGGCTCGACGCGACGGTCGACGAGCACTGGTCGCGCTCTGTCGACCTCGACCTCGCCCGTCTGCCAGACGGCCAGGGGATCGGCGGGCCGCGTACAGGCGGACGCGAGGCCTAAGGTGCGGGCGCCGCGGGAGGCAGGCTCATGGTCGCCTTCTCCGCCAGGAGCGGTGTCGCGGGGACCTGTATGAGGCCCCGCGTCGGGCGGTCCAGATCGAATGTGACGAGCACGAGGAAGCTGACGATCACGGCGGCGGAGACAATCGGGACGAGGCCCCTCCCGAGCAAGGAGAGGTGGAGAGCGAGGAGCCCGAGTGCGACCGCGGCGCCGAGTAGCTCGAGCCAGAGCACGGCGGCGGGAACGCGGTTGTTCAGCCCGGCGAGTCGGACGGCCTGCTGGTCGATCATCTCGTTCAGGCTGTCCACGTACAGCCGTGGCGCGCTGTCGCGGGGGCGGCCGTTGAGGCTCTGACCCGCGAGACGCCACAGCCGACGCTGCAATCGCGCTTGCTGCGTCGAGGTTGCACGGATGGCTGCGTGGCCGGGGACCTCGTACGTCACGCGGATCGCGAGGTCGTTGTAGCTCCGAAGCAGTGCGAGGGAGGCGGTGCGCTGCGGCTCGGCGATCGTCTGCGCGCGCAGGTAGGTCGTGCCGATGGTGTTTGCCTCGATCACGACATCCGCTCGGCGATCCTGGTACCGGCCGACGGCAAGCGAGAGGCCGAAGGCGAGAATGAGGCCGACGATTCCCAGGAGCGCACCTTGGAGGACACCGATCGGCTCGCGATGCCTCTCGGAGCTCGCGCGGAGGAACCGGCCCGCGAACACGCCCAATGCAGACGCGCTCATGACCACAGCGAAGACGAAGAGCCCGAGTTGCCAGCTGCTCAGCGAGAAGAACATTGCGAGCGCAAGCTAGGGGAGCCGGCGGACGGGAGATCTACGGGCGTCCGAAGAACTGCGACAGGGTCCCGTGCTGGAACGGCCGTGAGTCGATGGCGAGATCACCTGAGAACGGGTAGACCAATGTCGCGAGCACCACGAGCGACATGCCGATCACGAGCGCGATCGATCCTGCGCCGATCGCGTGAAACCAGAAGCTGCGCGACCCGACGAGCACCGCATAGCCGACGATCACGAGGGACCCGACGAAGAGGAGCGCCCCGATCACCCAGGGCAGGCCGCCGCGTGCGTCGTCGAGGCGATCTCGGCGGGCCGCGAGTGCGGCATTGAGCTGCCTCACGGAGTCGTCGTAGAACGCCGCCGCCGAAGGCGACCGGGGCTCGATTCCCTGCAACGCCGCAAAGATGCCGTCGACGGCGACGGACACCTCGGAACGGGAAGCCTGTCTCCAGGGCGTTGTCGGTTTCCGTCTCGTGGCTACGCCTGCGGCGAGATCCCCCAGGTGGTGGTGACCGACGCGCCCGGCTCGAGCACGATGAGCCCGTCCCCGCTTCGGAATGCGTTCGGTGCGCAGGTCATCGGCTCGACGGCGAGCCCGCGGCGCTGGACGTCCGGGTGGTCTCCCGTGAACACCATCAGGTACGGATACCCCTCGTCGACCCAAAGGGTCACGCGGCGTCCGCCGTCGTGAGTTGTCAGCACGACGCGAGCGAGACCATCGCTGTCGCGCTCGAGATCGGTGTACCCGGTGTCGAGCCTCGCGCTTCCGATCGGGCGGGCGGCGAGGAAGTCAAGCTCCGTCCCGCTGACGGAAAGCGAGCCGACCGGGATGCCGCGCTCGTCCGACCGCAACGCCGTCCCTGCCGGCACGCGCAGGAAGATGTCGTCGACGGTTGCCGTTTCGACGCTGACGTACGGGTGCGCGCCGCTCCCGTACGGACAGGTCCCGACACCGACGTTCGTTGCCGTCATCCGGACGGCGAGGCCGGCTTCCGAGAGCTCGTACGCGACGCGAAGCTCGAGCGCGAACGGGTAGCCGGGTCGGGGGTGGAGGACGTGCCCCAGGACCACCCGGTGCGGCTCGAGCTCCCGCGCCTGCCAGGCCGCCCAGCGGACGAGGCCGTGGATGGCGTTCGCATGCTCGGGCTCGCTCAGCGGCAGCTGGTGGCGCCTCCCCTCGAACTCGTACGTCCCGTCCTGCAGCCGGTTGGGCCACGGGGCCAGCACCTGACCCCGGCCCGCGGTCGCCATCTCCCCCGCGCCGTAACCATCGAGGATCTGCCGCTCGCCGACGGTGTACGAGCGCAGACCGCCGCCGACCTCGACGACCACGACGCGCTGGTCGTCGTGCGCGATCTCGTACTGCTCACCGGTGGGGTTGCGCACGCCTGCTCCGGCCCCGACGGTCAGTTCAGCCGTGCGAGCAGATGGTCGCCGACGCGGAGCGCGTTGGCCATCGCGGTCAGTGCGGGGTTCACCGCCCCGATCGAGGGGAAGCAGCTCGTGTCGACGACGTACAGGTTGTCGAGCTCGTGCGCCTTGCAGTCGGTGTCGAGCACGGACGTCGCCTCGTCGGTGCCGAAGCGGCAGGTCCCGGCCTGGTGCGCGCAGCCGGCGATCGGAATGTCGTTCTTCATGTACGCGAAGCGGTGAATCAGGTGGTCCGGGTTCATGTCCAGCTTCCCGAGCAGGGACTTCACCTTCGTGTAGAGCTGCTTCTTCGCCTCCGCGTTCGTCTCCGTGTACGCGAGCGTGATGTTCCCCTCGCGATCCACCGTGACGCGGTTGTCAGGCCGCGGCAGGTCCTCCGTCGAGAGCCAGAAGTCGATCGCGTGCTTAGCCATGCGCTCGAGCGTCCACTCGGGCGCGAGCCGCGTCTCCCGCGGACGCTCGCCGCGGAACATCGCCGCCTGCGACTTTCCGACCATCTGGACGTTGCCGAGCGGGTACTCGAAGTCGTCGGCGCCGAAGTAGAAGTCGTTGAGGCCCAGCGTCTTCTGGTACGCGGTCTCGTTTTCCTCACGGGAGAGGGCGAGCACGGCGGTCGAGTCGTGGAACATGTAGTTGCGGCCGACCTGGTCGGAGCCGTTCGCGAGACCGTTCGGGTGCCGGTCGTTCGCCGACTGCAAGAGCAGCTTTGCGCTGTTCGCCGCACCGCACGAGACGACGACGACGTCGGCCGTGAAGCGCTCCTCGGAGCCGTCGCAGTCGACGACCACCTCGGTGACCGACGTCCCCGCCTGGTCCGTCCCGAGCCGCGTCACCTTCGCCCCGGTCAGGAGCGTCACGTTCGGGTGCTCGAGCGCGGGGCGGACGCCGAGCACCTCCGCGTCCGACTTCGCGTGGACGAGGCAGGGGAAGCCGTCGCAGGTGGCACAGCGGATGCACGTCGAAAAGGCCGGGTTCGACTCGTCGAGCATGATCCCGCACGGCGCATGGAAAGGGTGATGCCCGGCGGCGGCGAGATCGTCCGCAAGCTGCTGGATCCGCGGCTCGTGAGACACCGGCGGGTGTGGGTACGGCGCGCTCGCGGGCGGCTCGGTCGGGTCCTCGCCGCGTGCGCCGTGCACCTGGTACAGCTGCTCTGCCAGCGTGTAGTACGGCTCGAGCTCGTCGTACGCGATGGGCCAGGCCGGTGAGATCCCGTCCTGGTGACGGAGCTCCCCGAAGTCCTCCTCGCGGAGCCGGTAGAGCGCCGCGCCATAGAGCTTCGTCGCCCCGCCGACGTAGTAGTGCACGCCGGGCTGGAACGCCGTGCCATCCCTGTCGTACCAGGTGTCAGGCGACACGTATCGGTTGTCGACGAACACCGACCCGGTTAGCCAGTTGTCGAGCTCGCGCGGCAGCCAGCCGCCCCGCTCGAGGAGGAGGATGCGCTTGTCGGAGGTGGCGAGGTGGCGGGCGAGCGTCCCGCCTCCGGCGCCCGTGCCGATGATGATCACGTCGTATCTGTCCATTGCGTCCTCTCTACGTGATCTCTGAGACGAGCTCGTCGAGGATGATGCGCCCCGCGGCCTCGATGAGCGCCAGGTGCGAGAACGCCTGGGGGAAGTTGCCGAGATGGCGTGCACTCGCGGTCTCGAACTCCTCCGCGTACAGCCCGAGCGGTGAGGCGATGCGCAGGAGGCGCTCCATCAGGTCACGCGCGCGTTGCCGCTCGCCCACGATCGCGAGCGCGGACACGAGCCAGAACGAGCAGATCAGGAACGTGCCCTCCTTCCCGGAGAGACCGTCGTCGGTCTCGTCCGTGCGGTAGCGGAGGACGAACCCGTTCTCGGTGAGCTCGTCGGCGATCGCGAGCACCGTCGCGTGCAGTCGCTCGTCTCCGGGCGGCAGGAAGCCCTCCATCGCCGCGAGCAGGACCGAAGCGTCGAGCGAGTCGGTCTCGTAGTGCTGGCGGAGCACCCCGCGCTTCGAGAGACCGTGCTCGAGGATGTCCGCCTTGATCTCGTCGGCCGTCTCACGCCAGCCCCGCGCTCGATCCTGATCGCCTCTGATCTCCGCCAGCTGCCCGGCCCGGTCGAGGGCGACCCAGCACATGAGCTTCGAGGAGACATAGTGCTGCGGTGCACCGCGCGCCTCCCAGATGCCCTGGTCAGGCTCGCCCCAGACCTTGCTCGCGCAGTCGGCCTGCGACTCGACGAGCGGCCAAAGGCGCCGCGGCAGACGCTGGGCCCGCCGGGTGTGCAGCAGGATCGAGTCGAGCACGGAGCCGAACACGTCGTTCTGGCGCTGGTCGAAGGCGGCGTTCCCGATTCGGACGGGTCGGGCGCCCTCGTAGCCCGTGAGCTCGTCGACCGTCGACTCGGTCAGGTCGCGCCGTCCGTCGATCCCGTACATGATCTGGAGTGAGCCGTCCTTGGTCGGCTCGACGTCGGCGACGAACTGCATGAACTCGTCGGCCTCCCAGTCGAGGTTCAGGAAGTGGAGCGCCTGGAGGGTGAACGTCGCGTCGCGCATCCACGTGTAGCGGTAGTCCCAGTTGCGCTCGCCGCCCGGCGTCTCCGGCAACGAGGTCGTGAGAGCCGCGACCGTCGCCCCCGTCGGCATGTACGTGAGGCCCTTGATCGCGAGCGCGGAGCGCTGGATCGGATCCCGCCACCGGTGGTCGGGGATGCGGGCGCGGCCGAGCCAGTCGCGCCAGAACCGGATGGTCGACGCTATCCGCGCCTCCGCGTCGTCGACATCGTGCGGCGTCGCCAGGCCCTCGGCCCAGCTCAGCGCGCAGAACGCGCGCTCCCCTGCCCGGAGCGTGTGACGGCCGCGCGCGCGGCTCGCTTCGATCCCGAGCGCGAGGTCGCTCGCGAGGCGGATCGTCAGCCCCCCGCTCGACGCGTCCGCCAGGTGGCGGCCCCCGTCGACGAGCGTCCACTCCGCCGGAGCGCGGCCGTAGTCGAACACCGGCTCGCAGACGAGCTCGACCTCGACGTGGCCCTCGATGCACTCGACGGTGCGCACGAGCAGGTGCTCGGCGTCGTCGTCCGCCGGCGGACGCGTGTGCGGCGTGACCGAGTCCTCCTTGTCCCACGGGCCGAGAGTCAGCGCATCCCGCACGACGATCCAGCCCGAGGGCACCTTCCAGGTCGTGACGAGCACGTTCGTTCCGGGCTCGTACGTGCGGGCGGCCGGGTGGTGGATGCCGAACGGCCCGAACCGGAACACACCGGCCTGGCGGTCGAGCAGGCTCCCGAACACGCTCGGGGAGTCGAACCGGGGCACGCACAGCCAGTCGACGCCGCCGTCGTGGGCGACGAGGGCACCCGTATGGCAGTCCGAGAGGAAGCCGTAGTCGGCGATCGGCGGGAACGGCGAGGCGCCTGCGCCCGGCATGACGCTGTCGACCGCTGCCGCGCTCACGACACGATCCACGGGTCTTGCCAACGGCTGTGACCGGCGACCAGCCTGTCGGCCGGCTCGGTCGGCCCCCAAGAGTCGGGGATGTAGGCGTGGACCGGCGGCGGAGCGTCGAGCAGCGGCTGCATGATCCGCCAGGTCTGCTCGACGCCGTCCTGGCGCGTGAATCGGGACGTATCGCCGGCCATGGCGGCGTGCAGAAGGACCTCGTAGGGGGTCGGGCCCTCACCGCCCATCTCTGCGAACTCGACGTCGAACAGGATCGGCGCCGCCGTGCCGACGTCCGCCCGGTGGGCGTCGAGGACGATGCGCGCGCCGGTCGCGGGGTCGAGCTTGATCACGAGCTGATTCGGTTCGGGTCTGCGGTCGAAGGCCGCGAAGCCGAGGCGCGGCGGGTGCTTGAAGACGAGGCGGACCTCGGTCTGCGTCACCGGCAGGCGCTTCCCCGTGCGGATGAAGAAGGGGACGCCCGACCAGCGCCAGTTGTCGATGTCGAGCCGGAGCGCCGCGTACGTCTCGGTCGTCGAGTCGTCGGCCACGCCCTCGATCGAGCCGTAGCCGTCGTACTGGCCCCGCACGTACTGCGCGGGGTCGGCAGGGCTGATCGCGCGGAACAAGGCGACCTTCGCCTGCTGGAGCGTGTCCACGTCGCCGCCCGCGGGGGGCTCCATCGCCGTCATGCCCACGACCTGCATCAGGTGGTTGACGACGACGTCGCGCAGCGCTCCGACCGGGTCGTAGAAGTGGCCGCGGTCCTCGACGCCGAAGTCCTCGGCCATCGTGATCTGCACGCTCTCGACGTAGTTCCGGTTCCAGACCGGCTCGAGCATCGTGTTGGCGAAGCGGAGGTAGAGGATCTCCTCGATCCCCATCTTCCCGAGGTAGTGGTCGATCCGCAGGAGCTGCGATTCGTCGATGTACTGGTGGAGCTCCGCCGCGAGCGCCCGCGCGGACTCGAGGTCGTGGCCGAAGGGCTTCTCGACGACGACGCGCGCCTCCTTCGTCAGCCCCGCCTCCGTGAGCCCCTTGACCACGGTGCCGAAGAGGAACGGCGGGATCTCGAGGTAGAAGACGCGTGAGCGCGTGCCCGAGATCGCGGCGCCGACGCGCTCGTAGACGGCGCTGTCGGTGAAGTCGCCGGAGACGTAGGAGAGGCGGGCCGCGAAGCGGTCGAACACCTTTGGATCGATCGACTCGCCGGTTCCCTCGATCGACTCGCGCGCACGTTGCACGAGCTGGTCGATCGTCCAGTCGTCGACCGCCACGCCGACGATCGGGCAGTCGAGGAGCCCTCGCTGCTCGAGCTTGTAGAGCGAGTGGAAGGTCATGACCTTCGCGAGGTCTCCCGTGATGCCGAAGACGACCAGCACGTCCGCCGGCGCTGTCGTCGATTCCGAGGTGCTCACGTCTTGCGCTCCCTCCTGTTCCGCTTACTCGTCCGGGCCGACGCTGATCCTGCCCACGCGCTGGTGCGTCAGCTCGCTCCCGGCCCAGTCGACGACCGCTTTCGCCCGATCCTCGTTCGTCGGGAGGAGCGCGAGGTGCACCGTGCGCCACGCGAACTGCGCCTTGTGGCCCTTCATCGTCCTTCCGCCGAGCATCTGCACGACCGCCGCGTTGCGGCCGATCGCGGCCATGGTGCCCTTGTCGCGGTAGGAGAACGGCTTGGTCGCCTTGCCGGCGACGCGACGGGCGATCGACTCGCCTGCGTGCTCTCCCGACTGGAGGGCGACCGAGCCGAGCTGCGGGAGAGCCTGCCCCGTCCTCGCGTCGGTGATCACGGCGATGTCCCCGACGACGAAGACGCCGGGGTGGCCGGGGAGCTCGAGGTCGGGGCCGACGGCGATCCGGTCGCCGTGCTGCAGCTCGATCCCGAGCGACCTGACGAGGCTGTTGCCCTGGAGACCGGCGCCCCAGACGAGCGTATGCGCGGGAATCACCTCGCCCGAAGCGAGCGTGACGCGCGTCGGCGAGATCGAATGCACGCGCGCGCCGGTGACGACCTCAACCGTCCGCTTCTCGAGCGCCTCGCGCGCGTACTTCTGGAGGTTCGGCTTGAACATCGCGAAGATCTCGTCCCCCGCCTCGACCAGGACGATGCGCGCCTTTTCCTGCGAAATGCCGGGGTAGTCCCTCGCGAAGTTGTCCCGGTAGAGCTCCGCCAGCGCCCCTGCAGTCTCGACGCCGGTAGGCCCGCCACCCACCACGACGACGTTGAGCGCACCGTCCTCGACGAGGTCCGCGTCCTTGTCGGCCGCCTCCCACCGCTCGAGCACGTGGTCCTTCAGCCTGAGCGCATGGGCCATGGTGTACATCGGAAAGGCGTGCTCGGCGGCGCCCTCGGTTCCGAAGAACGTCACCTCCGCCCCCAGAGCGAGCACGAGGTAGTCGTAGGTCTCCGGCGCGAGCCCGTCGAACGAGACCTCCTTCGCGTCGAGGTCGATCCCGGTGATCGGCGCCTTGTGGATCACGGCGTTGTCCTGATCCTTCACCAGGTCACGGAGCGAGTGCCCGACGGCGGTCGTCTCGAGGAGACCCGTCGCGAGTTGGTAGAGCAGCGGCTGGAAGGTGTGGTAGTCGTGCCGGTCGACGAGCACGACGTCGACGTCCGCGCCCCCGAGCTTGCGGGCTGCGCCGATGCCGGCGAAGCCGCCGCCCAGGACGAGAACGCGGGGACGTGACGTCATGGTCACGTGACGAGCATTACAAATGGCGCACGTCTCGCGAATGCGATCGCCAACCTTCACTCCGGCCGCGAGACATGACCTCAGCCGCGAGGAGTGAGATGATGTGGCCCCGATGAGCATGCTCGCGGTGACGACGGTCGACCTCGCGCGGATCCAGTTCGCGACGACGTCGCTCTACCACTTCCTCTTCGTCCCGCTGACGCTCGGGCTCGCGCCGCTCGTCGCGGTGATGCAGACGCTCTGGTACCGCGGACGCGGTGACCACTGGCTTCGTCTGACGCGGTTCTTCGGGACGCTGATGCTGATCAACTTCGCGATCGGCGTCGCGACGGGCCTCGTCCAGGAGTTCCAGTTCGGGATGAACTGGTCGGTCTACTCGACCTACGTCGGCGACGTGTTCGGCGCGCCGCTCGCGATCGAGGGGCTCGCCGCGTTCATGCTCGAGTCGACGTTCCTCGGGCTCTGGATCTTCGGCTGGGACCGCCTGCCGCGGCGCGTGCACCTCGCGACGATCTGGCTGCTGGCGCTCGGGACCTGGCTGTCCGCGTTCTTCATCATCGTGGCCAACTCGTGGATGCAGCGGCCGGTCGGCTCGCACGTGGTCGACGGCCGGGCCGAGCTGACCGACGTCTGGGCGCTCATGACGAATCGCTTCGGGATCGCCGCGTTCACGCACGTGATCCTCGTCGGCCTGACAACCGCGGCGGCGATCGTGTTCGGCGTCGGCTGCTGGCACCTCGTCCGGGGCCGCAACAGGGAGCTCTTCCGGCCGGCGGTCAAGCTGGCGCTGATCGTGGGCGTTCCGATCTCGGCCCTCAACCTCGCCGTCGGCAGCCACCTCGGCGTCGTCGTGACCGACTACCAGCCGATGAAGATCGCCGCGACCGAGGCGCAGTGGACGACGTGCCAGCCGTGCTCGTTCTCGCTCTTCCAGATCGGCGGCTTCAGCTCGGACGACGAGACACCGTCGTTCTCGATCCAGATCCCGCGGCTCCTGTCCGTCCTCGCGACCGGCTCGCTCGACGGGCAGGTCCAGGGGATGAACGAGCTGCAGCAGCAGGACGAGGCGACGTTCGGGCCGGGCGACTACACGCCGCCGATCCGCACCGCCTACTGGAGCATGCGGATCATGGCGTACGC